>SDBV01001396.1_pt1 | contig 36431 bp, 35 predicted proteins | sample 2277081 | NCBI WGS metagenome assembly SDBV01 (sample SAMN10402039, study PRJNA504765) | marine sediment metagenome | isolation source: marine sediment core GS10_PC15, 223 cmbsf | place: Arctic Ocean: Southern Knipovich Ridge | collected 2010 | reverse complement strand
CTCTTTCATATCTTGCCTAGCTAGGAGCTTTGCCCGCGGGGATAGGCTCAAACCGCGTGACAAATAGTTTTAGTCGCACCAAACAGATCAGCATATGCAGTGATCGTAACCTGAATCGCCGCTGGATACAGCAACTACCGCACGGACAACCAATAAAAGGAGGGGCCGTACGGCCCCTCCTTCTACATCTAATGTTTGTTAGACGCTGATCAAGCGGGTGCTGCTGCCTTTGGTGCTTCTGCTTTACGCGGCATCAGAACCTCGCGTGCGATCACCAGTCGCTGGACCTGCGAGGTGCCCTCGTAGATCTGCATCAGCTTGGCGTCACGCATCAGCTTCTCAACCGGGTAATCCTTGATGAAGCCGTAGCCGCCGTGAACCTGTACAGCGTCAACGGTCACCTCCATCGCGGAGTCGGCCGCAAACCTCTTCGCATGTGAAGAGACAAGCGTGTTCGACTTGCCCTCATCGAGCAGCGCTGCGGACTTCCACACAAGCAGACGGGAAGCCTCTATCTTTGTCGCCATGTCGGCGATCATGAAGGAGACGGCCTGATGCATAGCTATCGGAACGCCGAACTGAACGCGCTCTTTGGAGTACTCAGCTGCATGCTCAAACGCCGCTTGGGCGATGCCGACAGCTATCGCAGCGACACCCGGGCGAGTTCTATCAAAGGTCATCATCGCCAGCTTGAAGCCCTTGTTTTCCTCACCGATCAGGTTCTCCGCAGGAATCTCAACATCCTGGAAGCTGATCGTCGCTGTATCAGAGGCACGCTGACCAAGTTTGTCTTCTTTCTTATCAATGGTCACACCGTCACCCTTCGGAACTACGAAAGCTGAGATGCCGCGATGACCCGCTTCTTGGTCGGTCTTGGCAAAGACAGTGAACCAGCTGGCGTGCGAACCGTTCGTGATGAACTGCTTGGTGCCGTTGATCACGTACTTGTCACCCTTCTTCACTGCCGTCGTACGCATCGCGCCCACATCGGAGCCCGCTTCTGGTTCGGTCAGGCAGAATGAGGCATAGATGCACTCCTCGGTAAGCATGCCTAGATATTTCTTCTTCGTCTCTTCCGATCCACCGAGCATGACCGGCGCTGCAGCCAGGCCATTACAGGTTATAGAGGTCGCAACACCTGAGCATCCCCAGCCCATTTCCTCTTCGATCAATACACCGGTTATGTTGTCGAGACCTGGTCCACCATACTCCTCTGGAATATGGCTGTTCATGAGGCCGAGCTCCCAAGCCTTCTCAAGGATCTCCTTCGGCCAAGTTGCGTCACGATCGTATTCCGCGGCAACAGGCCGGATCTCCTTTTCGGCAAAATCGTGAGCAGTCTCTTGTATATGTTTCTGTTCGTCGGTTAATGTGAAGTCAACCACGAGCAAACACCCTTTCTTTTCATTCCATACCGGGTCGAGCTAGTTCGACTACCGCCACGGAATCGGTTGATTTCTGGTGGCGATTGACTAGTCAGTCAATGGCTAACTAACGGTACCTGTAAGGAGCTTGAAGGTCAAACTTAAACCGCTCGAATGTACCAATATGCTTGCCTTTGATCGCTGCACATGAGAGAATATTTTTGGAGGCGAATATGAGCGATGATGTGCAAAAGGTGAGCGAGGATCTCTTCGTCAGGCCGGGGATGTACTTCAACCCTCAGACTGAGGTAATCGTAATCGTCGACGACTCTCCGGAGCTGGATGGAAACATCTTCAACATGGAAGAGTTCGAGGGCGCAGAGCTGGTACAGATCTCGGAAGAGGTGCCGGTCGACCGCGATCAATGCGATCGGATACTTGAAGAGTTTCAAACGCGCTACCACTTAGGTGGAGCTGGGTCCGTGTCCTCAACTGCAGCCGAACAGCAGGGCGACGAGTTGGAGCTCGACGAAGTGCAAGAGGTAGGACGAGAGTAAAGAAATGCCAAAGATTTTGCTTACGGAAGCGGGTCTCGTAGCCAGGGCTCTAGCGTGCCGCTAGCCACCGCCTAAGCATAAAAAACCCAAATCATTGGGTTTTTTTTAAACAAAAAACACGATATACCCAACAAACACCGCATACAGCCCCGCACATGCAGCGATAGCAGGCGGTCCAATCGAGCGACGTGCTTTCAAAGATGTTCCGATAACCAGTGCTCCAGCAATGCCAAGGACAATCGAAACAACGGCCGTCCCCTCCAACTTCCAGTCGGTGAAGGCGAGCCCGAGTGCTATCGGTAGAGTGCTCTGAAATACCATCGCACCGGTGATGTTGCCCATTGCAAGTGTGTCCTTGCCGTCGCGTATCCAAAAGACGCTGTTTGCCTTCTCAGGCAACTCCGTTGCAAGCGGCGCAAGAATCAGGGCAAGTATCAGCGGTGAGGCACCAAGACTTTCGGCCAACTTGATCAGCTCCTCAACGAAGAGGTTGGCGCTACCCACTATCAGCCCCAGTGATACTAGAAGCTGTAGGACAATAAGTATCGTCGGTGGACTACTCTTATGCTTTGCGAACGTCAACGGCTCAAGATCTGCAGAAACAGTGCCTTCTGTTTTCAATGTACGGACGAAATACACAACGTACGCCGCAACGAATCCAACTGCTAAAACTGCTCGAATCGAACCATGCGGGAGAAAGACAACGACTAGAGCAGCGCCAAATGCAACTGCGAAGAAGGTCAGATCGCGCCTTCCTATCTTTTCATTGACAACGAGCTTTGATCCCTGCGGACGGCGCTTAGAGTAGGCGATCGCCGACACTCCGACCACAACCATCGCGATCGTTGCCAGCATGAACGGGGCACCGATTATTGCTCCAATCGCTACCTCCTCTGCGTCGTCCGTCGCACGAAAAAGAGCCACAACAGCGACCATCGTCTCCGGCAATGCCGTCCCAACTGCTGCTAGCAGACTCCCAACCGCTCCCTGTGTCATTCCAAGCCGGGAGCCCGCCCACTCAACCGAATTGGTGAATAGCTTCGCTCCAATAAGAATAACGATGAAACTCGCTGCAAGCAGAATGACGGTCATGAGTGCAGTCCGAACTGCTGATTTAACAAATTCACGTGGAAAAGCATAAGCGCAACAGCACTTTAACTGCGCCTAATGACGAGAGGCCCGGTTGCAACCGGGCCTCTCGTGGGTGATCGATATCTATACGCCGAAAGCTACTTCTGCAGCTTCTCCACGCACTTTTGCAGATCCTCCGGGCCTTTGGCCTTCTGCACGCACTTCAGATACTCCTGTGTATCTTCGGAGGATGGTCCACCTGTTGTCGGTGGCGTTGTCGTCGTAGCCGAGTCGCCAGAGTCGTCGCCGCCCGAGGTGTCCGGAGTCGGAACCGCTCCATCCAAGCCAGGCAATGTGCCCCCGCTCAAAAGACCCAACGACGAAGCGGCATCGTCAAGTCCTAGCTCCTTGAGCAGATCCTCAAGAGGCTTGGCGTCTTCTGGAGGTATGATCTCCGGCTTTTTGCCGATGTCGGTCAGCTCGTAAGAGAGCTCGACATTGCCGCCCTCCAAGCCGCTGACATCCTTACGCTGATCCTCGGGAACGGTGAAATCGGCCGCGAACTCAAACCGCACCAGAATGAAGTCGTCCTTAGTCGAGTTGAGCGTAAAGCTGACGTCCTTGAAGCTCTCCTTAAGCTCCTTCTTGTCTGCGTCAGACAGCTGCGGCGCGGTCTGCCCGGCAATACCGAGCGACGAGGCCTGTCCAGCCGCCTTTGTAACGTCATCGATTATCTTGGCGACATCGACCTTTCCACTCACCTGGTAGGTGTTCTGACCGCCAATGTCGACGTCGGACTTCTTCTCAACGTCAGTCAGCCACGACTCGGGGTCGATTCCAAGAGCTGATGCTGGGGTCGTGGAAGTCTTATCGTCGGAGTCGGAGTCCTCATCCTTGTCTTGCTTTTTGGCTTCCTGCTGAGCCTGCTCGTACCCTTGTTTGATCATCGAAAAGAGCTGGTCAGGAATCGAGTAGCTCTTCTTGTTAAAGCTGACATACAACTTGTCGCTGTCCGAAAGTGCCCCGGCGGTGATGTTCGTCTTGCCGACGGCCATGCTGAATTCTAGGTCGAACGCCGGAAACTGATTCTCATTTGTCGCATTGAACGGACCGGAGACTTCGATATCAAACGGCCCATCGAAATCCTTTATCCCCTTAAGCTCTCCTTTGACGATCAGGGCGATCTTGCCGGCCTTGACCGATTTCCCGTCCTTCTGCGTGAAGGTCTTCTTGACTATCTCCGCAGCATCCGGGCCTCCTCCGCCACCACAAGCTACGAGCCCGAATGACGCAACCAGCAAACCCGCAAGCATTGCCGCGGGAATGAATAACTTTGTTCGTATGACTTTTAACACAATCACCCTCCTAGAAAACATGGACGTAGTGCAGAGTATTGCCAAAATCAGTAGTTGACAACCCCTAAGTTAAGCACTCTGGACAGAACTACTATCGAGATAGGGGGACTGGCACACCACGAATGGCTGCTTTTTTACCACGCCAACAGCAGTTGCGTTTTAGAGATCTGCACCCCGAACGCTCGCTATCACTAACCTCTACCCCATGCTAAAGCAAGATTTGAAGGAAGGGTTCGTCGACACTGATGATATCCGTATGCACTATGTGTTTGCGGGGTCCGGGCCGCCTGTGCTGCTCTTGCACGGATTCCCGGAGCACTGGTATTCGTGGCGCTATCAGATAGATGCACTCTCTGATGCGGGCTTCTCTGCCATCGCGCCAGACATGCGCGGCTACGGCAAGACCGACAAACCTGAACGGGGTTACGACACGGACACCCTTGTAGCGGACGTCGCTGGACTAGCAAAAGGGCTTGGGCTTGAGCGATACTCGATCGTTGGACACGATTGGGGCGCCCCGATCGCTTGGTTGTGCGCGATGCACCTGCCCGATGTGGAAAAGCTGGCCATCGTCAACGGACCACATCCTGGAATCTACGTACAAAACCTACTCACAACCAGCCAGTTTATTAAGTCCTGGTACATCTACATGTTCCAAATCCCGGGTGTGGCAGAAAGACTCCTCAGCCGAGATAACTACCGATCGATAAGGACAATCTTCAAGGACGCGCAGCGAAGAGCACCAGAGTCGATCAGCGACGAGGACGTTGAGCGTCTGACCGACGCGATGAAGATCCCGGGGTCCTTAAGATCAGGGCTGCAGTACTACCGGCAACTGCTCAGGCAGAGCCCACTGAGCTCTTGGAAAAAACTCAAGAAGGTCTCAGTTCCGACATCGGTTACTTGGGGCCTGAAAGACAGCGCACTCGTGCCCGACACACGCAAAAAACTCGAGAAGTGGGTCAGTGGACCGCTGGATCTGAACTACATCGACGATGCCGGTCATTTCGTGCAACAGGAACGTCCGGATGAGATCAACCGAATCCTGACCGGGTTTTTGCAAAAAAAATCGCCTTTAGCGCAACATTAGGCCGTATCGCTACTCTCATAAGAGACTGTCTCAAAAGGTTGGTGGTAAATGCCAGAGCGAAAATCGAGCATGGCAAGGACGCAGGGAGCCGGAATAGTAATGACTATTTCGGGGACCGATGACGTCGCCAGGCGAAGATTTGCAGCCGGGCAGTTACTGCCGAACTTTTTGAGACAGTCTCTAAACAGTATGAACGCAAAAGTATGTGCTTCTGCGATGGTGGTTGCTGGCTTGCTCGTCTTGCCCGCTGCGGCAACTGCTGGCTCAGAAGACAAACAACTACTTGAATTGGACGGCAAAAACATACGCATAAAGTATGTGCGTGAACTGCCTCCTGCCCGAGCAACAGATATGCCCGGAATCGGTGTTACTCATTCGGCGCAGCCGAGCTTTCCTAAGAAGAACAGCGTCTCAATCGCAAAAAAGAAGCGGACGGTGACCAGAGAGATAAAAAGAGCGCACAAGAAGGGCACGATAGACCTCGAGGCTCAAAACAAGTACCTCAGTATCTACAAAAGAGCTGTCTCGACCTGGAAGCGCCTCGGGTACACACGCAAGAAAGAACTCGGTTCGGTCATCGCGCAGGTACAGCGGCTGGCAAGGTTGAAGAAGCTGACCGGCGGTCGCATGCCAGCGGTATTTTTCGAGCTTGACGGAAACCGTCGCTGGTGGGGTGCCAAGGGCGCGCCGAAAGTGGGTGCGCGCGTAACGTTCACAGGTAGCCGGGTCATCTTCCAGTACTACGCGGGTCAGGGTTTGCGGATGCAACCGCTTGCAAACTGCGGCACCGCCAACGGCTACTGGTCAGGAGGCAAGAAAGACAAACTGAAGGAGCTACTCGACGAGCTGATCGCCCTACGGGTTCAAAGAAGTGCGCCAGGTGGTGTTACGTTTTCAACGCTCGAGTACTACTTTCCGTTCGGAGGCGGTAGTGCCCCATGGTTCTCAGCTATGGCTCAGGGAACGTGCATTCAGGCACTGGCTCGTGCGGGAGTCTCTTTGAACGACACGCACTACCACACTATCGCCAAATCGATGCTCCCGATCTTCACCGCAAAAACTCCCAAGGGAGTGAGAGTGAAAAGGGGTGGCGGCAACTGGTACGTGCTTTATAACTTTGCCCCGTCCTTACGTGTTCTCAATGGAGATCTGCAAGCACTTATCGGTCTTCACGACATGTACGTTCACGCAGGCAACAACCAAGCACTTGACCTCTTCAATAAAGGAGATGTTGCGGCCAGAAACCAGCTTCCAACGTACGACACAGGTGCTTGGTCTCTGTATCGACCAGGCCGTGAGGCCGACCTCAACTACCATAAGCTGCAGCGAGATTTTCTAAAGAGGCTCTGCACGCGGGTTCAAGAGACTTTTGGCCGCCCCGCCGACAACATTTACTGCACAACCGCTACTCACTTCACCAACTACTTAAAGACAGCACCGACCCTCACCGGTGTACAAGCGGCACCGGCTCCAGTTAAACAAGGGAAGCGAACCGGAGTCAGGTTCAAACTCTCAAAGGTCTCCAGAGTCGGCCTGACGGTTAGAAACGGTGACGGCAAGACTGTCTTTGCCACATCCGCGTCGTTTGGGTACGGAAGTAGGAAGATCTACTGGACAGCCCCTGGCGACAAGACCGGCACTTACAGCTACTCGCTGTCAGCGACAGACCTGGCAGGAAACAAGAGCAGTCTAGCTACAGGCAGCATCAGAGTAATCAAGGCCAAGAAAAAGAAGAAGTAGCTCCAGCATGGGGTCAGGTCGTGCAATGACACACTTCTCTCAGCATACGGTGGATGCGGATGTGTCATTGCACGACCTGACCCCTTAGTCTCAGCAAACGGTGGACGTGGATGTGTCTTTGCAAGACCTGACCCCATAGTTAGTTCGCCGGCGCACTAGAATCGGTTAACTATGCCACGAATAATCCTCTATACAGGCAAGGGTGGCGTTGGAAAGACCAGTGTATCTGCTGCTTCCGCACTGCGAATCGCAGAAAGCGGCCTGAGAACATTGATCCTTTCCACTGACCCCGCGCACAGCCTCTCAGACTCGTTCGAAGTTGAGTTGAAGGCCCGTCCAACGCTTGTCAGAAAAAACCTTCACGGCCAGCAGATCGACGCCCAAGAAGAACTTGAGCACAACTGGAAGGCCGTACAGCAGTGGCTTGCAAAGGTTGTCTCCGAGCGTGGAGTCAACGAGATCGTGGCCGAAGAGCTGACCGTCCCCCCCGGTCTGGATGAGTTCTTTGCGCTCCTCCAGATCAAGTCCCACAACCAGTCTGACCGTTGGGATGTAATCATCGTCGACTGCGCGCCAACGGGCGAGACGCTGAAACTGCTTTCCTTCCCGGAGGTTGCCAAGTGGTGGCTCAAGAAAGTACTCCCGTGGGAGAAGCGATTGGTGTCTGCAGCGCGACCGTTTGCCCGAGGCCTTTTAGACGTTGAGCTTCCCTCCGGCGATGTATTTGGCGAGGTCCAACAGTTCGTTGAAAACCTGGCCGAGATGAGTGACATTCTGCGCGATCACCGAACAACTTCGGTCAGGTTGGTGATGAACCCAGATCGGATGGTCATCCAAGAAGCACAGCGGACGTTCACATATCTGAATCTCTACGGATATCTGACGGATGCGGTGATCGTCAACCGTATATTCCCACAGGAAGTTTCAGGAAGCTACTTCGATCAGTGGCGACAGACCCAGCAAGAAAACACCAAGCTGGTACGCGAATCGTTCGATCCGCTTCCCGTCCTCACTGCTCCCTACTTCGAGCGCGAGGTTGTAGGAGAGGAGATGCTTGGGAGACTGAGCGAGCAGCTTTTTGACGGCCACGATCCTGCGGCCTTACTGCATTCGAGCCTGAACCACGAGCTGTCGATAAACAACGGTTTTGCCCAGTTGAATCTGGCTATGCCCTTTACAAAGAAGGAAGACGTTGAGCTTAAGAAGACAGGTGCGCAGTTGATAGTCAAGGTCGCGGGCCAGAAGCGCAATATTATGCTGCCGGCAACCCTGCGCGCGTACCGACCGACCGGTGCAAAGTTTGATTCGCAATCAGATACTTTGCAGGTCACGTTTGAGAAATAAGATGACAGGCAGAGGAGAAACAGAGAATCCAAGAAGGCATCCCAGGCGGCTGTGGCAAAACGGCGCCGATAGTCCTAAAAGCTCTGCTGGCGACAATGAGTGGCCCGGCGAAAAGAGCGAAGAGCATAAAAGATCGAAACAGGATGAACAGGGTGTGTTCAGAGCCACGAACAGTGAGAAAGACTCACCAGGTGGCGCGGGGAGACCTCCGCCTGCAGCCGGGGAGGCGCCTTCCTGGTGGCAACCTAAGTCCCAGAAGAGCGATACAGATTCAGAACACAGGCATTCTCATATGCACGGCGACTCCGAGCGCCAGTGTGTAGATTTATGCCCGATCTGCCGGACTGCCGATGTGGTCAGGGCAAACGCTCCTCCCGAGTTTAAAGAGCAGTGGGAGACGTTTCAACACGAGGCGTTGACGATGCTGCGCTCTTTCATCGACGGCTACATGGATCATCTCAACCGCAAAGAAGACCCGACTACCGAAGTCGAGGACATACCCGTAGATTAGTGGAGGAACAGGCAAAATCCACAGTCGAGGAAGACTCGCCCAATAAAAGCCTGGGACGCCGAGTTCTCGACGTACTGTCGAATCTTCACTCAGCGTACGGAAAGCTTGGCCCGGCGGATAAAGTCGCGGCGATAGCGTCTCTAGTGCTCGTAGTAAGCGAGCTGCTTCCCTGGTATCGGGGAAAACTGATTATCGTCGAGTCAAATGACAAAGTTCGAAGCATCATCGCCGAGCACTCGGCAATAGGGACGTTCTCGCCTATCGAGATAGCGTTACTTGTGACTGCGGCTTTCGTGCTCTTACTGCTTTTCGCTCGCGCCGAAGGCCACGCGCTCCCACTGCCTATCTCGGACGGGGCCGTAATAGCAGGCGCAGGCGTGTGGGCAATATTCCTGATCGTCTTTCGCAGCTTCGACCGTCCTGAGATCTCGTTCGAGGGCGCATCGGCTGAGATGGGGCTTAGGTGGGGCGTGTTCGTCGCACTGATCGCTGCTATAACGCTGGCGCTGACTGGATTCAGCAAGCGAAGATCCAACCACTTCCCTGACTAGAGCCTACGGGCCAAGCAAGCAATGCTCTGAACGGCAAAGTATCATCTGGTACGTGGCTGAGAAGAATGAAACCTTAACCGAGCCCTCGAGCCCTGAAGAGGTCGGCGAGAAACTGGCCGACGCGGGTTACCTCGCCTCTGGGTCGATCTCACTGGTCTCGTATCTTGCTTGGAAGCTTGACAAGCCGGTCTTAGTGGAAGGACCAGCCGGTGTTGGAAAGACTGAGCTCGCCAAGGCCCTGGCCAAACTTTCCGGCCGTAAGTTGGTGAGACTGCAGTGCTATGAGGGGCTCGATGAATCGAAGGCACTTTATGAGTGGAACTACCGAAAGCAGCTTTTAAGAATCCAGGTCGAGACGGAAAGCTCTTGGGACGATGTGCAGGAAGATATCTTCGCCGAGGACTTCCTACTTGAGCGTCCTCTACTAGGAGCGATCAGGTCAGAGGATGCAGTGGTCCTGCTGATAGACGAGGTTGATAAGACCGATCAGGAGTTCGAGGCGCTGCTCTTAGAGATCCTCTCGGAATTTCAGGTATCGATCCCCGAGCTGGGTGTAGTCAAAGCCAGAACACAGCCTCTGGTCGTACTCACCTCGAACAACTCGAGGGAGTTGACCGAGGCACTAAAACGGAGATGTCTTTATCTCTGGCTGGACTATCCCGATCTGGAGCATGAGCTCGAAATCGTCGAGCTACACGCACCCGAACTCGATCGCTCAATTGCCCGCAAGCTGGTCGAGGTCATCAAGATGATCAGGGGGCTTGACTTGAAAAAACCGCCAAGCATTGCGGAGTCGATCGACTGGGCACGTGCACTTGTTCTGCTGGGTGCAAAAGAGATCGACGAAGATGTGTTCCGTGAAACGATGAGCATTATTGTCAAACACAGATCGGACCTCGATCTGGTTGCCGAGCGCGTAGGGGTGAGAATTGGAGATGGTGCCCTCCCGGCCAGCAAGAAGTCGAGCTGAGGCAGGGGTACCTTCGGAAGGCCTACCTGCGAACCTGATCGAATTCTTTGGTCAGCTCAGAGATGAAGGTGTTCCGATCGGAACTGCGGAACTCCTGGATGCGTTCAACGCGATCGAGTCGGTTAGTTGGGAGGACCGATCGGCCTTCAAGGAGGCGCTGGCTACATGTGTTGCCAAGGGCCAAAGAGAACGTTGGGTCTTTGATCTTCTTTTCGAGCGCTTTTTTTTCAGGGCCTCGGAGGCAGCTGCAGCGGAGCAAGGAATATCTGAAGAGCGCCACATCGAATCGGAGCTGCTTGCCCTTGACGACATAAGCGATGCAATTACAAAAGCGTTGCATGAGGGAAGCGATGGCGACATGCGCGATCTAGCTCGCCTGGCGATCGCTGCTTTCGGCCGTGAAGGCGAGGGCTCGGGCGTCGTAGGGGTCGACGTGCAGCGAATTCGCAGAGGTTTGGGCTTACGTCGAGGACGCGGTACCCAGGGGACCGATCACGATCAGATAGAGATTCCGGATGAGAGCTTGAAACGATTCGAGAAGTATCTACGCCAAGAACTGGAACGGGCTCAGATAGATCGAACTGGCGAGCTTCCGCCGGCAAAACCGCTCGCCGAACTAGACCGAGCTCTGCCCACATCTCCCACCCAAGATCTGGCGGCAGTACACCGGGTAGTTTCGCAACTCAAGCGCAGCCTGGCAACGGTCGGACATGAGGCACGCGGACACAGCCGATCGGCGCATGTCGATATACGTCGCACCATGAGAGCATCGCTCGAGACCGGGGGCGTTCCGCTGCGACTGAAGTTCAGGCCGAGACGACCACGACGTCCCGAGATATTCGTTTTATGCGATGTCTCCACATCTGTTTCCAGTGCGAGCGTGTTTTTTCTTTCAGTTCTACACGCACTGCACGACGCGTTCAGAAAGCTAAGGAGCTTTGTCTTCGTCGAACGCATCTCCGAAGTAACGGATGTGTTTGAGCGGGAACGCGACTTCCGAACCGTCTCCGAGATGATCAGCAAGAAGGGTGGTATTGCAGACGACTCTGGCTACACCGATTACGGGCGTGTCTGGCTTGAGTTTTTCAACATGGTGTCCGACGATCTGCATCCCCGATCGACGATAATCGTGCTTGGTGACGCGCGCACTAACGGTCGCGAGCCTCATGCCGACACATTCTCACGGATCTCAGAACATGCCGGCAGAACGTTCTGGCTCAACCCAGAGCCAAGGCTTTACTGGAACTACGGTGATTCCGTCATCTCAACCTACGAGCCCCACTGCACCAGAGTTATTGAATGCTGGACCACGACCCACCTGGAGGAGTTCGTGAGAGTTATCGCAAGGGGGACGGGCTTCGGTGAAAAATCGTAATGGGGATCGAGCTCGAAGCGGTCTCGCACCGTTACCAAGAGCTTGAGTCACTGAAACAGATTAGCCTGTCCGTACGCGAGCACAGCAGTGTTGGAATAGTAGGCCCGAGTGGCTGCGGCAAGACAACGTTATTGGAGATAGTCAGTGGCCTGAGAGAAGTCGATCAGGGAAAATGCACTGTCGACGGAGCGAGAGACCCAAAGACAAGGCTTACCCAGTGTGCGCTGATGCCTCAGAAGGACCTACTTATGCCGTGGAGATCAGCGCTCGACAACGCTTGCCTGGGGCTGGAGAACCAGGGCTTGAGCCGCACAAACGCTCGTAGCCATGCTGCGCCGCTTTTTGCGCGTCTGGGCCTAGCTGAATTCGAGCAGTGCAAGCCGGCCGAGCTTTCCGGTGGCATGCGTCAGAGAGTCGCATTTTTGCGTACATTGCTGGTAAAAAAAGACGTTCTCCTGCTCGATGAGCCCTTTGGGGCTCTTGATTCAATCACCAGAGCAGAGATGCAGCAGTGGCTTCTTGAGGTGCTCGATGATGAGCCACGCACCGTCCTGCTGGTTACGCACGATGTCGAAGAGGCGATCTACTTATGCGATCGGGTGATAGTCCTCTCACAAAGGCCGGGCACAGTCGTCGAGGATCTGGTTATCGACATTCCCGAAAGGCGTGACCGCAACGAAGTGGTTACCTCAAACGAGTTCGGCGAACTAAAGGAAAAAGCGCTGGAGACTTTACAGTGCTGAAGCAGAGTCTCAGTAAATACATGCCCGCCGCGCTGCTGTTTGCAGCTCTGATCGTTTTATGGCAGGTCGCTGCCGAGACTCTGCCGATCGACAACTTCATCCTACCTGCACCATCTGAAGTTGCAGACTCGCTGGTCACCGACCGATCCCTCCTGTTTAACGATTCGCTGGTCACGCTACAGGAGATCTTCTTCGGCTTCCTGATAGCAGTCGCAGCCGGCCTTGGAGTAGCAGTTGTACTTCATTTCTCGCAAACACTGCGGAGGGCTGTATATCCGCTACTAATAGCTTCCCAGACTGTCCCCATCATCGTCTTGGCACCGATCCTGGTGATTATGTTCGGGTTCGATATTAGGCCCAAACTCGCAATCGTCGCTCTGATCTGTTTTTTTCCGATCGCCGTCAACACGCTCGATGGCCTGCGTTCAACAGACCCCGATTTCGTGAAGATGATGCGTACGCTGGACGCCTCGCGTTGGTCGATATTTCGCCGTGTCGAGTTTCCCGGATCGTTGCCCTACGCCTTCTCTGGCGCCAAGATCGCAGCGACGATCGCCGCTATCGGAGCTATCTTTGGCGAATACGTAGGCGCTGATTCTGGCCTCGGTCATCTGATGGTCCAGGCGACTGCTCAACTTCAAACGGCTAGGGTGTTCGCGGCAATCGTTATCCTTAGTGCCTTCGCCATAGGCCTGTTCGGCTTAGTGGTATTGACAGAGCGAATATTTGCCCCTTGGGCGAGTAAGGGAGATCTACGTTGACGCGCATCAAAAGGAGAACCTCACTTTTGCTGGCTATCTCCATCTCCCTGGTTGCTGTACCGACTGTTATGGGTTGCGGCGAAAAAACCGACAGCATCGGCCCAACGGCCACGCCGCGAACTGTCCAGGTAGCACTCGACTGGTTTCCCAACCCAGATCACGCCGGGATATATGCAGGGATTGCAAACGACAGGTTCAAGGAGGTTGGCATCAAGGTCGATGCGAAGCCTCCCTCGGATCCCTCGCTACCGATAAAAAACGTCGCTGCCGAACGTGTCGATCTGGCAATCTCATACGAGCCAGAAGTTCTGATCGCCAGGGAGAGAGGACTCCCGGTCGTGGCAGTCGCAGCGATAGTGAAAAGGCCGCTCACCTCGCTGGCTTCTCTTCGTTCGAAGAAGATAAAGACCCCCAAAGACCTGCGCGGTAAGCGCGTCGGGACCGCCGGCATCCCGTATCAGAGTGCTTACCTGAATACGATCCTGAAAGAAGCGAAAGTCGATCCCAAGACCGTCAAGGAGACGAACGTCGGGTCAAACCTACTGCCCGCACTCTTGAGCAAAAAGGTCGATGCCGTGCTGGGTATCTTCTGGAATGTTGAGGGAATCGAGCTTAAGCAGCGAGACAGGCCGAGCAGGGTCGTACCGGTCGATCGCCTGGGGGTACCGCCCTACGACGAGTTGGTGCTGGTTGCAAACGAGAACGTGGTCAAGGACGAGCCGTCATGGTTGCGCCGATTTGTGGCGGCAATGAGCAGGGGGACAGAGGATGCCAAGCGTGACCCCAATGTTGCGATAAAAGAGCTCGAAAAAGTGAATAAAGATCTAGACCCAGAACTGGTCCGCGCAAGCGTCAAGGCCACGATTCCAACCTTTTTCCCAAAAGATGAGAAGAGGCCGATCGGCTACATGGACGCACTTGCCTGGGAGAGGTACGGCACCTGGATGGCGAACAACGACGAACTAAAGCGCAAACCGGATATATCAAAGGCGCTGACGAATCGCTTTCTTTTGAAGTAGCCCTCTTTTCTTTTGAAGCAGCCCTCCTTTAGCAGTACTGCCGGCAATTGAGATCTGTACCGACAGCAATTCCCCGCACATGACAACTACCGCCTTAAGAAGTGGCTTATCTCGCGCTACTTGCTCAGCATGTGCACATCGATCAGGAATGAGCGGCTAAGCGCTATCCGGGACGGCTCATCCTTGCGCCGTCGTGATCTGCGCGTGGGCAGTCGTCGGCGCTTGCTGGCAGCCTTGATCACTACGGCTGTCGCAGCAACGCCGATCACGATCCCACCGGCAGCTGCAACCCCTGCGACGCGAACCGAAGGTAGTAGGTCCTGTTTTTTTTCGATCGCGTGTGTCCCCCCGTTAACGGGAAACTCTTCTATCTCGTCCGGTTGAATCGCTTCAAGCTCGCCTGGCACAGCCCGACATGGTATCCAACCTGATCAGGTTGGTGTTGGAGCTAGCCTCAGACAGCGATGGCAGCCACCACTAATCAGTTGGGGTAGGCTCTAGAGTTCCTTCTCGAAAATGCGGTAGCGTTTGATCACTTTGCCGTTCATTGCTTCCATCGCCTTGTTCATCGCAGTGTTCGTCTCTAGGATCCAGCCCATCTCACCGTGATCGATACCGATCGCAATGCCGTTGTCACGTGTCTTTACATACAGAGCCGCCGCAACCCCGGTGTGCTGGTGTTCTGGTTTTACGCCAAGCGCAAACACTCTTAAGCTAGAGATCTTGCGCTTGCCGCGCAAAAACTTGAGCCAGCCGAAGGGAAGAATCCTCCCATTCATTTTTAGTAGGACTTCATTTATGTTTGGAAGACTCAACGCGCCACCTAGAGTTTCACCGTTGCGCTCGGCAAAGAGCGCGATCTCGGGCTCGAGAATCTGCTTCAAGTCCTTAGCGTGATACTTAAGCTCAGCCTCCGTCAGCGGCACAAAACCCCAGTTTTTCTCCCAGGCAGAGTTGTACAGGTCGAAGAATCGTCCGATCTCCGCCTCAAAGTCCCTCATATTCAACGGTCTGATCTTTATCCCGTGTTCTGACTCTGACTTTTCGGCTAGCTCCTCTAGGACAGGCAGAAAATCGACTGTTTCGTGATGCAGGCTCCACTGTAAGAGGTCTATCGACTTGGTCAAGTCCTGTTCCTCCAGAAGCTTCCTGTAGTAGGCATGGTGATATGGCATCAGTATGTATGGAGACATGTCGTAACCTTCGATCAGAAGCCCACACTCATCGTTGGTTGAAAAGTCCATTGGACCGATCATGCGTTCGCGACCTCGGGCCTTGAGCCAGATCGAAGCCTCATCGAGGAGCGCACAGGCAACCTCAGTGTCGTCCACTACATCAAAGAAGCCGAAGCTACCGTCCGGCTTTCCTTGAAACTCCTCGTATCTCTGATCTATGCATGCAGCGATTCTGCCAACCACCACGTCGTCACGCTCGGCAAGGAAGTACTCGGCCTCAGCGTGATCGAAAAAGGGATTCTTCGATCTGTCGAGAAATCGCTTTCGCTCAGATATCAACGGCGGAACCCAGCTGGGATCGTCTTTGTAGAGCCTAAACGGCAGCTTGATGAACTTCTTTAGATCACTTTTGGTCCTTACGGGCCTAATCTCGACATTCATGTAGAGCCAAGATATCAAGTGCGCTGCGTCAAGTTAACCGTTCTCATGAAAAAATTGACTGCTTACGTTTGACTGCTCATGTACAAAATCGCAGTTCGCCAAATGCAAGAGCAAGCAAACATAAATCCTGTACTTTCGTACATAGGCAAATCCCGAGCCATCAGCGAATATCTCAACCATGACCAGAACGAACAACTCAAAAGCTAGAGGTCGAGAGAGCTGGGCGGATCGTCGCCAGATACCGTGGCAACTCCTTTCAGACGACGAGTGGCGTAATCGGCGCCTTCCAAGTCGGGCACGAATGTGGGTGAACGGAGTCGAAGTCGATCCAAACCCACGTTTTGCACACCTCAGCAGCGTGCGTAACTAGAGTCACTCCCAGCAAAACGGTATCCTGCCATCGGCAGTTTAAATGGCTGATGCAAAGACACAGATAGACCTCTTCGAAAAGGCGCGTAGCCACGACCGTGTGGAGCAGATCCGCTTTGCCGAAGAAAACGACATGTTGCCCTACTTCCGGGTCCAACAGTCAAGTGCCGGGCCACAGGTTGAGATGGAAGGAAAGACGAGGATCATGCTGGGCTCAAACAACTATCTGGGGCTCACCGGCGATCAACGAGTCCAAGCGGCAGCGAAGGATGCGCTGGAGCGCTACGGCACCGCTCTGACCGGATCGAGACTGTTAAACGGAACGATCCCTCTACACCAAGAGCTCGAGACCGAGATCGCTGAATGGTTTTCTGAGGAGGACGCACTGGTCTTCACGACTGGCTACCAAGCAAATCTGGGCTGCATCGGGACCCTCCTTGGGCCATCGGACACCGTTATCTGCGACTCTGGCGACCACGCCTCGATCCTCGACGGCTGCAAGCTCTCAGGTGCCCGCATACGCCCCTATAGACACACAAAGGTAGACAAGCTTGAAAAGATGCTCGAACGCGCTGCAGACGACGGTGGTGGAGTACTGGTTGTCGTCGACGGCGTCTTTAGCATGGAGGGCGATATCTGCGACCTGGGGCCGATTGCCAAACTTTGCCGCGAAGCTGGGGCGAGGTTGATGGTCGATGAGGCTCACGCGGTAGGTGTTCTGGGTCCAACCGGAGCAGGAACTGCAGAGCTTTTCAACCTACAGGACGAGACCGACCTCCGCATGGGGACGTTCTCCAAGTCGCTGGCGAGCTGTGGAGGTTTTATCGCCGGCCCGGCCGAGGTGATCGACTATTTGAGGATCTCTTCCAGGCCGTTCCTTTTCACGGCCTCATCGGTTCCTGCCGCCGTCGGGGCAGCCCTCGAGGCGGTCAAGATCTGTCGTTCGGAGGCGGGAGAAGAGCTTTTCAAGCAAGTGCTCGACAACGCACGATATCTGTATGAAGGCCTAAAAACACTTGATTTGCAGCTAATTAAGCCTACCGAGGTGCCGGGCGTTGGTGAGATGATCTCGCCGATCGTTCCGATCGTGGTCGGAGATGACATCCAGGCAGTGGCGTTCTGGAAGGCACTGTACGACGAAGGCCTCTACACAAACGTCGCACTTTATCCAGCCGTGCCACGAGGTGGAGCGCTGCTGAGAACCAGCGTGATGGCTACCCACGAACGCGAGCATCTCGATCGTGCGATCGAGATCTTTGAGAAGATCTCTCCCAGTTTTTCTCAAAGTGCGTAATTCAAAAACAACTCGACCGAAACATCCGGAACGACCGACCGTCGACCTTCCGGCAAGTCGGGGTAAAAAATTTGAAAAGTTCAGATGGTCGCTTTGGGGTATAGATCCGCTTGTCCACATTTGGACAAACTCTCTTAAGAACAAAAAATGCGCTCTTAGCGAACCTGTCGGACGGTTCCCTGTTGACCTATCACTCGATTGCACGTAGTTTTCGTTCAGCCGCTTAAAGACGCGGGGGCTGTGTAGGAGAGACCGGCCTAGAGGGCCAAGATAGTGAGCCCGATTCTCACCCGAAAGCGGGCATTAGCTCGCCGGGGTTAGAAGTGAAGTCATAAATTGTCCTTGTCCAAGGGGGTGTAGCCATGGGTTTATCCAAGATAACTACCGATTCGCAACATATGCGCGCACTGGCACAAGCCAATCGCGTACGACTTGCCAGAGCCAGACTGAAGAGACAGATCGCCTCTGGAAAAACAGAAGCGGCAGACGTCATAACGAGCTGCCCGTGGGAAGCAGAGAGTATGAAGATCTGTGAGCTTCTAACCAGCCAACGCCGTTGGGGCAAGGAGCGCTGCCGAAAATTCCTGCTTCCAACGGGGCTATCCGAAAACAAGCGGATCGCGGACTTGACCGAAAGACAGAGTGTTCTTCTATCCACGCTTCTACTCGCAAAGACAAACCCCGAAGTCGCACCACCCCCTCCGGATCGCTTCCGCGACCAGAGGTTGGTAGCTGCGTAAAAAGAAAGGCAAATGATTTTGCCTTTCTATGCCGAGGCGGTAGTAAACGGCACTACTGAGCCCTGACTACGGGGCCCGTTATCGGAAGCCAATGATTTGCCTTTTCTATGCCGGGGCGGTAGCAAGAAATGCCAAAGATTTGGCATTTCTATGCCGATACGGTAGCTAGCGGCACTTTTCGAATCTAACTACGAAACCCGGTTTCATTGGGTAAAGATTTTGCTTTATCTATGCCGAGGCGGTAGCTAGCGGCACTGTCTGAATCTCGCTACGAGGCCCCCTACGCCCCAAACTCCGGTACAACCGAGCCACTGCCGCCAAACGTAATAAACCAAATCATGAAGACGATGATTGCAGCCACCGCTGTAGAGACCATGATGATCTCGATGGCGCCTATCTTGCCGGATTTAGTTACACCGCGAATCGAAGGCACCTGACGAGCTGCAAACTTCGACGTCTCACGAAGGTTCAGATATCTACTGTTGATTCGACCGAGAATATTTACAATCAGGCCGATGCTCAGCGTGGCTATGGCAGCCATCACCAGCAGCGCGGGACCGATAGAGTCGGCTGCCGCCTGCACTTGCGAGCCGATCCAGAGGGTTCCCAGAGGCACGGCAACCCAGAGCATCAGGCTGCACACCACCATGCCCAGAACCAGTAAAGACGAGTACAGCTGTACAAATAAGCCTCTCTTTTCAGCCATCTCGTCCACTGTCTAGCGGAAACCCCTTCCCCCGGAGCGTCGTTTGAAACTCTCGCGCAGATAGTAGAACGTTCCTCCAAATACGGCAATTGAGACTCCTGGTTTCACAATGGAAACTGCGCCTTCATTTCCCGGCACAAGAAATATCAATGCCGTATAGAACGTCATGCTCAGGATCGCAGCTATAAGCGTGGTGTGCGACCGGTATCCGGCAAAGTGCTCCCGCCAAATAAGCTCCAAGCCTGCGAGCAAACCAAGCGCAACTGCGCCCATGATCATTACCAGGCCCGCCTTACCTCGAACGATAATCCCGGCAATACCACCGACAAATGCAACCAGAACTGCAATCTCGGTCAGTGGTAGCGAACCCCACGGTGGAGATGGACGCTTTACCGTAGGCGCTGGCTTACGTCTCTCAGCTGCTAATGAAGCTTTGGACTTCCTGGCAGTCGACTCACTAGTTTCTTGACTCCGCTGCCGTCTCCTCGTTCTGCGCCCCATACGCCAGTTATGGACAGCCCAATGAGATCTTGACCCGCCACCAGCCGAAAAGCATCCCCAGGATGCCGAAACGGGGCCTGGAGTGCCAGTGGCGACAGCCTGGCTTGCCGAGATCACGGTTTGATACACGAATCCACTTGTGTGCGGCCGGATCGGCAGTAATTGCGCCCAATAGAACTCGGCTTCGTTCATGAGCCTCACGCCTTTCAGCAAGCTCGGCCTCCGCCGCCTGTAAGCGAACGACAAGCCTGTCCCTCTCCTCTTCCAGCTCTTTCAGCCCTATCAGTCGTGCGTCGCCACTCGGCGGCTCCTCACGGCCCGACAATGCAGCCTGGCAACCTCCGGCTACCAGACCCGACAGATTCTGCTCCAAGTGCCCAATCTGTCCGCGCATCTGGGCTTTGGCGGACATCTCCGTATCGCCAGATTTCGTGACCTTGAATCGCCTGACCTGGACAGTTTCAATCATCGCATGATCACCCTCACTGATCGTATCACCGACGCCAATCAACCCCCGGACGGATTGACAGCCTCCTGAAAAATCCAAAGCGCTTCCTCGATTACAAGCTGCGGCACTTCGGCGACCCTCAGGGCACATGCGACAACGCTCTTCGACCCGCATGATGCGACAACGCCATCCGAATCGCGTCCGAACAGAACCGATAAAGGCCTGGCCTCATCGGAAACCAGGATCGTCCCAGCGGATACTCTGGCAGGACCGATATGCTCGCCTCCTCCTGCCAAGCGTAGACTGAGATCACCGTTGACGGCATCGCCATCGTATGCCCAGACCGCTGCCTCCGTGTCGGCAATCGCAAGCGTTATCGCATCCTGCACCGGCCATGATCTCTTTAGCCCGCCAACGGCCAGGCGATTGAGCATGATCTCCTCGATCGGCGTTTTCTTCTGATCGGGGTCGATCCCAATATGATGGAAGAAGGTGCGGTAAGCAAGCGGTACTGGCTGCCGGCGAAGCTCGAGGGCCTGAGCCCCACTTATGCGCTGAGAAAGCTGCTTCAGCCTTTCGGCCACCCTGCGTTTGCTGCCAGTCCCAACCTTGACAGAGATATACGACATGCCCAGCTCGGGAAACTCGTTTTGAATCCGCCGTTCAATTTTTACCTCGGTTATCTCTATCCGCTCGGTCATCACCGCATCCACGGTCTTTCCAGCGCGTACCGTTCCCACAGGGCTACCGTGGCGGGAAGCACCACCGCGACACCGACAAGCGCCACGGTCAGATCGATTACTGAAACGTAGCCGAAATCTCTCAAAATTCCAACGTTGGAAAGCGCCAGCACCGCAAACCCGGCGATAACTGTCAGCGCGGAGACAAACACCGCCTTGCCGGTGGTCCTGTATGCACGGGCCAGTGCCTTCGCCGGTGCCTCATCCCGCTCACGTTCCTGAAAGTACCGGCCGCTAATGATCACACTGAACTCGGTCGATATCGCTACCACCAGCACCGACAGCGTGACCGTGAAGGGGTTGAGCTCAACACCGAGGGCGTACAGGAACAGCCCCGACCAACCAACTGCCAATGCGACCGGAACGAACGGCACGATGACGCGCTTCGGGTTGCGGTATATGAGCGTCAGCATGATCAACACCCCAATCAGTGCGCCAGCACTCAGCCAGTGACGGCTACTGTCGATCCTTGAGCTGGCCTTCGCAGCCAGAACCGGTAGGCCACTTATGCTCGCTCGGACACCGCGAGGTGGGTTTAGCTCGCTATTTAAGTCGTCGATCAGATCTTGCTGCCGGTTTAAGTCCATCACCGGAATTCCGAGAACGAGGTTCACCGCTTGACCGTCATCGCTGATGATCGCGCTGCGAAAGTAGGGCGGAATCGCACCGATCAGCGACTCGATCTGACGATCTTTCTTTTGGCTGCCCTCGATCAGCCTGGTTATCGAAAATCCGGGGCAGAGGTCACTACCCTTGCAGCCCTCGCTTTCAGAGTAGCCGTAACGCTTTAAGACTCGTTTCTCATACTCTGCAAGCCACCTGATTACTTTAGGGTCGGTGACGTCCTTGCCTCGCAGGGTGATGTCGATCTCCCCGGCAATTCCAGTCTCGTCTTCAATCGTCTTGATCCCTTTGAGTGCCGGCTGGTCTTGGGGAACAAGCTTCTGCAGGTCGGCGGTAGTCGATAACTGAGTGCCAAGCGCTACACCCAGCGCGGCGACGGCAAATGCAACGACAAGCACCCTTCCCGGTTTTTCCACGGATACCGAAAATACTGCTCGTCCGGCGCCGAAGACTCCTTCCCGTATCCTGCCCGCCAACGAGCTCCGCAAAATCAGCCGTCCCAGCGAGTCCAATGGAGATTTCAGTCGTGCGGTCACTCGCCGTGGCCGGTCGACGATCCGGCCTCTGAACTTCCATCCTTGCCCGGACATGAGCGCGGAGCCCGCTACAAACACGTAGATGAATGCAGTTGCGACCCCTGCCATCATTACCGCACCGAAATCCTGCACCGCCGGCACAGGAGCAAAGAGCAACGCCGTCATGCCAGCCAGCGAGGCGATCCACGCACCGGCGACCAGTGGCATCCCTCCTCGCGCAGCTTCTGCCAGCGCGACGAGACGATCGGTGCCGCGCATCTCCTCGTTGAAGCGTGCCTGGAACTGGACAGCGTAATCAACCGCCAACCCAAAGATCAGCGGCATCGCCGCCACAGCCGCAAGCGAGAGTTCGGCGCCGACCAGATCCATGGCACCGTAGAAGAGCGCAACCGCCATGAGGGCCAGCGCAAGCGGCAGCAACCGCATCGTCGAGCGAAAGCTCACGAGCAGCACCAAGGTCATCGCTGCTGCTGCAAACAGCAACAGAAGCCGCAGCTTCTTTGCCAAAGAGGCTGCGAGGTCTTGAGCGACCACCTCGGGGCCGGTGACAACGTACTTTCCGTTTTTCAATTGCAGCCCTGGCTCGTTGGTCGCCTCCTTGATCAGGCGAACCGCCTTCCTTCGCTCATTTTGGGAGAGATCGGGGCGTAGTCTTATCTGGATAAGTGCACTGTCTTTAGAGGTGAAGAGATAGGAGAAGCGAGGCTTGGGCTCGCCCGCTCCCCGTTTGGGATCGAACACAACCCGCGAGACAAACGCAGCGTTGTCGATTCGGGGTGTCGATTTTATGCCGTACTTCAATGCCAGGTTGAGTGAGTCGCGCACGAAATCCGCATAGACCAACTCCCTTGCTTTTTTTGCAAGGCTTTTTGCCTCTTTCTCACTCTTTCCCCGAGCCAACGCTAGATGCCGCGCCGCCGTGGCCGCCTTGTCAGCGCGCTTGGCGCTGCTGCGCCGTGCAGTTTCGAACTGCTTCTCCAGCTCCACCGCCGACTGGTTGATGAAGGTTCCCGGGCCATAGACAACCCTGGCCGGCTTGAACCGCGCCAGCTCCGCACAGACACCCTTGGGTTGCGGGCTATCCTCCGGCACGTTCCCCGCAACACAGCCCTCAAAGCTCAGGATGGACAGGAGATCGGAAGACAGCAGCAGCTGGTCCAGCTTGCCCTGCACCAACACCAGCACCGGCCCGCTGCCAAACTGACGTTCAAACTCCCGCGTGGCATTAGATTCGGGTGAAGCTCTATCGAGTAGTGACTCGGTTGGGGCCTGTGGCTGTGCTCGGAAGGCAAAAAACGTACCGGCGGCAGCGAGGATCAGGGTAACGACAGTTACCGCGCGAGCGTGTCCGGCCAGCCACGCTGCGGTCCGGCCGAGAATTCCGCTCACGATGTTACCCTGCTCACGGTCAGGGGCTCTGGGGCTCTACGTGCGGGTAGCGCAGGGACTTGCCCTGGAAGTTGAAGTTGGGCTGCGGCACGCACGGAGGCGCCATAGTCGAGCCGAGGTTGAAGACAAATTGATCCATCAACTCCTTTAGCTCAGCCGGGTCAGTGGGATCCACGGTTGGAAGCGGGTTCGAGGAGCATGTCGTACTGCTGAACACTGGTAGACCAGTCTTAAGCTGGTCGAAGTTACCGGGGGCATCGTAGGGATTGGCCCGGTTGGACGGCAGCCTCGAGCTGTACGCCGCAAAGCTGTCTGGGTTCATAGACAACATGGCGCGCAGATAGTGAGTCGGCCCGACGGCGCCGGCGGGCAGGTCGGTCGCCTGGCTTGCGGCCGCTGCGTTGCCAACCAAGGCGGTGGTCTCACGATCGTACTGCGAAAGCCATTCGACCATCGGGTTAAAGGTCAAAAGGAAGGGGTACAGCTGGGCCAGCAGAGGCCGGGAGTTATCGATCGTCTTGTCCAGCGCCGGGAGCCCCTTGCGCGAGGCGTCAAAGAGCGGACCGAGTTGCTCCATAATCCGCTTCAGGTCGGGGGCGATCTCCTTGGTATCGGCCATGACCGGGCGCAGGCTATCCGCCACCGGCATCAGCTTCGCCACCAACGGGTCGGTGTCGTCGGCAAAGCGATCGGCTCGCACTAGCGTCGCAGTAGCTTCATCGAGGAATTTTGGCAGCAACCTCACCGTCTCCGCAAGCTGGCTGCTGTTGGTGGCAGTTACGGCAAGGACGGTGTTTGCGTTCTCCACCAGCGAGCCAATCCTTCCGCTCTGGCTCAGCGCAGCGAAGACCTCTGCGCCGTTTTTTACAAATAGCTTCAGCGCCTCATCGTCGCGGTTTAAGATCTCGAGTATCCGGTTCAAGTTGTCGGTTAGCGGAGCAAGATAAGCAAAGGCCATGTTCAGATCCGGACCGCGGCCCTTGACCGCCACGGCATTCTGATCGAGCCAGTTTCGTAGCGCCTTTCTGGTTTTGGGGTCAAACGTGGACAACAACTTGTCGAGCTCCCCCGAGTCTGCCACGTTTGACGCCGGCAGCACCCCGTTCTCTTCGATCTTGGGCGCATCGGGAGATCCCGGGGTCAGATCGATGTAACCCTCGCTCAGCAGCGTCTTGGTTCGTAGGATTGCCCTGGTGTCGATCGGAACCGGCGCGTAATCCGCCTCGAGCTCGACTGTCACCAGCACACGGTCTTGTTCCGGATTGATGCCCTTGATCTTTCCAACGTTCACACCCGAGATGCGTACATCCGACTCCTTGGTCAGCGCGCTCGCCTCCCCAAACGAGATCTCAAAACGATAACCATGTGGTTGGAAGGGAACGGCACCGCCGAAGGCCGTCCACAGGACGAGCAGCAGGCCGAACACGGACAGCGCGAATACAACCATTGTGAGAACCCGACCTATACTCGGCACCTGTCTCTGCATCAGCGATCACTCCTGCAAGGGATCACGTACAAGTTGTGTGCAAGAGGCCTCATCCGCACACCTTGCTCTTATCCGGCATCCCGAGGCTCATGGCCAGAAGCCTGACCTGGGGGAAATTGGGGTTATCGGACAGGTTTGAAATCGTCTGCATATCAAGACAACTCATAAGGATCAGACCGCGTAACTTCACGCCGTTGGCATCCTGGACCGAAACCGTCGAAGCCAGGTTGTGAGCGGTCCAGGCCGCCCAGAAGAGGAAGGGGGAGTCGGTGCCGTTGTTGTAGGCAAGCTCGTTGAACAGATAGTTGAAGGAGCCAAGCGCCTCGTTCACATCGGGCACTATGTCGGCCAGCCGAGCTGCAACCGGTCGCAGGTTGCTGACCGGCTCGGCCGCCTCTTTGGCAAACGGCCGCAACTGCTTTCTAACCACCGGCTCCGTCTCCTTAAAGAACGGCCGTAGCTCCTTGAGCGTCGAAGAAAGCTTGCGCGCCCCCGGCCTCAACTCGTCAAGCGTTGGGCCCAAGAGTCGTGCCACTTTATCGGTCTTCTTGAGTGCAGTGGTTGTTGATTTAAGCGTTCCGGGCAGCAGCTTCACTGTCTCGCGAAGAGCGGGTGAGGCCTCTGCAAGCGCTTGGAAGTTCGCGTTGACCGAGTCGACCAGTTGCGCCAGTTCGTCATCTTTGTTGCCGACCTCCGTGATCAGCAGTTGGAAGTTGTGAATAAGGCTTTTTAAGTTCTTACGCCGCTCGGCGATCTTTGAGTTGATCCGATCCAGATAGATGGTCGTGACCTTAAACTCCCCAAGCGTTGCACGCAGATTGTCTCCGTTCTTGCCAAAGCCCTTCCCCGTTGATGCCAGCAGTAGCTGCAGATACTCGCGGGTGTCGGCGTCTAGAACCGACAGCACCTCGTCTAAGTTCACATCGGGGTGTGTATTTGCTTGCGACAGCGTCGAGCCGGTCGTCAGCCTGCCCGCCTCCTTGGTACCGGGATTCAAGTCGATGTTCTCATCTTTCAGCAGAGTTCCCGGGCTGAGCAGCATGGTCGCATCCTTGTACACGGAATATTCGTTATCAATTTTCATCGTGACGACCGCTTGCCCGTCCTCAAGCTCCACCCCCGAGATCTCTCCAACGTCAACGCCAGCGATCTTCACCGCCTGTCCCTGACCCGGAACAACCGCCTGGGCGGTCTGAAACTTGGCCTTGATCTGGTATACGTTCTCACCTAAGAGCGGTACCCAGCCCGGTAGGCTCCCGCCCTGACTGACCACGATGATACTGCCCGACACAACCGCCAGCCCAAATATCACAGCAACCGCAATAAAGTCGCGAAGATGCTTCTTTATCACACGCCTCACGGTCCCTCGTCACCACCAAGCAGGTCGTCGTCGAGATCGCCGAGATCGCCACCGCCGGTGTCGTCGTTCTCAGCACTTAGCGAGCCCGCACCGAATGCGGTCCCAGATGCGACCACCGGCAGTGCAGGGCCGGTTTGGGCTGAGTTGAGATCAGGCCTTTTCTGCTTCTTGCACGCTTTCTCCGGCCCGTAAGGTGGCCGGCGATTCGCCGGCTTTGGCCTGCTGCCCTGCGGGATTGCATTGGGTGTCACGTTTGCAAACAGCTCACCACCGACACCGTTTATCTTGCCTGCCGACACCGTCGTGTCGCCGCCGCTGGCGTCAGCGGAAAGAAGCAGACCGTTGCCATCAAAGTTCTGCGCGGCACTGGAAACACCGACAAATGTGTAGAAGAGCTCTTTGTACGGCTCAACGCCGGTTGAGTGTGGCGGGTCGTTGATCGGCTGGCTGAAGGTGGGCACCAGCACGTCGGTAGCGCAACGGCTGAAAAGATCCAGCTCGTCAAGCAGGGTGTCGGCGTCGCCAACAACCGATGCCAGGTCACGCACGGTCGGGCTCAAGTTCGCCAAAACGCCACCCAACTCATCCTCCTGCACCAGGGCCCCGACCTGTTTGAGCCACTCAGGTGACGCCTCAAGAGTCGCGGGTATCTCGCGAACACCGGGCCTAACCTCTCTCGCAAATGCGTTCGTCGCCGGCAGTGAGCTGTTTAGGTGGCCAAGAGTCGTGCGCGCCTGGATAACCGTATCGGGCAACTCGCCGATCGCGGCCGACAGTGCTGCGGACTCCGACGCCAAGGCCGCAACTGTTACGTTGAAGTTGGTCACCAGACTCTGCAGTTCGGGCTCGTTGCGATCGAGTGCGGTTACAGTCCTCTGTAGGCCCAGCATCAACCTGGAAAGTTCCCCCGGCTGCTGGCCGAGCAGTGCCCCGCTCACCTGCTCCGTGCTTTTCAAGGTGGACGGAAGGTTCTTGAAGATCTTGTTGAGCTCCTCGGCGCCCGATGGTTCTTTATTTTCGGCTTCAGCTGCCGTATCGCTTCGCTCGTCCTTCCCCTCCTGCTCAACTCCGGATGCATCGGTCGTCGAGACATCTTCGTCGGTATCGCCCTCCTCTTCACCTGCTGAAGCTGTCAACTCCTCCTCGGCCTCACCGGTGCCGTCAAGACCTTCAGCCAAGCCTGCGAGGGTCTCCTTCAGGCTTTCTCGGGTATCTGCCTGAAGTGCAGTCAGAAACTCGTCGAACTGCACAGCCGTGGCAGTTTGGGTTACCGGGATCGTGCCGCCCGATTTAAGCTCGGGAGCAGAGGGTGTACCGGGTTTTAAGTCGATGAAGTTGCTCCCCTCGAGGAAGTTTCGTGGCCTGATCTTTAACCGGGCATCATTTTTCACCGGCAGTCCCTTGTCCTCCAGCGTCATCTTCATGGTCGAGAAGTCAGTACCGTCGGTGCGCGAGACACCCTCGACAGTACCCACATCGACCCCCGCGATTCGAACCGGCGACCCAATGCGGGTATGTACCGAGTTTTTGAAAACCGCGTTCAACTCGAAGCCCGTCTGCCAAGGGTTGTAGGTCGAGAAAACACCGTAGAAAGCAACTATGCCAAGTACCACCGCGACCAAGCCAACGCGCTCGAACGCGATCTCCTTGATCTGGCTGCGCGGCACCTCTGCTGCCCGCTTTGCACGCTCGCCGAAGCCCAGTATCTGACTCAAGCCGCTCATCGGCCCTCAGTCACCACACCCTGGTTGCCGGGAACGTTACCGATCACCTGCTGCTTGTTGGTGTACCACTCACGGCCCGCCTCGCATTCATTGTCCTGTCCCGGCGACGCGGTGTTCGGGTAAGGATTCGAGTGCAGGTAGTTGCCCAGCTCGGGCCCGTTCGCTGGAGCGTTTGAGGGGAAGCCAAGGCCGTTGGGTCCGATCACGGGGATGATCGGCGTAGCCCTCAACCAGTTGCCTATTCCAGGGCTGCCCTCCGAGGTAAGAGATGAAAAGTTGCGCAGTAGCAGGGTGACATAGTTACAGGTTGTCTGCGCCGGCGTAATAGTTGCAAGGTACGGATTCAATGCAGCATTTGTGTCCCGTAGCGCATCTATTGCCAGAGGCACGTTGGCGTCATCGACGAAGTCCTCGATAGTCCTAAGCGATCTGTCCAAACGGTCGTTGAATGCAGGAGCGCGCGGTAACTCGTTCTTGCCGGCCGTGACCGCGTCCGCTAAGTCCGGCGCGGAGGCGCGCAGATCTCTGATCGACGGCCTCAGCTTGGCCGACAGCGTGGTCGTGCGCCTTAGGAAGGGCCTGATTGAACGCAGCTTGACAGCCTGCACTGTAAGCGCCGAGGGGGCCTTCTCGAATATCTGCTGCAGTTCAGTGGTGACGCCGGCGAGCGCTGCGAAGGTGGTATCTAAGTTGACGAACAGGCTCGCAAGCGACTGGGCCGCGGGAGCCAGCTGGCCCTGAAGGGCGCCAAGATTGACCAAAAACCCCTCCAAATTGGTGTCGGGTGCAGCAAGTGTTCTTGCAACTGGCTCGAGGTTTTTAAGCAGTGGCGGAAGTGTCTGCAAGGTGCTGTTTAAAGCGATGCCACGTCCGGCCAGCCCTTCCCCCAACCCGCGCAGAATGGTCCGGATATTTTCTCTCGTCTTCTTGTCGAATACGTTAATCCAGTCTTCGAGCTCTACCGGCTTAGCCGAGCTCTTCTGCGACAACGTCTCGCCTTCCTTAAGAGGCGCTGCGCCGTCTGTACCCGACTCCAGATCCAGATACTTGACCCCCAAAGTTGACGCCTGCCTGATTTGGACCGCGGCGTTCTGGTAGACCGGGTTCACCTTCTCCTCAAGCTTCAGCGAGAGTCGGGCAGTGTAGCTGCCGTCCCGGTGGGCAACCTGCTCGATATCCTCGATAAAACCGACGCGCAGCCCTGCGATCCTGACCTCGTTGTTTGGTACCAGCCCAGACGCATCGGGTACATCGACCTTGAAGCTGTATGTGGGGATAAACGGCAATCCCTGGTTGGAGTTATAGGCGATCAATACCGTCACGATCATCACCAGTGCGGCGACAACGCCGATTACAACGTTGTTGAGTAGGATCGAGCCCCGCCGTCTCACCGCTCTACCTCACATTGCCTGTTGATCGATCCGTACATTTCGGTCAATCCCCCAACAGGTAGTCGAGTACCTGTTCCTGGCCCGCCGATGTGGCTGAGGCAGATGACGATTTTTTACCGGAGAACTTAGCCCTGCAGGCCGACTGAACCTTTCCCGATGTTGCGTAGTCAACGCAGGTGTTGAGGACACCGTGAATAGGCGTTAAGTGGCTGATCGAGTCAAACTGCGCCGTTGCGGACCCGAGGCCGAAGATCAGGTCCATGAACCGCTCGATGCCACCGCTCCCCTCCAGATCGGTAAGCAGGGCGGCCAGGTTCTTCGACACTGGCTTGGCCAGCACGGTCAGCGCGTCGGTCTTTTCGATCAAGGGGTTTGACTTGGTCAGGATCGGACCGGCCAGATCGGCGGTGTCTCCCAACGACTTGGTCGCCGGGATAGCCTCTTTGGCGAACGGCCCGAGATCGATTATGAAACGGCTTAAATCGGGCGCGACCGCGTGCAGGTCCGCCAGGATCGGCCCGGCCTCGTCCGACAGTTCGCCGATCTGCTCCACCGTAGGTTTGAGCTCACGCAGCATCGGTGGTAGCTTCTCAATCGTCTCGCTGAAGTCCTCACGTCGCTCCGCGATCGCTTGTGCAACGGTGTTGACCTGAACGATCGAATCGGCGACCGCATCGCGGTCACGGGCAAGTGGCTGCATTATCTGGTCCGAGGAGACGATCAGATCGCGCAGAGTCCGGTTCTGCCTGGCAAGAATCTTCAGCACCCGATTTGCCTGCCGCAACGTCGGGTTGGCGCGACGTAGGGTCTCAGCCAGATCGTCACCTCTGGCCGCAAATGCGATACCGAGCTCGTTTAACAAGATTCGCAATCGCTCACGTGAGGGCTCACGAAAGGTATCCAGTACGCGATCGACCGGGATTGGAACACTCGTTTGGGTTACCGGAAGGAAGGGGAGCTTTTCCCCGGGCGGTGTCTCCAGCTCTGGGGCGCTGGCCGAGCCCGGCTCACATTGGACCTGCTGTTCGCCGAGCAGCGAGCTCACGATGATCACGCAACTAGCATCCTGCTTGAACGGCGCAATCCCTTTCTTTGACACCTTCAAAATCATGGCCGCCTTGTTCTCCGACGTCAGCTCTATCTTGCCTATCTTGCCGACCCTTACTCCCGCCACCTTGAGGTCACCGGCCTCATTGATGTTCGAAGCGGTGTCAAAGATCGCCTTGACTTGGTATTCATCGCCATCTTCGGGTTTTGCCGCCACGCTGAACGCCAGAGCGACAACTCCGAGTAGCGAGACGATCGCTATGACAATCAACCGCTTCATGGGCCGGGCGGTACGGTTGAAGGATCGCAGTCGAAGGTCGGCGACGGCAGGAACGGGTTCGAGCCGTCCGCCGAGGCCTGGGTTGCCCCGCCGGGACAGCGCTTTACGCGACCGGTCTGAAGGCCACTACCGCGCTGAGAGTCGGGGAGTTGTGTCAGGCCTCCACCGCCTTCGGTGAAGTTTATAAAATCGCCCTCAATTCGCGCAAAGTGGCCGTTGGCGTCGTAGGTCGCAGGCACCTCTGCCAGCCCGGTGATAAAGCCGGTGAGATCGGGTGAGTAGGGAACTCCAAAGTCCAGTATCGGCTGCAGGTCCTTGAGCGCTTCGATGGTGTCAGGAAAAGCCGTATCTGACTTCTTGCCCACCGAAGGCGTATCCTTGAGCAGATCGACCAGATCGTTGTTTGCGCCTTTTCGGTAAAGGATGCGACGGATGTCGACGATCGCGGACTTGCCGTCACGCAACACCGGTTCCAAGTCTTTGAGGAAGGGATCAAGCGCATCGGCGGCCGGCTCTAGGTCTTCCACCAGCGGATCCAACTCGTCCATCGTTTCGCGCAGGTTGGCGAAGGTGGTGTTGGCAATCTTTAGTGTCGAGGGAAGAGCGTTTAACGCCTCTCCCAACGCAGCGCTCTCCTTCGCTATCGCCCCGGTGGCAGTATCGGCATTGCTGACCAGAGCCGCCAGATCGTCTTGCCGATCTGCCAGCGCAGTCGTCAAGCGGCTGGAGTCGATGAGAAACCTCTCAAATACAGCCTCGTCCCGTACCAGCTCATCAATTACGTTTGAAGTCGTACCGAGTGCCGGCCCCAGAAACTTGAAAGCTTGATTTGCATCCTTGCCCCTGCCATTGAAGGCGACCGACAACTGCCGGAGTAGAGTGCGCACGCTCTTGCGAGTGTCTTTGTCGAACATATTGTAGAACTGGTTTAGATCGACCACCGATGTCGTGTGCTCCATATCGATGCCACCGCCGTCGACGATCACGCCCCTATTGTCTGGTCCCGGGTTTAAAGCGATGTAGCCGTTGGCAACACCCGAAAGCGACTCACGGCGCTGGGTCAACGTGGTCCCTTCATGCAGCGGTGTGTACTGGTCGTCGACCTCCAGCGTGATATCCACCAGGTTGTCGTCGGTTAACTTGATATCGACTATTTTGCCGGCGGGGTTGCCGCCAACAGTAACGCGGTTTCCATTCACCAACTGGCCGGCATTCTGAAAGGTCGTGTGAACCTGGTAGCCGCTGCCCACGCCACCAAACATGAGGATGAAGATGACGACGACCGCCACTGCCAGCGCCGCCACAGTCGCAATACGAGCAACACTAAACTTCATTGTGCCCCCGTTTACCTGACCCTGCTCTCATCTCTACTTACCTTCTCACTCCATCCCCAGTGGGCCTTCGGGTGAACCTGCCAGGAACTGACTTACGAACTGGTTGTCGGTGTCGAGTATGTCCTCTTTGAGCCCCGATTCGACGATCTTTCCCTTCCAGAGAATCGCGATGAACTCCGCAAGGCGACGCGCGCTCGAGATGTCGTGGGTAATGACTAAGTAGGTGCCGCCGTTCTCCTGGTGAACTTCGCTTATAAGGTCACAGAGAAGCGCCGTGCGCACCGGGTCGAGGCCTGAGTCCGGCTCATCGAACAGCAAGATGCTCGGATCGAGCACCAGCGCCCGCGCGAAACCGGCCCGTTTGCGCATGCCTCCGGAGAGCTCGTTGGGCATCTTCTCCTCGGCTCCAGCAAGCCCCACCTCGGTGAGGCGTTTGTTGATTATCTCTCGGATCTCCTCCTCGGATTTCTCGGTGTGCTGCCTCAGCGGGAAGGCAACATTGTCGTACAGGTTCATTGAGCCGAAAAGCGCCCCATCCTGAAAGAGAACCCCAAACTTTCTGCGCATCTCAAACAGTCGATCGTCGGTCATATCGGGGACGCTCTCCCCATCGACTAAGACATCTCCGCTGTCGGGGTAGAGTAGGCCGATAAAGTGCTTGATCAGGACACTCTTGCCGGTGCCTGACGGGCCGAGCACCATGGTGATCATCCCTTCTGGAATACCGAGATTGATGCCGTTTAAGACCTTGTTGCGGCCAAACGCTTTGTGGAGATCGATCGCATGGAGTGCGGCATTCCGGCCACCGTGTGCCGGGCCGTTCCCCTCGGCGACCTCCCCGCGACCGGCTTCAGCCTCTGAATTTGTCTTCTCTTCGTTCATCGCCCTCCTACCATCTAGACAACTCTCGCCTTTGAAAATGCTATTTGACTCACTAGTCTCTCCTGCAAATACTCCACAGCTAGCCCCCGAGCGGCAGGTTCGGATTTGTACCCCAGAAAAGCTGTGTTAACGACATGCCGATCAGATGCACCAACACAATGTTTAAGATCATCGACTTCGCAGTTGCCTGGCCAACACCGACCGGGCCGCCACCGGCCGTGTAGCCGTAGTAGCAACCGACGAGCACGATTGCCGTCGCCATCGTCATCGCCTTAACGATCGAATATAGAAAATCCAGAGGATTCTGGAACTGCCAGAAGATGTCCAGATAGGTACCACTCGATATATCGCCCATCTGCACCACCACCACCAGATAGGAGGCGATAAAACCGATGCCGATGCCGATTATGTATATGAAGGGCAGCACCAACCAGCTTGCGAGCAGCCTGGTTGAGGCAAGAAACGTGATCGAGCGAATGCCCATCACCTCCAGCGCATCGATCTCTTCGCTGATGCGCATCGCCCCAAGCTCGGCGACGATACCGGTCCCGACCTTTGCCGCCATCATGTAGCCGAAGGCATACGGCACCAGCTCGCGCAGGTTTGCGAGCGCTGTAAAAATTGCGGCAACAGCAGGGTTACCTGTCTGCTTGCCTTGTCCTACGCCCTCAACACCGGCGATCAGCCCCATGAAGGAGATCAAGACCCAGATGACGACGGCGGAGCCGATGATCAAAATGCCGGCCTGTCGCAGAACCTCGCCAGAAAAGTGGAACACTCGGCCGTTGAAGACATCGGCTATAACCTGTCCAATGAAGCGGGTTAACTTACCGGAGCTTGCCAGCAAATCCCTCGGTATCTCTAGCCAACCTGTACTTGCGTTCATTTCATTATCGTCAGTTCAGGATTAGTCGCGAGTAGAGTCTGGGCAAAGATGTAGTTGAAGGCAAAAACCACCAGCAGGGCTACGACCACCGCCTGGTTGACCGCCCGGCCGACGCCGGCGGCACCGCCGGAGGCTGTCATACCTTTGTAGCAGCAAACGATCGCGATAATCGCACCGAAGATCGTTGTCTTCATCACACTGCCCCACAGATCGGTGACCGAAGCGTTGCTGAAGAAGGTGGCCCAGAACCCGGCGAGCGGCTCATGAAAATACAAGGTGGTGGCGATCCCTGCGGAGATGCCAGCAATCACAGCGTATACGTTAAACAGGCCGGTGAGGAGCATGAGGGCAAGAAAACGCGGCACGACGAGGTTCTTGATCGGGTCCACTCCTAAGACTTCCAAAGCGTCGAGCTCTTCGCGGATCTTGCGGGCACCCAGATCGGCCGTGATCGCGGTCCCCGCCACACCGGCCATCACAATCGCAACGACGATCGGGGCAAGCTCCCTGATCGAGGCCAGCACAAAAAAGCCTCCCAGACGGTCCAGCGCGCCGATCAAAGAAAAGAAGTTGGCCGCCTGTATGCCGGGGGCGCCAAAGCTGATTGCGATCGTCGAGACCAGCAGCGGAAACCAGCAGACCTTGAGGGCGAAGAGAAACTGCGAGATGAACTCACCGCCGTACGGGTAGGGAGGCCGGATCGCGGAGACGATCGTCTTGCCGGTGAGTGTCACCATCTCCCCGAGCTGTTCGAACGTATTTTTCGCGGGAAGAAATGCCCGTTCAGCAACACTTCTTACCATCCTCACCCCCCTTGTTATAGGCGTCCCTGCGAACCGATAATGCCGAGTTGTACTAGTAAGAGTAAGACATAGATTACTTAGTTCCGCTCCAGATTAAGCAGTCAATGGTATTTTACTCCCCTATGAGTATCACCAGACCATGGATTCTGCTAGCAACTCCACTCTTGGCGTTAGCTTTTATTGCAGCCGGTTGCGGTGATTCCTCGGATGAAAAAGACAGTCTAAGCAACAAGGTCTGGCGAGTGGAGATCGTCGAGGCCGAGTTCCCGCTCAAGCAGAGACTGGGCGATAATGTGGGGTTCAAGATCGAGGTCAGAAATGTCGGCGAAGACACAATCCCCAACCTTGCCGTTACCATCGACGGGCTCAACTACCGCAGTACCGAAACGGGCTTAGCCGACCCCGAGCGTCCGATCTGGGTCGTCAACAGACCACCTCCCGGATCGGAAAGCGCTGACGTGAACACCTACAAGTTGGGGCAACTTGAGCCCGGAAAGACGGTCAAGGCGGTTTGGAGGCTCTCCGCCGTGGTGGCCGGGTCCCACACGGTCAAGTACAAGGTTGCGGGAGACCTTCAGGGCAAGAGCAAGACTCTTTTACTCGACGGCTCAGCACCCGAAGGTGCGTTCGTAGTCACAGTTTCAGACCGGCCAAGGCCGGTCAAGCAGTAGTACAACTTCCTGACTTCTGACAATTTGTATGACACCCCGTGTCTTCCTGACACCGAGCGATAAGCACTTTACCCGTGCCTTCCTGACACCGAGCGAAGCGAGGTGGAAGGATCTCAGATCCTTCGGCTTCGCCTCAGGAATTCACGAGTGGTTAGCCCCTAAGCACCTGTGTTGTCCCGACACCAAGCGTTATGTACTTCACCTGTGTTTTCCTGACACCGAGCGAAGCGAGGTGGAAGGATCTCAGATCCTTCGCCAAGCAACCCGAGCTTTTCTAAGCACTGGCTTCGCGAAAGATCCCTAAGAGCACACATACTTTTACCCCACCGGCACTTATGTAAGAAGTGAAGACCTACTACGTCTACATAATGACGAATAGATCAAAGACCTTGTATACAGGGTTCACAAGTAACCTTGCTGCTCGTCTATTCCAGCACAAACACAGGATCTTTCCTGGCTTTACGGCTAAATACAACATCGATGCCCTTATCTACTACGAGGAGTTCAGTGAGGTGGAAGAAGCTAGATGTCGTGAAAGACAGATTAAAGGCTGGAGGCGTGACAAGAAGATAGCGCTTGTCGAGTCGGTTAATCCTGGCTGGCTTGACTTGAGTCGAAGTGACATTGAGGGCTTTGCTTAGGGACAGAGATCCTTCGGCTTCGCCTCAGGAATTCACGAGTGGTTAGCCTCAGGAATTCACGAGTGGTTAGCCTCTAAGCACCCGTGCCTTCCTGACACTAAGCGTTATGCGCTTCACCTGTGTTTTCCTGACACTGAGCGAAGCGAGGTGGAAGGATCTCAGATCCTTCTTCAGCCGGTCAAGCAGTAGTACAACTTCACTCGGCACGACGATCAGGGCTCGTGTCTAAACAAGTTGTGCGTTTTGGCACGAGCCCTTAGGCAGAAAAAAGCCCTCGGCCGAGCCCGTCCGTTGCCCCGCCGAGGGCACCCATCCGTAAGCCTAATCGCTCCTTGCACATCCCGGGCAAGGGATGATTCCTTTCAAACAGTTAAACACTTTACCTTAGAGTAAGTTGTGTTGCATAAAAAAAACTTTTATTAGTGGTCAGCGTGCTAAGTACGGTCAGTTACACCCGAGGAGCAATTAGGCCTAAACCGTAGCCTTCTGCTCAACCGCGAAACCGTCGATCA
>SDBV01001395.1_pt1 | contig 36438 bp, 23 predicted proteins | sample 2277081 | NCBI WGS metagenome assembly SDBV01 (sample SAMN10402039, study PRJNA504765) | marine sediment metagenome | isolation source: marine sediment core GS10_PC15, 223 cmbsf | place: Arctic Ocean: Southern Knipovich Ridge | collected 2010 | reverse complement strand
ATATCAATTGAAATGTTGCGTTTTCTGAGCAAATGTCAACCTTTTTTGTGGATTTTATTAAAAAAACAGAGCATAACATGTTGATATTCAGCAAACACCCTAATTTGGCGGTCATAGAAAAAATCTCATCAATAATAATTCATTTTATAAAAATTGTCTGTTTCCGTTCAGAAACTAAATAGAAATAAGTGCAACCGCTGCCTCCCGGGTTGTATTTCGTTGATCACTTTTGGAGTAGAGAAAAAATAATGTGAGTAGTTTTTTTTATATTTGATTTAGATTCAACTATCTGTACAGGCAAAGCAATGAAAGGAAGTGCCTAGTGCTCCTAGGTAAATGATTAAATTCACAAAAGAATACCTCATTTATATGAAATTTAAACACATAAGCCGGTTTATAATTTTATTCTTCTGCGCTATAATGCTATGGTCTGCATGCACAAGGGTAGATGAACCTGAACCAATTCCTGTAAATACCTACCTGGTATCCTTGGAGGAAGTTGATTTTGTGGCTACATGGCAGGCTTTGGTGGCCACTTCCTTAATCGAATTTGAGGAGCTTAACAAGTATATCAATAGTGATGCAAATATTTACCGGATGGTTTACAATACAACCTACAACGGCGAAGCTGTTCAAGCCTCCGGTTTAATTGGAATTCCTACTGAAAATGCCCGGCCAATGGCCATTACAAGTATGCATCATGGTACAAGTATAAAAAAAACAGATGCTCCTACAGAATCACCTATCGATTATTATTTCCTTTCGGCCATGGCAACAACTGGCATGATCACGCTAATTCCGGATTTTCTTGGCTTCGGGGCTTCCGAACAACAATTTCATCCTTATTATGTAGAAGAAGGCGAAGCTATTCCTGTGGTAGATATGATTCATGCCGCCGTTGAACTCATAGAAGATAGCGCCTTTGTCTGGAATGAGCATTTGTACCTTACAGGGTATTCAGAAGGGGGTTATGTTACCATGGCAGCACACAAATATATTCAGGAACACCCCGATGAAGGATTGACAGTGACAGCTTCTGCACCTGCTGCAGGTGGGTATGACCTGCTGCATATGAAAGACTATTTTATGGCACAGGAAACCTATACTCAACCATTTTATATGGCTTTTGTGATTTCAGCTTATAAAACCTGGTATAAGTGGACTGAACCTTTGTCTACCTTTTTTCAGGAACCTTATGCTTCTAAGCTTCCTGCCTTGCTCGACGGATCAAAAAGCGGTGGGGAAATCAATAATGAATTAACAAATCTTGTAGGAGAATATTTACAAGATGACATGATAAACAACTTTGATTCGGATGTAAAGTATTCGGAATTTAAGCAAGCCCTGATTGATAATAGCCTCGTCGATTGGGCGCCAACAGCGCCTGTGCGCATGTATCATGGAACCGCCGATATTACGGTACCCTTCTCCAACTCAGAAGCTACCTTCAAAAGGTTAAAAGAAAATGGAGCCGGAGATAACCTTCAATTTATCGCTATAGAGGGAGCCGATCATTCGTCAGGTTTTATGCCAATGTTCAAAGACGTTGCCTTGTGGATATTGGAGATGAATTGAATTGCGTATTCGCGGAAGGGGTGTAGTCGGCAGCTAAAAGCTAAGAGCTAAAAGTTGAAGACTGAGCGCATTGAGTATCGAGGTACGAGTTTCGAGAGACAGATTGTTATATAAATTCTGAGCTTTAATACAAGTATTTCTCTTTCCAGTCATCGATCCGGTCCAGGGCTTCAAATTCACTAATGTGCTTTGTGATTACCTGCAGGTTTAAAACTCCGCTTGCAATGCTTCTGTTTTTTGTATTCAATATGAGGCAATCAAGTTCTTTTACAATGTTTTCTGCTAAAGGCTCATCTGGTTTCTCTTCATAATATACATGTAACTCTTTTAAAGCTTCCACGATCAACTTTTCTTTCTTGCTTTGGAGTGCTTCAATAAACAGATCAAAGCGATTGGAAATGGTATAGTAGTTTGACAATTGACTGATTATTCCAAGTGCAAAACCTTTCCTTCTTGAAGTAAAGGAATCCCTGGGAATTGAATAATCACTTAACTCTTTCGCGAATTTCAATAAACGAAAACTTACCTGGTGTATTTTTCTAAGTTCCTCATCTTTGGTATGCTCGATTAAACGCTCATCGAGTATTTCAATTTCAAAATCAAGGATTTCGCACATGCCATATGTCAGGAAATTAAAGGCTTCAAGTATCCTTCTTTCAGCGAGCATTCTACCCACGCCCTTATTGCAGATTACATATCTTTCAAAGTCTATGATTTGTTCCAGATCATTTAATGTAAAATCATTGAAGTGCAATTTTTGCACCACATCATATAACTTATAAGAAAGTTTCTTCGTATGATTCGTTGTCGATTGTTCGTAAAATTCAATTAATTCATCTTTCAGCATGCTATTATATATTATTGATGGAAGCTTCAAGGTCGATATTCCTTATATGTTCTTCGAATGGCAAATATCGGTAATGAAGATGTATGTTGCAAAGAAGGAGATATATGTAAGTAAATACGTTCTTGATTGAGCGTCACTCAAAAGATATATGGAGGAAAAGGTAGTTTCGCCTGAAGGTTTGAGTCCCCTGGTCGTTACCAATTGGTTTGATCATTTTCGTTACGAGGAATTCATATGTTAAGTTCTAAATTGCCTTATTCTTTTTAACCCACTCGCGCTGATGGTGATACAAACTACAGGCTCAATACTACTACAAACCTGACAGGTTTGCCAATCTACTACGGGAAGAGCACTGAAATTGGGTAAGCCTGTCTTGAGCTTAAACCTGTCAGGTTTTAGGGTATTGTCATTGGAGCGGATGCACGAAAGAGCTTGATAAATGCAGTTTGGAATGGAGAATGATATAAGCCATACTTGAACTTTCGGTGCAGTGATTCTAAGGGATAATTTCTAAATATTCTATTTTCAGCAAGCGCATGTCCATAATAATGAGTAGTATTATGATGTGTTTATTTTTTAGCTTCATTCCAAGGGGTGAAAGATGAGATTGTTTTTTTCTAAAGGCATATATAAAAATCAAAAACCATATGGAAATTGGCTTGATAGCTAAGCTTGGGAAGAAAGATAAACCTTAGGATATGCATTTGGGAAATGCATAATGAACAGGAGATATAATTGAAGTATGTGTAATACACATATGGCTTTGTTAGGCATAATAAAAGTACATAGAGCACTAAAATTATAAAAACAAAAAAATATAGATTTTTATGGATTTGAATTTAATAATCACAATTGCATCAGGTTCAATAGCAATTATAGTTGCTGTGACCGCTTGGATAAGTATTTCGAGAACGAAACAAAAGATTTTTGAAAGAGATTTTATTGATTCTCGAATTATAAGAAGAAGTTACATTGACGAACCTGACTTTGAAATTTCTAAATATCCTAAGAATATTACAATTGGACAGAAAATGCTTTTAGACCAAAAAAGGAAATATTATGGTGGTAAGCTATCCAAAATTGATGATGGCCAAGAGGAAAAAAGCATCTACGAAAAGAAAAAAGATAAATTCCTAAATATTGCAAATATATCGTTTCACTTTGCAGATAAAGAAAGAATTAAAACATTCTATAATGATTATTTCAAAGAGCCCACTATTAAAGATTTAATTAAAGAAACAGTCTCAGAATCCAATTCTGAAATAAAAGCTGGAATACCTTCTATTTTAGAATCACAGATTGGAGGCAAAGACCTTTCAAAATGGATTAGTAAGATTAAACTTCCTGATATTACAGAGACAGGAATGTTTAAGCGATACCAAAAAGAAACTATTAAAAAAGACCAAGTCCAATTAGGATTAGAAGAGGATGATATTGAATTAAGTGTACTTAAAGACTTTGAATCAAAAGCTGCAATTCTAACTAAAGATTTTGGTTATAAGTTTGATGCAGATAAACTTGATAAACAAAAAACAATTCTAAAAGAGAAAGCAGCTGAAAGAACTCTAAAAAATCTCGAAAAATCTAGTGGGTGGGTATTAATTGAGGGCAATTTTCTAATTGAAAAAGAAGGAAATGAGTTTTATAAAGTCTCAATGATTCATCCTGTTTCTAATTATTTACCATCTGGTAAAGATGTTACACTTTCCTGTTTAGTACCTATTTTGCAAATTGAACCAAGTGTAGCTGGAAATTATTCCAATTCAATAAATAAGTCAATTCCATTAATGATTTATGGACAAATTTGGCAGCCTATTAGTAGAAAGGATAATATCTGGGAGCTAGTAATAATACCTTTGTCAGTATATTAATTACTATGCCTAAAATAAATAGGACTATGAGCGGTCTGCAAGACCGAGCGAGTAGTCCATGTATGTGCCTTGAATGGCGAATATAGCTCATGAAATTGAGCGTTCCAAAGGGTGTAAGACTCCTGCTGGCGCGAGCTTGTAGCTCGTGTCCATAATAAAAACTTTAGCTTCTCCCTGAGACCAACTATCTTGCGCATTTTGAAATACCCACACATCACCCTTTCAGGAAAAAATTCAAAACTAAAGTGATCAACAATAGCAAATGCTATGCAGAAAGCTAATCCGTGGAAGATGAAATGACGATTACTCCCGTATCCTGATATTCTATTCCACAAGTCAAATAATTATTATATACGTACAACGCATCTATCCCTGCATGGGGTAGTTTATCCCAAGTGGTATGATAACAAGGATTAGCTCATGTATCTTTGATGCAGTTAACTAATATAAAAGCTGAATGATGAAGAAATATTTTGCAATCGCCATCTTATTTATGGTCGTTTCCTGCACAAGCAATGTGAAGGATCAGGAATTATTGGGTACATGGAACTACATAGCAAATGATGCTTCTTATGGTTACCAGGCAGGCAAGGTGATTTTTTACGAGGAAGGTGGTTTCACCAAAGCAAGGGTTGAAATACAAGGGAATCGTATAGATGCTGTTTACCTGAAAATTGAAGGAAATAATGTTTCGTTTTCTGTCCGGGTAGAGCATGAGCAATCTTCCATTAAGCTTGAGTTTAAAGATAACAAGCTTATCGGTACGCTACATGGCTCAGAAGGAACTATAGGAATTTCGATGGTAAAAGAAGAAACATTAATAGGGACATGGAATTACACCACAGAAGATGCTCCCTTTGGTTTCCAGACAGGAAAGGTGATTTTTTACGAAGAAGAAGGAACGACAAAGGCTAAGATTAAAATATATGGATTTACCATAGATACAGAGCACCTGGAAATTGATGGAGCTAAAGTTTCCTGTACAGCGGTGGTAGAACATGAGCAAATTTCCATAAAGCTGGAGATGAAAGATAACCAGCTAATCGGTTGGGTACAGTTCTCAGATGGTGGTATGGCTATTGAGATGGTTAAGAAAGGAGCAAAAGGCAATGTTGAAACAGGGATCGCAGAACAAACAAGCGATAGAACAGAAATTAAAACAGTGGCTTTGGAGGGTATAGGCAGGACTAATTTAGTTGATGAAGTCAGTAAAAGTGATGTTGTCAATGATAAGGTGCACACCTTTTACTATGGGTGGTATGCGAATCCTGAAAACGATGGGAGATATAGTAACTGGAACCATCCGGTGATAAAGCACTGGATCGATACCACCTGGGATCATGCAGGCAGCTATCCCGGTGGGGATGATATTGGGGCCAATTTTTACCCACAGATGGGCAGCTACAGCTCAACGCATCCGGAAATTATTGACACGCACATGAAGCAAATCAGAGATGCCGGTATTGGGGTCGTGGCCATTAGCTGGTGGGGTAAAGGTCATTTAACGGATCAATCGGTACCTGCTCTTTTAGATGCCGCCCACAAGTACGGCTTAAAGCTTGCATTCCACATTGAACCGATTTATAAAACTGTGGCTGAATTCAGAGGGCATTTGGAGTATATATCGGCGAATTATGGGCAGCACCCTGCTCTATACAAAGTCAATGGTAAACCCATGTATTATTTGTATAACTCATTTAAGCTAAAATACGAGGAGTGGCAAAGTATGCTCCACCCCGATAGCGTATCAACCGTAAGAAAAACACCTCTTGATGGTATTTTTATTGGTTTGTGGACCACGATGTTTGATGGTGAGTTTGTCTAAAAATCCAGGTTCGATGGTTTTTACACCTATTTTGCTAGTGATGGATTTGCTTACGGTTCTACCACGTCGAACTGGCCGGATATGTCTGCCTTTGCACGTGAACATAACCTGATCTATATTCCGAGTGTTGGTCCCGGATATATTGACACCCGAATCAGGCCATGGAACGAGAAAAACACCAAAAGCCGGGAAAGAGGCAGGTATTACGAAAAGATGTATGGGGATGCGGTGAATACAAATGCTGATTTTATCAGCATTACCTCCTTTAACGAGTGGCATGAAGGTACGCAGATAGAGCCGTCTGTCCCAAAGAAGATAGGGGAATATACCTACGAAGATTTTGGGGCAGATACCGATCCATTGTTCTATATCAAAAAAACAAAAGAGTTAATTGCTAAATATGGAATATGAGCTAAGCCTTCATTGCCTGAATTGAATCAGATCTTCTTCAATCTGGTGACGTGATAAACATCCTTCTTGTTTAGGGATTTTCCAGACCAGTTCAGCTAATGTGACCAACTGGAATAAAGTGTTAAATTGCGTACTGTAACAACAGCAGAAAATACCAACAAACATAATGGGTATAATCTGATACTACAGAAATAATTACTTTTTCAACGCTTTAGGCCTATTTTGGAACAGATAATGAATTTACTATGAAGCACACCATGAAAACGAATGTCATTTTTTCCCTGTTTGTGGCATTACTAATAGCTATAACCTTTTTAACAGCCTGCCATTCCGACGATCAGCACAAATCAATAGCTAAACAAGTCAGTCAAATCACAAATAGCAAACCCTGGACCTACTGGTGGTGGATGGGAAGCGCTGTAGATAAGGAAAATATTGATTATAACCTGAAACTTTACCAGGAAGCCGGCATTGGTGGTTTGCATATTGTGCCGATCTATGGTGTGAAAGGGGAGGAGGATAAATTTATTGACTACCTGTCTCCGGAATGGGTAGAGATGCTGGAATATACCGGGGAGAGATGCAAAGAGCTTGGACTAGGTCTTGATATGACGCTCGGAACAGGCTGGTGTTTTGGCGGGCCTGAGGTAGATGAAAATTCAGGTACGATGTACGGTCATATCGAGAAGAAAACCATCGCAGGCGGTGAAATTAAACTGAACCTTAATTCTGACAGTAAATACAGTTTCAATAAAGTGCAAAGTGTATTGGCCATCCTTAATGATGGTTCGCGGATCGATATTTCAGATAAAGTAAATGAACATCAACAGTTGATCTGGACGAGCGCACAAGATTCTGTCACGCTGTATATCATCCGAATGCAGGGTCCGGTGTTCAAGGTCAAGCGAGCTGCCCCAGGAGGAGAAGGCTTTATGCTGGATCCGTTTTCTTCTTCCGCAATTAATCAATACACCGTTCGGTTCGATACGGTTTTTCAAGGGAAGCTCAGCAAATCTGTTCGGGCGATTTACCATGATTCTTATTAATATAAAGCTGATTGGTCGCATGGATTTTTTAATAAATTTAAAGATAAACGGGGCTATGACCTGAAGCTATATATTCCTGAGTTGATTGGTGAGGGTGGCGAATTTTCGAAACGCGTAATTGCAGACTACCGGCAAACTATGGCAGAACTGCATGAGGAATACATAAAGGAAACTAAAAATTGGTCAACTTCAAATGGCTTACTGTTCAGAAATCAAGGGCATGGCTCACCGGCAAATTGGTTGGATATCTACGGTCTTGCTGATATTCCTGAAACGGAGACCTTTGGCGCCACCAGGTATAAAATCCCTGGTTTTACGCGCGAGGAAGCTTTTATCAACAATGATCAACCCAACCGCTTTGTCATGAAGTTTGCTTCTTCTGCAGCGCATGTGTTAGGGAAACCACTTGTTTCCAGTGAAACAAATACCTGGCTGCGCGAGCATTTTCAGGTAGCTCTTTCGCATAGCAAACCTGAGTTGGATCAGTTATTTCTTTCGGGCATCAACCATATTTTTTACCATGGCATCGCCTATTCCCCCAAAGAAGCAGGATGGCCGGGATGGCAGTTTTATGCTTCTACTAGTTTTGCGCCAACCAACAACATTTCCCAGCACTTTCCGGCACAAAATAAATATGTTGAACTATGCCAGAAAGCCTTGCGCGCCGGTCGACCTGACAATGATATCTTGCTCTATTATCCCATCCAGGATATTTGGCATTTGGCGGGGCCAATGGGTAAAAGTTTGAGCGATAGAAACGCAAAAAATCAGGAAGTTAAGGGGCCGATAGATATTTTGTACAGATTAACGGCACACAATTATAAAGATTGGTTTATCCCTTTTCCAATTCATAAAGCAGCAGCAAATCTTGATTCCCTGGGATATTCATTTGATTATATCTCTGATAAACAGCTCTTGAACACATTGGTTGACAAGGGGGATCTTAAAACCGAAGGGGGCAAATACAAAACACTCATTGTCCCAAAATGTGAGTTCATGCCGTATGAAACACTGCAAGCTATTCAGAACTTAGCCGATGAGGGTGCACATGTTATATTTCTTGAAGGGCTGCCAGAATCGGTTCCAGGAAATTTTGATTTAGAAAATCGCTTATCTGAATTCGCCCAACTAAAAAAGGCAATCAATCAGAATAAATCCGGTAACCTTAAAGTCCTTGATACTACAGAATTATTAGAAACGTCACTTTCCAGGTGGGGCGTGAAAAAGGAACATTTCAATGAATATGGATTTCCGTTTATCAGAAGAAAAACTGAGAATGGTTATCTGTATTTTATCTCCAATATTTACAGTGGGCAAAATGTGAATGATTTTATAACCCTGGGAGTGGAGGCTGAAGATGTGGTGATTACCGATCCGATGTCGGAGAAGAGTGGCAAGGCAATGCTCAAAAGAAATGCCGGGGAAACAACTATGTTGTTGCAACTGGAACAAGGGCAATCCTTAATTATCGAAACCTTTGATAAGAAATTAGTGGATGTAGAAAACTGGCATTATTCAAAATCTGAAAGTTTGCCAATGGAAATTACCGGAACATGGAAGGTTGAATTTATTGAAGGAGGGCCTGAACTTCCGGCATCTTATTTAACCAATCAGCTAAAATCTTGGACAGAGGATGGAGATATGGAAGCCCAACGATTTGCCGGTACAGCCCTTTATTCTATAGAATTTGAATTGGCGGATATAAAGGCCGATGATTATATTATTGAGCTTGAAAAGGTAAGGGAAAGCGCTGCAATCAGAGTTAATAATATGGCATTGCCAATTTTATTCTCTCATCCTTTTAAGGCATCTATTGGTAAATATTTAAAGAAAGGAACAAATAAACTAGAGATTGAAGTGGCCAACTTGTCGGCTAATCGGATTCGCGATCTGGACAAACGAGGGGTAGACTGGAAGAAATTCCACAACATTAATTTTGTAAATATCGACTACAAACCATTCGATGCTTCTGTATGGGAATTGACAGATTCAGGTTTGATTGGGAAAGTGCAGCTTGTCCCTGTACACTGGATTAGATAAAAAAAATAGGTAACAATGAATACTATGAAAAATACAATTTGGCTTGCTATGTTGTTAGGAATTCTGCTTGTGAGTTCCTGCAAGAGCAAAATTGAATCCTCTGCTGACGAAAAAGACAAAAGCCCCAACATTATTTTTATCCTGACAGATGACCAGGGGTGGACACACACCTCACATAGAGCTGATCCAAATGTCCCCGAATCTAAAAGTGATTATTATGAGACGCCGAACATGGATAAGCTGGCAAAGTCTGGTGTTATGTTCACTCAGGGATATGCGCCAAATCCCATTTGTTCCCCAACAAGAAACAGTCTTATGTTCGGACAAAACGGTGCCCGTCACATTTATAACCAAGATGCTGACTGGTATAAAAAAACTGCCGATTGGCTTACTATTCCAAGGGCAATTAAAAAAGCCAATCCTGATTATAAAACTGCTCACTTTGGAAAATGGCACATTGCTATGGTACCTAAAGATGCCGGTTTTGATTACGACGATGGAATGCCATCAAATGGAGGTGGCGAAGTATTTGGAGATGGATTTTTAAATGCCAAAGATTATACCAAATTAGCTGACGAATATATACAGGACAATAAGATCAAAAATCCTACAAATGCTAAAAGGGCAGGCAAACCTAGCGCCTACTGGAGTGATAAAAACGCAAAAGATATTTTTGGTATTACCAGCCGCGCAAAAGAATTCATGAAAGAGAGCATTGGAGAGGAAAAACCTTTTTATGTTCAGCTTTCGCACTATGCCACGCATCTTTCTTTGTCATCTCAAAAGGAGACCTATGAATACTTTAAAAATAAACCTAAAGGAGAGAGGCATACGAACGCCGAATTTGCTGCCATGCTCAAGGATTTGGATACAGGCGTGGGAATGATTATGGATTTTGTGAAAGAGCAGGGAATTGAAGATAATACTTACATTTTTCTGATGGGCGATAATGGTGGACGATTAACCTTGAATCAGATTGCCATAATTGATGAGAATAAAAAATTGCTCGAAGCCGGATATTCAACCCAGCATAAGCGGAATATTCCTTTGCGGGATGGGAAACACTCCTTCTACGAAGGTGGATTAAGGGTTCCGTTTATGGTAGTGGGCCCCGGAATTAATGCAAACAGGATTAGTGAAACACCGGTGACCGGATTGGACTTCCTGCCAACTTTTGCTGAATTGGCCGGATATGACATGGATTATCCTGAAGCTATCGATGGAGGAAGTCTTGTGTCTTTACTCCACGATGAAACCGTAGAAACAGTTGAGCGAAATAGCGCGTCATTGATTTTTCATCAGGGTTCACATCGTGTGCCGCGTAGTGCGATCAGAAAAGGAAATTTCAAACTAATAAAATACTGGTCGAAAGAAAAGAAATACCAATACACGCCAAAGGTGGAGCTTTTCAATCTTGCAGAGGATCTTAGTGAAGCGACTAATCTAATTGATAAATATCCTGAAATAGCAAAGGAGTTGGAAGCTGAACTTACGGAGTTTCTGAACAAGGCAAACGCTGAAACCGGAATCAGAAAAATCGATGGCCCATTTTATCGCTTGTTAGACGATCTTGGGAAGAGGTAATAGAATTTGATAAATGGATATATTGAAAATAGAACTATTACTGCCTGCTTAGGTAGGTGCATTTTTTTGAACATATATATTAAAATAATGACCTTAGTAAAAAACGGACTTTTTGGAACATTACTTTTTATCTTGATCCTGTCCATATCAAATAAAGGATATGCTCAGCTTAAGAATTACAATGTTAAATGGGAAACCCCCAGTATGGATTCCTGGGGTTCGATGCCCATTGGGAATGGAGATATTGGCGCTAATTTCTGGATTAGCCCCGATGGAGAAATTCATTTCTATATAAGTAAAACAGATTCCTGGAGTGAGAATGGCCGCTTGCTAAAAATCGGGAAGCTAAAAGTTCGCTTCACACCAAACATTCTGAAAGAAGCTGATTTTAAACAAGAATTGGACCTGGAGTCCGGAACGATCAAAATTACCGGGCATAAGGATAATCAGGAAATTGAGCTTAGTTTCTGGATAGATGCAAACAATCCTGCAATATCTCTGGACGGACACTCTACTGTTCCGCTCAAAGTAGAGATTCTCTATGAAGGCTGGAGGAATGAACGCAGGGAATTATCTAATATTGAAGCCCGCTCTGCTTATGGCTTGGCCGATTCCCCGGAACCGATATTTGTGGAGCCGGATATTGTAAGTTTAGCTGAGGATGGATTGATGTGGTATCATCGAAATGAAAGATCTATCTGGAGCAAAACGCTTGAAGTGCAGGCTTTAACAGATTATGCAGGGAATTTGAGCGATCCCTTGCTAAACAGGACTTTTGGTGCATATGTATCAGGAAAGGGATTGGTTAAAGCATCGGATAAAAAGTTGATTTCAAAAGAAGAATCAAACGAGATTGAAATAACGATATTCCCATACACTGCACAAACGGAAACGGCTGAGATTTGGAGTTCCGAATTACTTAATGCTGTTAGTAAGATAGAGCATGACGATCTAAGAGATAGAAAAAAGGAACACGTTGGTTGGTGGCAAGCCTTCTGGCAAAACCATTACATTTTTGTCGAATCGACTAAAAGATCTGAACAAGTATATAACCTGACTCGTGGGTATTTATTACAGCGGTATATGAATGCCTGCTCGGGAAGAGGTAATATGCCAATCAAATTTAACGGATCGATTTTTACTGTTGATGTTCCAAAACCGGTAAAAAAGGACTCGGGATTTGATGCCGATTATCGTGATTGGGGGGGATGTTATTGGTGGCAAAATACGCGTTTACCCTACTGGACCATGCTGTACAGTGGCGATTTTGAAATGATGAAGCCTCTGTTCAAAATGTATATGAATGCTTTACCACTGGCGAAATTCAGAACTGAAAAATATTATAAGCATAAAGGGGCCATGTATCCTGAAACAATGTATTTCTGGGGAACGTGGAACAACGAAAATTATGGATGGGATAGAGAAGGTAAACCTGACGGGCTTTCCGATAACATGTATATTCGATACGAATGGCAGGGAGCAATTGAGTTGATTGCCATGATGCTCGATTATTACTCATTTATGCATGATGATGATTTTCTGAATGACACACTTGTGCCGTTTGCAAACGAGATACTCACTTTTTATGATTTACACTATAATCGTGACGAAAGTGGTAAGATCAAATTTGATCCTGCACAAGCGCTCGAAACCTATTGGGAAGGAACAATTAATCCAATGCCTGAGGTAGCGGGATTGACAGATGTATGCCAAAGGCTGGGGGAACTTGATGAAAACCTCATTGGAAAAGATTTGAAACAACTCTCAAAGAAGCTACAAAAAGAACTTCCGAATTTGCCCATTTCTAAAGCGAAAAGAAAAAAAGTATTAATTCCTGCTGAAATTTTAGGGCCAAAGCGTAATGTCGAAAATCCAGAATTATATGCTATTTTTCCATATACTCACTATGGCCTGGAAAAACCAGATATTAGATTGGCCAGAAAAACCTATAAAGCCCGCCAGTATAAAGACCATAGTGGCTGGCAGCAAGATGGCATACAGGCTGCACTGCTTGGATTAACAAAAGAAGCTTCCAAAATTGTACTCGACAATTTCAACACCAAACATGAAGGAAGCAGGTTTCCGGCATTTTGGGGGCCAAACTACGACTGGGTGCCCGATCAGGATCACGGAGGAGTGAATATGCGCGCACTTCAAAATATGCTGATTCAAACCGATGGAGAGAAAATTATCCTGTTTCCTGCGTGGCATAAAAAATGGGATGTGGAGTTTAAGATTCATGCACCGGGAAATACCACTATTGAAGGGAAGCTTATAAAAGGAAAACTAACCGGGCTAAAAGTTACTCCGGCGTATCGTAAAAAGGATATAGTAAATTATCTCAATCAACATTAAAAAAACGCGACTTTTCATGAAAGTTTCATTTATACATAGAAAGGCTAGAATCGGATTCAAATTCCTAATCCTGTTCGTGTTGATCAACTTCACTTCCCGCAAACAGGAAAAGATGAGTAGTCTGGAATATTCCAGGATTCAGGAAGGTTTCATCACGCCTCATGAAGACAATAAAGTCTGGTGCTATTATTACTGGATTGGGGATGATATTTCAAAGGAAGGAGTTACCAAAGACCTGCAGGCCATGAAAGAGTTTGGAATTGGCGCCGTTTTAATTGGAAATATCAATCCTGAAGAGGTGGATGGGAGGGTTCCACTTTTCAGCGATGAATGGTGGGATATCACCACACACGTAGTAAATGAAGGCCACCGCTTGGGAATTGATATCGGATTTTTCAACTCTCCCGGATGGAGTCAGTCCGGCGGTCCCTGGGTGACATCTGAAAAAGCCATGCGACATTTAGTTTACTCCGAAACTACAGTTAGCGGAAGAGGAAAACAAACGCTTCAATTGGAAAAACCGGCAGAAGAATTTCAGGATACATATGTCTTAGCTTTCCGAAAAATAGAAGCTGAAGAAAAAAAACTCACTAAGTGGAATGCATCTATTCGTTGCAACCCTGATATTAAAATGTCTGAGAATCTTTTGGATGGAGACATTACAACTGAGGGTCTGTTTTATACCAGGGATTTTGATGAATATACAATTGACATTAAGGCCGATAACGAGATTGAGGCGAGAAGCCTGGTATTGTTTCCATCCAAAAGTCGATTTCGCTGTAATGTAGAGTTGTTAGTGGAGCAGGATGGAAAATTCAAAAGCCTGACTTCGTTTCAATTTAACCGCATAAAGGATGATCCGAATTGTGGTCCTCGCTATCGGGGACCCTTTGCTGTTGCTTTGCCTGCTACAAAGGCTACTTCATTCCGCCTTATATGTAAAAATTTGGGAGGTGGTCTGGCAGCCGGTTTCTCGGAGATCGTTATTGCTGAAAACGAGGTGTTGGATGCCTATATTGAAAAATCCCTGGGTAAGTTGCATGAAACCCCACAGCCGGAGTTTGATACCTATGTTTGGGAATCACAGCTTGAAGTGGCAGATGTAAATCAAAAAATAAGTGAAACGATTGACCTGAGCTCAAAAATGGATCAAAAAGGAAAACTTGCCTGGGATGTTCCGGAAGGTGAATGGACCGTTCTCCGTATAGGAATGACTCCCACTGGTACCATGAATTCACCTGCTGCTCCTCAGGGAAAAGGATATGAAATAGACAAGGCTAGCAGTGAGCTGGTTAAGTTTCATTTCGAACAATTTATGGGGGAGATCAGGAAACGTATTCCAGATGAGAGCAGGTCAGCATTAAAATATGTAATTGCCGACAGTTATGAAATGGGTTCCCAGAACTGGACCGATGGATTCGAGCAAAGATTTGAAGCAAAATATGGATATAATCCGGTAAAGTATCTGCCCACTCTGTCAGGGAGGATAGTTTCCAGTGTAGAAGAATCCGACAGGTTTCTTTGGGATCTCCGCAGAGCTGTGGCTGATGATATTGCCTATGAATATGTAGGGGGCTTGAAAGAAATAAGCAACCATAATAACATGAAACTTTGGCTGGAGAATTACGGTCACTGGGGGTTCCCATCAGAGTTCCTGATGTATGGCGGACAGTCAGATCTGGTCAGTGGGGAATTCTGGAATGAAGGTACGCTCGGGAATATCGAATGTAAAACGGCTTCCTCTGCGGCTCATATGTATGGCAAACCCATCACTTCAGCGGAAGCTTTTACTGCTTCTGGTTTGACATATAAACGACATCCTGCCATGCTCAAAGCAAGGGGCGACTGGTCCTTTACGGAGGGTATAAATCATTTGGTATTGCACGTGTACATTCATCAACCTGATGATAAAAGAATTCCGGGTGTTAATGCATGGTTTTCCACTGAGTTCAACAGGCATAATACCTGGTTCAAACAGGGAAAACATTGGGTGGATTATTTGCGCCGATGCCAACATATGTTGCAGCAGGGAAACTATGCGGCAGATATACTTTATTTCATCGGGGAAGATGCGCCAAAAATGACCGGGATTGCCGATCCCGAAATGCCATCCGGATATTCCTACGATTACATCAATGCAGAGGTGATCCTGCAACGGCTTTCTGTTCAGGATGGCGCTTTTGTGCTTCCCGACGGCATGAAATACCGCATTCTGGCTCTTCCGAAAGATGCATCTATTCGCCCTGAAACTCTTGAGAAATTGGCAGAATTGGTGAAACAAGGAGGAGCCATCCTCGGATCTGGATTTACCAAATCACCAAGTTTACAGAACTACCCTGCTTGTGATGAAAAGATAATTAAACTTTCATCAGAGCTTTGGGGTGAAGAGAAAGAGGGTTTGCTGAACCGCCAGGTAGGAAAAGGTTATGTGATGGATGGCATGGGATTACAGGATGCATTGGATTTTCTGGAAGTAACAAAAGACATTGAAATCGGTGAAAAGGTTCCTGTTCTCTGGACTCACAGAATTCTACCTGGTATGGAGATTTATTTCCTGACCAACCAAAGTGAAGAGGAAGTAAGTTTCGAACCATCATTTAGAGTGAATGGTATGAAGCCTCAATTATGGGATGCCGTAACGGGCGAAATACGACCTTTAGTTGATTATTCAGAACAGGATGGGCGTATCACTGTCCCCATAAAAATGCTGGCACATCAGAGTTGGTTTATTGTGTTTAGCAATATTGATGAAAATATTGGAACTGGTTTTGAAAATAACTTTCCTGAGTTTAATGAAACACAAACAATCGACAGCGAATGGTCAGTTGATTTTCAAAACAAAGCTATTGGGCCTGATGCTCCTGTTAAATTTAAATCCTTGACAGATTGGTCGCTTTCTGAAGATGAAAAAATCAAATACTATTCCGGAACGGCTACTTATGAAACTTCATTTGAGTTAAACAACATTCCTGAAAATGGGGAGCTTTTTGTCAACCTGGGAAATGTGGGTGTAATGGCAGAGGTGCGCATCAACGACCTGAATATTGGAGGAACATGGATGGCGCCCTATCGGATAAAAGCAAGCGGACATTTAAAAAAGGGTGTCAATAAAATAGAAATTGAAGTCGTAAACCTATGGCGAAATCAACTGATAAAGGATAAAAAATTACCAAAAGAAGATCGCTACACCTGGCATTTAGTAGATGATATTAAGGAAGGAGAAGCGCTGCAACCTTCGGGCTTGATTGGGCCGGTACGTATTGAAACTTATTACTAAATGAATGAAATGATTTAATAAGAAATGAAATGAATATAAAATTTAATATCAAATCAATTGCCTTTGTACTGATCATGTTGGTGCCGATATGGCATAGTAGTGTGGCACAAAAGAAACAACCGGCCGATTTGGTCTATCCTTTGTTGGATGCTGCTAATTCCCGATGGTTCTTTTTCTCATCTGCTACCCGACCATTTGGAATGGTAAATCTAAGCCCCGATTTGGGTGTTGGTGGAGCCTGGGATTCCGGATACAGATATAACCGGGACACCATCAATTTTTTCAGTCATATTCATGCCTGGCAACTTTCGGGGATCCCTGTGCTGCCGATTACCGGAGAGTTCAAAGGTCATTTGGGAGCTAATGTGTATGGATCTGCTTATTCACATGAAAAAGAAACAGTCAGGCCTGGATATCATTCCGTGGAGCTGGAAACATATGGAATCAAAGCTGAACTAACGGCAACAACCCGGGTTGGCTTTCACCGATATGCTTATCCTGCCGGAAAAGAAAAATTCCTGTTGTTGGACCTGGGAACTATGTTGGGGCCCAGCGGAACAGAAAAAGGATATGCCAAACAGAACAGAAAAAATGAGATTGAAGGATATGCCCTGATGGCGCCTACCAGAAGAAGACCGAAATCTACCTATGTATATTATGTCATTCAATTTGACACTCCTTTCAAGTCAATGCATGCATGGAAAGATGGTGAATTATTGGGGAAGACAAAAAAGTTTGACGGATCTAATGGAGGAGTTTATGTTGATTTTGAAAATATGGACGCACAGACCATTCAAATGAAAGTAGGAATTTCTTATGTAAGCATTGAGCAGGCCCGTTTGAACATTGAAGCAGAACTACCTCATTGGGATTTTGACAATGCTTCTCAGGCTGCCTTTGATGACTGGAATAATTGGCTCAGTAGAATTAAAGTTGAGGGTGGTACAGAAAAGGAACAATCCCGGTTTTATACTGATTTGTGGCATGCACTCCAGGGCCGCAGAATCATTTCCGATGCTAGTGGCACATATTGCGATATGACAGGAAGCGAGCCACGAACCGGTCAGATTCCACTAGACGATGCCGGCAAACCCAAATTCAATCATTATAATTCCGATGCTTTCTGGGGAGCACAATGGACCATCAATACACTTTGGCATTTGGTTTACCCTGAGGTAAGTGAGGGTTTTGTCAATTCCATGTTGATGATGTACGATGACGGAGGCTTGATACCTCGTGGCCCGTCCGGAGGAAATTACACCTACGTGATGACGGGGGCATCTTCCACACCATTTATCGTGAGTGCCTACATGAAGGGGATTCGCGGTTTTGATATAGCTAAAGCCTATGAAGGAATACGCAAAAATGCCCTGCCAGGAGGGATCATGTCCAAAGCAGGATATGAGCACAACACCAATTTGGGTGGAGGCTTAAAATACTATATAGAAAATGGTTATGTTCCCTATCCCAATCCGGATCGAAATCGCGGATTTCACAACGAAGGAGCCGGGCAGACGCTGGAATATTCCTACCAGGATTGGTGCTTGACACAAATGGCAACTGCCTTAGGCAAAAATGAAGATGCTGCCTTGTTTGGTAAAAGAGCACAAAATTATAAAAACGTCTGGGACGAAACCTCCGGATGGATGCGGCCAAAACAAATTGATGGCAACTGGATTGACCCATTCAATCCGATCCTGAGTCATCACGGATTTGTGGAGAGTAGTGCTGCCCAATCTACCTGGTTTGTACCTCATGATATGCATGGGCTGTTCAGTTTGATGGGAGGAAATGATAAAGCTGCGATGAAGCTGAACCAGCAATTCTTGATTTCTGATGTGCATGACTTTATTTCAAAATCATATAAAGCAGATAGATATGTGGATCGTGCCCGGCACAATACGTTTTTGAATTATGGTAATCAGCCATCGATGCAAGTGGGATTTATTTTCAACTATGCCGGAAAGCCCTGGCTGACCCAGTATTGGACGCGTGAAGTTACCGAGCGGATCTACAGTCATCTCGATCCACAAAATGGATATAACGGCGATGAAGACCAGGGACTGATGGGTTCTTTGTCGGTATTGCTGAAAATGGGAATCTTTGAAATGCGCGGAGGGGCAGCCATTGACCCCATATATGAGATCGGTAGCCCAATTTTTGATAAAATTACCATTAAGTTAGATAAAGCATATTACTTAGCGGATGAGTTTATCATTGAAACAATTAACAATTCTTCGGCAAACCGATACATTCAGTCGGCAACGCTTGATGGAAAACCATTAAACAAATCATGGTTTTACCATAAGGAACTGGTAGATGGAGGAAAATTGATTTTGCAGATGGGAGATGAACCAAACAAAGGTTGGGGTAGTGATCCGTCATCGCTTCCACCTTCAATGTCAGATAAGTAAAATGGAATGTTTTCTATGGATCGAGTAATAAGGAGATGATGAATACGACAATAAAATGAAGTGGATTTTTAAGCCATTATTAAGTTTTTGTGGCGCAATCATTTTAATGTACTCTGTCTCAGTCGGTCAAAGTAAAGAATGGGAAAGTGCGGTGATCTACAATGAAAGCCAGGTGCCTTTTTATGAGCTGCCAGATCCTTTGGTAACCATCGAGGGGAATCGAATCACAACACAAGAAGAGTGGTTGAACATTCGAAGACCTCAGATTATGGGCATGTTTGCCAGTACCATTTATGGACGTGTACCAGAACCAGAAACGCCGATAGAAGTAGATTATGAGATGCTCAGCGAGGATAATGAGTTTTTTGATGGACGGGCAACCAGGAAACTTATTCTGGCAACCTATAGTAACCGGCGAGGATTGATTCAGATGCACATCGCCTTATTCACGCCCAATCATATCAAAAAGCCTGTGCCAATACTGTTGCGTTTAGGTTTTGGCGATGCCGATGGCGAAAATATCGAAATGGAAAATATTCAATCTTATGGTAAATTAAGAAACGGAACTCCCTTGATTGATTTTTTTGATAAAGGTTTTGGAGTTGCCTGCATCAAAGGTGGTGAAGTTATAGCTGATGAAATTGGTTTTCGAAAATCGGTACATCAGTTGTATTACTGTGGGAAACAAAGTATGCCCAGGGCAGATGAATGGGGTGTACTTGCCGGGATTTCATGGCAATTGTCAAGAGTGATGGATTACCTGGAAACGGATAAGCAAGTCGATAAGTCAAAAGTGGCAATTCTTGGATTTTCAAAACTTGGCAAATCAACACTCTGGGCCGGGGCAATGGACACGCGTTTCGCGCTGGTGATGTCTCAAAATTCGGGTTGCGCTGGTGCGGCCCTGTGGCGACGAAATTTTGGTGAAAACCTGAAATACATGAGCCGTTTTCCTCACTGGTTGTGTGATAATGCTAAAAAGTATGCGGGGAGGGAAGAGGATTTGCCAGTCGATCAGCATATGTTGCTGGCATGTATTGCCCCACGTCCGGTATATATCATGAGCGGCATCAACGACATGTGGGCTGATAATATGGGTGAATATATTTCTGCGCACAATGCCACACCGGTGTATGAGTTATTTGGATTGAAAGGGCAATCGACAAAGGAGCGTCCAAGGATCAACGAAGAAGCAGCGGACAGGGCGCTTTCTTATTGCGTTCGATCTGGTGCGCATGGTTACGAGCCGACCGACTGGGTTCAGTATATCAATTTCATGGATTATCATTTTAACAAAAAGAAGCAATGAGAAGGGTAGATATAATAATCGCTTTTGCCGTTTCGCTGTTGGCTATCGATGCTTCTAAAGCGCAACTTCTTGAGGGCAAATACGAAGGGGCTATTTATCAGGAAATGGATGTCCCTGAGTACATCCTCCCGGAAATAATGAAGCATTTTGATGGAAAAGAGGTCAAAACTGTGGATGATTGGGAAAAGACAAGACGGCCGGAAATTATTGCTTTCTTTGCCGAAAATATCTACGGGAAAGTTCCTTCTCCTTCCGATCCGATTGTTGAGACTTTCCAACTTATTTCTGAAGATCCGGAACATTTGGAAGGATTATGTACTAAAAGAGAAGTGCGGATCACCTTAAAAAACAAATTTGGTGAGGTATCGATGCCTTTAGTTCTTTTTGTACCGAACAATACTCAAAAGCCGGTACCGGCTATTTATCTGTTCAATGGCGATGACATCCGGCGAAGGAGGCTGGAACTGGATGGCCCTCAGGGTTATGGAAAAACAAAAAATGGCATTCCGCTAAAGCAGTTAATGCTGCGGGGAATCGGCGTCGTGACCATTGATGGAAAGGCATTCGGCAGGGATTATGGAAATAAAGAAGGCAAGGTTAGTGGGGGAATTGTAGATTTGTTTTTTGAGCCGGGTCAGAAATTTACCAAAGCTTATGAATGGGGCATGATTGCCGTGTGGGCCTATGCGATGCGCGTGGGCATGAATTATATTGAAACCGATAAGGCGATTAATTCCACGCAAGTGGCGGTACTCGGATGTTCGGTAAGTGGAAAAGTGGCCTTATGGGCGGCTGCAACTGACCAGCGTTTTGGAATGACCCTTTTGGCTACAGCAGGACACGGAGGCGATGCCATTTGGAGGCGCCAATTTGGGGAGACACTTGACAATATGTGTACCTATCTGCCAACATGGATTTGCCGAAATGCATCGAAATATGCCAAAGATATCAATAGTCTTCCCGTTGATCAGCACACCTTGCTGGCAACCTTGGCGCCAAGGCCTTTATATGTGAGCAATGCCCATCATGACCTGTGGGCGGATCAAAAAGGACAATGGATAGGAACTTACAATGCCACACCGGCCTATAAGTTGTATGGAAAAAAAGTAGCCTTTACTTCCGATGAGCAGCCACCGTTGGATAGTCCGATTGTGGAAAGCGCCATTGGTTATCATGTGCGTTCCGGTTTTCATGGCTTGACCCTTTACGATTGGGAAAGATATATGGAGTTTATCGAATATCATTTCATGAAAATTCCTATCCGTAGTGTGCATGATATTTATTATCCGGATGGTAAGCTGGTGGATCATTATCCAAATATGCAAGGGGCTGATTATATCGTAAAATAACAAAATAACTAAGCGTAAAGCGTGACAATTTTTTAAATTATTGGAATAAAAAAAGCACGATGAAAAATCCATTTCTTACTTTGATCTTTATGATTTTTAGTGGTTTCATCACTTCCATTCAGGCGCAGGATACCTACGAGCCTACCTGGGAATCCCTCAAAAAACACGATACGCCACAATGGCTAAAAGACGCCAAATTTGGCATTTATACCCATTGGGGAATTTATTGTTATTCTGCGACCAATGGCAATGCCACCTGAAACCAAACCTTGTGATCATGCCTATGCCTTTAAGATAGTTCGAAAACATAGATAAACAAGTAATAATAGAATAGCAATGAAGTTGGAATGGAGTTAATTCTACTTTTTGTTTGACATATTTTATACATAATAAATTTTTTAATGAAAACCATCTTTAAAATGAAATTCAAATTAATCCACCTGCTGATTTTAGTTCTGGGGGTGATAATTGTAACTGTGACGATTGATTTTAGGCGGATATCATCATATGATCCTCACCTGAGGAAACCAAAAGACAATATTCATCATGAACAGGATCAGATATACCGCGACCTCAAGAAAGGAAAAGAGATGGACTGGACGCGCCTGGACGGCACGCTCGAATTTATTGATGGTCAGTATGATTGCTCGGACTTCAGGTTGGTCAATTTAGTACGTATCATGTATGAGTTTGGCGATCAGATTCCAGAGGCTACGATACAAAAAATAGAACTTACGCTGTTTGGATTTCGATATTGGTGGGACGAGCCGGGAGAAAACTCGATGTGCTACTGGAGTGAAAATCATCAAATACTATTTGCCTCGGACGAATACCTGATCGGACAGCTTTACCCTGAGACGGTTTTTAATGCCAGTGGCCTCACTGGAAAAGAACATATGGCAAAAGCTCGGATTCGCGCATTGGATTGGTTGGAGATGCGGTGGAATTATGGATTTATCGAGTTCTATTCGGGGGTATATTACAAAGAAGATATAGGCCCCTTGATCAATTTGATCGATTACGCCGGGGACAGGGAATTAGTTGAAAAATCAAAGATCATTATGGATCTGCTACTCTACGATATTGCATCTCAAAGCATTGGCGACATGTTTGTGTCGGCTAGCGGCAGAGCTTATACCGGCAACCGAAAAGGTGGTTCAGGATTGAATGCGGGAGGGCTTACCAAATATTATTGGGGCAATGGAGATTCTATCCGCTCCGGAATGGTGCATGGATTAATGTATACGAATGCATATACACCACCTCCTGTTTTCAAGGAAATAGCCGGGGATACCAATAATGTGGTGATAAAGCAAAACAATGGGCTGGATATTGTTGAGCTTAAAGATGAAGGGTATTTTGGGGTGGATAACAGAAGTATGATGATGCAATTGGGCATGGAATCATTTACAAATCCTGAAATTGTCAGGAACACGCTCTCCTGGATGCGGGAGACGCGCATGTTTACCAATGACTTTGTCAAGGATTTTAAAATTCTTGATTTTACATTGGTGAATTGGCTGCACCTGGAGCCAACAATTGTTCGTATGATCAATCCACAATCAAACGGGGTGGCCATTCAAAAAGGGAATACTTACACCTACAAAACGAAAGATTACATGCTGTATTCTGTGCAGAAATACCACCCGGGAACATACGGTGATCAGCATCATGTGGGGGGTATTAATGTCGGGAGTGCATTTAGTATTTTTCACACTCACCCGGCATTGGAAAAAGGCATTAAGAAGCAATCACCTACCTATTGGGTAGGGTATGGGCATTTGCCACACACGGTGCAGGAAAAGAATGTGAGCTTGTCCATTTACAACATTCCTGAGAAAAAGGCAATGATGGAAGCGGCCTTGCTCGATTATACACATGCCTATTTCCCGACAGAAAAATTTGATACAGCACTATTCAAAAACAATTATGTGTTCGGAAAGAAAGGAAATACCTATGCCGCATTTATAGCAAAAAATGAACTGAAGCTGAGGGAAGAAAGCACAGATGACATCATTCAGGATGGAAAGCAAACTTTTTGGATTACGGAAGCGGGATCGAAAACCGAGGATGGATCTTTTGAAGCTTTCACAAATAGAATTCAAAATAATGAGTTGAATTTTGATGTCGAATCTCTTGAGTTAAGCTACTACTCGAATGGGAATAAATACCAATTGAAATTCGATGCTGATTTTTCAATAAATGAAGAAGTAATCGATACAAATTACAATCGATATGATTCTCCGTATGCAAAAGCTGAGAAAAAAGATAAAACACTAACTTTTGGGTTCAACGGAAAGTCATTGTTTCTTGATTTCGATAACCTGATAAGGAAATTTTAGGGAGCTACCTTTAAAAACCTGATTTTTTAGTTTGAAATGATTGATTTTTTGAAAAAGATTGAATAGAGATTGAATAGAGATTGAATAGAGATTGAATAGAGATTGAATAGAGATTGAATAGAGATTGAATAGAGATTGAAGGAGATTGAAGGAGATTGAATAGAGATTGAAGGAGATTGAATAGAGATTGAAGGAGATTGAATAGAGATTGAAGGAGATTGAAGGAGATTGAATAGAGATTGAAGGAGATTGAAGGAGATTGAATAGAGATTGAAGGAGATTGAAAGAGATTGAATAGAGATTGAAGGAGATTGAAAGAGATTGAATAGAGATTGAAGGAGATTGAATAGAGATTGAAGGAGATTGAATAGAGATTGAATAGAGATTGAAGGAGATTGAATAGAGATTGAAGGAGATTGAATAGAGATTGAAAGAGATTGAAGGGATTGAAAAAGAATTAAAATATGAGGATTATATCAATAACATTATTAACAAGTTTGATCGTTTGGAGTTCATTAACATTTGCGAATGAACCTGAAGATCAAAAAATTAAGGTAAAAAATAGCCCTGAGGAGGTCGGGAAAAGGGTGACAGAAAATGTGATCAACAAGCGATATAGCTGGAGGTATCAACGCGTATGTTCGTATTATGGCGCTCTTATGTTTTCGGAAGTGACCAATGATCCAGCCATATTGGAACGGGTAAAAAAAGGATACCATTGGTTTTCAAAAGGGCCAAAATTCAACATGAAAGGCCATGTGGATTATAATGTATTTGGCATCTGGCCTTTTGAGATTTACAGGCAAACACAAGATGAATACTATTTAAAAAAGCCAAAGTTTTTAGCAGACCATGAGTTTGAGGAGCTGCAAGAAGACGGGCTTTCAAGTTTCACCAGGTTCTGGATCGACGATATGTACATGGTAGGATCGCTGCAAACCCAGGCCTACAAATCAACTGGTGACAAGGTGTACCTGGATCGGGCAGCAAAAACAATCAAAGTATATTGCGATAAGCTCCAAAAGCCAAATGGATTGTATCATCATCGTGCCGATGCGCCATTTTATTGGGGGCGTGGCAACGGATGGGCGGCATCAGCTTTTGCTGAAATAATTCAGGTGCTGCCTGAAGATCATGAGTATTACGATGACATTAAATCAGCTTATACCAAAATGATGAAGACACTGCTTGAATATCAGGGCGAGGATGGTATGTGGCATCAGCTACTGGATGATCCTGAGAGCTATGCCGAAACCTCATGCACCGGCATGTTCATTTATGCCATGGCTACCGGTATGGAAAAAGGTTGGCTTCCGTACGATGAGTACGCATCCGTAGTGTCCAAAGCCTGGGATGCCCTGACCGGATATGTAAATGAAAAGGGTGAAACAGAAAATGTGTGCATCGGTACAAATGCAAAAAACTCAAAAGAGCATTACCTGACACGACCAACTGTAACGGGGAATTTTCACGGTCAGGCAGCGGTGTTATGGGCAGCTACTGCCATGTTGAGATTGGAGAAAATGTAGCGCATTTTATAAAATCATTTTAATGTTAAAGATGTTTAAACTCATTGGGAAGGGGCTGCTGATTATGGTTGGGGCGTTTCTAATCCTGTTCTTTCTTTTTCTTGGTATTTTTTACATAGAAAATCATATAGTAGATGATTCTATGTTGCCTGCACGCGATCCTAATGAGCTGTTCTCGGATACGCATTTTCAGGATTCCATTCTTCAGCATACAAAAAAGGGAGAGTACTTCGTGATGGTAAAAAAGTATGTGGAATTCATGATCGTGAATGGCCGGGACCGGTATGGGAAAGTGCATTCACCATTATTTGCTACCACGCTAGACAGACATACGGGCAATGCCTTCAAGAGCAATCCACCCACAGCGCCAAAGGGAATTCGCGATCGGGACAGAACATACCGGGGAGCAAATCCTTCCAATCAGAGTGGATTATACAGTTTGATGTATCGGATGTCTCAAATTACCGGCGATCAACGATATTCCGAAGATGCAGATAAAGGGGTAGAATGGTTTTTTAAAAACTGTCAAATCCCCGCCACAAACCTGATGGCCTGGGGTGAGCACATGGGCTGGGACTTTTTCAAAGAGCGTCCCATTTATTGGAAATTGCAGTTTTGGCTACATGAGCTAAAAGGATATGGTCAGTGGGATCGTGCATGGGAACTGGCGCCTGATGAAGTGGAGAAATTTGCCATGGCGCTATGGGATCATCAGATTTACGCCAAGGAAGGGGAGAAGGCCGGGGAATTTTCCCGACATGCCAATTCGTTGATGCATTTCCCATTCTGGGGAAAAGGTTTCCCAAGTCATGGCGGTAAATACATCGAAGTATGGGCAAGGGCCTGGCAGGAGACGGGAAACAAGGAGTTCCTTAGAGCCATTTATACCTTGCTAAATTATTTCGATAAAAATACCAGTCCACAAAGTGGAGCCATTCGCTATGCCACCAAATTCCTTGAGCATTATTCTCTGGGTCACAATATGGGCCTGGCCGGATCATTGTATAAAACAATGGACCAATTGCCGGATTCCCTGGCCTCAAGAATGAAAATAATGGCTGATCGTACAGATTCGCTTTACTTGAGCTTCGATCATGACCCTACAGAAAGCGGAAAGGGATTTCTGAAATCTGCCCACGTCCATACCCTGGTTCCGGGGGAATATCGCTCCGAGCATTTAGGAGGCAGGTTTAGAACCCGGATGTGGAGTAGCGGTTATGGCGCGGGAAATAATATTGGTTCTGCAAATAGCTGTTTCAGAAGATATCGGGAAACCGGCATTGAAGCCTATAAAGATTTATTCATGATTACGGCAGAAGCATACTATAAAGCAGATGTTCCTGAGCAAAAAATTCTTTACCCTGGCAATTATTCAGGAGCAATGGGAATGATGAGAAACGCATATAAAATAACAGGCGAACGACGGTTTTTGGACCGGGCGTTCGAGTATGCCGAAATATCGATTAAAGCCATTATGGATGATACATCTCCTTTACCGAAGGCATCGAACCAAAATGAACACTATGAAGCCATCACCGGAGCAAATAGTTTTATGAGCAATTTGCTTGGGCTTTGGGAGGAGGTGAATGCTTTGAGAATGAATGATAGAATGAGTGAATAATAGTATGAAAAGAAATTGTTTTGTCAATGATTTAAAAATATGATCATGACAGACAAGGAGATATTTATTGAAGGCTTAAAAAAGAGGACTAAAAAATTAAGTCTTTTTTTAGGATTTTTTCGAACCAAACTTAAATCTATCTTTTCTCTCGCAGGTTCTCCGAACCAGTGAATGCAATGATTTTCAGGGCTCCGTCAATGCTACAGGGAGATTAACCATAGTATCGAGAATTTTGTGAATCAGGGATTATCAAATACACTTTAGTAGTACGGATAGAATCCTCTTCTTCATAATTTTCACAGGTTCGGAGAACCTGCGATAGGGGATTTAAATCTATTCCATCTTTGCAATTGGCTGTTTTCGCTTTTTTACCATTCTGCAGAATTGAAATTGCTCGAAATTCCAAATTTCATTAATCCCCAATCTTGCAAATGGTTGAAATTCGAAATTTCACCTTTCCGCAGACGTGTATTTGCTCGAAATTCGGAATTTCATCAATCCCCGACCATGCAAATGACTGAAATTTGGAATTTCGGCTTTCCGCAGACTTGCACATGGTCGGATCAGCCTGTTTCAGCTTTCCGCAGACTTGTAAATGGATGGATCACGCTGTTTCAGCTTTCCGCAGACTTGCAGAAAGCAGGATCACGCTGCACCGCGATTTTTTTAAGCAAACGTTTGTGAAACTGTTCAAAACCAGTTTCATTTACCGAATCATTTTTTAGAATTTAGTTGAATGTAAATCCATATGAAAAAACTATCAACATTACTGCTATTTTGCCTCTATGCTTTTTATACCTATAGCCAAAACCTTCCGGCACCAACTGGTTTGTCAGTCGATTATTTGCGGTCACCTGATGCAGCGGTTATCACAGATGCTACTCCTGATTTTGCGTGGATCTTTCCACAAAGCGGTATGCAACAATCCGCTTACCGGATAATGGTGGCCAGCTCACCGTTTTTGTTGAAGGAGGGCCAGGCAGATCTTTGGGACAGCGGTGTGATCAAGAATCCCGCCTCGATAAATATATCCTACGCAGGCGAGGTACTCAAAGACAACAGCAGCTATTGGTGGCAAGTTAAGGTATGGTCTGACGATGGTTTGGAGAGTTCCTACAGCATCGCTCAGCAATTTAATACAGGCAATTTTGACCGATCCAATGTGAATTATCCAGGCGAAAGCAAGTGGATCGAATTGACAAGCAACCATTGGGTGTCTGAAGATAAGCAGTGTGCCACCTTCCAACGATTTTCTCCTGTAACTACCCTGTTTACGAAAAAAGGAAAATATTTTGCGGACTATGGCAAATCTGTGATCGGAATACTTGAATTTACAGCCACTGCACAAAAGGATAAAACAGCTGTAAGTGTTCATTTGGGCGAACGGAAAAATGATGATCAGACTGTAAACAAAGAACCCGGAAGATCAAATATCGGGTATCAGCAAATTGATATGACGCTGAAAAAAGGAACACACCATTATGTGGTGAAGCTGGCTGAGCGGAGAAAAACCAATTATTTACATACCCAGAAACTTGCACCTCATTACCCTGATGTCATTCCTTTTCGATATGTGGAGATACAGGGAAATCCAAAAGACTATTTCATCGATGAAACCAAACAGGCTGCATTGTTTTATTATTTTGATGATCAGGCATCTGATTTTCAGTGTGCGGATGAAAATTTAAAAGTAGTCTGGGATTTATGTAAGTACACCCAAAAGTCCACCCCATTCCTTGGCGTATATGCTGATGGCAACAGGGAACGCATGCCCTACGAAGCGGATGCCTACATTCAAATGATGAGTCACTTTGCTACGGATCGGGAATATTCAATCGCCAGATATACCATCAATTTTTTACTGGATCACGCCTCATGGCCTACCGAATGGCAAATGCACACCGTATTTATGGCCTGGGAATATTATATGCAAACAGGAGATGATACACTGCTCAAAGACCGTTATGAAGATCTGAAGCGTAAGTCCCTCATTGCCCTGACTGACGATAGCGGACTTATCAGCACCAGAACAGGAAAAAAGACGCAGGAATTTCTAAGCAGTATGAATTTTCCCGGCAAGGCAGAGCAATTTAGGGATATCGTCGATTGGCCACAGGGATCGAAAAAAGGTGAAAAGAAGCCTGCTGGTCACCGGAGCCCGCTCGAAGGTGGTGAGACAGACGGATATGTGTATACCGATTACAATACTGTAGTTAACGCCTTTCACAACCGATGTTTGGTGCTGATGGGTAACATAGCTGAAGTGCTTGGGAACAATGAAGATCAAGCGTTTTTTGTCAGACGAGCCCAGGAACATAAAACGATTTTTCTATCCACCTTCTTTGATGCGAAAAAGGGTTTTTTTAAAGATGGTGAATCTACCAATCATTCCAGCTTGCATGCAAATATGTTTCCTATGGCATTTAATATGGTTCCCGAAAAGGATATTAAAAGCGTTGCTGAATTCATTAAAAGCAGGGGCATGGCTTGCAGTGTGTATGGATCACAATATTTGCTCGAAGCACTTTATAATGCAGGGGAGGCCAATCACGCCCTTGCCTTGATGACCTCAAACAGTAAAAGAAGCTGGCTAAACATGATTCGTGTAGGATCTTCCATGACCACTGAAGCCTGGGATGAATTCTTTAAACCCAACCTCACCTGGAACCATGCCTGGGGATCAGCGCCGGCAAACATCACTGCTCGTAAATTGATGGGCATTGAACCTATGGCGCCATCCTTTAGCAAATTCAGAATTAGTCCCCAGCCTGGGAAATTGGCCAGCGCCTCGATTCAAGTGCCGTGCATTCGGGGAGCTATTAAGTGTGATTTGATCAATACTGAAAATGAGTGGCAGATGAAAGTTTCAGTCCCCGGAAACAGCGAAGCCGAGATTTGGCTTCCTGCGACTTTTAGAAAAGTACTTATCAATGGAGATGAAGTGAAAGCCCTCCGACAGGAGCAATTCGCGGGAGGGGAAAGGAATGTGTTTAAGCTTAAAAGTGGGATATTTAATGTTGTGGCAAAAAATTAATTGTTTTCTTCATTTTTGTACCTTAGGCTCTCTGTATAATAGCTATCCGTAATCAAAGGCTATTCAGCAAAGTTACGCAAAGGAATCACAAAGTTTCGCAGAGAAAAAAAGATTACGCTTGAAAATGTATATTCAACCCAAATAATAAGATAATGAGAAATTACTTTTTAACAACCATCTTTATTCTACTGATGGTTACTACAGCTTACACTCAACAAAAACAAATTACCAAAAAGTTTAAAGCTGATCATCAATATCTGTTGTTTCCAATAAATGAAAATGCGCCAAAGCAAGATTTGATTTTTAAGGCCGCAGATTTTGAAACCTATTTTGATATCCGGCTGGCTACACATAAAGACAGCGTTGAATTCTGGGTTTTTATGGATATTGAGCGATTTAAAGGAGGGGAAGTATCCATTTATGGAAAGAAAAGTACTGAGCTAAAAAAGGCATTCAAACTCATATTTTCGGATGATGAAATAAAAACGGATGTTCCGATTTATTCTGAAAAGAAACGGCAGCAAGTTCACTTTTCGAGTAAACGTGGTTGGAACAATGACCCAAACGGCCTCGTGTATTACGATGGTGAGTACCATTTGTATTATCAGCACAATCCTTACGGGTGGCCTTGGGGCAACATGCATTGGGGGCATGCGGTGAGTAGCGATTTGGTGCATTGGGAACAATTGCCCGAGGCGATGTATCCCGATTCACTTGGCACCATGTTTTCTGGTTCTGCAGTAGTAGACGCGAACAATACTTCGGGCTTTCAGACTGGGGGAGAAAAAGTGATTGTGGTAGCCTATACAGCCGATTCGAAAACCTTAGGGGAATCACAATGTATTGCCTTCAGCAATGACCGGGGCCGTACTTTTACCAAATATGAAAACAACCCGGTACTACCTGCCATCAAACGGTTTGGAACGGGTAGCGAACGAGACCCTAAGATATTCTGGTATGCCCCAAATGAAAACTGGGTCATGGTGCTTTTTGAAGGTCTGGGATTGTCGGTTTATACCTCTGACAATCTGAAGGAATGGAACTATGAAAGCCACCTTAAAGGCTATTGGGAATGTCCGGAGCTGTTTGAATTGGCTATCGATGGGAATGCGTCCAATAAAAAATGGGTCATTTATGGAGCATCCGGCACGTATCAGATCGGTAGTTTTGATGGCCGGACATTTGAACCTGAGACAGAGAAATTGAAATACCTGGATGGTCAGATCTATGCTGCACAAACCTACAACAATACACCGGATGGCCGTAGGATACAAATTGGCTGGGGACGCATTAATTCGGAAGGAATGCCATTCAATCAAATGATGGCTTTTCCTACAGAAATGACTTTGAAATCTACTAAATCTGGCCCAAGATTGCATGTAAACCCCATTCCAGAGATCAGTAAGCTTTATACATCATCTGAAGTATATGAAAACCTAATCTTTGGGGATGAGAAAATTGATGATAAAATAAAGAAAGTAGATACTCCGCTTTTGCATATCAAAGTAGTTTTTGAACCCATCAACCAGGGAAATATTAACATGACAGTGAATGGATTTGATCTTGAATATTCTGTGAATTACAACAAACTGAATGACATTTTTATTCCTCTCGAAGATAATAAGTTGTACATCGAATTGATCGTTGATAGAAATTCCATTGAAGTCTTTACGAATAATGGACAGCATGTGAACTGCATCCAGTACGATTCGACAGATAAAGATCCTGAAGTTCGATTTACAGGAAGAAACAAAACCAGAATTGAACGCCTGGAGATTCATGAGTTGAAATCGATATGGTGATTTAGGATGAATTAACTAATGGTCAGACATTTCATACATAATAGCAGACTAAATCTATTCCATTGGTTTAGCGAGGCAGTCAAAGCAAGTACAGCTTTGAGAAATGGGATGAGGCTTGGATATGCATGTGTATTTTTTGTAGGAGCGCTAAATTTTGCTTGTTCTTCTGAAAAAGCTGTTCAAAACAAAGATGCCCCAACGCAGGAAGTATTGGAGAAAATTTATCAGGAAATAAAAACTCCATATAAGTACGGTGTCGTTTTTAAGCATCCTGATTCTACCAAAATGATTGATAGTCCCACCATCTTCAGGCATGGTGGAGCCTGGTATATGACTTACATTGTTTATGATGGGCAAGGATATGAAACATGGCTGGCAAAAAGTGATAATCTACTGGAGTGGGAAACCAAAGGGAAGCTAATGTCTTTCACAGAAGATACCTGGGATGCCAATCAAAAAGCCGGATATATGGCCTTGGTGGATATCAATTGGGAAGGAAGCTATAGTGTCAATAAATTTCAGGGTAGTTATTGGATGTCTTACCTTGGCGGAGCATCCAGTGGTTATGAAAAAGGGATGCTTGGAGTAGGCATGGCCAAATCGGATAGCCTGACTGAAATTCAGGAATGGGACAGATTGAGTACACCGATTTTGCTGCCCGATGACAGCGATGCTCGTTGGTTTGAAAATTCTAAAATATATAAAAGTTCCATTATTCTTGATTCTGTAAGGCACACAGGTCATCCATTTGTTATGTACTACAATGCAAAAGGGGAAGGCGATTTTGAAAGTATTGGAATGGCGGTTTCAGACGATATGTCTTCGTGGAAACGCTATGGAAACGAGCCCATTATTACCAGGCGCAAGGGGATATGTGGAGATGCGCAGATTGTGAAAATGAACGATCTCTATGTTATGTTCTACTTTGGAGCCTTTTGGAAGAAAGGCGCCTTCGAACTGTTTGCCTGCTCTTATGACCTCGTGAACTGGACAGACTGGGCTGGGAAAGACCTTATAAGTCCTTCGGAAGATTATGATTCCAAGTATGCACATAAACCCTGGGTGATCAAATGGAAAGGGATTGTTTACCATTTTTATAATGCTGTAGGCAGTGAAGGCAGAGTAATTGCCCTGGCTACTTCCCGGGATTTAAAAGCTGGTAAATCGAAAAAATAAAACCATAAAGAACATTTCAAATGGTACCACAATACAATAATTAGTTTATAATATGAAATCGCAACGAAGGACATTTATCAAACAATCGGGCATAGCAGCAACAGCTTTTTCAACTATTCCTTCATTGGCATGGTCGCAAACCACTGGCTATAATGGCGCGGGACAAATATTGAAAAAACTTTCAAAGATCAATGATGCCAAAATTCCGGATCTGCTTTCAAGGCAAGTAGAAAAGCCGGGAGATCGATGGGATGGAGGAGTTGTCGATAATTATGAATTGCCAAATGTGCACAGTACCAATTGGTTTATTGTGACGTTAGGGAGTTCGTACGTGTCCAAATATTCTGAGTATTACCTGTCTGCTATACTTGAGAAACCAATGGAGCGGGCAATTAATTGTATGCTCAATGTGCAGCATGATGACGGAACGATTGATTTGCACAGCACCAATTTTCATTCGACGCCTGATACCGCTTTTTTAGTCAATTACCTGAGCCCGGTTTATGTAATAATAAAAAGACTTAACCGGCCGGGTTTAGCAGAATTAATCAGAAAAGTAGAACAGTTTTTTCAGAATGCCGGAAATTGCCTGCTAGTTGGGGGTATCCATACTGCCAATCACCGCTGGGTAGTTTGTTCGGCTCTTGCACGTGTAAATTCATTTTTCCCAAATCAAAAATATGTGGATAGAATTGATGAATGGCTGAGTGAAGGCATTGATCTTGATCCTGATGGGCAATATACCGAACAAAGTGTGAGCATCTATTCGCCCACGTGTGACAATATGTTTTTAACGATGGGACGTCTGCTAAAGCGACCGGAGTTATTTGCTGTAGTCCGGAAAAACTTAACGATGACTTTATATTATATACAGCCGGGAGGGGAGGTATTGACGGATGCATCGGGGCGTCAGGATAGTGCGCGCATAGGCTATGTCGATAAATATTACTATACATATCGGTATTTCGCGATTCTTGACAAAAATCCGTTGTATGCAGCAGTTTGCGAATTGATTGAGAAGAAGATGCCGGAGAAGATTACACGTTATATTTCCGGGTTGCTTGAAGATCCGGTTTTTGAAAAAGAATTACCATCCCCATCAAATATACCAGATAATTATTTTAAAAGATTTTTCCATTCCGGTGTGTTCAGGATACGACGAGGAAATATCGATATATCAGTCATCGAGCAAAACCCGACTTTTCTCTCTTTTATGAAAGGGAATGCCGTGATGCAATCCATGCGTTTGGGGGCTGCATTTTTTGGCAGCAGGGGACAGTTCATAGCAGAAAAATGCGAGGTGCTAGGTGAGAAAATAATTCTTTCTAAATCCCATACGCATGGATACTTCCAGCCATATCCTAAGGAGAAAAGAACCGGTGATGGGGATTTTGAAAAAATGCCACGGTATGATCGAAAAATGAGTGAGGCTCAAACAATCAATTTTCAAGTTGTAATTTCAGAATCGAATGGAAAAGTATCTATTGATATTGAAATCGAAGGGACCGACTATGTACCCGTTTCTCTGGAAATGAGTTTCCGGGATGGAGGGGAGCTGTCCGGTGTGGTATCTGATAAATATAGTGAGGATCTTTATTTTCTTAAAAAAGGAATTGGCGAATACAGACATGGAAATGATGTAATTAAATTTGGGAATGGAACAACTACGCACCTTTGGGCACAAATGCGGGGCATGCTGCCAAAGCAGGCAGGTAAAAGTGTTTACATCACTGGTTATACGCCTTTTAAGCATACGATTGAGTTGGGCTAAGGATTGAATGATAGAATGCGTGAATGATAGAATGCGTGAATGATAGAATGCGTGAATGATAGAATGCGTGAATGATAGAATGCGTGAATGATAGAATGCGTGAATGATAGAATGCGTGAATGATAGAATTAAATAGGAGTCGAAAATTTAATTAATCATTCAACGGACACATATTTTTTAAGCGAATAGGATCTGATGAATAAAATTATAATAACATGAAAATCTATACAAAACAGAAGCGATGCAATTTTTGGGGCATAAGAAGGTACACTTTTCTATTGATGCTCATCGTGTTCTTCTCAATTTCTTGCAGCAATAAAAAGGAAGAAGCAAGCAAACCTAACATCATCTTTATCATGGCAGACGACATGGGCTATGCCGATGCAGGTTGCTATGGACAGGAATTGATAAAAACGCCAAACATCGACCTGCTTGCAAAAGAGGGAAGGCGATTTACACAGTGCTATTCCGGATCTTCTGTTTGCGCCCCGGCTCGAAGTGTATTGATGACAGGAATGCACAACGGACATACACGTGTACGTGGAAACTTCGGCTTGGGAGGAGTGAAAGGCCTTGCCGGGAATGAGGGCAGGGTGCCACTAAAAGCTGAAGACGTGACGATCGCTGAGTTGATGCAACAAGCAGGATATACCACAGGAATGGTGGGCAAGTGGGGCCTCGGTGAACCCAATACCACGGGAGAGCCAAACAGCCAGGGATTTGATGAGTTTTATGGATTTCTCAACCAGCGTCGAGCGCATTCATATTACCCGGATTTTATTTGGCATAACCGTGAAAAGGTAAAACTGAACAACAAAGATGGCAAAGGTACGGACTACACCCATGATTTATTTGCCGATTATTCGGTGGATTTCATTAAACGAAATCAAGACAAACCATTCTTCTTATATATACCATTATGTATTCCTCATGCCAGGTATGAGCTGCCAGACAATGGAATTTATAATGACAAAGATTGGGATGAAGATGCCATTGCCTATGCCGCCATGATCAGCCGAATGGATAATAGTTTGGGTCGAATTATGAGCGCCTTGAAAGAAGCACAAATTGACGAAAAAACTATTGTGTTCTTTACATCTGACAATGGCCCTGCTGAAATCTCAAATGAATGGGAATTATTCTATGACCACAATAAACCGTTGCGGCATTTATAAGGGTCTATTTAATAATGAGTTATAAGGTTTTTTATTTTTCGGATATATCAAGTATATGCCATTTTTTATGAGTTAACGGCAAACG
>SDBV01001394.1_pt1 | contig 36443 bp, 30 predicted proteins | sample 2277081 | NCBI WGS metagenome assembly SDBV01 (sample SAMN10402039, study PRJNA504765) | marine sediment metagenome | isolation source: marine sediment core GS10_PC15, 223 cmbsf | place: Arctic Ocean: Southern Knipovich Ridge | collected 2010 | reverse complement strand
CAAAATGACGCTGACCATTCCGGAATAAAATGGATCCGCATCATGTATGCCTATCCAGGCTACGTGACTGATCGCTTGATCGACGTCATGGCATCCCACCAGCAAATCGTGCCTTATTTGGATATCCCACTCCAGCACGCCGATCCCAGTGTGTTGAGACGCATGCGCAGGCCCGCGAATATTGAATGGGTGCACCGTACAATTGAGAAAATGCGCTGTAAAATGGCAGACCTCGCTTTGCGGACGACCTTCATTGTTGGATACCCAGGTGAAACTGAACAGGAATTTCAAACTTTATTAGATTTTGTGGAGGAAATTCGTTTCGATAAGGTGGGGGCTTTCAAATTTTCATTTGAACCAGGGACAACGAGTGAAGCACTGGGTGATCCAGTACCAACTGAGGTAAAACAAGAACGCTGGGAACGGTTAATGGCATTGCAGCAAGGCATCTCCCTGGAAAAGAACCAGGCGCTGGTTGGGAAAACTCTTGAGGTTCTGATTGAAGGGTCTGGTGATGACCTTTCAATGGGCCGCACATACCGGGATGCCCCCGAAATCGATGGTTTGACAATATTGAAGGGTGAATATCCCAATGGAGAGATGATCCCGGTGCAGATCACCGATGCGCTGGCTTATGACTTAAACGGAGTTGCGGTCAGTGAATTGCCCAGCTTGACTTTAGCACAACAAACTTCCAGGATTATGGAAAATAAAGGGAAACATTGATGTTGAATCTCAATCGACCAGAAACCAAATTTGCAGTAGATATTGTCCGCCAGGCCTCCCAGCTGGTCAAGCAGGTGCAGGCCGAGATGGTCTCACCGGCATTAACTAAAGATGATAGCTCACCGGTTACTGTCGCTGATTTCGCCTCCCAGGCTTTGGTAGGGTGGGCGCTAACTGAAACATTCCCAGATCAACCGTTGGTAGGTGAAGAGGATGCGAACGATTTGCGCCATCCTGCCGGAAAACTCACCTTAGAGCAAATTACCCAATTTGTGTCAAGGTTTATCTCTCAATCGACGCCCGAAAAAGTTTGCTCTTGGATCGACCACGGTACTGGTGAACCCGCAAAACGTTTTTGGACTTTGGACCCAATTGATGGCACCAAGGGTTTCCTGCGAGGCGACCAGTATGCAGTAGCCTTGGCACTGATCGTTGATGGTCAGGTGCGGATTGGCGTGCTTGGCTGCCCAAACTTAACGGAAGGATACAAACCGGATGCAGGGGGCAGTGGGACGTTGGCAATCGCGGTCAGAGGAGAAGGCGCCTGGTTAACTTCTCTTGAAGCCGGTGCAGATTCCTATCAGGAATTACACGTCTCAGATATTGCAATGCCAGCACAAGCTCGTTTATTGCGTTCGTTTGAATCAGGACATACAAATATCAGCCAGATCGATTATTTTGCTCAAGAACTGGAAGTTGAAGTTGAACCGGTGAGAATGGATAGCCAGGCGAAGTATGTGCTGCTGGCGATTGGCAAGGGTGATTTATATTTGAGATTGCTTTCCTCAAAGCAACCGGATTACCGGGAAAAGATCTGGGACCAGGCGGCCGGCTCTCTCGTTGTGGAAGAAGCAGGTGGACAGGTGAGCGATCTGCATGGCAAAGCGTTAGATTTCACAGCAGGCAGAATGCTGCTTAACAATCGCGGCATTCTCGCCACGAATGGCCATTTACATAGCCAGGCATTGCAAACTCTGCGGGCTATTCATGCCTGATCTATCTGTCTGATTACAAGATATCAATGTCTCGAGCGGATCGCATAGCCCTGGCGGTAAGCCTGATTACCATTCTGGTGACTTATTATGTCACAGAAAGATTTTTTGAGGGCCTCCCACATTTAGAAGATGAGATTGCATATGTGTGGCAGGCTCGGGCGATCGCAGATGGAAACCTGACTGTTGCCTCTCCACCACAGGCGGAGAGTTTTTTAGTCCCATTTGTAATAGATTACAACGGTCAACGATTTGGGAAATACCCTTTGGGTTGGCCAGTGGTGCTGGCAATTGGTGTTCGCCTGGGTATCAGATCGTTTATCAACCCTTTGCTGGCTGGATTGGGTGTCTGGCTTACTTACCGGTTGGGGAAGAAGGTCTTCGGGGAAACTGTGGGGATTATTGCAGCTGCGCTCACACTTACCTCACCATTTTTCTTGATCAACACTGGTACACTCCTCTCTCACTCCTTTGGCTTGGTATTGAGCACGGCTTTCGCGCTTGCCTGGATCGATGGATTTGGAGAGCAGAATGTTTCGCGGCGTACATTACCAACAGTGGTCGCGGGGCTGACACTGGGGGTTTTGGCACTCACCAGGCCATTAACTGCACTTGCCGTTGCACTTCCCTTTGCCCTGCATGGGTTATATTTGCTGATTCGAGCTGATTGGCATACTCGTCGTTACGTGATGGCCGTTGGTGGCCTAGCACTCGCTGTCAGTGCGCTAACCTTCTTGTGGCAGTATGCGGTCACCGGTGATGCCCTGCTCAATCCATATACTCTCTGGTGGTCCTACGATAAGATCGGTTTTGGTCCAGGGTACGGAGTGACGAAAAATGGGCACAGCTTGAATTTAGCCAGGATCAACACACGCTTTAGTTTGCGGGTCGGTTATAGCGATTTGTTTGGTTGGGGGAGGTTTTCGTGGATTTTTCTACCTTTTGGGGTTTTGGCAATATTGCTGCGCCGCAACTGGCGTGGGGTGCTGGTTGCAGCAGTGTTTCCAAGCCTGGTGATCTTCTACATGGCCTATTGGGTTGGCGCCTGGGTTTTTGGGCCTCGCTATTATTTTGAAGGTTTATTCAGTCTGACATTGATCAGTGGAGCTGGTATCGCCTGGCTGGCTGGATGGCCTGTCAAACCAAGTGAATCGTGGCCCACATATCAAGGCTGGATACGATTCAGGCCTTTGATCGTATCAGCCTTGCTGGTTATCCTGGTTGTTGGAAATCTTATTTATTACACACCTTTAAGGTTAAATAATTTGCGCGGTTTATATGGTATGGACAGGGCAGATCTGACACCGTTTTTAACTGAGCAGGCTCAAGATCTGGTTCCAGCGTTAATCGTGGTTCATCCTAAAAACTGGATGGAATATGGTGTCTTGCTTGATTTACAGAGTCCGGACCTGGATTCCCCCTTTATATTTATCTTCAGCCGGAATCAACAAGCGGATGATGCCCTGCGAGCCGAGTTCCCAGAACGCGACTTTTACCATTATTATCCAATAGACCCCTACGTACTTCACAAATCGCCTAAGCCTTAGGCGCCCAGTCTAAATTAGGAGGCTCGTGCCAGAGAAGTTAAACCCAGAATCAATATTCCCAGGATTAAATTGATGCGGAGCAGTAAGGTTTCGCGCTTCTGGAGCTTTTCTGCATCCTCTGCCTCAATACCTTTTGCTCGCAGGAGGGCAATGCGCCGCAGAGATGGAAGTGCTCCCCAGGTCATGTAAGCGCTAACACCGATCATTCCAAAAAACAAGATATGTTTAATTAATATAGCCACCGCCCAACGGTTTGAAATGCTTATGATTCCCTCGTAATTTGGATTAGCGCTCATCTGGAAAAGGCCGGTCACCAGGAGCACAGCCAGACTCAACCACCCAAGAGGATCTAGACGACGCTGAAGTTGCTCAAGAAAAATAGCATAGCTATCGGCTTCGAGAACGCGTCTGGCGACTGGCAGAACAAGTACAACCAGGGTTACCAGCCCGCCAATCCACACTACTGTTGCCAGCATGTGCAGCCAAAAGGCCAGGCTGAGTGCCCAGAAAGGGGTCGTTTCCCCCAGCGAGATCATGGTGTCGGAGTAGAGGTCGGTTCCGGTGGGGGCTCTGTTGTCGGTGGGGGTTCTGTTGTCGGTGGGGCTTCCGTCGGGGGGATATCGGTTGGAGCGGGTTCCGAAGGTGGGGGTTCGGTTGGTCCAGGTTCAGTTGGTCCAGGTTCAGCTGGAGGACTTTCTGTGGGTACTGCCTCTTCTGTGGGTACAGGCTCCGGAGGTGGAGGTTCCTGGGTCCTTTGGTTTTTCTTTTGAGAATTGATGCACTTCTGAGTCACCCAGGATGCAGTTGGCTGGACCAAAGTATCTTCTCCAAGGGCGAATGCCGCTTCGTACTGCTCTTGGGCGAGGCACCATTCCTTGCTGGCAGCTAGAACATCCCCATATTTAATTGTTGCGATGCGGAAGCGCTCCCCAGCGGTCATATTGGTATTATCACGGAGATTGGGGGCGACAACGATGATCTGACCGAAATAATAAGCTGATTGGCCCCAGTCCAAACCCCAGAAGCTGGCTCCTGTTTTATAAAGGTCTGCCCAGGTTCGCATATTGCTGGCATCAACATCTAATGGCCCAAATTTCTCAGCCAAAGCGAGATCGTAGGTGCCGCCTTCTAAATCGCCCTCCCGCAAGATGCGATCAACACCCCGATTTCGCAGGGCAACATACAGCATTGAATCGACTTTAATCGTCTGGTAACCAGGTTCATCTTTACGCAGCTTGAGTAATGTTTCAATTGCCTCAGTCCACTTCCCATCTGCTAATAAAATCTGTGATTGCGAGAACAGCTCATCGACGCCGCGCATATCAGGTGTCGGGGTTAATGTGGGCGTGGGCACCAGAGTTGGAGTGGCAGTGGTATTAATTTCAAGTAATACCAGAGCAAGTTGTTCTGTCACACCTGGGTAGTTAGGATCGAGCCTAATAACGTACTCGAACCGCTGGCGCGCCAGTTCATACCGTTTGGCTGCAAGATCCTCCAAGCCTAATTGATATTGTTCGGAGACTTGCTGGGCAACCTGAGTAATCTCATAATTGGTACGCTCATTGATTCCTGACAGGTAGCCCCCAAAAGCGCTGGTAGCCGCGATCAGTAACAGGGCTGCCAGGCTGATCGTGATCAACAACGGCCAGGATAAGGAGCGGCCTTTCTTGCTGCCATTCCGCTCAGTCCCTCCAAGATCCGCATTACCATTGCCGTCATCCTGATTCTGCCCTTGAGCAGGATCAGTACCTGATGATATCGGTTGGGTTTCGTCCCCAAGCGGCATCGGTTGTGTTTCACCCTGATTCATACTTTCCATGCCGCAGATTATACCGTAAACGTTGATTTGATATGTTAAGGTTGATTTAGAACTATGCCCACTGGGTATTCGTTGCCCGCAATTGTCTCAGCGGGTATAATTTTGATAAGTGCCTGATCTTTTTATGCAGGCGAGACTGATAATTAAGGAGCCGGAATGAGCGACCTTCCCCCAATTGATACAGAGTATTTATTAAGGATCCTGGTAGTTTTACTAAACACTCCCAGCCCAACCGGTTTTACTGCAAATGCAATTGAATATGTTGAGCAAATCATGAAAGATTTCTCATTCTTATCTATCTCGCAGAACCGCAAAGGGGCTCTGGTCGCTGCCTGGGATGGATCGGAGAACGATTCGCCGCGTGGTCTAACTGCCCATGCAGATACCCTCGGAGCGATGGTCAAAGAGATAAAATCCAATGGGCGTTTGAAAATGACCCGCATCGGCGGATTTGCATGGAATACTGTCGAAGGGGAGGGATGTACGGTATTCACCTCACAAGGAGAAAGTTTTCGTGGCTCAATTTTGCTGACCAAAGCTTCCGGGCACGTCCATGGCAGTCAGGTCAACGATTTGAAGCGGGATGATTCCAATATTGAAGTGCGTCTGGATGCACGCACGGCGGATGCTGATCAAACCTATGATCTGGGGATACAAGTTGGGGATTTTGTGGCATTTGATCCCCGAGTGGAGGTTGTTAATGGCTTCATCCGCTCACGCCATTTGGACGATAAGGCCTGTGTTGCCTGTATCTGCGCCGCGATCAAATCTATCCACGAAGCTGGATTGCAGCCTGCCCAAACAACAACATTTCACATCAGTAATTATGAGGAAGTTGGGCATGGAGCTGCTTCCGGGTTCCCAGCAAACCTGGCTGAGCTAGTCGCTATAGATATGGCTGCGGTGGGTGAGGGTCAGACTTCGGATGAATTCCACGCTACGTTATGTGTCAAAGATTCTGGCGGTCCATATCACCATGGGTTGAACCAAAAAATGCGCCAATTGGCTGAAGAATTCCAGATTCCACATAAAGTGGACATATACCCGTATTATGGTTCTGATGGCGAAGCATACTGGCGGGCTGGCGGTGATGTGGCGGTTGCATTGATCGGACCCGGTGTAGATGCATCTCACAATTATGAACGCACCCACACAGAGGCATTAATCGCCACCACACAATGGTTGATAGCCTATTTATTGAGTTGAGCTCTGAAAGAGTTTACATCGCTCTTCTCCCTTTTTTCGGGTTTGAGGCGGAAGCTATTGACATCAAAATATCGAGAGGTTGACCATGCTGCTTGATGCTGCTTTACCTCCCACGCCTCTCTCGAAGGTGCCATCCATCGCGCTTGAAGCGGAGGCGTTGGGCTTCAATGCCTTATGGTCTTCAGAAACTATTCACAACCCGTTTTTACCAGGTGCCTTGGTCGCCGAGCACACGAGGCGTTTAAATTATGGGACAGCAGTGGCTGTCTCATTTGCGCGCAGCCCCGCGACGATGGCTTACGCAGCCTGGGATCTTGCGCAAGCCTCCAAGGGGCGTTTTATCTTGGGGTTAGGGACCCAGGTTAAGGCTCACATCGAACGCAGGTTTGGTATGCCCTGGCCAGATTCGCCTTTGAACAAATTGCGGGAACAGATCGCTGCCATGCGTGCCCTCTGGCAAACCTGGCAGACGGGTGAGAGGCTCAACTTTCGTGGGGATTATTACAAGCTGACATTGATGTCACCTTTCTTCAATCCCGGACCGATTGATTACCCTGAAATCCCGATCTATATCGCTGGAGTAAACTCAGGCATGGCTCGGCTGGCAGGGGAGGTCGCCGATGGCTTTCTCGTGCATCCGTTTCACAGCCCCCAATACTTGACAGAAGTGATCCTTCCGGCGATTGAAGCGGGTGCTATTAATACTGGTCGTAAGCGGCGGGAAATATCGATATCTGTGGCAGCTTTTATCATTTCCGACCCGGAAGAAAGAGAGTTTGCCCGCCAGCAGATCGCCTTTTATGCATCAACGCCTGCCTACCGACCGGTGATGGCTCTGCATGGTTGGAAGGAACAGGCGGAAAACTTGTCTACCTAGGCTGCGCGTGGAAAATGGGCCGAGATGCCTGTGATCATCAGTGATGATATACTGGCTGTATTCACGACATTAGCCTCCTCCAACGCTCTTGCGGCGACACTGAAAAAACGTTACCATGATATCGCCGACCGCCTTAACTTATATAAACCATTTATACCAGGAGAAAGAGATTCCTTTTGGCAAGGTCTCATAAATGCGTGGTCATAAGGCAAATTTGTTCTGTATGTCTGGGATATAATCGAAGGGGATTAATGAAGAACGAAACCAATGGACAAAGAAGTAAATTACGAGTCTGAGCGCCAGCGTATGGTGGATGAGCAATTGTTGAGCCGCGATATCACGGACAAGCGCGTCTTAGAAGCTATGCGCCAGGTGCCTCGCCATCTCTTCGTCCCTGAAGAACACCGCCATCTGGCTTATAGTGATTGCCCATTGCCAATCGGTCAAAACCAGACCATATCTCAACCATATATTGTCGCTTTAATGACCCAGATGTTTGCTTTTGAGGGCCAAGAATCCGTGTTGGAAATCGGCACCGGTTCTGGGTACCAGGCAGCTGTGCTGTCTTTGGTAGCTAGAGAAATACACACTGTCGAGCGTCACGAAAATTTAGCCAAACGAGCGCTCAAATCTATTAACAATCTCGATATCAAGAATATTACTATACATATAGGGGATGGCACGCGAGGTTGGCCGGAGAACGCCCCATATAATGCCATCCTCACTACGGCTGCTGCACCCAAAGTCCCCAAACCGCTCCTCGACCAGCTCGCTGATGGAGGTCGCTTGGTTATTCCCGTTGGGGGCAGGATTGGTCAATACCTGGAAAGCTGGCACCGGGAAGGCAAGAATTTTCGACATGAACAGACTGTCGCGGTGGCATTTGTGCCTTTGCTCGGGAAATATGGATGGAGCGATGACACCTGGGATTGGTTGTAAGCGCCGGTTTTTGCCCCAACAATGAAAACGATCGCTTCCAGCACCTCAAAATAGAGCTGCAAAAATCAAACGAGACGGCAAGAACTTGCCGTCTCGTTATGAACATGACAAACCAAGATTATAAACGATTGATAGTGACAAAAACCATCGGGCGACGCTTGGTCTCATTGTAAAAGAAGGCCCTGATAGATTGCTCAATATCGTTCTGGATATTCCCATTCCCCCGGTTGATAGTATCAGAGATCCGGTTTCTAGCGTCTGCTAACAAATTCTTGGCATCCCGCTTGTAAACAAATCCGCGCGTGATGATCTCGGGCTCCTCGATAAGGCGACCGCTGCTCTTCTCCAGGACCAGACTGATGACCACGATCCCATCCCTGGCTAATGCTTCCCGCTCGCGGACTACGCTCGGGCCAACTTCACCGACTCGTGAACCATCAACGAAAACATAACCACCAGGTACACGATCGCCTAAACTCAAATTCCCGTTTTCAAATTCAACCACCTGACCATTTTCGATCACCGCGATGTTCTCCTCCGCTATACCTAACTCTTGAGCTATCGTGGCATGCTGTTTCAAATGACGTAGTTCGCCATGGATAGGAATGAAGTATTTCGGTTTCACCAAATGGATCAACAACTTCATCTCTTCCTGGCTGGCATGCCCGGATACATGGACAGGAGCGATCGGCTCATAGATCACATTCGCCCCTCTACGGAACATGCGGTTGATAGTCCGGTAAATGCTTTCCTCGTTCCCCGGGATCGGGTGGGAGGAGAGAACCACCGTGTCGCCAGGGATAATATCAAATTGGCGGTTCGTGCCGGTAGAAAGACGGCCGAGAATAGAAGATGGTTCCCCTTGAGTTCCCGTTGACATGAGCACAACTTGTGCCGGGTTCATCTTCAGGGCTGTGTCGATATTCACCTGCAGTCCCTCAGGGATCGTCAAGTAACCTAATTTCTGTGCCATTTTCGCGTTCTCGACCATGCTGATCCCCGCGAAGGCCACTTTTCGGTTGTGACGTTGAGCTGCATTTACAACTTGCTGCATGCGTGAAATTAAAGAAGCGAAGCTGGCGATTATGATTCTACCTTCGGCATTGCTGAATACCTGATCGAAAGCTGGATCGATCACTCGTTCAGAAGGTGTCCAGCCGGGTTTATCAGCATTGGTCGAATCAGCCAACAATGCCAACACTCCCCGACCGGAAAACTCACCTAACTTTGCGTAATCAGTCGGCCAGCCATCCACTGGAGTGTGGTCAAATTTGTAATCGCCGGAATGAACAACCAAGCCTGCAGGAGTTGTGATCCCCAAACCGACACCATCGGGTATTGAGTGGCAGACATGGAAGAATTCAACCTCGAAGGGGCCAATTTGAACTTGGTCACCAGCCATCACAGTGTTAAGAACCGTGCGATTGAGCATTCCTCCTCGGGCGAGCTTGACTTCCAGCAAACCCCTGGTCAATGATGTGGCATAAATGGGTGCCTGGATCTCCTCCATCACATGACGGATAGCGCCGGTATGATCCTCATGCCCATGGGTAATGATGATGCCGCGCACTAAATGCCGCTTTTCCAGCAGATAATTGAAATCTGGGATGATGTAATCAATTCCCAGCATGTCGTTCTCGGGAAACATGATGCCTGTATCTACTACGAGAATGTTATCCCCGTATTCATAAAGGGTCATGTTTTTTCCGACTTCCCCTAGACCACCTAGAGGGATAATTCGAAATTTCTTATTACTCATTATTATTTTTTCCTCATCTACAACCACCTCCATCACAGATATCTTATCTGGATAAAAGTGGATTGAAATATATTTTGTTGAAAATGATGTTCAACAATAATTACAAAAAATGCCCCAGCAGGATTCACCGACCGGGGCTTGCAATTTCTGTCCGATATCCAAGAAGATGTTGTTCTACATGGTATGCGGTATTGAATAGCAGGCCGGGGATCCGGCCGAGTGTCGAACTCGATATCAGGAGCCATTTTAGCATGGCTCCATCACTTTGTCAAAAGAAAAAGGGCGAGGCCGACCGTATTGAGCTCGGCCAGGCCTCACCTTACTTGGAATAAAATCCCGCTATAGTTTAGTATTCGGGCATCGGTGGTGCAGCAGGCAGTCCTTCCTTCTCAGGGATATCAGTGATCAGGGCTTCAGTTGTCAGGATCATGGCAGCGATTGAGGCTGCATTCTCCAATGCGCCGCGAGTCACTTTCGCCGGGTCGATCACACCATCTTTGACCATGTCGACGTATTCCTCGCTGATCACGTTATAGCCAATGTTGAAATTTTTCTTCGACTCCTGTGCCCGGCGGACCTCCTGCAGGACAACCGCGCCATCCTTCCCCGAATTCTCAACGATCTTGCGCAGGGGAGCTTCGAGAGCCTTGCGGACGATGGTAACACCAACCTGGGCATCACCACTATCCATCTTCACTTCGTCCAGGGCGGCCATAGCGTTGATCAATGCAACACCGCCACCGGGGACGATGCCATCTTCAACAGCGGCTCGAGTCGCAGAGAGTGCATCTTCAACACGATGTTTCTTCTCTTTGAGCTCAGTTTCGGTGGCTGCGCCAACGCGAATAATTGCCACGCCGCCAGAAAGTTTAGCGAGCCGTTCTTGCAGCTTCTCACTATCGTAATCGCTGGTGCTCTTATCGATCTCGACCCGAATTTGATCAATACGGCCTTTGATCTCTGCTGATTCACCATGCCCACCTATAATGGTGGTGTCATCTTTGGTGACAACGATTTTTTCCGCGCGACCGAGATCGGTGATTTCGGTGCTCTCCAGTTTGCGACCGGTCTCTTCGGCGATCACCGTAGCGCCGGTCAGAATTGCGATATCTTGCAGCATTGCTTTACGGCGATCACCAAAGCCAGGAGCTTTGATGGCTATGACGTTGAGCATACCTCGCAGCTTGTTAAGCACCAATGTCGCCAGCGCTTCACCATCAATATCCTCGGCGATGATCACCAGTTCGCGCTTGCCAACCTGGACCATTTTTTCAAGCATAGGCACGATATCGGTGGCAGCCGAGATCTTCTTGTCATGAACCAAAATATAGGGCTCCTCAACATCAGCTTCCATTGATTCAGGATTGGTGATGAAATAAGGAGAAATGTAACCGCGATCGAACTGCATACCTTCGACGTATTCGGTTTCAAATTCCAAACCTTTCGATTCTTCGACTGTGATAACGCCGTCTTTGCCAACCTTGTCCATCACATCGGCGATCAATTCACCGATTGCCCGGTCTTGGGCTGAAATAGAAGCGACATTGGCAATCTCATCTTTGGTGGTAACTTCAATTGCCTGGTCTGTGATCTTATCTGCCACAGCCTTTGTGGATGCTTCAATACCCCACTTCAACAGCATGGGGTTATAACCTGCAGAGAGGTTTTTCATACCATCGGTAACGATGGAATGAGCCAAAACTGTTGATGTCGTTGTACCATCACCGGCGATGTCATTGGTCTTTGTTGCGGCTTCTTTGAGCAGTTGAGCGCCCATGTTCTCGAAGGCATCTTCCAGCTCAATTTCTTTGGCAACTGAGACACCATCATGGGTGATTGTGGGAGAACCGAATTTGCGATCGATGGCCACATTGCGGCCTTTTGGCCCCAGAGTGGTGGCAACCGCAGTCGCCAGGACATCCATACCATTTTGCAGCTTACGACGAGCATCTTCTGAAAACACAATTTGTTTAGCAGCCATAGAAACTAGCTCCTTATCCTTTATTTGATTGTTATTTAATCGACAATTGCTAATAGGTCGCTTTCACGTAGGATGAGTACTTTCTTGTCATCCAGCTTGATTTCTGTGCCTGAATACTTGGCGAATAGCACATTATCTCCCTCTTTAACATCCATAGGGATCCGTTTTCCATCGTCATCCCGATCTCCGGGACCGGTAGCCAGGACCAAACCCTTTTGAGGTTTTTCCTTGGCCGTTTCGGGCAGGACGATACCGCCAGAGGTCACTTCATCTTGCTCAGTGGGTTCGACCACCACGCGGTTTCCTAACGGTTTGATTGAAATCGACATACTTACCTCCTTCTAAATGGATAAAATATATTTATTGTGCGGTTACACACATAGAAATTAGCACTCGAAGCGTTAGAGTGCTAACTCTGGGCAGGATCATACCTGAGTTCTTGAGGAAAGTCAAGAGGATTTTTAAACATCCCCCCTTCTTGCGTAAGAATGGCAGTGGATCAGGGTGAGGGTGTGATTTCCGGGGCAGATTTCAGATCGACGAGATCGCAGATAGCGATATTCTCCTCAATAATTTGATTGAACGTTGGATCTTCAGGATAACTGGCGCGCACCTCGTTCAGCACCTGCAGCGCTTCCGCGCAATAATTTTGGTTAGGACGGCTGAGTGCTGCGAGAACCGAGCCATATTGGGCATAATAAAAGGCAACCGTACCAGAGGTGATCGGTAATCCATTGACCGCAACACCCTCTCCTAAAATTTCGATAGCGACCTGGTTTTCCTCAGCGCTGCATCCCCGCACGGCGCATTTTAAGACCAGTTGTGCACCCTCAAAATTGCGTGCTTTGGTATAAATAATCCCCAATTGTCCGTAAGTATTCGGATTGTATGGGTTAATCCTGATCGCTTTCTCGGCATTCAGGGCTGCAACGAAAAACTCTCCATCACGTGAATAAGTCTTGGCAATTTCAACAAATGGAACCGGGTCCTGTACACCCAGCTGTTCGTTGATCTGGGCAGCTTTCTCGAATTCCTCGAGCGCCCGATTATGAACATCTAGGCTTCGAAAGTTCCGTCCGATGAAGATGTAGAGGAAAGTCAGGTTGGGTTGGAGTTTAACCGCTTCTCGATACTTCTCAATGGCCAGGCGGTACTGTCCCAAAGATTCAAGCACATAGCCATAAACACGCTGTACATCCATCGATTCGGTTTCGATGGCTACCGCCTGTTTGATAGTTTCTTCTGCCTGAGACCATTTCTGCTGGTCGACCAGGATTTCAGCCAAAAAAGCCAGCGCTAATGCACTTTCATTGTCAATCTGCAGAGCTCTGATTGCAGCGGCTTCTGCATCGTTAAGCGCGGATTGACTCTCCTCCGGAGGGACGAGCGGATTTGAAGCATACCAATCAAGGACAAATGAGCGGACCGCTTGCACTTCCGCATTATCCGGGTCGATCGCCGTAGCCTGTTCGATTGATTCTCGAGCTTGAGTCAGGCGCTCATATCTATCCTCATTGGTGCTGAGCAAGCTGGAGGAATACGTCTGGATACGTGACAATTCTGCCCAGGCATGGGAATTGTTGGGTTCTACCTTGACTGCCTGCTGGTAGGCTGTGATCGCGCCGCCGAGCGATCCAGCTTTAAACTGGGCTTCACCTTCCATGACATAAGAGTTTACAGTGCGCGTCGGAGTTGGTGTAGGTTGAAATAACGGCTGGACGTCGCCACGGTCAATACCCATTAAAATCCGGATACCACCCAGAATCAGACCCAGTAAAATGATTACGCGATATGGGTTGATCCTGCGTTTCTCAGGGCGGAAATGGGGTCGCTCCCCGGTCAGGTGACGGTCCATAATGAGTTTAAGGGGATTCGCCATCCTCAATCTGTTCATCCGGAGGGGTTTCCCCAATACCTTGCTGGCAGATGATCAAACCCTGCTCCGCATTATAGACATTGATCTCGTCTTCTGGCACTCCACTGCGAATTGCCTGGAAAATTGCGACGGCTTCATCGCATTGTTGAGATTTCGCTAATGCCAGCCCATAGATGGCGTAAAACTCCGCGACAATACCATGATTCAGCGGTAAAGCGGTGACAACTATTCCGTCTTCCAGGCTGCTGCCTCTGATCGCTAACCCCAATTGTTGGATGGCTTCCGTTAATTGATTATTTTTATAATACATTACACCCAGGTTGCCATGCAGTTTCGGGTCTTCGGGATTTGTTTTAACCGCCTGGTCAGCGTATTGTACCGATTGGCTGAAATCACCAACCGTTGCATAAGTGCGTGATATCTCATAAGGAGGGGTTGGATCGGTAGGATTCAATGCGTAAGCCTGCAGGTAAGATTGCACTGCCTGGTCATATTCGCTGAGCAGGTAATAGTTGTATCCCAGAGCCAAATGCAGGTCAGCGATTTTATCATTAATAGCCAGCGCGGCATTGTATTCCTGGATTGCCTCATTAAAGTTGCCAGTATTCCATAGGATATAGCCGCGGGCACGCCGAGATTCTAATAACGCCGGGTCGAGTGCCATGGCCGTTCGTGATTCTTCGGCGGCTTTATCGATGGCATTTATGTCGCCTTGCCCAGAAATTGCCTTGTCCATTAAGATCTCAGCGTAAACTGCATGGGATAGGGCACTTTCTGGATCGAGCTCCAGAGCAGATTTGATCGCGGCTTCAGCTTGCGTGTAATCACCCAGGAAATCTAGAGACCAAGCTTTTAGCGCATGCGCCAGGGGATTGTTATTGTTCAGAATCAGCGCTCTTTCAGCGTTTTCTAGAGCGTCATCGTATTGAGCTGTGTAAATCTGAGCCCGAGCAGTTGAAATATAAATTGAGGGATTGTCGGGATCTACCTGGATCGCTTCTTGGTAAGCCTTTATCGCTTGTGAATACTTAGCTGAATCAAATAAAGCATCCGCTGCGCTAACAAATGATTCTGGATCGCGGGTGGGAGTCGGCGTCGGAATGAACAAAGGAGGCATCGCGGGTACGACAACCTGGTTCACATAGAGTGCAGCCCCAATTAAGATTAACAATAGAATTACACGCCAAGGGTTGGGTCGCCGAGGGTGTTTCTTCTTCATGTTCCATTTACTGCCTTTTAAGTACATGCCATCATCTTACCATTCGTCAGGATGTGGCGTCAAGATTGAAGCAACCTTGCCATTCTCCTGCCTTGGGACTAGAATGGGATAATGAGAATAAATGTTTTCACCCTATTCCCCGAAGTCTTCCAACCATATTTGGAGACCAGCATTCTCCATCGCGCCATTCAAAGCCAACTCGTGCAGGTGGATTTGCACAATATTCGCGATTGGGCGACCGACCGGCATCATGTGACTGATGATGAACCTTACGGTGGTGGAGGGGGAATGGTCATGAAACCTGAACCGATATTCGCAGCCATCGAGGGAATCCTGGGAGTGGAACCTGGTTGCCCGGTCGTGTTGCTGACTCCGCAAGGGCGCTTACTGGATCAGTCTATCGCTTATGAATTAAGTTACCAACCAGAACTGGCACTGCTCAGCGGACGTTATGAAGGGGTTGATGAACGTGTACGCCAATATCTGGTCACCGATGAGATTTCAATCGGGGATTACGTGCTCAGCGGAGGAGAACTGCCAGCCATGGTCTTGATCGATGCTGTCGTACGTTTATTACCCGGCGCGTTGGGTGATCCAAATGGCGCCCTGGATGACTCCCATGCCTCCGGACTGCTTGAATACCCTCATTACACCCGCCCCTCCGAGTTTCGCGGCTGGGGGGTCCCCGAAGTGCTGACCTCCGGTGACCATGCCCGCGTGGCGCGCTGGCGACGAGAGCAGGCTCTTCTGCGCACCTACCTGCGTCGCCCGGATCTATTGGCAAGTGCGGAATTGAGCGATGAGGATCGGGCGTATATAGATAAATTTACTCAGGATGAGGCGCTGAAAGACCAACCCACTGATGAAAGGAAGTGATGGTAGAAAAAGCCGGAGTTCCAGTCATCTGGAGCGATGAATACATCATAGTGATCGATAAACCTGCGGGTTTATTGGCTATACCAGATGGTTATGACCCGGCCGCGCCGCATGTGAAGGCGGTCTTAGCGCCGCAATATGAGCCGTTGTGGATTGTTCATCGTCTTGACCGGTATACCAGTGGAGTGATGGTTTTAGCCCGCAGCACCTCTGCCCACCGCCGATTAAACACTCAATTTCAGGAGCGCCAGGTAAAGAAAGCTTACCTGGCCCTGGTTGTGGGGGATCCGACCTGGGAGCGCATAGTTGTCGATCAACCCCTCAGAGAGAATGTTGGTCGTCGGCATCGGACTGTTGTCGATCAGCAGAATGGAAAGCCATCTGTCACCCGGCTGGAAGTCCTGGATCGGTTTGGCAGCTACTGCCTGATCGAGGCCTCCCCGGAAACTGGGCGCAGGCACCAGATCAGAGCTCACCTCTCAGCAGAGGGATTCCCAATTGCCGGTGATAGCTTATATGGTAGTAAAACAGAGATCCTTCGCTCTGACATCGATCACAACTACCCTGGCGAACTTCAATCTGGAGAACCTTTGTTGAATCGACCCGGTTTACATGCCAGATCGATTGAATTCGAACACCCGAGCACCCACAAACACTCACTTTTCGAAGCCCCATATCCCCGGGATATAATGCTCATATTGGACATTCTGCGCGGTTGATCTCGTCGCGCGCTCTCTTAGTTAAATGTTCTTGTGTTAACGCTTTGTTAGAAGCAGGGTGCTTGAAAGGGGGTTGCTTGACGTTCTAATATCGGCATGGTATCATCAATTAAGTACTTTTTAGCACTCTCGACACGAGAGTGCTAAATTATAGGATCACTCATGAATCTTGGTGAGCGGCAGAAGCTCATTCTTGCCTTAGTAATTCGAGATTATATCGATAACGCCCAACCAGTTGGCTCGAAAACAATGGTTGATAAATACGCGCTCACCTTTAGTCCGGCGACAGTCCGCAATGAGATGGTGGCTCTGACTGAAGCTGGATATCTTCGTCAACCACACACCTCCGCTGGACGTGTACCAACAGAAGAAGGGTACCGTTATTTTGTGCGTCAGTTGATGGGTCAAACCGAACTTACCCCGCAGACTAAGCGTATGATCACGCATCAGTTTTACCAGGTCGGTTATGATATCGATAACTGGTTGCGTTTAGCCGCCTCTATCCTGGCCCATCAGTCGCAGGCGGCTTCATTGGTGACTGCCCCCCACCCTGAAAAAGCCCGATTTAAACATATCGAATTAATCTCCACCCTCGGGCGGCAGGTCTTGATGGTATTGGTCTTAACCGGCGGTGAAATCCGCCAGCAAATTTTGGCTTTGGCAGAACCAGTCTCTCAGGAGACATTAAGCACAACTGCAGCCCAGCTGAACCAGCTATGTCAGGGTATGTCGACTGCCGCCATTGCTGCCCTGGTACCAAAAATGGAGGCTCTTGAACAAGATGTTCTCAATCTCATAGTTGAGGAAATGGACCGTTCCAGCGCTGTCTTGGGTGGAGAAGTTTACCGTGATGGGATGACCAATGTCCTCGCTGAACCCGAATTTGCCGAGGTCGAATTGGCGCGCAGAGCATTAAGAGTATTTGAAGAGCGGGCTTTTTTGCAGGATTTACTGACCAGCACAATCCTGACTACCAATGTCGGCGGTGTGCAGGTACTCATTGGAGGAGAAGGAACCTGGGAAGAACTCAGAGAGTGCTCAATCGTTCTGGGTCGCTATGGTGTCCCAGGATTGGCAACTGGCACCTTGGGTGTGCTTGGACCAATCCGCATGTCATATGGTCACACTATCTCTACAGTGCGGTTTGTAGCTGATTTGTTGAGTGATTTAGTCGTTGAATTAAATATGGGTTGACAGGCATTGAAGGCGGAAGACGAAGGCGCATTTTCAACCCTTATGATAACAAATTGAGCTGTAGTCCAGGCTGTTGGACTACACTTTTAGTTACCAGAGAGTGCGACATTTTTTACAAATATTTGCGGAGGCAAGATGACTGAAGAAATCAAAGGTAATGTTGAACAGGGCCAGGAAGTAGAAGATCAAGAAATAGAGCAGATCGAAGAGCCGACAGCATCTGAAAATATCGAGCTCGACGAGATTGAAATCTTGAGAAATGAGTTCGATACCCTGCAACAACAATCTGCGGAGTATCTCGATGGCTGGCAGCGAGAAAGAGCAGAATTTGCAAATTATAAAAAACGCATGGAACGAGAGCGCCAACGGCTGCAGCACAACATTGCTGGAAATATCATTCGGAAATATTTGGAGATATTAGACGATCTTGAACGTGTCTTACAGAACCAGCCTGCTGATAACGATGGTGCCTCCTGGGTGGAAGGAATTGAGTTAATCAATCGCAAGTTCTTGTCAGCACTAGAGGCTGAAGGGGTTGTGCCGATGGAGGTCGCGGGTCAACAGTTCGACCCCAATCTGCATGAAGCCATCTCTCAGGAACCGAGTGAAGATTTGGAGAGTGGACAGATAATTGATGTTGTCCGCAATGGTTATCTAATCGGAGAACGTGTGCTCAGACCAGCCACCGTCCGGGTGGCGCAGTAAAGAAATTATAGGGTCCCCTAGAGGAACCGTTCAATTGGAAATTATTATACGGAGGAAGATTCAATGGGAAAGATAATCGGAATTGATTTAGGTACAACTAATTCAGTAGTTGCAGTAATGGAGGGTGGTGAGCCGATCGTCATCTCCTCAGCTGAGGGTGAACGGCTTATACCGTCTGTTGTCGCGGTGAACAAGAACCATGAGCGCCTGATCGGACGTGTTGCTCGCAACCAAGCCGTGGTAAACCCTGAGAACACCATATTCTCGATCAAACGTTTTATGGGTCGCAAGTTTAATGATCCGGAAGTGAAGAAAGCGATCTTGCGTCTCCCTTATAAATTCGCTGAAGCACCAAATGGGGATGTGCGTGTCTTCCTGGATGGAAAGGAATACTCACCGCCAGAGATCTCAGCCATGATCCTGGGCAAGCTCAGAGCAGATGCAGAAGCTTATCTGGGCGAATCGGTCTCCCAAGCGGTGATCACTGTACCAGCATATTTCAATGATGCCCAGCGAAATGCAACCAAAGATGCCGGAAAAATCGCTGGATTAGAGGTACTACGAATCATCAACGAACCCACGGCCTCCTCACTGGCATATGGTTTGGATAAGAAGGCGGATGAGGTGATCGCAGTTTACGACCTGGGTGGTGGCACCTTCGATATTTCAATTCTCGATGTGGGAGAAGGTGTTTTCCAGGTACGCTCCACCAGTGGTGATACCTTCCTCGGAGGAGATGATTTTGACCATCGCGTTATTGAGTACATTGCTGATGAATTTAAGAAAGAATACGGGATCGATCTGCGCCAAGACCGCCAGGCGCTGCAGCGCTTGAAAGAAGCTGCTGAAAAAGCAAAGATCGAGTTATCCACCATGATGCAAACGGAGATCAATCTGCCGTATATCACCGCTGATGCCAGTGGACCCAAGCACATGGTGATGACTCTTACCCGGGCAAAGCTCGAACAACTGACCGCAGATCTGGTCGAACGTTCAATGGGACCTGTCCGCCAGGCACTTAAAGACGCCGAATTTGACCGTTCAAAAATCAATGAAGTGGTTTTGGTGGGCGGTATGACCCGCATGCCAGCTGTACAAGAGGCAGTGCGCAAATTATTCGATAAAGAACCACACCGTGGTGTCAATCCTGATGAAGTGGTGGCGCTTGGTGCCGCGATTCAGGCGGGCGTTCTCGGCGGGGACGTAAAAGACATTTTGCTATTAGATGTCACCCCGCTGACCCTTTCGGTTGAAACTCTGGGTGGTGTGACCACACCTTTGATCGAACGCAACACCACTATCCCCTCTCGCAAGAGCCAGATTTTCTCCACTGCCAGTGACAGCCAGCCTCAGGTAGAGATCAATGTCCTCCAGGGTGAACGTCCCATGGCAAATGATAATAAATCATTGGGCAAATTTGTCCTCGACGGGATCCCACCCGCACGCAGGGGAGTTCCGCAAGTCGAGGTGACTTTCGACATCGACGCCAATGGTATTTTGAACGTCACTGCTCTGGACAAAGCCACCAATCGCAGCCAACATATTACCATCACCGCTTCATCCGGTTTGAGCGATACCGAAGTTGAGCAGATGCGCAAGGATGCAGAGGTACATGCCGAAGAAGATATCGAGCGCAAGGAGTTAATTGAAGCCCGGAACCTCGCGGATAACGCTGTCTACACGGCTGAGAAAACCATTCGTGACTTAGGCGACAAGATTCCTGAAGAAATGAAAGAGAAAGTTGAGACAGAGACAGCAAAGGTGCGTGAGGTGATATCAAGCGAAGATGCGGGTGTTATCCGCGAAGCCACCGATGCATTGATGAGTGTCGTTCAGGAACTCGGTGCCGCGGCCTACCAGCAAAGTGAACCAGCAGCTGAATCCGAACCCGGTGAGGCTGAATCCGAACCCGGTGAGGCTGAATCCGAACCCGAATCTGGTGAAGAAGATGTTGAAGAAAATGGTGAAGATGTCGTTGAAGGTGATTTTAGAAATGAATAAACCTTTATGAATGTGGATCTATGACCACACGTGATTACTACGAAGTCTTAGGAGTCGGGCGGGATGCCTCTAATGATGATCTCAAAGGGGCATTTCGCCGATTAGCGCGTCAATATCATCCAGATGTGAATGACGCCCCGGATGCTGAAGAACGCTTTAAAGAGATCAACGAAGCCTATGCGGTTTTATCCGATGCAGAGAGAAGAGCCGCATTCGACCGTTTTGGTCATGCAGGTGTTCAAGGCGCGGGAGGTGTCCCCGACTTCACCGTAGACTTCTCGGATTTTGCTGATATTTTTGGCGAGTTCTTTGGATTTGGTCGGACATCGAGTCGGGCACGTAATGTCCCCCGGCGCGGCGCAGATCTCCAGTACCGCATGGATCTCAACTTTGAAGATGCGGTTTTTGGCGTTGAAAAAGAGATTGAGATCACCCGTGATGAGATCTGCAGTCGCTGCAACGGCAGCCGCGCGGAACCAGATACCTCTCCAGTCCGCTGCAGCACCTGTAACGGTCGCGGCGAAGTTCGCCAGGCTCGCCAAACCATTTTAGGCTCAATGGTCCAGGTGACCACCTGCCCGACATGTAATGGCAGTGGAGAGACGATTGACACACCCTGCAAGACCTGCGGCGGGCAAGGTTTGGAGCGCCGCACACGTAAGAAAGTTGTCACCATCCCTGCCGGTGTGGATAATGGAAACCAGATTCGTCTGGCAGGAGAAGGACAACCTGGTACCAACGGCGGGCCAAATGGAAATTTGTACATTTTAATCAACGTCAAGTCTCATCGTTATTTCCGCCGCCGTGAGAGAGATATCCTCTTGGACTTAGAGATCAATGTCTCTCAAGCGACCTTAGGAGCAGATGTGCCCGTACCAACCGTGGATGGTGAGGCAGTGCTGAAAATTCCAGACGGCACCCAACCCGGGAAAGTATTACGCATGCGTGGTAAAGGTGTGCCTCATCTGCGAGGTAATGGGCGCGGAGACCAATTGGTGATGGTGAATGTGACCATCCCCAAACACTTGTCCGGGGAACAGCGCCAGATTTTCGAAGAACTGGCAAAAAGCCTGGGCAGTGAGGTGAGGCCGCAGGAACGAGGATTTCTGGATTGGTTGAAAGAAACCATTAGTGGCTAGTAAGATCAGCAAAGATGGGCGCAGCGGATAGCAGGCTGCGCCCTTTTCATATTTATTATGGACACAGAAACCTGGATTGAAGCAAGTCTGGTGGTGGATGGCGAGATGGCAGAGGCGGTCTCCGAGGTGCTCGCACGCTTTGTTTCTGGTGGGGTGGTGATCGAGAGCACACAAATAACCGATGATGTCGAAGGTGAGGGCACTGTCGTTGGTCCTCTACGAGTTTGTGGATATCTTCCAGTCGATGATCACTTAGAAGAGAAAAGGCAAAAAATACTGGTGGCTTTATGGCACCTCAGTCAGATTCGCCCCCTACCTGAATTAGAATTTAAGCCGGTTGCCGAGCTGGATTGGTCAGAGCTCTGGAAGCAGCACTTTCACCCGGTTCCCATTGGCAAGCGATTGTTAATCATTCCAACCTGGATGGATTTTGCAGATGGGGAGCGCACTGTGGTGAAGATCGATCCGGGGATGGCATTCGGCACGGGAACACATCCCACAACGCAGCTCTGCCTGGGAATATTGGAAGACCTGCTTGACCCGCTTTTGATTGGAGCACTGGCTGAAGGAAAATCCCAGCAGACGATGATCGATCTAGGTTGTGGTTCCGGCATACTGGGTATCGCAGCTGTGAAGCTCGGGGTGAGCCATGCCCTGGGAGTGGATTTGGATCCAGACGCGGTTGAGGCCGCCCGTCAAAATAGTGTTGTAAACGACGTGGGTAATCGTCTAGATTTTTTTGTTGGTTCGTTGGCAGAGATAAAGGCAGGATCATTCCCGATCAAGCGTGCACCCTTGGTGGTAGCTAACATACTCGCACCAGTTATTGTGCGTCTGCTGGCGGCAGGATTGAACGACATCGTTGCAACTCATGGGAAATTGATCCTGTCTGGCATCTTGGAGCAACAAGCGGTCGATGTTGAAACTGCTGTCCAGGCCAGCGGGATGCACCTCAAGGGTAAACGCCGGGATGGGGATTGGTTGGCTCTGTTAATTGAGCAGCCGGGTTGACTGTAAGATCTGGAAATTCAGGGATCAACCCGGACGCGTGAGCCAGCGTTCTAGTCCGGCAGGGGGGGTATGATTCAGCAACGCTGCCAACAAAGAATTAGGATCATCGCAGGAGGTGAACAGGCCACGGTGTTCATGGTATATGAAACCTTCTGAACTAGCCTTTTCTACCAGTTCTAATAGGGGATCAAAGTAGCGGCGAACATTGAGCAGACCCACGGGTTTTTGGTGCAAGCCGATTTGTGCCCAAGTCAGGATCTCGAAAAGCTCTTCCAATGTGCCGTAACCCCCTGGCAGCGCAATGAAAGCATCTGCCAGCTCCGCCAAACGCGCTTTTCGCTGGTGCATATTCTCAACGATTTCAAGACGAGTTAACCCGTTGTGTGCCAGAGTTGGCGTGTTGAAGATTTCTGGCAGGACACCGATCACTTCCCCACCATTCTCAAGAGCACCGTTAGCAATGGCGCCCATCAACCCTGTACCCCCAGCGCCATATACCAGCTGCAATCCTCGCGCGGCAATAACGGCACCCATTTCATAAGCCGCGTTTAAATAAGCTGAATTTATCTTATCAGAAGAACCACAGTAAACGCAAATTGATCGCATTTGTTTGATTATTTTTTCTCCTAACGGAATGTGTTCGCAATTATAGCACTCTGAAGACAGTGTATAATGCGCTACGCTTGGTCGAAATTGAGCTAAGTTACACAAGGATGTGATGTCAGTAGTTGGTCTCCAGCAGGTATGCAAGAAATTCGGGCCAGTATTTGCAGTTGAAAAGGTCTCCTTCGAGGTCACTGGAGGGGAATTATTTGGATTGCCAGGTGCCAATGAGTAAAATTTGGCATGTTATGACTTTCGAGTACGCGCGGCATGTGTTTCGCAAACGATTCTTGTTTGGATTATTCAGCTTGCCAGTTTTCATCGGGGTCATGGCGCTTGTCATTTTTATATTGATTCGACCCGAGTTCAATCTCGAATCGATTGGTTATGTGGATCAATCAGGGTTGCTTCCCAGCCCGGAAACCTTGGCAGATGGAGAGAATCAAACCAGCGGGGTACAATTTATCGCTTTTGACACCGAAGAAGGGGCGCAAGAGGCCTTACACTCCGATCAGATCCAGGCGTATTATGTGCTCGATGCAGATTACATGGAAACCAGACAGGCCAAGTTAGTCGCCTTAGATGACCCAAGTGGATTGGCAACCAGCCAGTTTGCGCAATTTGTGAGAGTAAACCTGCTGGCGAATTTCCCCCCACAAATCGTTCAGCGCTTAACACAAGGCAACCAGCTGGTTGTGCGGTCCATCGATGGTACTCGTCAGTTTGTTGAGGGGGATTGGTTGAGCTTTGTGCTGCCGTTCTCAGTTAGTTTCATCTTTCTCGTGGCTGTCTTCGCAACTTCCGGTTATTTACTGCAGGCTGTTGTCGAAGAGAAAGAGAATCGGACAATGGAATTATTGGTCACATCCATCTCACCCAATAAGCTGATGGCGGGAAAGATTGCGGGCATTATTGGCGTCGGTTGGACTCAGCTGATCATCTGGTTTGGGATGGTCCTGCTCCTGGTTTTCGTCGCCAGCTTTTTTATTGATCTGCCGCGTTGGATATCGCTTTCGATTGGGTATCTTGTCCTGGCGGTTGTTTTATTTGTGCCAGCCTTCGTGATGCTGGCAGCATTAATGGTCGCAGTCGGCGCGACCTTGACTGATGCACAAGAGGCTCAGCAAGTTACCAGCATTTTCACATTACCGCTATTTATCCCATTTTGGTTTGCTTTAACATTGATCAATCATCCTAATGGACCGGTGGCAATCGGCCTTAGTTTCTTCCCGTTTACTGCCCCGATCACGCTCGCCATCCGAGCCGGTTTTACCTCGATTCCAATCTGGCAAATTGTGCTCAGCCTGGGATTACTGGTTATCTCTGCCGCGTTTGCGGTCTGGTTCGCCGGAAGAGCGTTCAGGCTTGGCATGCTCCGTTATGGTCAACGGGTTGCCTGGCGAGAATTTCTAGGTTATGAGCCAAAGGGCAATCCACAATGAAGAATACCTGGCTTGTACTGCGCCAAGAAGTGATTAGCACGGTGACAAGGCGTTCATTTCAGCTGACCGCCTTTGGCCTCCCTTTGATCTCTGCCTTACTTTTTGCAGCTTTTTCACTGCTCAATAGATCAGCCCCAGGTGCTGTCTCGGGGATCTTGAATCCCGCCCAACCCAGCCTCACATTTCCAGAGGGATTTGTCGATCAAAGCGGATTGATCGAGACCATCCCGGATTATGTATCCGAGGATAATTTACGAGCTTATCAAGATGAGGCATCTGCAAAGAGTGCCTTGCTTTCAGGAGAGATCAGCGCTTACTACCTGATACCAGAAGATTATTTAGCCAGCGGTCAAGTCGTGTTTGTCAGCATTGATTTCAACCCCATGGATGCCTTTAGAGGTGGAGCGTTGATTGACCAGGTGCTTCAAGTTAATCTACTTGAAGGCAATATACACTTGGCAGATATCGTTACAAATCCTTTCGCTTTGCAGGTGATGATCCAAAATCCATCCAACAGGCTCAATCAGGATTCACCCCTGGTATTTTTCGTACCGTATAGTGTGATGCTGCTGTATTACATGCTGATCTTGATGTCAGCCGGTTTCTTAGTCAGCAGTTTAAATAAGGAGCGAGAGAACCGGATGTTGGAGATCATGCTGGTGACTGTCACCCCGAGACAGCTGCTGGGGGGGAAATTCATCGGTTTGGGATTAATGGGTCTGCTGGTCAATTTCCTGTGGGTGGGATCAGCCTACGGATTAATGGTCCTGAGCGGCAGCACTTTCCAACTGCCCGCTGAATTTCAATTGGCACCTTATATCCTTGTCTGGGGAGTTGTGTATTTCTTACTAGGTTATGCGGTTTATGCCAGTTTGCTGGGCGCGGTTGGCGCAATGCTGCCCAACCTTCGAGAAACTTCGCAAGCGACGATGGTCGTGATTCTACCGATGATCATCCCTTTGATGTTTATCAGCATATTAATCGCACAGCCAAATAGTCTTTTGGCAGTCGGGTTAAGCTTATTCCCATTGACGGCACCGGTCACCATGATGCTGCGCCTAACGATTATCACCGTTCCTGCCTGGCAGCTCTTGCTCTCGGTGGTTATACTTCTTTTGACAGCCATGTTTATTCTGCGCACTGTGGCAAGCATGTTCCGTGCTCAAACCATGCTTTCTGGACATCCAATGAGTTTGAGGAATATTTACCGGATGATCCTCGGCCAGGTTTGAGTCAAAATTGGTTTTCGCTGCCACGTCCAAAATTTTTGGTTCAAACGATCGATCGAAGCCACCCTGTGGAGTGATTGCCAGGCGATTCAAGATTGATTGATCAGGGACAGATGGAGTTTGTCCAAGGTAGACATTCATCCAGTTGGGCTCATTATCATCAGCAACAAATTTAATACTCGGGGAAAGATTCTTCAGCAGAAATCAGGATGCTCAAGGATTGGCAATGACGTATTCCAAGGCGTATTCGGCATCTTGATAAAAAGGGTTTTCTTCCAAGGCAGCCTGGAAATCATCCATCGCCCTTGAAGTCTCTCCTGCCCGGTATCTCCCCCAGCCCCGCCAAAGTAAAGTTTCTTCCGAGTTCGGAGTCCGTTGTAAGGCATATTGGGTCAGGGCGAGCAAATCGTCATTGCGACCGCTGAAGAAGTAAGCAAAGAAGGGACCAAACTGGTAGCGCAGCATGCGTTGGGGCAATCCGACCTGTCGAGCTGTGTCATATGCCTGAGCGGCTTCGTGATAGCGTTCGAAATAAACCTGGTTGCTGCCCAAGTTAAACCAGGCATAAGCATTGTTGGGGTCTTGAATGGTTTGCGATTGAGCTAATTCCAACGCTTTTTGCCGGTTAATATCTGGGTCCCAATCTTCTCCTAGAATTGATTTAACCAACTCGGTTTGATCAGTTCGGTAGACCAAAAGGTAAACATAATTGAAAGCCTGCCATCTTTCTGCGACCGATTGGTAGGTGACGCTGCGGTCAGGGCTGCGAAAGGTATCCTGGGCGATGAAGGTCTGGGTGGTCTCATCATATCCGCTGAGCAGCAGGTAATGCCCCGCCCAGCGGTCATCGTTAGGCCAATACTGTTCATCAAGAAGATCTCCTTCCTCGATCATCACCGGGAGTCCAGCTGCCAGGAATCTTTTCAGCAATTCGATATCCCCACCAACCCGGTATTCAGCATTCAGCCATCCAGCTTGCGTGCGCACGTAATAGATCAGTTCTTCGACATTCACGTTGCGATCCCCGGTTTCCGGTTTGAGTAAGTCAGATATATCCGTTTGGTTCCCCTCCCAATTATGTGAGCGCAGATAAAGCGAGAGGGTTGCCGGACCGCAGTTGTTGGGAGTCTGTTTTTCCCAGGATGGCGATCCCAGGTTGATCGATTGAGGCAGTGCGGTTGGGGTAGGGGTCCGGGTTGAGGTTGGTCCTGGCGAAGGAGTTATGAGCGCTTGTTCTGCGGGCTGATTTGTAGGTGTCCGGGATGGGAATGGGCTGACCGCTGCGGCTGGCTGCGGCAGTGGAGTCGGCATTTGCCCAACTGGATTGATCACATTGCGGATGTAGGTAATGGCAACATCCACTCGCCAACTCAACCGGATGTTGATCGCCGGAACCTGGTAGAGCAGCACCCCTACTAGGAGAAGCACGATGATGATCAATCCAAACATTACCAATGTCAATTTGGACATGGCTCGAATTTTATCACTCCTTGATTAATGCCTGATGAAATTACTCGCGTTATGGTATCGGAGGGATCTACATGAATTAAGGTTTATGTTTTCCACTCTGACATACGGTCGCTTTATCACTGATATAATATCGGATATGAAATATCATATTTGGACAGAAGGCTGCCAGATGAATGTAGCTGATTCCCAAAGAGTGGGATCCGCTTTGGAAGGCCTTGGTTATCAATTAACGAAAACCCCTGCTGAAGCTGACGTAATTGTGCTTAATACCTGCGTGGTGCGCCAGAGCGCCGAAGATAAAGCTGTAGGTCGATTGTCTTCGCTTAAACCTTACAAAGAACGCCGACCGAATGTGGTGATTAACTTGATGGGCTGCATGGTGGGGGTGAAAGGCAGCCAACATCTTCAGAAACGTTTCCCATTCGTGGATGTCTTTTCCCCTCCATCCGATCCAGGGCCGTTGATCGCCCATCTGACTCAAGATGAATCGCGGGATATTGAGCAGAAGCAGACTGATCAGCGCTTCGCCATAATGGATGGCGATCTAATCCTCCCCGCACACGAACGTCATCGTTTGGTCTCCGCTTTCGTTCCCGTTGTCCTGGGCTGTTCCCATGCTTGCACCTTCTGCATCATCCCTTATCGCCGGGGAACTGAGCGCAGCCGTCCGGTAGGGGAGATCACGGCTGAGGTGCGTACCTTAGTTGCACAGGGAGTCAAAGAGATCACCTTGCTTGGGCAGATCGTTGACCGTTACGGCAAGGACATCGCCGATGGCCCTGTCCTGGCAGATTTGCTGCGTATAATCCACGAGGTGGATGGATTGGAGCGCATCCGTTTTCTGACCTCTCATCCCAATTGGATGACAGATGAATTATTAGATGCAGTTGCGGAGCTGCCAAAAATTATGCCGCATATCGAAGTTCCAGTCCAGGCTGGAGATGACCAGGTACTCGAGGAGATGCAGCGCGGTTATACAGCTGCAGAGTATATTCAGCTGGTTGAAAAAATCCGCACCCGCCTCAATGGAGATTTTCCAGGAGTGTCGATCGCTACGGATATCATTGTGGGTTTTCCCGGTGAGACCCGGGAGCAATTCCAGCGCACTCACGATCTGTTGATGGAATTAAAAATGGATGTCGCACACTTAGCTCGCTACTCATCCCGATCGGGAACAGTTGCGGAGCGCCGCCTGGTGGATGATGTCTCAGAGGAAGAGAAATGGGAACGCTTCCGCGCCCTGGAGGAACTCCAGGAACAGATTTCTACTGAGATCAATCAAGGTTATCTGGGGAAGACAGTCGAAGTACTCTTCGAACAAAAGGTGCGCGGCCGCTGGAAGGGACGCACCCCAACCAACAAGCTGGTGTTCGTTGAATCTGATAAGTCTCTTCAAGGGCAAATTTTGCCCATTACGCTAACTTGGACCGGGCCCTGGTCGATGCAAGGTCGTCTGGTTGAAAGCCAACCAGCGCCCACATCGATTGAGATGATTCAGTCAATATCTTAAACGGTTGGAATCACTTATAATAACGGTTTTTTGTGCAACCATTTGCCGCAAAAACCCGTTATTTGTTCTGATCAACGCTCTGATCTGATTCTTGACATCGACGTGTAGGGAAAGTATAGTACCTTTACAATAGCTGGATTTAGACTTGAATTTTAATGATGCGCAGTGTCTGAGGGACACAGTCATGCAGATAATCCGCCGTTATCGACTTGTATTTCCACTTTTGATATTGTTTATACTTGCGCTCGCATGTAATTTCCCCCGGGAAGGGACTCCTACTCCCACTGGACCTGAAATGTTAAGAACGTACGCGGCGCAAACAATTCAGGCTCAGCTCACTCTGGCAGCCACTGGTGTTCAGCCGACATTTACCCCAGGACAGCTCGAAACAACCGCTACTCCCTCACCTACCTCACCATCCATTGCAACACACACACCTACCCCGACGCAAGGAGTGTGCGATCAAGCCGGTTTTGAGAAAGATGTGACTATCCCTGATAACACAGTGTTAGAAGCGGGTCAGGAATTTACTAAGACTTGGCGTCTGCGTAATAATGGGGTTTGCAGCTGGAATTCGAGTTATGTGATTGTTTTTGACAATGGGGACGCCATGAATGGTCCCGCCTTTGCTCCACTGACGAGTGGTGCCGTTGCCCCAGGAGAGACCGTCGATGTCTCGGTCGATCTTATAGCTCCAGAGGCACCAGGAACCTATCAAGGTTATTGGAAGCTGCGTAATCCAGCCGGGCAAACTTTTGGTTTGGGCGAAAAGAGGGACAAAGATTTCTGGGTCAAGATCAAAATTGAGCCACAGAGCGGGATCACCTACGATTTCAATATCCTTGCCAAGTCTGCAACCTGGGTGGGAAGCGGTGGAGGCAGCGCGGTTGAAGTACCCTTCGATGGCGCCGATGACGATCCAGATGGCGTTGCCAAGCTTAAAGATGATTTCATCCTGGAGAATGGGAAGCGCTCTGGCATCGCCTTGGTCACTGGTCCCAAGAAAACAGACGATGGCAGAATAACCGGCATATTCCCTGCGTATCTAATCGAGGATAAGGATCATTTTAAAGTAAAGTTAGGGTTTCTCCAGAACTGCACAGACGGGCAGGTCATCTTCCAATTCGGAATTAAAGAAGGAGATGCTGTTCAAAAACTTGATCAGTGGGCCAAATCCTGTGATGGCCTGTTGATCTTCCCCGATATCGACCTATCTAGCTACGCAGGAAGGGAAGTGCAATTCGTTCTAGATGTGCTTGCAGATGGATCGCTAGTGAATGATCTGGTTGTCTGGGGTTCTGCTCGCATTGAACGTGAGAATTAAAGGCCTTACCATGCGGATCAATACTAAATTCACCGTTATATGGGTATGTACGTGCCTGCTTGCTGCCGCCTGTTCTTCAGCAGATGGAGAGGCAAGCCCGACACCTGAACCAGAAACTGTTCTGACGGCTGCTGCACAAACTGCTGGCGCCCAGCTGACAGAACTGGCCAGGCCGCAAGCAACGACCACACCCTTACCTCCGGGTGAGGATGATATATCCTTCACCCCGACCGCCATAACGGATCTTAACCCGGAAGATGGATCGGGCGGGATCACTACCCCCGCGCCGACTGCGGCAACTGGCGGATTTGACCAGGCTGAATTTTGGGCGGATGTAACCATACCGGATGGCACAGATTTTGATCCCGGAGAGGGATTCAGCAAAGTGTGGCGACTGCGGAACTCTGGGACAAACACTTGGACTCCAGAATACGCCCTGGCATTCTCCACTGGCGAACAAATGTCTGCTCCTGCGGAAGTCCCTCTGAGTGCAAATGTAGCCCCCGGTGCTACTGTGGACATCTCTGTTGATATGATCGCCCCCCAGACTGGGGGTGCTTACCTCGGTTATTGGAAGATGCGCAATCCAGCTGATGAATTTTTCGATTATACGGTATTCGTGCAGATCGATGTGTTGGGAGAGATTCCAGCTGGCACTGCATCACCAAAGCCCTCAGGATCAGGCCAGGTGACTAAGGTCTCCATCCAGGTGGATGATTCATCACCCAGTGATTGTCCGCACACCTTCACTTTTACCGCCTCGTTCACCCTGAATGAGCCTGCCACGGTCACATACCGCATGGAAGCTGGGAGTGATACATCCGGTTTTACGTTTAACCTCCCTGGAGATCTCACCGGCTCATTCGATGCAGGCACTCATTCCGTGGTTTACTATCTGGATATCCAGGATATTGTCAATGGGTGGGCTCAATTTCACATCCTGGCGCCCAATGAAAAGACCTCAAACCAGGCGAGTTTTTCGTTATCCTGTGGTTCGTAGATAACCCTATGGCGCTGAAGAATGAGATCGTGGCTGAAGCGAAACGATTGGGATTTAACCTGGTTGGTGTGACGCGGCCCGATCCGCCCCCCCATGTGAATATATTTGAGGATTGGTTGCACCAAGGTCGACATGGAGAGATGAGCTATCTATCCACAGATCGGGCACGTGCCCGCAGGGCCGACCCAAGCCTGATTCTGCCTCAATGCAAATCAATCTTGGTCCTTGGGATGGACCACACCATACCATCTCCATCCCATAAAATGCCGGGAAAGGATGCCTCAGAAGATCATACTTTGCGGGGACGGATCGCTTCCTATGCCTGGGGTGAGGATTACCATAATATAATTCCCCTGCGCTTGCAGGAGTTAGTGGAATTTATCGAGGCCCGCGTTGGGGAGCCAGTTCCCAATCGCTGGTACACGGACACCGGACCCATCTTGGAACGCGACCTGGCGCAGCAGGCCGGGTTGGGATGGATCGGCAAGAACACCTGTCTGATCAACCCTACTCAGGGATCGTTTTTCCTGCTGGCCGAGCTTTTTTTAGGTATTGATCTGGAACCAGATCCCCCATTTACCGAAGATCGCTGCGGATCCTGTACCCGCTGCCTTGAGGCTTGCCCAACAAGTTGTATTCTGCCAGACAGAACCATCGATGCCTCTCAATGCATCTCTTACTTGACGATCGAGCTCAAGGGGGAAATTCCCATAGAATTGCGCCCTCAGATAGACAATTGGATCTTTGGCTGCGATATTTGCCAGGAAGTGTGCCCGTGGAACCAGCGCTTTGCAGACACAAATAGGGAAAAAGGCCTCCCCGGAAATGCTCAATTTGGCTACCCGGAGCTAATTGATCAGCTGTCGCTTTCGCCCCAGGAATTTAACCGCAAATTCAAGGGCAGCCCAATTACGCGTGCGAAACGCCGTGGTTATCAGCGCAACGTTGCGGTTGTTTTAGGTAACTTGAAGAGTACCAATGCTGTGCCATCATTAATTAAATCGCTGAAAGATGAAACTGAACCGTTAGTTCGCGGTCATGCTGCATGGGCGCTTGGGCAGATTGGTGACGATCTTGCCCGGGAGGCACTTAGAGGGGCTGCCGTCGATGAAAAAGATCCCTATGTGTTGAGGGAAATCCTCGCCGCGTTGGGAGAGTGAGCCATTCTATTGAGTAGAGCGTTCCTGGTAAACCGCAATTGGTTATTGGTTTTGCTCATCTCCTTGGTGGTAGGTTGTCAGACTTCCTCCGATTCAGGAATTGAAGAGAATCCGGTGGGTCAAGCGATAGCGTTGAGCCCAACAACAACCTCGTCTAAACTCACTCCTACAATCCAGATACCAACGCCATCTCCTGTTCCAAGTCCGACACCCAAACCTACCAGCACGGCAGTCAAACCAACGCTCCAAATCACTCAAACACCCACCTCTATTCCCACTACAAGCCTCCTTTTTACCGGCGTGATCGTTCCCGCCCGGTGTGTCCAGGCAGCGATCGATGCCTCCGGGAATAGTGATTACCTGTATGATGAAGTACGTGAGATTATCAGCCGGGTAGATCTTGCAATTGGAACCTTGAATGCCACAATCAGCGATTACCCTCCACATACCGGTTGTGTAGCAACTTATGTCTTGGTAGGCGGATCTGAGAATGCAGATGCTTTAGCACGCGCTGGCTTTGACCTGATGAGTGTCGCTACTAATCACATTAAGAATTGTGGGCTCAGCAATTGCGGGGACCGGGCCTTCTTCGACACGCTGGAAAATTTAAGACGGGTAGGGATTGCTCCAGTGGGTGCTGGAGAAAATTTGCAGGGTGCGATGGAACCGCTTGTGGTGGAGATGAACGGCGTTCGCTTCGGGTTTGTCTCATTAGGGCAACTTGAACCCCTCGCATTTGCCACAGAGGAGAAGCCAGGGATCGCAGTATTAAATGAGGACAACTTGAGTTCGGCTATCCAGGCAGCCAAACAGGTTTCCGATGTCGTGGTTGTCTTGCCGCATTGGGGACCGGAAGATGTGCCTGTTCCTAACTGGTCGCAGAGAGGACTTGCCCAGCTGGCAGTGGCTGCCGGTGCCGACCTGGTGGTCGGAAACCACACACATGTGGTCCAGGCGATAGAGGATATAGATGGGGTGATGGTTTTTTACGGCTTGGGTAATTTTGTCTTCGACCAGAATTGGGCGCTCGATCACCAGCAAGGAGTCATCCTGCTGGTCACCTTCCAGGGGACCGAGATGGTGGATTACCGGTTGATCCCCACCCATGTCGATCTGGATGGGCGGGTCCATATTGCTGGTGAACAGGAGGCGGATGAAATCCTGGCGCGTATCGACCAGGTTAGCCGCTCGTTGCCGCAATGATGTAAAGAGTGCCTCATTGACTCCGTAATGCAGCTATAGCTTCATCACGGAGTAGAAGTAAATAAAAATCCCGCAGACGAAAGACTGCGGGACTATTTTTTGATCTACAAACCTTCAAATTTATGGTGTGACAGTTGGTGTGAGCAGTGATGGTCGGGGAGTATTGGTCGGGACTAGTGTGGCGATATTCACCCGAATTACAATAATTTGCCCCACAAAAATTTCATTTGCGTTGTCAAGGTCTTCGTTTTCTTCCAAAATCGATTCGACTGTAGTGAAGAAGCGAAGGGCAATCAATTCCAAAGTATCTCCCACCGCGATCCGATATTCGATTGTGCCCCGCCAACCAGTTGGGATGGGAGTGGGTGTATCGAGAGCCAGGTCAGGGTTGGGGATGAGCAGCTCGTCACCAACTCGGATCAGGCTGTCAGTCATGTTGTTCAAAGCCATCAGAGTCAGTACATTCACATCGAAGTTAGCTGCGATCGAGTCAAGGGTGTCCCCTTCGACAACGACATAGATAAACGGCCCGGAAGCAGTGGGTGTTGTTGAGGCAGTCGGCGTATTGGTCACGGTTGGAGAGTTGGTTGCCGTCGGTGTTACTGTAGCAGTTACAGTAGGTGTGGCGGTCTCTGTAGCCGTGGGCGTTGGGCTGGAAAAGAAAGATATCGCTGGTCCATTTGATCCTCTGAACCAGAGCACAATGACTACAATCCCAACCGCGATGAGCACAATGGCGGCTCCCCCGATCAGGAACGGGGTCGTACTGTGGCGTCTCCTGCGGTATGAATCGATCACATCTTGAGCTGAATCTTTATCACTCATATACATTCCTTGTATGAAGTCTGCTAAGTGAGCAGATTTGCTAATCCGATTCTACTCGATTTTTGATGCCCTTGCCAATACGGTGAAGAGCAGCCATTTTCTGCGAAACTATCCCCGGGCAAAGGTTTTTCCCTTGCCGAAATGGATCGGTTTTGATTTTTGGAGTGTTAAGTTGGATACGGTATATTTGGTTTTGGGATTGCAGATGACTATTTAAGGGTGTGGATTAGATTATGAGAGTGATAATATACAAAAGAAGAGTCCGCAAAAGCCCTTTTCCAGGATGGATTGCTTGGTAAATGTAATTTGAACCAGGGGTGAATTGGATCTCTATGGCGTCGCTCGGACGACTGTACAGCCATAGGGAGACGTGTGGTCAGGCTTAAGTAATTTATCACCTTGAATGGCCTCAACAGCCATGTGTAGATAATTTTGAGTTGGCGTACGCTGCCGGAAGGTGACGTCATCAAATGCTCCCTGGTAGCGTAAAATACCTTGAGCATCAATCACAAACAAGTGCGGTGTGGTTATGGCACCATAAAGGTCTGCGACCTTATGGTCCAAGTCGTGAAGCAGGAGCGTCAGCTCACGTGTGGAGGCTACGTCGGCAATTAATTCCTGGCTTTCATTAACATTGGAGGCGATCGGCAAATATTGAACCGCATGTCCCCACACTGGCAGGTTCTCCGATATTATTTGGTCAGACCGGCTCGACCAGGGGCACTCGGCAGACCAGAAATTAAGGATTACGATATGTCCAAGATAATCTTTCAAAGAATGTGGTTGACCCTTTAGATCCGGCAGAGTGAAGTTGGGCGCCGGTAGATGGTTCTCAATCGCGGGTTGATCGTCCATAGCTTGATTATAACCCGTTGCAAAGGCTCAATTAATTCGAATATTAGCGTAGAATTATCCCAGGTTTATCCATTAGCTAAAAAACTGGGAGCAAGACAAACATACCGCTCTGCTTCCATCGCATAATGCACTGAGACATAACAACCTTGATTACAATGAGCAGGCGAAGCGCCAAAGAAATAAAAATCCTGGCAGCCATCAGATGGGAATCAAATGAACATTGTTCTTCTTAGGGGCAAAGAGATGGTAGAATTCGCGCCATGAGACGTTGGCATTTTTTGGCTGGAGTCGCCATCAGCTTGTTATTCCTGTATTTTGCTCTACGGGGATTACAATTTGGTGATGTGTGGGGAACTCTTAAGAGGGCGAATTACCTGTGGTTGATTCCAGGTGTGTTGGTCTACTTAGTTGGAGTAATCGCTCGCGCCTGGCGCTGGCATTATTTGCTGCGACCGATCAAATCTATCCCTACCACTACATTGTTTCCGATCACCGCCATCGGCTACATGGGCAACAACATCTATCCCGCCCGAGCCGGGGAAGTATTGCGGGCGATCGTGCTTAAAAAATTTGAGGGTGTAGCCATCTCAGCTTCACTGGCAACGATCGTCGTAGAGCGAGTGTTCGATGGTATCGTCATGTTGGGTTTCGTATTCCTCAATTTGCCTGAGCTGGCTCGATTAACCGTTTCCTCTGGTTTTGTCGGTAATATCCAGACTCTTGCATTATGGGGAGCAGGCGCTTTTCTCGGTGTCCTGGTTTTGTTCTTGTTGGCTGGCATGTACCCGGAGCGGACGATCTGGTTTGTGAAATGGATATCCCGCTATGTGATCCCAGCCAGGTTTAGAGACCAGGTCATCGGTCTGGCGGAGAGTTTCCTGGGAGGTTTGGCAGCATTACGATCACCCCGAGATGTCTTGATGATCTTCTTTACCTCAATTGTGATCTGGTTATTAGAGACGGGCAAATATTGGTTCGTGATGCAGGCCTTCCCGCTTGAGGTAAGCTTTTTCACCCTGATGCTAATGAATGGGATAGTCAACCTGGCTACGACCATCCCCTCTGCGCCGGGTTATGTGGGTACTTTTGATGCTCCAGGGATAGCAGTGCTGCAAGCTTACGGTGTAGACAAGGCGATCGCAGCTGGTTATACGTTGGTGCTTCATGTCGCTTTGTGGTTACCAATAACCGCGCTTGGCGCTTATTATATGGCACGGGCGGGAATCAAGTGGGATC
>SDBV01001393.1_pt1 | contig 36448 bp, 29 predicted proteins | sample 2277081 | NCBI WGS metagenome assembly SDBV01 (sample SAMN10402039, study PRJNA504765) | marine sediment metagenome | isolation source: marine sediment core GS10_PC15, 223 cmbsf | place: Arctic Ocean: Southern Knipovich Ridge | collected 2010 | reverse complement strand
GCTCATCCATAACACTGGTCTCCTTCCAAGGCATATCTTCCTCCCGCATAAGAGTTCAACATGCCAAAAAGTGTAAACCATGTGCCCGGAACCAAGTGTTAAGGATGTGTCCGGAATATACCCATCTGGTAGCGCATACGGGATTCGAACCCGTGATCTCCGCCTTGAGATCTGATATGGGGTTTGCTGTTAAGATTGTTCAAAAACATGGGTTGTTGCCTGCAAAAATAGACGTTCTGTCATTGGCTTTCGCCTCTCCGTTGAATTTCTGGCCAACCTTGAACAGGAAAAGGGCAGAAGCCAAATGATGGCCTGTGGGTCAATTAATGTGCGCTATTTCCGCACTCCCAGCCCGTCGATATGAGACAGAGGTTTGTTGCCAATATTTACAAATGTGATTTTTCTGGTCTTCTTTTTACTCCAGAATTTCTTGAAGACGACTCTTCTATAGCCCTTTTTCGCGGAGTACGCGTTAACTGTCTTTATATATCTGCCGTTTATGAGAACTCTAACTTTCGACATCCGCTTGGCCTTGGTGGTTACAAGATAGACACCATTGCCGGAGAACTTGTAGGTGATCCTGTCCCCTGCTGCCTTCGAATATCTAATTGTGTTTTTAAAGTAGTTTGATTTTGTGCTCTTTCTTGTAAGGCCAAACCCGGATCGCCAGGCTATCAACTGGTTGTTGTCATAGGGGACAATAGTTCTCTTAACCTTTGAGTATTTGCCGACGTTACCCGCTCGGTCCTCTCCCCTAACCCGAAACTTGAAGTTGAGGCCGGGCTTGCCTCGGACATAAGCCGCCCTTTTTGTTGTGTTGGAAATAAACGTCTTCCAGCTGCCTCTGTTGACTCTTTTTTGTACGTCATATGTAGCAATCTTTGAAGCCGGAGCGGCATCTGATCCCTTCCAGGAGATCCTGAACCTAGTGTTTTTGGTCTGGTCCGTTGAAAGCCTCGGGGCTGATACTTTCACTGTTGGTTTTCTGGTATCTAAGAATATGGTGTCTGAATAAGCATCTGACTGATTGCCGGCCTTGTCTTTATACCGAACCCAAACCTTCTTAGTGCCGTTAGTTGCTGGCAGTTTCCAACTTTTGGTGGTCTTATATGTTTCCCACCCGGTCCAGGTTCCACCATCTTTCTTAAAGCGCATGTGCGAAAGACCGCTGCCCGCGCCATCCAAGGCAGAGAGGTTCAGCGTCACAGCCGTTGATTTTGTATATGTGCCGCCTGAATTAATAGCTACCGAGCCGGTGGGCTTAGTTTTGTCTATCTTAAACGGGCCAAAGTGAACTGTTGAAGTCCAATTGCCAGCGTTATCGAGAGTGCTTAGATGAAAGTATTGATTTCCGTTGGCCAGTGCAGGTGAGACCGTGAAGTTGGCCGTCTCCTCTATGTTCTTTGTTTGGTCGGGTAGATCACTCGTGTTGCTACTCCATAGAATCGAGAATCCATCAACGCCAGATGAAGCATCAGTGGCACCAGAGAAGTTGAGCTCAACTGTGTTGTCGTTTGTCCATACATCCTTTGCTGGTGTAGAGCTGGTGACATTCGGATCAATCGGAAGTATGGAATCAATCTTTATCTCACTTGATTTCACCGTTTCGGTGTTGGTGGCTAAATCAACTGAGAAGTAGTAAAGAGTGTGTGTCCCTTCCTTGCTAGCTGGCACAACCGTACCAATAGCAAAGGCAGCCGTGCTATCCCATGAATAGTAGGTGGTCGCCACCTTATTAGGAGTCAGTGTAATAGTAGTTGGATTGGTTGTGTACCAGCCGTTTGCGCCGTTTGGTGTCGCTGGTATTGTTTCAAAGTCGGTTGTGGGTGCAATAGACTCAATTTGAAAAGGCCCAGTGTGAACTGTTGAGGTCCAGTTGCCGGCATTATCTTTGGTTCTTAGATTGAAATACCAGAAACCATCAGCAAGAGATGAGCTACTAGCAACAGCAGACGTTTCCTCCAGGGTCATAGTTGTATCCGGGAGAGCAGTCGTATCTTTACTCCAAGAGACTGAAAAACCATCCACGCCTGATATGCTGTCTGTGGCTCCAGAGATACCTATATCAATCGTATTATCCCCAGACAGAGTATCGGTAGTATGGCTTGAGCTTGAAACAATTGGATCACTCGGATCACTTTTATCCACTTTGACAGTAGCCGTATTGGCCGGTGTTTCCGTATTGCCGGCAGTATCGACTGAGTAGTAACCAATCTCATTTGTGCCCTCAGGCGCTAAGAAGCTACCTGTGTAAAGCTGGTCCGCACCGCTATTGACTGAATAGTAAGTCGGACCCGGCTCATCGCTAGTTAAAATGATTGACGTATCGCCTGTGAACCAACCGTTGTCTCCGATCGTGCCGGTGACATCTAGAGTTGTACTTGGAACCTCAGTATCTACTTTGACCATGGTAGTGTTGGCCGGTGTTTCAGTATTACCGGCAGTATCGACTGAGTAGTATGTATAGAGATTGTTGCCCTCATCTGCAGCAAACGCGCCGCTATAGAACTGATCCAATCCACCATTTATGGAATAATAAGTAACTCCCGGTTCGCTGGATGACAGCGTAATTGTAGTGTCACTGATAAACCAGCCTCCTCCTCCGATCGTGCCGGTGGCATCTAGAATTGTACTTGGAACCTCAGTATCTATAACAAAAGGACCCAAATGCACCGTTGACGTCCAGTTACCAGCGTTATCGACGGTGCGCAAGTGTACATAGTGATTGCTGCCGTCACTTAAAGATGGGCTCACAGTTGATGTTGTGTTCTCTTCTAAGTCTTTTATATTATCCGGCGTGGTCGTTGAAGACGTGTCCCAAAGGACTGAGTAACCATCCACTCCTGATATCGTATCGGTAGCCCCGCCGGGGGCGCCTATGGCCGGCCACAATATATCAACCGTATTGTCGGCAGATGGAGTGCCAGTGGTATGGCTTGAACTCGCGACACTCGGATCAATCGGCGCGCCCGTATCTACCTTGACGGTCGCAGTGTTAGCTGGTGTCTCGGTGTTGCCAGCGGTGTCAATTGAATAGTAGCTAAGATCATGCGAGCCTTCCGGGGCGCTAAAGGCCGACGTGTAAGTGATGTCAGATGAGCCGTCCCAATTGTAGTATGTGGTGGCTGTCTCGTTCGGTGTTAGAGTGATTGTCGTGTCGCTTATGTACCAACCGGCGTCACCAGTGGGCGTTGTTGGAACACTAGCCAAGCCAGTAACCGGAGCCGAAGTGTCAGGTGCTGGAACGTTGCTCAGTGTCCGAAAGGCGTTTATGCGACCGTGACCAAAAGAATCATCTCGACCCGCCACGCCTTTGTCGTCGGCATTTGCTTCCATAACTTGCTGCACTTGCAGCGGTGTGTATGAAGGGTTCCTGGACAACACAAGAGCAGCCAAACCCGCCGCCATCGGTGACGCCATCGAGGTACCGCTTAAATAATCGTAATCCTGCAAATATCCTTCGCTGTTTAAGCCTACGGGATAAGTCGGCATAGTCGAGTAGATGCTAGACCCGGGCGCGGACAGATCAACGCTTGAATTGTAGGTTGAAAAACTGGCCTTTGTGTCTTGGTCCGTGGTCGCGCCCACACCGACAACATTGTTGTGGCCGGGCGGATACTGCATTTCTGTATCATAGGTATTGCCGGAGGACGCGAAAAGAGTAACGCCACTGTTGTAAGCATAATCAACGGCCTGCTGTTCAAGCGGATCATTTTCACTGCCACCGAAGCTCATGTTTATGACATCGGCGCCATTGTCGGCGGCGTAACTAATGGCATCAATAATATCTGACGTCGCTAGAGAGCCGGCGGAATCCCCTGCTTTTAGCGACATAATATCGGCGCCAAACGAAACTCCCGTACCGCCAACCGTGTTGTTGCCGGCGGCCGAGACAATACCGCTAACATGGGTACCGTGACCGTTGTCGTCCTGCGGATTAGCGTTGGGATTTGTGTGGAAAAACCAGTCATTGCTCGAATCACTCTGCCACGTCGAACCATCATACCAGTGCCTGATGCCATCTCTGTACGGATCCGGAATGTAGCCGGAAATACTGGAGGAATTACCTATGATCTTATAGTATTTGCTCATGCTGGCCGCAGTGGCCCGAAAGACAATATAGTATGTTTGCCCGGAATTGAGTGTAATTGATGAATCGAGAGATTTGTAAATCTCATTATATGTTGTCGATACTTCACCAGGAGTTATACTAGCACTTCGAAGGTTAGGGCCAGTGAGACTCTCCCTCACAAATATCTCGATGTTGCCCGACGGAGAGCCTTTTTTGGCAATGTACAAGCCAACATGACTCAGAGGTCGCCCTGTGCCCTTAATTGATTGCGCAAATTCATAAGTATTATATCGGCCGACTTCCCAGTAGGCATTGAAGGCAAGCTGCGAAATGCCGGCGAAGTTATAGCCGCCGGCGTCATCGACATAACCGTTGGAGTCATCATCGATACTGTTTCCGGGGATTTCATCTGTGTTCTGCCAAATCTGGCTCGACAAGTCAGGATGAGTCTGGTCTACTCCGGTATCTATCACAGCAACAGTCACCGTGTTTGAGTTTCCGTCCTCGATGTCCCACGCTTCCGGGGCGTCAATGTCAGCGTCAGCGGTTCCTCCAGTTTGCCCGGTATTATACAGACCCCATTGACTTGAAAAATAAGGATCGTTGGGAGTGAAAGAAAGCTTCCTTATATGATTGAGTTGGACAACTTTGACATTTTTATTGGCTTTAATCTTTGCCAACGCCTTCTTGATTGACTGGCCCGGCTTCAGCTTGTATAAGTAGGTGTCACCCGCTTGACCATCTTTCGTAGACCCCAATTTTCTTATGGTTTTCTCGATTCCGACTTCGTCCTTCATGCGTTTTTGGTCTCTTTGGGATACGCCGATCTCAAGCTCTACTAGAACTTGACCTGGCACATAACTCCACTGTTTAATCGGGATGGCTTTTGGTTCTGAAAGCTCTCCGTTTTCACGTCCATGATCACTTGCACGTCTTTGTTTGCTTCTATCGTTGCGTCCATATTCATGATCATCGGCACCGCTAACCCCGGGCAGAATTAGAAGACCGATCAGAATTGGGATCAGGAGAGCTTTAAAATATATCGCAAAAAACGTCTTGGTCAACATATCAGTACAGTTTAATAAACATAGCAGCTCAACGACAGACCGTCAATGAAGAAGATAGCGGGGTGGTAGAGTCAATCAACAAGATTATCGGTCAAAACAAAGAGCGAGAAAATAGATTGGGTACCTTATATATACACAACAGGTACTCGCATGGAACCATCCGGGGTGTGGCCGGGGTCGTTTTGAGTCAGAAGTTTTACCCCTACTACATACTTAATAACTTCAACAAATAAAAAAGAAGGGGAAAAGCCGAGTCAAATATCTATGCAGTTAGCGCTTCATATGCACTTCAGCTAAATCACTCTCAGATTAGGAAATGAATAACATAGTCTCTGTACTGGTGGAGGATACCGGGCTCGAACCGGTGACCTCTGCCGTGCAAGGGCAGCGCTCTCCCAAACTGAGCTAATCCCCCGTCGCTATGATCTTTCTGCAAACAGGCCCGCTATTATCGTCAACTCACGGCTCCGCATAGTATAAGAGAATTAGGCTGAGTAGGCCAGAGATTGTCTTAACAACAAAATGAGGACAAGCTTTTAATCTGTTTCCAACGTGACTAGCTCCGTGCCTACATCCACAGGAGGGAACAATTCCACAGTTGGGGTTTTCGGCGGCGTTTCTTGTCTCGTTGCCTTCAAGACAACCGCGCTGCCATATTCCGGGGTGATGGTGATCGTCATGTCTTGGTTGTCATCAGTTAAATCAGCACTCACAATAATGCTCTCTTCTGAGTAGGTGACATAAATGCCCTTGAGCAGATCGCCTTCGATCGCAAGAGTTATCTTTTCATAGGGCAGCAGCTCAGCGCTGCCGGTTATAACATTGTCTGTTCGCGAGAGCTGAAAGGAGAGACTGGGGGTACCAAAATTCGTCTGGTCGCTGACGATTACCCAGGTGCCAACATAGTCGTCGAGATTTTTAGCTTTGGGCGTCGGGATCCGTGAGCGTCGATAATATGTTCGATAACCGCTATAGACCGGCGACGGGGCCGATTCAATTGTACTAGTCACGGAAGGCGTTGATGTCTCGGCGGTCGCACTAATTTTCTTTGGCCGCGTCTTTTTAATAGACTGTTTTTGAGTGACATGCCGGGTCGGTTTAGGCGGCTCAGACCTGGACCACAAGACAAAAGCCATAACTAAGAGTAGCCCGCCTGTCACCATAGCGGCTAGTGCTTGCTTTGATTTCGCTATTTTGACAAGTTTTACAATTGGGTCTTTTTGCCACCAAAGTTGACTCATCGACTGCTCCAGTCTTTGGTCGTCTACTTATCTACATTTTCAAAAACAATAAATCAGCGCTCTCGCGCGAAATACCCAATTGAAGTTGCGACGCGGCTCAATAATTGGTACAAAAAAGTTGGCGATATTTTAAAGTTGGCGACCGGCAATCTAAATGTGCGGTTGTGCCCGGAAGAAGAGTTATTAAGGCAATATAGACATTTTGTCTTTGTCGTGGAGACTGCCATAAAATTTATATTACCGTAGTAGTTTTGGAAAGCAAGAAAATTTATTTATCAATCATTGTCAGGCGAAAAACCAAGCACTTTTGCGTAAGAATTTAACCGAGACTGCCGCGCAACTTGCCGAGCCGGACAGTACACGATTTTAGAAGAACCTCATCTTCGGGGCCGAGTGCCTCGCCCCTAATCGCCTGCCTAACCAGTGGTTCAATGATCTCAAGTAATGTTTCGTAGGCCTGATCCTGGCGCCCCAGAACACTGATATCAAGATACTCCTGCGTCCGCGACAAACCTCGCCGGAGCGCGGACATAAATTCGTGGCTAAAAAACCGCTTCGCCACTTTAAGGCTGAGAAAGCGGCTGGCGAATTCAATATCATGAGTTAGCGCGGGATAGATATCGAGTAGCTGATCTATCCCTTCTTGTCCGTGGACTTTCGCGACGGCGGCCAGCCCGTCTCCGACACCTAAAAACTCCGGCGGGATGCCGACCGTATAAAGAGCCGCCGTGAAAGTGATGGCGCGAGGAATAGCCCGGTCTTTGGGCATTTTGATCGCCTTGAGACGGGCGTCGAGGCCAATGTCGTCCACTAGCCCGCAAAGCTCTCTTGGATCAGGGGGCCGGCGAGCGTAACCAGTGGGTCCGCGGCGCGTCAAACGGTCTCTCTGCTGTGGAATAATGTCAGATATCTTGCCCGCCAGCTCAACCACCTGGCTGAATTTTGACATGTATTCAGTCGCGAACCTGACCAGGACATCTTTCATAAAGACTGCTTCGTCAGGTGTAAAACGGCGCGCTACCGAGCCGGGTAATTCTCTTCTTAAAATGGCCGCGGCTTGGGCAGCAGCTCCGGGCTCATGATCATATCGCATCCCGGATTGTATAGTGACGGTCTTTATGCCACTAAAATTTTTTATCAAATTACTCAGGTTTTCGACCCTGACATGACCCCTGAAAGGAAGCGCCCCGCCGCCATAGATGGGCGCGGACTCAAGCTCAAGATCATCGCCGAGCACCGCGGCGTCTGAGATGATTATACGGGCGGCCAGAACAGACGCGACCAACCCGTAAATCACGGCCGGATCGCTCCGGGCGATCATGAAGCGAAGCCGGCTATTTGAGAAGCCCTTCTGTTTACAGAACTCATGATATTCCCTGAAAAACTTAGCAAAACCCAGCATGTTTGGTATGTCCTCAATAAGCGGAATTACGCCTAAGGCGTTGGGGTCTCGTTCCATGCCAAACTCTTTGTGGGCCAATTCCATGATGTCGGCGATGCGTCCACGAATGTTAATCAGATCGCCCGCGCCTTTGACCATCGGTAGAATAACTTCCTCAATGCCTCCTGCGGGCTCATCGCCGCGCATAATATCGTAGTCAGCTTCGATGATTGACATGAGCGCCATTAGCTGGCGGAAGACCGTCTCTTCCGTAGCGTTTGAGATGCGGGGCGTGAGCCAGACATCACGGCCCGGCAAGAGTCCCTTGGCGATTAATTGGTGGGCGATATCAGCCGTCTGGTGATAAGGCGTCATTTTGCCCTCGAAGTCGATCATGAATTCTTCGAGCCCCAAACCTTCCGGCGCAGGCGTCAGGGCCTCCACAGCTTCTGCGGCTTCCTCACGAATGGAAACATACCTGCTCGCGCTATCCGGGTGCTGAGTCCCCATAGATGTGGGAATTTTTCTCATGCTCTGAGTCTCATACAACCATGGTGAAAAAACAAGTGTGCCGCTGGACAGACGCTAAATTGTCAACTAATCTAGAAGGCGGTTTTGCGTCTTCATTTTTGCCAAAGGGAGATAGGGTGAGTCTGAAACATTGTATATCTCTGAGTGCCTTGATGGTGTTGACCTTTTTGGCGGCGGGATGCACAGAGATGAAGCAAACAACCGAATCACAGATTATTCCTATAAGATAGTAGAACAAAAGGACACCTTGATGCTGGACGGGTCCAAGAAGCTAGTCCAAAGGGGCGAGCCCGGCATAAGAACGGTTGTCTATGAGGATACATACCGGTGGGGAAAGAAGGTCGATCGCAAGCAATCAAAAGTGGAGACCTCGCTTGAACCAAAGAATGAGATCATCAGAGTTGGAACACGAAAAGCCATTGTTCTGGAAGCAAAAAGCGCTGCTTCAACTCTGCAAGTAACAATATTTTCGGCTTCGCGGCGGCCCGAGGGCTTTGGACGTATCAGAAGCGACGCGATCATTATAAAGGGTGAAGTTAAAAACACCGGCACACGGGCGGCGCGGACAGAAAGAGTTACCGACTTAGTGCTTATCAATGCGTCGTTCAGCGGCGGCCTGCTGATTTTATCCGGAGCGCCCGGAGGTCTGCTCAGCCCAGGTCAGACAAGGCCAAAAATGTGGGCTGGTTCGTTAAATAGGAACCGAAGGGGACAAAACGCGGCGCTTTTGGATATCTCGCAAATACAACTGACAATCCGCTCAGCGCTCGGACCGAGAAGTCAGATCATTGGAGAAACAGTGTCGCTGACCGGCTTGCCTGAGGTTGACTGAGGAGTCTGGCAATTGAAGATTGACCAAAAAATCGGGAAAATCGAGAAAGAAGCCCTAAAAGCGATCGGGGCCGCCAGATCAACTGATGAACTGGAAGCCACAAAAGTCTTGTATCTTGGACGCAAGGGGAAGCTGACGAGCGTGCTCAAAGATTTGGGCTCGCTCACAGCTGAAGACCGCCCGATTGCGGGACAAGCCGCCAATAAAGCCAAGAAAGCTATCGAGCGGAGTCTCGGCGACCAGAGCGAAGCCTTAAGCGTTGACGAGATGAACCGCAAGGTAGCCTCTGGGGCCTTGGACATCTCTTTGGCCGGTAAAGTTCCCTCAGTCGGCGGACTCCATATATTAACAAGAACAATTGATGAGATTGTCGATATTTTCGTAGGGCTAGGCTATCAGGTAGCCGAAGGTCCTGAGGTAGAACTTGATTGGTATAATTTTGAGGCTTTGAACATGCCTCCCGAGCACCCGGCGCGATCACTCCAGGACACACTTTATGTCGGATCGGAACAAGAGACAGTCCTTAGAACCCATACATCTCCCGTTCAAATACGCGTCATGGAAAAACAAAAACCGCCTCTCTATATAATCGCGCCCGGCAGGGTTTTTAGACGCGATGTGACAGATCCGACACATTCACCGATGTTTCACCAGATAGAAGGGTTCGCTGTCGATCAGGATGTTAACTTCGGGCATCTTATCGGCACTCTCGAGACATTTATCCACCAACTTTTCGGCAAGGAGAGGAAAGTGCGCCTTCGACCTCACTTTTTCCCTTATACAGAGCCGAGCGCTGAAATCGATGTCTCATGTATCGCATGCGACGGGTCAGGCTGCCGCGTCTGCGGTGGTAACGGCTGGCTGGAAATCTTGGGGTGCGGAATGATCGACCCCAATGTCTTTAAGAATGTCGGCTACGATCCGGAGAAGTATTCAGGTTTCGCCTTTGGCGTGGGTGTCGAACGTATCGCAATGCTTAGATATGGCATAAATGATATCCGTCTTTTTTTCGAGAATGATCTACGTTTTCTAGAGCAACTCTCATGAGGGTAACTCTTAATTGGCTACGGGAGTTTGTCGATTTTGACCTGTCGGCCCAAGAGCTGGCCGACAAGCTTGACCTGTCCGGCACGGCCATTGAAACTTTAACCCACCTCGGAGCGCGATTCGAAAATATTGTGGTAGGAGAAGTAGAAATCGTTGAAAAACACCCCAACGCCGACCGGCTCAACTATTGTGAGGTCAGGCTCGACGGCGAGAAAGCGGGCATAGTCTGCGGTGCTCCTAATGTTAAGCCTAAGCAGAAAGTAGCGGTAGCACTGCCCGGAGCTGTCCTTTGGGGCGGTATGAAAATCAAATCGACGAGCATCAGAGGCGTGACGTCGGAAGGAATGATCTGCTCAGAAACCGAGCTGGGGCTGGGTGGAGAAGCCTCCGGAATCATGGTCTTGCCCAGAGACACGAAAGTCGGCACACCTCTTGCCCAGGCCCTTGGGATGGACGATTGGGTTCTTGAACTCGAAATCACACCCAACCGCCCGGACTGCATGGGAATCATAGGTGTGGCCCGGGAGGTCGCGGCCTTGGTCAAAGAGACTATCCATATTCCTGATGTATCGCTGAATGAGACCGGCAAAAATATTACGGACCGGGTTCGGATCGACGTCAACGATCCCGATCTCTGCCCACGATATACGGCCCGGTTTATTGACAACGTCACAATTGGCCCGTCACCGATATGGTTGAGACAACGCCTTGAAGCTGTCGGCATAAGGGCTATTAATAATGTCGTCGACATCACTAATTATGTGCTTATGGAAACCGGACAGCCCCTCCACGCTTTTGATTTTAAGTTTCTTCGCGGCGGTCAAGTAACTGTCAGACGCGCAAAAGCCGGAGAGAAATTGGAGACGATAGATCATATAGTCAGAACTCTTGTGCCGGATAATCTAGTTATCACGGACAGTGAAAGACCAGTGGCCCTGGCCGGTGTTATGGGTGGTCTTGACAGCGAAATTAACGAAGAGACGACTGAGGTGCTACTGGAATCAGCGAATTTTTCCGCTATAAACATCCGACAAACTTCGCGATCATTGGGCCTGATAAGCGATTCGTCGCTACGCTTTGAAAAAGGCGTTGATATCGAGGGTGCCGCCTACGCCGCTGATCGGACCGCTCAGCTTATTTCGGAAGTGGCAGGGGGCCGGATCTGGTCCGGGCTTATCGACAACTACCCGAATAAGCGAGAGCCTCGCCATGTAAAACTCAGACCTGAAAAGGTCGCGACCGTTTTAGGGGCCGATATTGGTCCCGAGAAAGTCACTGAAATTATGAAAAGTCTGGAACTGAAGGTGGCCACGACGGCCGACACAAATGAGCTAAGAGTGACTGTCCCATCATTTAGAGTCGACCTTGAAAGGGAGATAGATCTGATCGAGGAAGTGGGGAGAATATATGGCCTTAATAATATCCCGTCGACACTGCTGCCGAGCACCGACCCCCAGCGCGGTTTGAGCCCCAGACAAACTCTGACTCGAAAGCTACGCTCGCTTATGGTCTCGGCCGGGCTGATGGAAGTGGTTAACTATAGCTTCATTGGCCGGACTGACCTCGATCACCTGGCGTTGCCCAAAAACCATCCACTGCTTAAAGCCGTCCCGATAGCGAACCCCCTGTCTGAAGACCAGGGACTTCTGCGAACCAGTTTGATACCCAGCCTGATGAGGACTGTGGCTCATAACTATAACCGGGGGCAGAAAGATATCGCAATATTCGAGATCGGGCATGTTTTCGCACGAAACAAGAAGCTGCCGAAAGAAACTCTGATGCTTGGCGTCACTATAACAGGCAATAAACAGGTTTCCACCTGGCACAATAGCGCGAGCGTGCCCGCTGATTTCTATGATGTCAAAGGTGTTCTTGAACTCCTGCACCAAAAACTATCCCTTCAAGACTGCCATATTCAGCCCTTTGACCATGCTCTGCTTCAACCGGGCAAATCGGCTGAGTTCCTGGCTGAGAATAACGTGATCGGCTTCGTGGGCGCCCTCCATCCGCAAGCGCAGGCCAATTATGGGCTCCGTCAACCTGTGTTTGTTCTTCAAATATCAGTAACCGGATTGCTTGACCAAGCTAACGACCATCCGACACTGACCGATGTACCTAAATTTCCATCGGTTGAGTTAGATTTGGCACTGGTTGTCGAGGACAAGATCACTTGGGCACAAGTGAGAGATTTGGCTTTCGAGGCTGGAGCTCCGCTTTTGTGTCGGGTTCATCTCTTTGATCTTTATCGAGGCCCGGAGGTTCCCGCAGGTAAGAAAAGTATGGCTTTTAGTCTATTTTATCAGGCTACAGATAGAACTTTGACCGACAATGAAGTCGCCCACATCCAAGAAAGAATAGTCGCCCGCGCTAAAAAGAAGCTGGGCGCGACATTGAGAGATTAAGAGGTCATCTTTGACCGCCAGAACTCGCCACCGGCTTTTTCCTCTTTGAACACTTGTCCATCAACGCATAGCTTTTCAAGCTCTATGAGTGCCTTGTCAACGGCCATTTCGTAAACAAAAGCGACCTCCTGTGTCGCGACACAATAAGATTCCCTGACAAAGTCACCAATCGACGGCAGTGTCATTTTAAGTAAAGGCGTGGTAGCCAAACCTTCTACTGCCTTTTCATACTCTCTATAAGGCCGATAGCCAATTAGTGTCTTTTCTTGCCCGAGGGAATTTCGGACAACAATAGTTGGACACGATATTATGCCCCGACCCCTGCTTTCCTCCAAGTCTTCATAGAAAGCACCCTGTGCCGGGCCGGTCAGATAATCCTCTCTGAACCTGTCGATATCCAGCCCAGTTTCCTCGGCTAAGTTGAAAAGGATATTCTGATGCGCGATATTGCGCCGCTCAGTTAAAACAGCCTCTCGTAATTTTCTTAAATACTGTTCCGCTTGCTTATCGTCCTGAAAAACGGCTGCTTTATAAGCGATACAGCCGGGGTAAGTTGATATGGGCGGGTCTTCAAACCAGATTCTTTCATCGACGGGCATGCCGCTACGTTTAGCGACTGACGCCCAGTGTGGGGCGACTTGTTCAGGGTGACCTGCCTGATTGACGGCATCAAAAAAGTCCGCCCATTTATCCTGGAAGCCACCCATTTTATAGGCAAGGCTTAACTGGTCGCCGTATTCTGCCCTTATTTTTTTTATCACCGGCTCAAGTGCCCAGCTCCAAGAGCAATCAGGGTCTGTGTAATAAGAGAGATCGAGTTTTGGCGGTTCCCCACTCTTGGACGGCTGCAGCTTAGGTGATACATCTGTTCGCATAGCTGCCGCTATCCTCTAGAATTGATTTTCTTTCGACTTTATTTTGCGCCTAATCATGAATAGACGCAAATATATAAAGAAATTCGTTGACGAGACCGATCATTATGTATAATATCTGCATATAATTGCAATATATATACATTTGAGTGAGTGTGAGTGACTGTGATTAATTCAGCTATAATCGGCGCTTCTGGATATAGCGGCGCTGAGGTTTTCAAAATACTATTAGGGCACCCCCAGACACGGGTGACCGCTATTACGTCAACGAGCTTACAGGGCCAATGCATAAGCGAACTCTACCCCAACCTTAAGAGCTTGACCGATATGGCTTTCACCTCGTACTCACCATCTTTGGCGAAGACGAATGACATAATTTTCTTGGCCCTCCCCCACGGACAAGCGATGTCCTTGGTGCCGGAGCTGGCGGCAGCTGGGTCCGCGAAGATAATTGACTTATCCGGCGACTTCCGCCTGCCGGCGTCTGAATATGAGCTTTGGTATGATCAGGCGCATGCTTCACCGGAATTACTCGCCTCGGCAGTCTATGGGCTTAGCGAACTTAATGAAAGCGCTGTCACCGGTGCCCATTTAGTCTCAAATCCGGGCTGTTATCCAACCGGCATTGTTCTAGGTCTCGCCCCGCTACTGACCGCGAAAGCCACCGGTGGTCCGGTGGTGGCAACCTGTCTCTCCGGTATTTCCGGCGCCGGTCGATCACCATCAGATTTGACCAGTTTCTGCCGTGTTGAAAACAATGTAACCGCCTACAAGGTGGCCGGAGTCCACCAGCATATTCCGGAAATTGAGATGAGCCTGACCAAACTGGCGCAAGACTCGATGAGCGTGGTTTTCACCCCGCTGTTGGGACCATTTGCCCGCGGGATATTCAGCAACATGGCTGTGCCTCTACGAGGGGGGCTGGATGATAAAAAAATCCGCGACTTATACATTGACTTCTATAAGGAGAAACCCTTTATAAAAATACTGGAAAAAGGCGTGTTTCCTGAAGTGAAATCGGTCTCAGGGTCGAATTACTGCCACATCGGCCTGGAGGTTGATACGCGAACCAACCAAGTTATTGTGATATCGGCCATTGACAACCTGGTAAAAGGCGCCGCCGGCCAGGCAGTACAAAACATGAACTTAATGTTCAAGATAGATGAGACAACCGGTTTGACTCAGGTGGGGCTGTATCCATGAAAATCGTTCCTCAACGAGGTGTGTCCGCACCCAAAGGGTTTAAGGCCGGCGGGATTGCCGCCGGAATAAAGGCGGGCGATAATAAAGATCTCTCTCTGGTTTATACAGAAAATATCGCGACAGTTGCTGCTGCTTTTACGACCAATCGGGTGGTAGCGGCCCCAGTTGTAGTCTGCAAGAATAACTTTAGCTCAGTTGCTCACGCCATCATTATTAACAGTGGAAACGCTAACGCTTGCAACGGTCCCCAGGGTTTAGCCGACGCCCAAAGCATGGTAAATCTGACAGCAAAGAAACTCGGCTGCAAACCATCGAACACACTGGTGGCCTCGACAGGAATAATCGGCCGGCCACTGCCGATAAAAAAAGTGAAGGCCGGTATCAAAAAACTGTCCGTTTCGGCCAGCGAAGAGGCCGATCTGGCTTTCGCCGAAGCCATTATGACTACTGACGCTTTTCCGAAACAGTTGGCTGTCGAGATCAATTTTGACAACGGCCCTGTCTGGATAGGCGGAGCCGCCAAAGGCGCCGGCATGATAGCGCCCGACCTCAAGCCGCACGCCACAACTATCGCTGTCGTGACAACCGACGCTCCAATCAAACACCGAGAGCTACAAGTACACATGGAAGAAACGTTGAGTAAATCGTTTAACGCCATTACGGTCGACGGTGATACCAGCACTAATGATTCTTTTTTTCTTCTTGCCAATGGGTTGGCGGGCGGCTCAACTCTATCGATCAGTGAGAAGCACCAGTTCCAAAAAGCGCTTGACTACATCTGCATGTCTTTGGCTAAAATGATCGTTCGCGATGGTGAGGGCGCGACCAAACTGATCGAGTATAAAATTGTGGGCGCCAAAACTGAGTCCGACGCGACAAGTGTCGCTAAGTCCGTTGCCAATTCAATTCTTGTAAAATCGGCCTTCTTTGGCGAGGACCCGAATTGGGGCCGTATTCTAGCGGCGGCCGGTCGGTCGGGTGTCGATTTAAACCCTGACGATTTGGATCTGGACATAAACGGTATGGCTATGGTCCGGTCAGGCCAAGGCGTCGATGTCGACTTGACAGCGGTCGCGAAACAATTGCGAGCTGAAGAAATACGCGTCTGGCTCAACTTAAACCAGGGCAGTTATCAAGCCGTCGAATACGGCTGTGATTTAAGCTACGATTATCTCAAATTGAACTCGGAATATTCATCATGAACTGTGAAAAACATCCGGGCATTGAAACCAACATAACATGCGCGGAATGCGACCGGCCCATCTGCCCCAAGTGTATGGTTTATACCCCTGTTGGCGTAAAGTGCGCCGAGTGCGCCCGACAGCGAGGGCGGTCGGTCGGCGGCCCTAGACCTATTTACTACGCGCGCGCCGCTGTGGCGGGACTGAGCTCAGCCGTGATCGGCGGTGTCCTCCTGTTTGAGACGGTTCGCCTTTTCCGCTTTGGCGGCTTCATATTTGTCATGGGGCTCGGGTTGGTCATTGGCGAAGTGGTAAGTCGGGGAGCCGGCCGCAATACCAGCGTGGGACTGCAAGTAATTGCCGCGTCATCGGCGGCCCTGGCTTTCTTAATTGCCGGATATTTTACCGGATATCCTGTGTTGACAGCCGGCGGTTGGAACGGATTGGTTTTTGGCCAGGTAAACGCTTTTCGCTTGCTACTTGGCCTTTTAGGTACATACATGGCAACACTGAGATTAAAGGACTGAACATGAAAGATCTACACAAGAGAGCGGAAATATTGATGGAAGCGCTCCCGTACATAAAAGCCTATCACGGGAAAACAGTTGTGATCAAGTACGGCGGCGGCGCCATGACTAGCGCGGCCCTAAAAGAGTCGATTGCCTCAGACATTGTTCTAATGAAGTTGGTTGGAATAAGCCCGGTGATTGTGCACGGTGGGGGCCCGGAAATCACGACCTTCATGAACCGCCTTGATCTGCCGGTCGAGTTCGTGGACGGCTTGCGCAAGACCACATCGGAGACGATGGACGTCGTCAAGATGGTGTTGGTCGGAAAGGTCAATAAAGAACTCGTTTCATTGATTAATCGGCATGGGCGCCTGGCCGTCGGCTTGTCTGGAGACGATGGAGGTCTAATTATGGCCCGAAAGAAAGAACATAAACATGATCTGGGGTTTGTCGGAGAGATCGACAGCATCAACGCCAAGGTATTGCATGATTTAATAGATGACGACTATATCCCGATCATCGCGTCGATCGGGGCCAACGAAGATGGACAGAGCTATAATATCAACGCCGACACAGTCGCGGCCGAGATAGCCGCGTCTATCCAGGCCGATAAGATAATCTTTTTAACTGATGTTGAAGGGCTGTATAAAAACTTAGAGACGAAACAGAATGTTATCAGCTCCTTATCATTTGAAGAGAGCCGTGAAATGATAGAGGCAGGCCGAGTCCAGGGAGGGATGTTGCCAAAAGTACAGGGATGCGCGCGGGCAGTGGAAGCGGGCGTTAAGCGGGCCCATATTCTAAACGGCACTGTCCCGCACGCGTTGCTTCTTGAGATATTCACCAATGAAGGCATAGGAACCATGATCAGTAAGTAAGGGAGTGACAATCGATGGATGCCTCAGCTTGGATTGAAAAAGCCGAGCGTTTCAATATGAATACCTACAACCGCTTTCCGGTTGTCTTTTCTGAGGCCCGCGGGACCAAACTCTGGGACGTGGCGGGCAAAGAGTACACGGACTTTCTGTCCGGTATTGGCGTGCTAAACCTGGGACATTGCCCGGAGGAAGTCATAAAAGCTTTTTGTGACCAGGCCAGCCGATTAGGACATATCTCAAATCTTTTCTACAACAAGCCCCAGATAGAACTGTCGGAGAAGCTCTCTTCCACCATAGGCGGCCGGTGTTTCTTCGCCAATAGCGGCGCCGAAGCAAACGAGGGGGCGATAAAACTGGCCCGGCGATGGGGCAAGACTAAGTTCGTCCCTGAAAAAACTGAAATTATCACGGCCCTGAAATCTTTTCACGGTCGCACCTTGGCAACCTTGGCCGCAACCGGACAACCGGAGAAGAACGAACTGTTCGCGCCGCTTACTCCCGGCTTCAAACACGTCGCTTTTAATGATATCGAAGCCATATTAGCGGCAATCAATAACAAAACTTGCGCCGTTATGCTCGAAGTTGTCCAAGGTGAAAGCGGAGTCTGGCCGGCTGCCGACGAATACTTGCGCGAAATTCGCCGGTTATGCGATGAGCGGGGGGCGCTTCTCATTTTCGACGAAGTCCAGACAGGGATAGGCCGAACCGGAAAGCTATTCGCCTGGCAGCACTATGATGTCAAACCCGACATATTCACTTTAGCGAAAGGCTTGGCCAGTGGGTTTCCAATTGGAGCGGTGATTGCCGCCTTTGAGATTGCGGATGTGTTCAGCCCCGGCCAACACGGCAGCACTTTCGGCGGCGGACCGGCTGTCTGCGCGGCCGCGCTGGCTACACTACAAACTTTGGAGAAAAAAGATTTGTCGGCGCGGGCAGCTTCACTCGGCCGATATTTCAGTGATCGCCTTCGAACACTCGGAGCTGACACCGGACAAATCACAGATGTGCGGGGGATGGGCCTGATGATCGGGATTACCCTAAGCCGACCAATAGCCCGACAGGTAGTCAAGGCATTGCTTGATAAGGGCCTGATAATTATCAATGTCGATGACCGTTTACTCCGGTTCCTGCCGCCACTTATTGTAGATGAAACAGAAATCGATATGCTCATAGGGGCTCTTGGAACCGTTTTGGAGGCAATCAATGACTGAGAAGCGTGATCTCCTAACTCTGATGGACTATAAACCAGAAGAGATATATCGCCTTCTCTCTTTGGGTATTGAGGGTAAGCGAACCCGGAGTGAAAATAGGGAACCTCGAGCTCTTGCAGGTAAAAATATCGCCCTTATTTTTGGAAAACCCTCGACTCGCACAAGAATCTCATTTGAAGTCGCCGTTAACCAGTTGGGCGGTGACGCTATCTATTTAGCCGAGAGAGAACTACAGATGGGACGGGGTGAGACAATCGAAGACACCGGTCGGGTTCTGGCTCGCTATGTTGACGCTATCGTGATACGCACTTTCTCACAACAGAACATAGTTGAGGTAGCGAAATCGACCAACGTTCCGGTGATTAACGCGCTAACAGACACATTCCACCCCTGCCAGGCACTGGCTGACCTAATGACTATATTAGAAAAAAAAGGACGCCTTTCAGGTATACGAGTTGCCTATATCGGGGACGGAAACAATGTCTGCAACTCTCTTATGATCGGCTCCGCGAAGATGGGCATTGATTTTGTGGCGGCGTGTCCGCCGGGATATGAGCCGGACGAACAGATTATCAAAGAAGCCACAGCCAAAGGAAGCGGTCAGCCCAAAATTGAAATAGTCAATGATCCGGGCCTAGCGGCGCGCGACGCTGATGTTTTATATACGGATGTCTGGGCCAGCATGGGGCAGGAAGACGAGAGAGACCAACGTCTCGCGGATTTTTCCCGGTTTCAGGTAGACGCTGGTCTCCTTAGACGCGCGCATCCCGAGGCGTTGATTATGCATTGTTTGCCGGCCCATCGAGGCGAAGAAATTTCAGCTGAAGTTATTGATGGCCCAAGATCAATAGTGTTTGATCAAGCGGAAAACCGTCTCCATGTCCAAAAAGCGCTCCTGCGTTGGCTGCTGAAATAGGGACGTTTAGGAGGTTGTCGACCATAAGGGACTGTTATGGATAAAAGATCACGGCATCGGGTCATCAAAGAAATCGTCCTGGGGCAAAACATTGCCACCCAAGAAGACCTTGTCGAGGCTTTGCTGGAGCGGGGCTTTTCGGTCACGCAAGCCACAGTCTCGCGAGATATCGCGCAGATTCCGCTCCAAAAAGTACGAACCGGCGGCGGGCTAATGTATCATTGGCAAGGACAGGTTGCCGAACCCAACATCAGGTTGGCACGCATGGTTCGCGAGTTTGTCTTGTCGGTTGGCAGATCCCAGAACTTGGTTCTTCTGAAAACAAGGCCCGGAACGGCGCAACCCGTCGCCGCCAGCCTCGACGAAGCGCCACTAGAGCCGGTTCTCGGCACCCTAGCCGGCGATGATACGGTTTTGGTGGTCGCAAAAGATGTTCATGCTGGCGGACAGGCGCATGAAATACTCGAGCAGATGCTTGAGAAATAGAGCTTATGGAACAAACAACGAAGCATAGTAAATTAGATCTCATTCTGAGTGGAGAGGGATTAAATGTCTAAAGAAAGAGTAGTGCTGGCTTATTCAGGCGGACTTGATACTTCCGTCGCGATCAAGTGGCTGCGCGAAGAATACAAAGTGGACGTCATAGCGGTAGCGGTGAATGTCGGACAATCAGAAAACCTGATTTTGATTCAACGAAAAGCACTAGCAATGGGCGCGATCAGCTCCCTTGTGGTTGACGCTGAGGCGGAGTATATCAATGAATATATCGCGCCCTCACTTCAGGCCAACGCGTTATATCAACGCCAATATCCGTTGGCGACAGCGCTCGCTCGTCCTCTAATCGCTAAAATACTGGTGGACGCCGCTCGCGAAAATGAAGCGACAGGCATAGCCCATGGATGCACGGGCAAGGGAAACGATCAGGTCCGATTCGATATGACTATCGGGGCGCTCGCGCCCGATCTGCGGATCATCGCGCCACAGCGGGAATGGTCAATGAATCGAGAACAAGAAATTGAGTACGCCCGGGAACATGGGATAGAAGTCCCTGTCACCCAAGCAAGTCCCTATAGTGTTGATGAGAATCTCTTCGGCCGCAGTGTTGAGGCGGGCAACCTGGAGGACCCATGGAACGAGCCTCCTCATGAGGTTTGGCAATGGACGCGTGACCCAATGGACGCGCCGGAAAACCCGCAGTACATAGAAATCGTCTTTGAGAATGGCCTACCGACTGTCTTGGACGAAAACGAATTAAGCTTGGGTGAGATTATCAAAGAACTTAACCAGCTCGCCGGCGGTCATGGGATAGGCCGAATCGACATGATCGAAAATCGCATTGTCGGCATCAAGTCGCGCGAGATATATGAGTCTCCAGCGGCAACAGTGCTTATGGCCGCGCATCGAGCCCTTGAAGATCTGACTCTCCCTCATGAGCTGTCAAACTTTAAGTACCAAGTTGAAGATGCTTTCGGGATCCAAGTCTATGAAGGCAAGTGGTTTTCGCCTTTGCGTCTGTCTCTATCAGCTTTTATATCCGAAGCCCAGAAAACTGTCCGGGGCACAGTACGATTGAAGCTTCACCGCGGCAATTGCGCAGTTGTTGGTCGCAAATCTCCGGCGTCCCTCTACGATGTCGGTCTCGCCACATACGACCAGAGCGACAAGTTCTCTCACGACAGCGCAAAGGGTTTTATCGATCTTTTCGGCTTGCCGACCCGCGTCTGGGCGCAGAAACACCGGGGGCTGAAGTGAAACTCTGGTCAGGACGCTTTAGCAAGGGGACCGATAAGACCGTAGAAGACTTTACTTCCTCTTTGTCTATCGATAAAAGACTTTACAAGGAAGACATTGCGGGCAGCGTGGCGCATGCCAAAATGCTTGGAGCTGTGGGAATTATAACAGACCCGGAAGCCCGGACGATCTGTTCGGCGCTGGGCGAAATAGAGACCGCCATCGAAAAGAACAATTTTAGCTTTGAGCCCGGCGATGAAGATATTCATATGGCCATCGAGCGTGCCCTGATCGAAAAAATAGGAGCTGCCGGGGGGAAGCTTCACACGGCCAGAAGCCGAAATGATCAAGTAGCCACAGATGTCCGCCTTTATCTTAAAGGGGCCATAGTCCGGCAAGGACATGAAATAGCAGACCTGCAAAAGACTCTTCTGGCTCTGGCCGAAGACAATAAGCAGACGGTTTTACCGGGATATACACATCTTCAACGGGCCCAACCTGTTTTTCTTGCCCACCATTATCTCGCCTATGTCTCGATGTTTGGGCGTGACCAAAATCGCCTGGTTGAATGTTTTAAGGAAGCTGACGTGATGCCGCTGGGCTCCGCGGCTTTGGCCGGTACGGCCTTGCCCGTTAACCGGAAGATAGTCGCTGAAGAACTTGGCTTCTCCTCTATCAGCTCCAACAGCATGGACGCTGTCAGTGATCGCGACTTCATTGTCCAGTTTATCGGCGCGGCCGCGATCACAATGTCACACCTGAGTCGGTTGGCGGAAGAAGTGATAATCTGGTCAAGCTCCGAGTTCTCTTTTATCGAGTTGGATGACGGCTTCTCAACCGGGAGCAGCATCATGCCCCAGAAAAAAAATCCCGACGTCGCGGAGCTGGTGCGGGCTAAGTCGAGTCGGATTATCGGGAACCTAACCGGCATCCTTTGTTTGCTTAAGGGGCTGCCGCTTACTTACAACCGAGATCTTCAAGAGGATAAGACATTCTTGTTTGATACCATTGATACTTTAAGCGGCTGCTTGAAAACGATGACGGGTCTTCTGGCAACCTTAACAATAAACCATGATCAGATGGCGGCAAGCGCCGGAGGATTTACTATCGCTACTGATTTCGCCGATTATCTGGTCAAAAAAGACGTACCTTTTCGCTCAGCTCATGAGACCACCGGAAAGTTAGTTAAGTGGTCAATCGAGAACGACAAATCCCTGGCTGATTTGACAGTTGAGGACCTGCGCCAATTCGACGAGCGTTTTGAGGCGGACGCGCTGGAGTTAGTTGATCCCGCCACTTCAGCCAAATCGCGCCGGGGCGAAGGCGGCACGGGCCAAAAAAGCATTGAAACACAGTTAAAGGTAGCCGCCGCTAATGTGGTTGCTTTTGAGGACTGGTTGGCTCAAAGAAGCGGCGATTAGCAGACGTCAACGGATCGAGCCGCCGCCGGATTGAACTTTACACAATTCAATCCGGTTCCGGCCATTTCTTTTAGCGGTGTATAGAGCTTCGTCGGCTCGCCCGACGATTATATCGACATTATCATCGGGCTGAAAATCTGTGAGACCCAAGCTGATAGTGAACCGTATATCTATGCCGGCGCCCAGAATAGACGCCTTCTCGACCTCGCTCCTGATCCGGTCAGCAACATCGTGCGCGCCGGCTAACGGGGTCTCCGTGAGTATGATGATAAACTCCTCGCCGCCATAGCGAGCAACAATATCGGTTTTACGAGTATTGGCAATTAATATTTCAGACAAAGACCTCAGGACCTCGTCACCCATCTGATGGCCATACTCATCGTTGATGCCCTTGAAATGATCGATATCCAGCATGATCAGAGACATCGGCGACTCGTATCGACTGACCCGCTCAACTTCACGGTCTAGTTCCTCGAAAAACTTTCTCCTATTGAAAAGCCCCGTTAGTGAGTCGGTTGCCGCTAGTTGTTGTACCTTTTGATAAGACCTGTAAGCAATATAAAGAGAAGATAAGCCGCTCACCATAGTCGAGAACAACGACAGATCTTCTTTCTTAAAAGCTGTCTGCTTGGAACTGAACAATCCGGCAATCCCGTTTACGATTGATAGGGGCAACAGTATTTGAGAGCCAACGGTGTGTTCTGATGTCGGCTCAAGATTTGTTTTCTGCTCAATTTGATAATCGACCACGTCAGGATCAACGTTGTCTCCGAGTTCAGAGAGGACATCCGACACAGATTCTCGAATATTGTCTAAAAAGGCCGGGTCTGTTTTTTCACTCACGCAAATTATGGCCATAGTATCGTCCGGCTCAGCCAGTATCAGAGCGAAGGCATGAAACGATAGTGTCTCACTCAACATACCTAAAATCCGGTCGAGCATGTCGTCAAAGTCTTGAAGCAACGGCAACGTGCGGCTGAGCTCATGGAAAAACGATATCTCCTTTTCAGTCAGGATAAACTGTCTTTTTCGCTCACTAACATCTTCGAGAACAACTTGAGCAACAGCTTCGCCTCCCGCATTGAAACTGTGCGCTCGCCCATCAAACGACAATGATCCTTTGCTGCTGTTGCCCAGCATAATGTCTTCTACTGTCGCCTCGCCCTCGGCGAATGCCTGCGAGAGAAACTCATTGAAACGCTTTTTTTCGACGTTTGACGTCAGATCAGATAGAAAGCAACCGGACAATTCAGGCATTGAGGCTTTCATGGCGCCCGCGAAAGAACGGTTGACCTCAACAATCTTCCCATCCTTGTCAACCAGAATAATGGCGTCTTTGGTCTCATTCATCAGCTCTTTGTAGCAGATATCTTTCTCGGTCAACTCGCCGATCTTCCCCTTAAGGTCATGAATCTGATTGGCAGCGGCTTCGCGTCCCTTAGCATGATCGTACGCGGCTTTCTTGGCCTCGTAATTGATGAGCGCGTACCCGACGCCGGCTCCTACGAACATAGCGACCGCGGCAAAACCCAGGGACATGTTTGAGACGCCGATAGACAAAAGAAGCGCCGGCATTGATCCGAGCGCTAAGCTAAAAACAGCTAATCTTTTGACTAGTCTATTCATGACGACTCAAGGCACTTCGAGCCCATCAACGTCTTTGGTGAGCTGTTGTATTAAAATATTGCCGGTCAGTTTAGCTAAAATGTCGAATAAGTTTGCAACCAGACCCTTAAAGGCTAACTTAACCTCTTCATTATCAATTTCACTGCTCTTGGCTCTAATGACATCAAACTTGAGACCTGAGTCAGATATATCCAGCCATTCCAACACTGGATAATCAGAACAAGAGCGCCCAATTGACCTGCGCATGATCGTAACAACAGTCACCACGCCAAGAGTTGGAACAATTTTTGCCCAGATGGTACTCAGAAGGTCCTCATAAATATCCAGCACTTCATTAAGCACACCCACTTCGAGCGCGTCTGGGGCATTTGCGGTTTCATCTTTGATAGCGTTGCTGGTCATAATCTTTCCTCCACTGAACCCTAGATTAGCGACCGATTCGGTCAAATGCCCTCGCCGACTGTAAACCCAATTGATAAAGGAGCTTTACGTCATCCGGCTGAAAAGCGTCTTCTTTGATATTGGCGGTTGTCAGAATTCCAATAACATGCCCTTCATTTATTAAGGGCACACTTATGAACGACTGAAATTCTTCTTCTAAAACCGGCAACTCCTCTTCTTTTACGACTTTTGTTATATGCACGCTCTCTTCCGTCAATTCGCCGTCATCCAGAACGTTGGCGGCAGACAGAACTTTTCCTGTCAAATCAGAGCAAGTCATATCTGAAAGGGGGCGCAGTGACACATTATATAAGCTATGCTTAGACTTTTTGCTGAGCAAAAACAAGCCCATAACATCGCAGTGAATTACAACGCCGACCGTGCCAAGAAGCAGAGATAATATCTGGAAGCGATCGGAAGTCATCCGGACCTTGCCGTGAAACTTCTCCAGCTCCATGTCCTCATAGAGCAATCCTTTTGTTCTGAGGTCAAGATTAGTAAAGATCTCGTGAATCCGGCTTGTTAGCAAAGCGCTCTCGTAAGGTTTGGTGATAAAATTATCCGCGCCGGCGCCAAGACCCTCGATAATATCCATTATGTCGCCTTTTGTGGTCAACATAACAACCGGGATGTCCTCTGTTTCCTTGTTGGACTTGATCTCGCGACACATTTCGTAACCATCCATCTTTGGCATAACAATATCGGTGACGATTAGATCGGGACGGTCATTAAGTGTCTGTTCAAGACCCTCTGTCCCATCTTCTGCCAGCGTGACATCGTAGCCCTCGCGTTCCAAGATAAGCTGAGCTTTCTGGGCTTGCGTTGGGCTGTCTTCAACTAATAAGATTCTCTTAGACATGGACCTCCTCCTGTATCTGGTCATGAGTCAACTGCAAAATTATTGATGATATCTTGTCAAGCGAAACAACATGATCGACCCCACCCAAAGCTACGGCCGACTTAGCCATCCCGTACACAATTGAACTGGCTTCATCTTGGGCGATAGTCTCTCCTCCAGCTTGTTTAATTTCTCGCAAACCCTTGGCGCCGTCTTTTCCCATACCGGTCAGCAAAATACCCAAAGCTTCCGAACCATATCGCTTGGCGACGGTCTCAAACATATAGTTAATCGATGGCCTGTGATGACGGTGCGAAGCCTGTTTATCCGATAAAAAGATTTGCCCTGCGCCATTCACGCCGGCATGATGATCATCGGGCGCGACGTACACTTGACCCGGCTTCAATCTATCGCCGGCTGCGGCGACTTTCACTGGAATCGAGTTCTCGTCATTGAGCCAATCTACGAACGCGGAACCAAAACCCGGTGTCATGTGCTGGACTATCAAAATCGGAACACCAAAATCAGGCGACAATTTGCCAAGAATATTAGTGATAGCGGCCGGTCCACCTGTTGACGCACCGATAGCAATGATCTTGAAAGGGTAATTCTTTCGACTCGAACGAGAAACCGGGTTGATTATCCGCCACCTGGTTACCACTTTGACCGTTGACATTGTTTTTACGGTCTTAACTAGTCTAGCGCTTATCTCATCGAACTTCTTATGCTTGAAACCACGAGGTTTATCAACAACCACCAGCGCTCCAGCTTTCATGGCCTCAAAAGCAGGCCGCGATTCTTCTGAGTCCAGACTGGCGCTGACCACAATTATCCGGGTAGGGCATTCAGCCATAATTAGTTTCGTCGCTTCGACACCGTCCATTTTCGGCATCCGGATGTCCATGGTAATTACATCAGGACGCAGTACTTCAGCCAATTGGACCGCTTCAAGACCGTTGGTTGCTTCTCCAACAACGCGGAGCTCCGGATCAGCTTCTAAGATTCGCACCAGCAATTGTCTGACAACCGGTGAATCTTCAGCCACCAATACACTTATCATTTCCGCCACACACTCCTAGACTAGCTGCGTAATTATATTTAAGAATTTCTTCTGGTCGAAACTATGCTTCGTGATATACGCGTCGGCTCCCGACTCTAGTCCCCGCTCCCGGTCGGCAGGGGAACCCAACGCCGTCACCAATATCACAGGTATGTCTTGAAAGCTCGCGTCATTCTTGACCTTATGCGTCAAGTCAAATCCATTCATATTCGGCATATCAACATCTGAAATGACAAGATCGCAGTGGTTTGTTTTGAGTGTAGTCAAAGCCTCCAGTCCATCATTCGCAAGCAACACATCGTATCCCGCCGACTCCAGGATATTTTTCTCTAAGGTCCGGGCGGTAATGGAATCGTCTACAACCAGAACAGACTTATTTTTCTCAGGTTCAGTATCACTCAGCACCGCTGAAATATCGCCAGGTTTTTCTGAAACTTTCTTAGCGGATTTAATCAGATCGGCGACGTTCAGAATCATAATAACTTTCCCAGTACCCAAGACCGTGGCGCCGGCGACATTACGCACCCTTACCATCATCTTGCCTAGATTTTTAATAACAATTTCATTCTCACCAACAAGTGAGTCAACGGCGAGAGCCACGCGTTTTTCAGCGGCGCCCAGGATAACCACATTGAGCATTTTCTCATCTCTATCAACAACTCCCCGCGGGAGCTCCAGGATGTCACCAAGCCTGGCAAGAGACAAAGAGTGCCCGCCGATCTCGACTGTTTCCTTGGTGCCAACCGTGAAGATATCTTTCTTCTTGACCCGAACTATCCTCTCAACCGCGGCGGTCGGTATAGCATAAGTACCTTCAGCGCATTTAACTAACAACACTCTTGATGTTGAAAGTGTAAGCGGCAGAGTAATTGAGAATTTTGTGCCCCCGCTTTCCTCTTTCGTTACGTTGATTAGACCGTTCAATTCCTCAATATTTGTTTTGACGACATCAAGTCCGACTCCGCGACCTGATACACTGCTAATCGTCGAAGCCGTTGAAAAACCCGACCTAAAAATTAAGTGCCTGAGGTCTTCATCGCTCATCGCGCCAATTTCTTGACTGTTTAGAACCCCTCTGGCTAAAGCGGTCTCCTTTATCCGTTCCACATCAATGCCGTTGCCGTCGTCCTCTACATCAACCAAGATGCCGTTCCCTTGTTGAGTGGCTCTGAGCCAAATCGTCCCGCAAGGCGGTTTTCCCTTGGCTATTCTCACATCGGGTTTATCGATACCGTGGTCGATTGAGTTTCTAAGCATATGCATTAACGGATCTTTGATGCTCTCGATAACCTTCTTATCAAACTCGGTGCCTGAACCACTAACCACCAATTCTACTTGCTTGCCTTGTTCTCGGGCTAGATCCCGCACCATCCGACCGAAACCATCAAAGATAATGGAAACGGGCAGCATCCGAACTCGTCTGATATCCGTCTGCATGTCTTCGGTAATCAGCGACATGCGCATTGTGTCTCTTGAATAATTCTGATGCAACTTATTTGTAAGATGCCACATAGATTTCAAGTTCTGCTGGTTTTCGCCCAAAAAATCCAGAATCTCATCAGCTTCATCGCCGGCGCGGCGTCGGAGACTGTCAAAAGCAATGCGCGTTTTCAACCAACTCTTTTGCCAGTTTTCAAGAAAGAGTCGCAGCTCTTTTAACTCAGCCAGCCGCTGTTCATTTCTAATCTTTGACACCAATAGTTCTTCGACATGGGTCATCAAAGCATCCAATTTCCGGGTCGACACTCTAATTGTGTCCTCGGTCGGAACGACGTTTTTATTTTGACGTGTCGATGTCATCGTCTTTTTTGTCTTTACCGATTGACCCGTCTGGACTTTCTTCGAGCCTTTGCCCAAACTACCCGCGGCCTCATCAAGTCTCGCGCACATGACTTTAAGCTTCTCATCTGAGTCTTGCTCATCGTCCGACGAGTCAAGACTCGCGGATATCTGATCCAGCGACTCATACAACAAATCATAAAGTACAGGTGCGAGCATGGTCTTTTGCCGCTTCGAGGCTGCGAAAACGCTCTCAAGCCCATGTGCGATCGATTCAATGGAGCCGGCGTCAACCGCGCGAGCGGCGCCTTTGAGACTATGAGCTTCCCTAAACAGATTCTCGATCAATGGCAGATTCGCATCCGCGTCTTTCCCTTTTTCCAGCTCTAGGAGGATCGCGTTCATGGCCTGAAGGTGCTCGGCCGCCTCCACCCGGAAAGTGGCGACTAATTGAGCTAGTATTTCTGCATCATCTTTCGACATTTTTTACTCCTAGGCAGTCGTCTTGTACGTCAAGACCATTTCTTTTAATCGGCTCCCCAGATCAACCATCCTCTGAGTAGCTCCTTCTGTCTGTTTTGTTGACTCAAGTGACTGAGTTGTAGATTGGTTGATATTATTCATGGCGGCCGCGATTTGATCCGTGCCGGATGATTGTTGCTGAGCTGAAGCGACGATCTGCTGGGCCGCCTCGGCCGACTGGTTGATAGCCTTGGATAAGCTCTTGATTGTGTCTCCGGCAGCTTCCGCTCTAGTCATCCCCTGAACCACATGTTTTGTCCCTTCCTCGGTCACCAAGACAACCGTATTAGTGGCTTTTTGAATATCATCAAGAATCGCTCTTACCTGAGAGGTGGCCTGCTGCGATTGTTCAGCCAAATTCCTAACTTCAGAGGCGACCACAGCAAAGCCCTTGCCTTGCTCGCCTGCTCGGGCGGCCTCAATAGAGGCATTAAGAGCAAGCAAATTTGACTGCTCCGCGATATCATTGACCGTGGAAATAATCTCACCGATCTGCTGAGTTTGTTCCGAGAGAGTGCTTATATTAGCCGCTATCTGCTCAACCTTGGTCCTTATCTCGTTCATACCGTCAACGGTCTGCTCGACCGCGCTCAAACCCTTGTCTGCGATTTCGACAGATGTTTGAGCCGACGCGGCCACCGACTGCGCGCGTTCCGTAGTCTGCTCGGCCATCTGGCGTACCTCGTCAACCGTTACAGTTGTCTGAGTCAGAGCGGCCGCTTGCTCGCTGGCGCCCGAATTATGTTGAGAGGTAGCAGCAAATATCTCTGTCGACGCCGACGTGATGTCGTTTGTCGCGAGTGAAATATTTGAGGCCATTTCATTTAATGACTCAACCATTTTGTTTAAATTTCGACCAAGCACCTCGAGTTCACCGGACTGACCGTCCACCGTTAGTCTCACCGCCAGATCGCCGGCCGCTACTTTGTCAACAAATTGCCTGTATTGACCGACAGTCTCCTGCAACTTATCCCTAATGGCTTTTTCTGACCCAATCATCTGTTTCAAGTTGACCATCATCTTGTTAAAAGCAGTCGCTAGAACATTAAACTCCTGGATCCCACTTGACTTGACCTTGGTATCAAGATCGCCGTCATCTAACCTGCGAACGGCCGCGATTAGGCTGGCTACCGGGGAATGGATAGTGTGGAACATCCCATATCCTGTCAGACCAGCCATACAAATAGCGACAATAGCGATTATCTTAATAAGCCCCACTGCCGATTCACGCCGCGCCGTCGCCTCTTTAACCGTCTTCGCAGCCAAAGCGGTCTTAGCTTTTCTGGCCTTTTTTGCTCTAGCCAGGAGACTGTCTCTGGCAACGCTGTATTCAGCTAAAGCCGCGGTTGTCTTAGGACCGACCATCTTTTCTTTGTCGGCTATCGCTATCATTGCCGCGGCTTTCTCTGCTACATGTTTTGTCTCATCAGCAATACGATGTAGAAATTCTTGGTCGGCTTTGACAGTCATTACCATAGCTGCTTTATCAATATCTTCTACGGAGTGTTCAGCTATTTCACGAAATTGCTCCCCGGTTTTTTCCCGATTTTTCTCATCTCCGAGATAGAGCAGATAACCCATTGCGGGTTCATTGAGTTTCAAGATTTCCATAGCGGAGTGCTCGAGGCTCGCCCAGCCTTTAAGTTCGACTATCGTCTCGTCCGTTAGGGTCGTTATGACTGCGTTCAGTTGATAATAGGCGAAGCCGGCAGTGGCTAAAGCGATGATCGCTACAATCATCGTACCCACGATCAGCCGTGTTTTCAGTTTGGAAAAAAGCTTTCCCTTCATTTCTTTCTCCTCTTCTTGCTAGACATTTTCATGAATTACCAGACGTTTGTCGCTTACCAACGCCTCGATATTCAAAACTATTACCTGTGAATTGGAGACACCTCGAATAAGCTCCTCGTGTGTACCCGACAGAGTCGCCAGTTGGGAATCGATGTCATCATCCGTAAGATTTGTCACATCTTCGACGCTGTCCGCAATGATACCTAATCGCTTGTCGCCAACTTGGCTGACGATTACTTTATTTGAGTCAGAAATACTCTTTTTTGGCATATTAAAAAAGACCCTTATATCGATAACCGGGATTATGAGCCCCCTGATATTCACTGCTCCGACTACAAAGTCGGGCGTGCAAGGGATCAAAGTCAGATTGCGCAACGGCTGTATTTCATGGACAAAACCAACCTCAATTCCAAACTGTTCAGTACCAATCTTAAAACTGACATACTGTGTGGACATGCCTTCTTGGCGATCCGGCTCTGAAACCTGGGCCAAATCATCGGCTCTGCGCGCCAAGATATCTTTTATCTGCTCTTCATCAAGTTGCAGCTTAATAAACCGGTCTTCAAGACGACTATATCTCTTGTCCTCATTTGAAAAGCCCATACTCACTCCTTTTGTTCCAGATTCATTTCGGCCACTTCGAGCAACTTGCCAAAAGTGGTTCCGTTTGTCTCTGGTACTGTTTCGTCCTTTTGCCGCCCAATCATTAGCCTTACTACGTTTCTAAAATATTTTTCGGCCTGGAGCAGGCGTTTTTGCTTCTTGTGCAAACAGCCCAGGGAAAAATATCCGGGAATAAAGCGCCTGTCAAGATATACGGTCTTTTTCAAACAGTCTATGGCCTTGTCTTCGTCCTTCAAGCCCTGATAAATCGTCGACAGGAGATAGTAGGCCTTGACGTTTAGTTTATCCAGGTTAATAACTTCCAGTGACCACTTCTTTGCCTGACGCAGCTCTCCCCGGGCTATGGCTGCTTTTGCCATCAGAAAGAGAGCCTCAACTGACTTTGGCTCTTCTTTAAGCCTGGCCTCCAGCTTCTCAGCAGCGAGAACCGGCTGACCAACCTCTAGCAAGGCACGGCTTTCCGTGAGAACATCAACACGCGCCGGTTTTATCCGTCTTCGCTTTGACTTTGTAGATAGGCTGGTTTCAGCGACAGTGATACGACCTGATTGCTTCCCCCGTCTTTTTATCTGCCTGGAATCATAGCTATCTGATCTCTTTTGATAAATAAAGACCCCGGAGTAATTACGCGTCCAGAATAATTTCTTGGGAGGTATGGGATCGGAAGCCCCCATAAGCAACCAACCACCGTCAGATAGGCAGTTGTAAAAGTTTTCCATGATCTGATTTGTTGTCTTCTCATCGAAATAGATCGCGACATTACGGCAGATGATCAGGTCCACATCAGGGCCCGATTTTATGGATGACGGCCAAGACTGTTTTTTCAGATTCAAATGACTGAAGGAAACATGCTTCTTTATGGTTTCGGAAAGATGATATTCGTTTTCCGAAGAGACAAAGAAGTATTTTTCAAGCCAACTCTGTGGCATAGACCGGAAGGACCAATTAGTATACCGGCCTTGCTCGGCTTGCTCCAGCGATACCTTATTAATATCCGTTCCCAAGACCAGACAATCCCACATGTCAATATAAGGAATCAGCTCTCTCATGATAATGGCTAGAGAATACGGTTCCTCTCCCGTCGCGCAGCCGGCGCTCCAGATCCTAAGTTTTCGTGTTTTCACAGACTGCTCGGAAATCAATTTAGGCAAGATCTCATTTTGGAGCAGTTCAAGCTGGTCTTGATCACGATAGAAATAGGTTTCGCCAACAGTCAAGTGTTTGATAAGATAGTCCATCGCCCCATTCGACGAACCCTTTCTGAGAAAACTAAGGTATTCGTCGACCGAGTGACACGGACTTTCAGACAAGCCCTGTAGAACTGCCCGCTCCAGGTCGCTGCGTTTCTTTTTCGGAAAGTTAAGACCGGTCTCTTCAAGGACAAAATCTTTGAATTTAGCATAGTACTCATGATCAAGTTTGCATACTTCGATTGACATCTTTTGCAACTGCCTCTTGTTATCCTGATTACGCCAAAGCTTTTTCAGGTAGTTTTGTGTCAATAAGCTCTTGCATCTGCTCTTTTTCTACAGAAGTAAACAGCCTGTCCAGTTCAATTAAAAAAATGAGCCTGGAGTCGAATTTAGCCACGCCCGAGATACACCGAGACTGAGTGAACGTCTCAGAGGGCTCTTCAATAATATGCCTCGGAATCGATACGACTTCAGAAACCCGGTCGACTATCAGACCAACTGACCAGCCATTTAAGACAACAATCAAGATCGGCGTCGCCAGAGTGTACACACTTGAATCAAGCTCTAATCGTTTCCTCATGTCCACGACGGGAGCCACTTTGCCTCTGATATTAATGAGCCCGGCCACATAGTCAGGTGAATGAGGTGGTTTTGCTATCTTTACCATCCGAACAACCTCAAGAGCACTCTCTACAGCTACACCATAAGTTTCGTCAGATAGCGTGAATGTCACATACTGCGATGAACTCAAACGCGGGTCGAGCGGATCATTTTCGTTAGTTTTCCTAGAATCAGTTTCTGAAACGACCAATTTATTTGACATATGAACCTCCTGATAGCGCTGACCGCCTCCCGTCAGAAAAGAAGCTGATTATCAGCGATTGTCTTTAGTTCTATCGACAGATAACTTGAAAACTTTTAGCAAAATCTGTGAAATTCTGAACAATCGACCAAACAGCCAACTACTGATGTTTGCTCTACGGATAGCTGGAAAACTTTGAGCTTGATCTGTGAAATTCTGAACAATCGACCAAACAGCCAGCTACTGGTATTTACTGCTCGTGTTTTCTGCCTTGTCCAAATTGGGTATGTATGTTAATATTCGATCTAGTATTTTAGGAAGACGAGGAAGACGTCGGCGACTTATAGACCTCCTGGCAGAGAACGGGGCATCGTGACAAAAAACAAGTTGATCATCGCCATGAACCTTGCAATAATGGTGATTTTTCTTTTTCCAGCTCTAGCCTTAACGGCTGAAATTGACCCGGAAACGGTCGTGACAGGCAAATGTACGGCATGTCATATGGCTGATCGAATCCGTGAGGCCAGAAAGAACGTGGCCGAATGGACCGAACTTGTCGACCAAGAAATCGACCGCGGAGCCGACCTTGACCAAGATGAACGAGAAGCCGTCATTGACTGGCTGGCCGCCGAATATGGTGAAACGCAAGTCGCAGAGACTGAGCCGGCCCCGTCTCAATCTCAAGTACAAAGCGCGCAAGTCGAGACCACAACGACACTGCCTTTTACTCGCCAAGCGGAGACAGGTGTTGAATTATGGCAACTTCTTCTGAGCGGCGGGATGTTGATATCAGGCGGCGCCTGGATGCGCCGTCGATAGTTGAGAGACCTTTCAAGAGAACTCTTCCTAAATCTTCTGTAACTTCTTAATAGCGGCTTTTGCTTCAATAAAATCAGGCACAAACCTGAGCGCCTCCTCATATTCCAGCAACGCCGGCCCATAGTCCCTTTGTTTCTCATAGGCCTGACCTAAGAAGAAGTGCGTGTCGGCTGAGAGCGGATTGATTCGCAGCGCCGCTGTGAAGGCTTGAATTGCCAATTCAGTCTGCCGGGTTTCAAGATAAAGTATGCCCAAACGATAGTGGGCAAACTCATAGTTGGGGATACGCTCGACGGCTTTATTCAGCTCATTTATGGCTTTCTTAATCAGTCGCGTTTTTTGATATATGAGCGCCAACTCATAGTAAATTTCACCCCGATCAGGGTCGAGCTCCATCGCTTTACCCAACTGTTCAATGGCCTTTTGGGGCTCGCCCGTGTTCCGGTAAATCTTTCCCAAATTAATCAGGGCGCCTACATTTTGAGGGTTTTGCGCCAAACGTTTTTGACCGCGTTGTACCGCCAATTCCAGAATATTTGTCGGTGCTTCTGTCACGTCCGGCTTGGCCAACTTCTTGACCAGACGCCGCAGGAGCGAAAGTGGCCGAGTGGAAGTGATCTTCTCCAGTCTCGCTTGAACGTCCAGCCTATAGCGGGCGCTATACTTTGGCGTGCAAGTTGTAAGCGTCACCCTGGCATCGTCAGTTGGTTTTAAAGCATTCAGATCCTCCGGCTCTAGCTGTTGCGACGAGCTGACTCTGTACTCATAAACATTGTCTACAGTCTCCAGAATGATTGTGTCGCCGATCTCTAGCTCATCTATCCGATTAAATGGGTGGGTGTAGGTCACGCGGTGACCGGCGATCCCGACGTTTCCCCTCTTCCCGGGTAACGCGGTGCCCGGATAATGGCCGGGCCCATTCTTTAATGCCTCGACATCAACGCCCTTTGAAACGACTTGTTCAAGCCCGATCTTGGGAATCTTGATCTTCGTCAAGGGAAAGTCTTCACTTGCCAGACCACTCACGGGCCTCGCGATTTTTTCCAAAATATCGTTCTCAGACTCGATCGCCGTGCTCCCGAGGCGAGCAATCTGTTCTTTCTGAGCCGCCCGAGCCTGTTTTTTTTGTTTTGCAGCCCGCTTGTCCCACTCTTGACTTAGCCGCTGTTGCACAAAATAACCGTAAACCTCGGTGGCAAAGGGGAATATAATGACCACCAAGCCCGCCAGAATCATTAGGGTGGAAATACGCCGGCGATTTTTTTTCTCGGGTGGACCAGTTCTCGTGTCTTTTAAGGCTGCCGCTTGATAATCATTAATCGGCACACTTACAGCATAACAAAGACTGAGGGCTAAACCAAACTATCAATTAACTGGAAATGAAGCATTAACGCTTTTCCCGGCCGATCAAATTAATTAGCAACAGTTAAAGCGCTGCCACCAGAAAACACATGAACTAGACTGCCGCCAAAATTGCCTGATAAACTGATAAGCCGGACCGCGATCAGGACAATCCAGGTCATCTTTTGAGCCCCTTTAAGCGTTCCCAGCATAAATTCCCGTTAAGCGTGGCTAAATCAAAAACAATATTTCCTGATCGCATTGGCGATAGACGTCGGCTATGTTAGAATTGCGGACGTCAAGGGAGGACTATAATGAAAAAGCTTCTTCAAAGCCGAACTCTTTTGATCTTCCTATTTGCGATGGGCGGTGTAGCGCTTTTGGTGGGCTACAAGGTCACGTATGGTTCGACTTCGAAAGTGAAGGAAGAAAAGAAGATACCGATCAAGAAAAAGCAAGGGAAGATTTCAAAGGTGGCAGAAGAGAAAATACCTATCAAGGAGGAAACCACGAACACACCAGTGGAGCAAAAGCAACGTGCAGTGATCGAAACAGACAAGGGTAACATGACGATTGAGTTCTACCACGAGGTCGCGCCCGAAACTGTCAAAAGGATCTCTGAGCTAATCCAAAAAGGATTCTACAACGGCCTGAGCTTTCACAGGGTTGAACCAGGTTTTGTTATCCAGGGCGGCGATCCAGACGCCAACGGCCGCGGCGGGTCCGGGGAGAATATCAAAGCGGAGTTCAATTCTAGAAAACACATCAGGGGAACAGTGGCCATGGCCCGGAGTACGGACCCAAACAGCGCCGACAGCCAATTCTATATCGCTCTGGCGCCACAACCGTCTCTCGATGGCGAATACACTGTCTTCGGCCAAGTTGTGGAAGGCATGGACGTAATCGATAAAATTGCCGTAGGCGATGTAATGAAACGTGTCTATCTCGAACCCACACAGCCGAACTAAAATGGAGGTAAATTGATGGCTGTCACTTTTGATCTATATCTATTTACAGAAGAGTATGTTAAGGCGACTAAGAAAACTGAGAAATCAAAGAAATTTGGCGGTAAGCAACCGGACTTTGATGAGATTGAGGTCGGAGCCGTCTATTGTCG
>SDBV01001392.1_pt1 | contig 36458 bp, 33 predicted proteins | sample 2277081 | NCBI WGS metagenome assembly SDBV01 (sample SAMN10402039, study PRJNA504765) | marine sediment metagenome | isolation source: marine sediment core GS10_PC15, 223 cmbsf | place: Arctic Ocean: Southern Knipovich Ridge | collected 2010 | reverse complement strand
AGGCCCTCAAGGTGTTCGCACGGCTCGCACAGCCTCACGCCGCGCAGCACGACCTCGCCCACGCGAAGCTCCCTGTCCACGAAGTCGTTCAGGTCGATGCCGAGCGTTGTGATGTTGCGTCGCGACTGGCCCGGTGCCAGTTTGACGCCGAACTCGGCCTCCAGCGCCTCGATCACCTCGCTGGCGATGAGCGTAACCTCGCGGCCTGGGCCGCCCTTCTCGGAGTACGTGCCGGTGCCCGCGTAGTAGCGATCGCCTTCGAGACCGCGGCCAGGTTCCGCGCGGACCGAGTTCACGCGCGTGGGAGTCGCTTCGGCGGTGGGCGCGACGTGGATGTGCAGGACTTCGCCGCTCATTTTTTCGGTTCCTCCATCGGCTGCACCTGCGACTGCACCTTCACCGGCAGGCCCCAGATGTTGATGAAGCCGACGGCGGCCGTGCGGTCGAACTGGTCGGCCTTGTCGTACGTGGCCAGCGCGAAGTCATACAGGCTCCGCGGCGACTTGCGGCCGACGACGGTGACGGTGCCCTTGTGCAGCTTGAGGCGTGCCGTACCGCTGACATGACGCTGAGTGCTCTGGATGTAGGCCTGCAGGTCCTGGTGGTGCGTGCTGTACCAGAGCCCGTTATAGACGAGGTCCGCGTACTCCTGCGCGACCTGCGCCTTGAAGCGCCGCTGCTCTTTCGAGAGGGCGAGCGACTCTACGGCTCCGTGGGCCGCCAGCAGCGTGACGCCGGCCGGCGCTTCGTAGACCTCACGCGACTTGATGCCAACGAGGCGGTCCTCGATCGTGTCGATGCGCCCAACGCCGTGCTCGCCGGCAATCTCATTGAGCGCGTTTATTAGCCCGACGGGATCAGTCGCCTTGCCATCGAGAGTCGTCGGGACGCCTTGCTCGAAGCCAATCTCAACGTAGGTCGCCTCGTCGGGGGCGTCGGCGAGCGACTTCGTCCACTGCCAGACGTCGTCCGGCGGCTCCGTCCATGGGTCCTCGAGCGGTCCGGCCTCGATGCTGCGGCCGTAGAGGTTCTCGTCGATGCTGTAAGGGCTCTTCTTGGTGACGCTGATCGGGATGTTGTGCTCGTGTGCGTAGTCGATCTCGGACTCACGATCCACCATCTCCCACTCACGCAGCGGCGCGATGATCGCCAGGTCGGGTGCCAGCGCCTGCACGGAGACGTCGATGCGCACCTGATCGTTGCCCTTGGCGGTGCAGCCGTGCGCAACGGCGGTGGCGCCCTCGCGGCGAGCGACTTCGACCATTTCGCGCGCGATCAGCGGCCGGGACAGAGCGGTGGCAAGCGGGTAGACGCCCTGGTATTGCGCGCCGGCCATCACTGCCGGGAAGACGAAGTGCCGCACGAAGTCGTCCTGAACCTCGCTCCACTCGAAGCTCGCGGCGCCGGCGGCCATCGCCCGCGACTGCAGCTCCTCGCGCTGACGGTCCATGCCCACGTCGACGGTCAGCGCGACGACGTCGTATCCTCTCTCTTCCTTGAGCCAGTGTATGGCGACGGCTGTGTCCAGCCCGCCGGAGTACGCCAGTATGATCTTCTCAGCCATTACTTCTCCTCGGATATTTCGCCCAGCACGCGCTCGACGATGTCGACGGCGCGATCCAGTTCTTCTTCGCTCACGGTGAAGGGCGGCACGAAGCGCAGCGCCGTCGGCTTGACGCCGTTGATGAGCAGCCCTTCCTCAAGGCAACGCCCGACGACGGCCTCAGAGACCGGGCGGTCCAGTTCGATCGCCCAGATCAGGCCCTTGCCGCGCACCTCGGTGACCATCGGCTGGCGGTCGGCGAGCGAGATGAGGCGGCGCTCCAGGTGTTCGCCGCGCTTCGTCACCTGCGCCGGCAGGTCGTTGTCGATCATGTACTTGAGCACGGAGTAGCCGACCTCGCAGGCCAGTGCGTTGCCGCCGAACGTCGTGCCGTGCTCGCCGGGGCCCAGGAGAGCGGCACTGTCCTTCGTCAGGAAAGCGCCGATCGGCACACCGCCGGCGAGCGCCTTGGCCACCGCCAGCGCGTCGGGCTCGATGCCGTAGTGCTGGAAGCAGAAGAGCTTGCCCGTGCGGCCAGCGCCGGTCTGCACCTCGTCGAGGAGGAGCAGGATGCCCGCCTCGTCGCACCAACGGCGGACGGCGGGCAGGTAGTCGTCGTCCGGGATGTTAACGCCGCCCTCGCCCTGCAACGGCTCGAGGAGCACGGCGACAGTCTTGCCGGTCGTCGCGGCCTTGATAGCCTCGACGTCGTTGTAGGGGACGCGGACGAAACCCTCGGGCAGCGGCGTGAACGGCGCGCGATAGCGCTCGTTGGCAGAGGCGGCGACGGTTGCCAGCGTGCGGCCATGGAAGGCGTCTTCGGCGACGATGATCTCGTACGCGCCGTCGCGCTTCTCCTTGCCCCACTTGCGGGCGAGCTTGATCAGCCCCTCGACGGCCTCGGCGCCGCTGTTGCAGAAGAACGCCTTGTCCATACCGCTGTTCTCGCAGAGCAGTTTCGCCAGCTTGAGTTGAGGCACGGTGTAGTACAGGTTCGAGACCGTGATGAGCTTCTGGGCCTGCCTTGTCAGCGCCTCGACGATCACGGGGTTGGCGTGGCCGAGGCTGGTGACGGCGATGCCACCGACGAAGTCGAGGTACTGCTTGCCGTCGCTGTCCCAGACGATGGTGCCTTCGCCGCGTTCGAGGACGACCGGCAGCCGTTTCGCCGTTTGCAGGTAGAATTCGTGTTCGATCTCGATCCAGTTTTCGGTCTGCATTGGTGCTCCTAACCCACTCTTGTCCCGGCCGGCGCACCCTCTGCGACGCCGATGAGCGCGTGCTCCTGACGGCCGTCGACGATGACGGCGCGGCTGCCGGCGGCCGCGGCCTGAAGGCAGGCTTCGACCTTGGGAATCATACCGCCTTCGATGACGCCCGCGCCTGTCAGCTCGTGCGCCTCCGCCACCGAGAGAGACTCCAGGAATCGCCCGTCGGACTTCACGCCGGGGACGTCAGTGAGGAACGCCAGCGCACTCGCGCCAACGGCTGCGGAGATCGCACCGGCGGCCGTATCAGCGTTGATGTTGAGCAGCTGGCCGGTCGCGCGGCCGTCCTTGTATTCGATACCGACGGGCGCGATCACCGGCACGGCGCCGGCTTCGATGATGCGCAGGACGGGCGTCGGGTCGACCGCTGTTATCTCGCCGACGAAGCCGAGCGCCGGATCACGCACGGACGCCTGCAGGAGGCCGCCGTCCGCGCCGGAAAGCCCGACTGAGGAGACGCCGTGGCCTTCGATCGCCGCGACGAGCCCTTTGTTCACGAGCCCGCAGAGCACGCCGACGACCACCTCCAGCGAGGCGGCATCAGTGACGCGCAACCCCCTCTCGAACGTCGTCGGCACGCCGAGGCGCTCCAGCCATTCGCTGATCAGAGCGCCGCCGCCGTGGACGATCACGGGCCGCGCGCCACGGCGCGCCAGCTCCGCCATGTCGGCGAGCGTCGTGTCATGGTCCCCGAGCGTCGAGCCGCCAATCTTGGCGACGATGATGTCCGTCATGACCGCTAGGTGGTGTACATACTGTTTAGCCGCACGAACTCCTCGGTGAGGTCGGAGCCCCAGGCCGTCGCCTCGCCCGTGCCCTGGCCCAGCTCGATGCGCACCAGCACCTCGGCCGGCGCGAGGCAGGCCTTGGCTGCTGCCTCGTCATAGTCCTGGGGCGCGCCGTTGCTGTAGAGGCAGACCTCGCCGCCGGCCGGGTGGCGCAGGTAGAGCGCTGTCTTCGGCTCCGACCAGGCTGCGCCGCTGTTGCCGATCGCGGCCAGGATGCGGCCCCAGTTGGCGTCCTCGCCGTAGATCGCGGTCTTGACGCCGATCGACGTCACGACTTCGCGGGCCGCCTTGCGGGCGTCGGCGGGGCTCGCCGCGCCCTCGACCTTCGTCTCGATCAGCTTCGTGCCGCCCTCGGCGTCGCTCACCATCATCCGCGCCATGCTCGTGCAGACGAGCGTCAGGGCCTTCTGGAACGCCTCCGCCTCCGGCTGGCCGGCGGTGATCGTGTCGCCGCCGGCGAGACCGTTGGCGAGGACGATCGCCATGTCGTTCGTGCTGGTGTCGTTGTCGATGTCGACCATGTTGAACGAGACGTCCACCGCCTCCTTCAGCGCCGACGTGAGGAAAGCCTCCTCAACGGGCGCGTCAGTCGTCATGAAACAGAGCATCGTCGCCATATTAGGGTGGATCATGCCGACGCCCTTGCAGGCTGCGCCGATTGTCCAGCCGCCGAAGCTGACGGCGATCTGCTTCTTGACGGTATCGGTCGTCATGATCGACACCGCAAAGTCGTCGCCCCCATCGTCCGTTAGATCCGTCTCCGCGACGCCCTTCGCGATGCGGTCCATCGGCAGCTGCGTGCCGATGACGCCGGTAGACGCAACGACGACATCCATAGGCTCGACCCCGAGCTTGTCGGCGGCGAGCTTCGCCATCGCGACCGCATTCTCGGCGCCCTGCTCCCCGGTCGCGGCGTTGGCGCAGCCAGCGTTGGCGACGATCGCCTGCGCTATGCCGTTCTTCAGGTGCTCCTTCGTGACGAGCAGCGGCGCTGCCTTCAGCGTGTTGCTCGTGTAGACGGCGACCGTCGTGCACGGCGCCTCCGAGAGTACGAGGCCGACGTCCAGCTTCGTCCAGTCGTCACGGACGCCGACGTGGACGCCGCCGGCCGTGAAGCCCCGCGGCGACGTGATGCCGCCGTCCTGCATGATCTCGATCTTCGTTTCCTTTGCATTCGCTGTAACCATTTCTTCCTCCATATCGGACCCCGTTACGGGTACACCGCGGGCATGTCGAGCGCTGTCGTCTCCGGCATGCCCAGCATCAGGTTCATGTTCTGGATCGCCTGTCCCGCCGCACCCTTGACCAGGTTGTCGAGGACGCTCACGACGACGAGACGGTTGGTTCGCACGTCGACCGTCGGGTAGACGAGGCACATGTTGTTGCCGCGCGTCTGCTTGGTCGCCGGCGGCGAAGCGGCGACGCGCACGAACGGCTCGTCCTTGTAGAACTGCTCGTATAGCTCGCGCACGGCCACCTTGCCGGCGGCGCCGTCCGGAACGACGCCGGGCATGAGCGGCCCGTAGGCCGTCGTCAGGATGCCGCGCGTCATCGGGATCAAGTGCGGCGTGAACGTGATCTTCGGCGCCGACCCCTCAGGCCAGATCGCCGCCAGCTCCTGGTTGATCTCCGGCCAGTGGCGGTGACCGTCGAGGCCGTACGCCGATACGCTCTCGCCGGCCTCACCCAGGAGCAGGCCCTGCTTCAGGCCGCGCCCGGCGCCGGAAACGCCCGACTTGGAGTCGACGATGATCTCCGGGCCGATGATCCCGGCCTTGACGGCGGGCGCAAGCGCCAGGATCGCGCTCTCGGGATAGCAGCCGGGGTTGGCGACAAGCTTCGCGGCTTTGATCGCCTCGCGGTGGAGTTCCGGCAGGCCGTAGACGGCATCCGGCAGCAGGTCCTGCGCCGGGTGCTCGCCGCCGTACCATTCGCTGTAGACGGCGGGGTCATGGAGCCGGAAGTCGGCGCTGATGTCGACGACCGGCAGGCCGGCGCGGACGAGCGGCGCGCAAGCTTCGGCGCTGGCGGCGTGCGGCAGCGCCGAGAAGGCGAAGTCGACGCTCCCGCTCAGCTCCGGCTCGATCGTCAGGTCGTACGACGCGAGGTGCGGAAAGACGTCGGCAAGCTTCTTGCCGGCCTCGCTGCGGCCGGTGACGGAGGCGACCTCCGCCTCGGGATGGTTGTACAGCAGGCGCGCGAGTTCAGCGCCTGCGTACCCCGTTACGTTTATGATTCCGACTTTGACCATTGTTGCTTCTCCAGAAATAAAAAACCCCCACCACTGATCAGCGGTGGGGCTCCACGGACTGCCTTACGGCTAGCGTCTGTTCTCGCTATCGAAAGACGTGCGAGACCGCCCCACTAACGGGTCGCGGTCGTCGAGCGCGGCTCTCAAGCGCGAGGAACATGATGGAGCGATGGTACGGGCGTGACGGCGCGGGTGTCAAGCGGGACCGGGATGAGGAGAGTGTAATCACGCTATGCCAGCCAGAGCGGCGCCAGGTGACTTGGCAACCCCGACGATAAGTGATGTGATGAGATCGCACAGGTGGTCTTGGCATGGGAAGATTGAAAGGCATACTCGTCGGGTTCGCAAGTTCTTTGGGTGGCGAGTACACCGAAAGGCACCGCCGAGTGGTGACGCCAGCCGAGCAATGGACGATTGTGCTCGACGGGAGACCTGCGCGCGGAGACGGGTCCTACCATGTGTTCGGCATGCGGGCCAACTACATTTCGCTCGACGGCTTCGAGTTCAAGGTCGAACGGAAGAGGCTTTGGCACGACCTCTTTGGCCGCATCTTTGGGAGTCGCGATATCGACATCGCAGGCGGCGGCCAATGGCAGCGCGAATACTGTGTAGAGGGCAACGATGACGACAGGGTGCGCGACCTCTTCAGCAACCAGATGTACTTCGAGAATTTGCGAGCCTGGGCGGAAGAGCTGAAGCGATACATCTCGACGCATTCAGAATTCTCTATGACAGTGAAGAAGAAGTTGGTCGAGGTACGAATAATCGAAGACCGCGACGCGGCTGGCGTCGTTCACAAACTCGTCGTTGCTCACAACCTCGTAGCGGAGACCCTCCGCGCACTCGTCGCCATGGGGTCTGCGTCGCCAGAAGGCTTGGAGCCAGAAGACTGACAGCGCTAATTTCCTAACTTGTCACTGTGCCAGCACAGGGCACTACTCAATCAGATGATCGCGAAGACGACGACCAGCACACCACTCGTGAAAGCCAGACCCGAGCCCGCGGAGGCCACTGCGAAAGGTAACCCGCGCGGCGATAGGGCGTGACGCCGCCTGATGGCAGAGCCGGCTGCGTTCAGCGCGAGTACGGCGCCCAGCAGGAAAAGAAAGGCCGCGAGAACGACCCACAGGACGATCATTGCGCCACGAACCCCCGCCCCGCCGGGCAGCCATCTAGGAGGGGGCACTCCGTGCAGAGCGGGCGCTGGGCGCGGCAGAGGCGACGGCCGTGCTTGATCAGCGAGATGTGCAGCGGGTAGACCAGCTCAGGGTCGAGCGCGGATTCGAGGATGTCGTGAGCTTTCTCGGGCGTGGCCTTCGGCGGAACGAGTCCGAGGCGCTGCGCGACGCGGTGCACGTGTGTGTCCACCGGCAGCGCGGGGAGGCCGAGCGCGAACATCAGCACGCAGGCGGCCGTCTTCGGGCCGACGCCGCTCAGCTCGCGCAGCCAAGCCTTCGCGTCGTCCAGCGGCAGGTCGCGCAGGAAGCCGAGGTCCCACGAACCGCGCTTCTCGCGCACGGCGGCGAGCGAGGCCTTGATTCGCGGCGCCTTCTGCTTCGCCAGGCCACCGACGGCGATCTCGCGCTCGATCTCTTCGACGGGTGCCTCGGCCAGCGCGTCCCAGCTATCGAAGCGCTTGCGCAGGCGCATGAAGGCACGGCCGGAGTTCGTGTCGGTCGTGTTCTGAGAGAGGATCGTCAGGACGAGTTCGGTCATCGGGTCGCCGTGAGGGCGCCAGACCGGTTCGCCATAGAGCGCGGCGAGGCGTCGCACGATCTCGGCGGGCGTGAGGACGGGTGGCTTTTTGCGGCGCGGCATGCGGTCAGGCTTCGGGCTCGCCAGCGAAGTGTTCCCAGACGGCGGCGGAGACGGCGGCGATCGGTTCCCACTGGTAGGAGCGGTCGGTGAGGACGACGATGATGTACGGTCCGGCCGGGCCCTCGACGACGGCGACGTCGTGCGTGGCGTCGGTGAAGCTGCCCGTCTTGTGCGCATACGAAGTGCCGGCCGGAATGCCGGCGACGACGCCGCTGCTAAACCACTCCTGCGCCATCAGGCTCAGCATCTCCTGCCGCGATCCTTCCGAGACGCCGTCCCCCGTCGCGATCGCGGAGAGGACGGCGTACATGTCGGCGGCGGTGGTCGGCAGGTCGCGGGTGCTGACGGACATCGTCGCAGCGCCGATCTCGCCGAGCATCGCGTCGACGTTGGCGGAGCCGACCTCACCGAGCACGAGGTTCGCGAGCGCCGTATCGCTGACGACGATCATCGCCTCGACGGCGTCGCCCAGGAGCACCATGTCGCCTTCTTCGATCCCCAGGTACTCCAGCGTTCCGAGATCGTACTGCGTGACCTCCTCGTCGACCGTCAGCTCCGTCGCGAAGTCGATGGTGCCGAGGTCGCGCTGCCGGAAAGTCTCCAGCAGGACCGGCGCCTTGAACAGGCTCGCGGCGTAGTACGTGGCGTTCGGATTGATCGCGGCGTAGCGCCCGTCGGCGAGGTTGTGGACGATCACGCTGAACCCGCCGTCGAGCCCGTCCAGCGCACCTTCGACAGCGGCGAGCAGGTCCGGATCGGCAGCCGCCGGGGCGAACGGCGACGGCACTGCCGGGAACGCGGCGCTGCCGGTCAGCCAGTCGAGCGATATCAGCTCGCCGGTCGCCTCGGGCGTCTCGGTCGGCCCATCGGTCGGCAGGCTCGTTGCGCCGGGCGAGGGCGAGCTTCCGTCCGGTGTGCCGAGGATGACGAACGGCGTTACGGTCGGTCCGCTGGGATCTGGATCGCCGCCGCAGGCGACGAGGGCGAGCGAAACGACGAGGAGCAGGGCGAGCGATCTCATACGTAGTAAGAATAGCGCGACGGCGGGCGCTTATACTGGACAACGCACGAACCGAGCGAAAGGAGCGGGCGGCATGGCGAGCGGTACGGAGCGGCTGACGAAGCTGGCGTCCTGCGCGGGTTGCGCGGGCAAAGCGGGCATGAAGGAGCTGTCGCAGGTGCTGAAACACCTCTCGGACCTCTCCGCCGATCAGCCTGACCTGCTGGTCGGTCTGACGTCACCGGACGACGCCGCCGTCTATCGCCTGAACGACGAGCAGGCCGTCGTGCTGACGGTCGACTTCTTCGCGCCGCTGGTGGACGATCCCTACGATTACGGCGCAATCTCCGCGACCAACGCCATGAGCGACGTCTACGCCATGGGCGGCGAGGTGGTGCTGGCGCTCAACATCGCGGCGTTCCCCGAAGACATGGCGTCGGAGACGATCGCGAAGGTGATCCAGGGCGGCGCCGATAAAGTTCGCGAAGCAGGCGGCGTCATCGCCGGCGGGCACACGATCCTCGACGACGAGCCGAAGTACGGCCTCTGTGTGATGGGGCTGATGCACCCGGACGCCATCTTCCGCAAGGGGGGCGCGCAGCCGGGCGACGTGCTCTTCCTCACGAAGGCACTGGGAACAGGCATCATCACGACGGCGGCCGGCCGCGACGAGGCGTCGCCGGAGCATCTGGCGGCGACGGTCGAGAGCATGACGACGCTCAACCGCCACGCCTCGCACGTCGCGCGCGAGATCAGCGCCCGGGCGATGACGGACGTTACCGGCTACAGCCTCATGGGCCACGCGCGCGAGATAGCAGCGGCGGGCGAGGTCTGCCTGCGCATCATCGCACCGGCGGTGCCCGTCCTACCGGGCGCGCTGGAGCACGCGAAGAGCATCTCGACGGCCGGCGCGAGGCGAAACCGCGAGTTCTACGGCGAGTACGTCCGCATGGACCAGGCGATCAGCGAGGCGATGCAAGGCGTGCTGTTCGACCCACAGACGTCGGGCGGGCTGCTGATGGCGGTCGCGCAGGACCGCGCGAGCGACGCGCAGGACCGCTTCCGCGCGGCCGGCCTGCAAGTGTGGGCGATTGGCGAGGTCACCGCGGGCGCCGGCGTCGAAGTAGTTGCTTAGCGGTGCGCGGCTGCTCCGCTAGCCGTTCGAGAGCCTCAGGACGAGCGGGAAAGGAGGTCGGCCCGCATGGGGATGACGTTCACCGCGAGTACCTCGCTCCCGGAGACGCCCTGCCACTGCCAGGACTTCCTCGCCGCGGGCTCGAAGTCGTCCAGCCGGCATCGTTCGAACCCGAACCGCGAGAAGAACTCTGACGCGGTCATCGTGAACAGGTAGCAGCGCCGGGCGCCATCGTCCCGCGCGAAGGCCAGGGCATGCTCCGTCAATCGCACACCTTCGCCGCCTCCGCGCAGCGATGCGGCCACTACGACGGACCTCAGGACGGCCGCCTCTCCGTAGCGCTCGATGCCCGCGCAGCCGACCAGCGTCCCGGCGTCGTCCAGCACCCAGAAGCTGCTAAGCCACTCCGTAACCTCGACCGCCGGCAACGTTTCGGAGGATATGAGCCGACTGATGGCGTCGACGTCTTCAGCGCGGGCGAGACGCAATAGCGGTGACACAGTCACATCGCGCGGAGGAGCTTGATGCGCTCGCCCACGGGTGGGTGAGTGGCGAAGAGGCTGTTGAGGAAGCTCTTGTGCTCCTTGAGCGGGTTTTCGATGTAGAGGTGTGCGGTGGCCTTGTTCGCGGACTCCAGCGGCTCAGGGTCCGCCGCTATCTTTTCGAGGGCGTCGGCCAGTGCGTCCGGGTTGCGGCAGAGGAGCGCGCCGGAGGCGTCGGCCAGGTATTCCCGCTGGCGGGACACGGCGAAGCGCAGAGCGGACGCTATGAACGGCGAAAGGACGATGAAGAGGATCGCGACGGCGAGGATGACCAGCGCGATCGCGCCGCCGCCCTTGCCCCGGTTGCCCCGCCTCGCACCGGCGCCGTACCAGGTGAAGCGCAGCATCATGTCGGTGAAGAGCGCCATCAGGCCGACGACCACCGCCACGGTCGTCATGATCCGGATGTCGTAGTTGCCGATGTGCGACATCTCGTGCGCCATGACGGCCTCCAACTCGCGCTTCTCGAGCTTGTCGATGAGGCCACGGGTCGCCGCGACGTGCGCGCGCTCCGGGTCGCGACCAGTGGCGAAGGCGTTCGGCGCGCTGTCCTCGACCACCCACACCTTGGGCATCGGCAGGCCGGAGCCGATGCTCAGGTTCTCGACGACGCGGTACAGCTCTGGCTCCTCGGCTTTGGTGACCTCGTGCGCGCCGGAGATCGACAGCACCGTCGCTGTCGCGGCGTAGTACATGATTACGCCGACGGCCGTTGCGACGAGCGCCGTCACGACCGCGATCTGGACCGTCAGCGTGGGATCGACCTCAGGGCTGACGCCGGCGTACACGGAGATCACGGTGCCGACGGCAGCAAAGAAGACCGCCGTGAAGACGACGAAGCTCAGGATGAGGAGGACCGTACGCCACTTGTTGGCGTCTATGCGGTCCCAGATGAGCACACGTTCGTGCGGGCCCGGGGGCGAGTCGTCCATCAAGCGGACGCGCTAGCCGGACGTCCCGCTCTCGTCCGGTGCTGACCCGCCGGTGGAAGGGTCGCCGGCCGGTGGTGCCGCTGGTGCCGCCGGCGTCGTCGGCTCCCGGCTGAAGTCGACGCTGACCTCGGCGCGTCCGTCCTCGTCCGTCTCGAAGAACTGCTCCGCCGTGAAGCCGAACGTGCCGGCGATGAACACAGCGGGCACGACCTGGATGCGGTTGTTGTAACTGAGGACGTTCGAGTTGTAGAACTGGCGCGCGAAGGCGATCTTCTCCTCGATGTCGGAGAGTTCGGTCTGGAGCTGGCGGAAGTTGCCGGCCGCCTGCAGGTCCGGGTAGTTCTCAGCGACGGCGAAAAGGTGCCGAAGAGCGCCCGTAAGCATGTTATTCGCAACGGCCTGGTCCGCCGGGCCGCCGCTCTGTTGCGCCTGCTCCAGCATCGAGCGGGCTCGCGTCACTTCTTCGAAGGTCCCGCGCTCGTGCTCGGCGTATCCGCGCACGGTCTCGACGAGGTTGGGGACGAGGCTCGACCGGCGCCGCAGCTGGACGTCGATGCCGGACCACGCCTCCTTCACACGGTTTCGCGACCGCACAAGGCCGTTGTACATCCCGATGAACACCATCACGATGACGACGACGATGGCGATGATGATTGCGACGACGATCAGCGTTCCCATCCATACCTCCCGACCCAGAGTTGCGGGCCTCTAGCGTTTGGCGGACGATCCACCAGATTGTATCAGCGGCCACGCGCTGGAGACACCTTGACCTGCGCCGCCCGTGCCGCCAATCTGGTCGCATGCCACCCCGCATGCGCGTCAGCGAGTTCATGGCCCTGATCGAGGAGGAGACGCTGGCCGCGCTCCCGAAGGCGCTGCGGGACGCCTGCACTCACCGCGTCCGCTTCGTCTGGTTCCAGTTGCATTTCCACTCGCCGAAGGTGCACTACGAGGTCTGCCTGACGCGCAAGACGGAGCGCATCGAGATCGGCCTGCATTTCGAAGGGCCGCACGACTTCTCTTACCGCTGGGCGGAGCTGATCGCGCCCTTCATGCCGGAGATCCAGGCACAGCTCGGCCCGCAGGTGGAGCTTGAGGAGTGGACGGCGTCCTGGGCGCGGCTGCACGAGACGATCCCGTATGACCCACCATCACCGGCACTGGCCTCCGAGATCGCCGAGCGCCTGTCGCGCATCATCACCGTCTGCCAGCCGATCGTCGAGCGCGAACGCACGAACATCGCGCCGGAGCTGGAGGCGGAAGAGCCGAAGAGGGGCCGTCCGGGCCGCTTCTCGCGCCGCCGCCGCGCACGGGCCTGAGCCGCGTTAGCCAGACTGCTGAGCCAGGCGGGCGATCATCCCCATGACGCCGGCCCGATCGCCCAGTTCGGCTTCGGCTAGGCGCATGTACTTCAGCGGCTCGCCGAGCGCGAGATCGCGCATCGTCTCCTCCGCGCGCGGAAGAAAAAGGTCCTTCGCCTGCATGACGCCGCCACCGAGGATGATCGCCTCGGGGCTGAGCAGATTGACGGCGTTGGCCAGCGCAATCCCCAGAAAGCGGCCAGCCTCCTCGTAGATCGCGATACTCGCCGCGTCTCCCTCGCGCGCAGCGTCGGCGACCAGGCGCGCGCCGAGGCGGCCTTCGCGCTCCCTGATACCGGCCAGGGCGGCCGAGTCTCCCCGATCGGCGGCTTCCGTCGCCCGGCGGGCGATCGCCGTGCCGGAAGAGAGCGCCTCGAGGCAGCCGCGGTTGCCGCAGCCGCAGAGCGGGCCGGACGGGTCGACGATCGTGTGACCGATCTCGCCGGCGGAGCCTTTCGCGCCGCCGTAGAGGCGTCCATCGGTGATGATGCCGGCGCCGACGCCGGTGCTTACCGTTATGTAGAGCATGTGCCGCGTGCCGCGTCCAGCCCCGAAGGCGTTCTCGCCAAGCGCGGCGGCGTTGGCGTCGTTCTCCAGCAGGACGGTGAGGGCGAGGCGTTCCTGCAGCATTTCGACGAGCGGCACGTCCCGCCAGCCGATGAGCTGTGGCGCCGCCGGCACGACGCCGCGTTCCGTGTCCACCCAGCCGGGAGTGGCGACACCGAGACCACGGAGGCCGCCGACTTCGACGCCAGTCTCCGAGCACGCCTGGCCCAGGGACGCTAGCAGCGCCTCGATCGTCGCGTCGAGGCCATCGCTGGCGCGGGAGGGGCGCCGGTCGTCGCCGCTGATCTTGCCATCGAGGCCGGCGACGATCGCCCGCACGTTGGTACCACCGAGGTCGATCGCGCCGTAGAGGTCGGGCATGCGTCAGGCGACAGCTGTGGCTTCGATTTCGATCATCAGCGGCGGGAAGGCGAGGCGAGCGACGCCGATCAGAGTCTGCGCGGCCTTGATCGGGGCGAGGCGCGGCGCCACGGCGCCGAAGTTGGCGATTGTGGCATCGACATCCGTGGTGTAGATCGTCAGGCGCACCACGTTGCTCAGGTCCATGCCGGCGTCCTTGAGGACGGCCTCAAGGTTATCCAGCGCCTTGCCCGCCTGGGCGGCCATGTCGCCTTCATGCACCGGGGTGCCGTTCTCGTCGACTGACGTCTGGCCGGAGCAGTAGAGGACTTTCTGCGCACCGGTGATCTCGTTCGCCTGCACGAAGCCGAAGTTGTCCTGCCAGCTCCAGGGGTTGATCGCTCGTCGTTCCATGGGGCTCCTTTCGCGGTTACGGTCTGGCGCGATACTACCGCGCCGCGTGGGCGACGGGAAGATGCAGAAAGGCCGCCCGGAGTGGGCGGCCTTTGTTTGCGTTGTGCGGAATGGCTAGTTTTCGGCGCGCTCCCAGAGCGTTTCGTGGTTGCGGCCGGTGATGGCGTCGCGCTCCGCCCGGCGCTCGAGGACGCCGAGCCGCTGGATGCTCTCCGCCATCTGGCGCCCGCAATCGGGGTCGATGGGGAAGACGCGCTTGCGGATCAGGTCGCCAAGGCCGGAGTCTTCAAAGAAGCGCATGGAGTGCGGCCAAACGAAGAACGTAAAGCGCTCCGGCATCGAGAACTGCGGGCGCTCCTTGCCGAGCCAGAAGAACCGCTCTTCGACGGTGCTGACCGGTTCGACGACGCGGATCATCGGCGGCGTCTCGCTCTCGCTCCGCGTGTCGATGATCAGTCGCTCCGGGAACATGCGAAAGCCGATCGTGAACACGTCGGCGTTGTCGACGACATTGCGCAACTCTTCAAGATCGATCATCTCACCACTCTCCGCGAACAAGTCTACGTTTCCTCTCGATTCATTATACGACCGCGGCCACTGTTCGAGACGCCCAGGCGGCACCCAGGATGTGGAACACGGCCGCCCAGGCCTTATGCCTTCCGGCTTAGTACATGTCCGACATCGCCGGCGGCGCCCCAGCAGCCTGCTTCTCCGGGATCTCGGCGACGAGACAGTTCGTGGTCAGGACCATGGAGGCGATGCTGACGGCGTTTTCGAGCGCCGAACGCGTAACCTTGACGGGGTCGACGATGCCGCGCTTTGTCATGTTGCCGTAGCTGTCCCTGGCGGCGTCGTAGCCTTCGCCCTTCTTCAGCGTTTTCACCTTCTGGGCGATCACCGAGCCGTCCTTGCCAGCGTTGATGGCGATGCGGCGCAGCGGCTCCTCAAGCGCGCGCTTGAGGATGGCGACGCCGGTAGCCTCGTCACCGTCCAGCTTGAGCCTCTCGAGTGCGGGCAGCGCGTTGATGAACACGACGCCGCCGCCGGAAACGATTCCCTCCTCGACGGCTGCGCGAGTCGCCTGAACGGCGTCCTCGACGCGGTGCTTGCGCTCCTTGAGCTCGGTCTCGGTGGCGGCGCCGACCTTGATGACCGCGACGCTGCCGGTGAGCTTGCCGAGGCGCTCCTGGAGCTTCTCGCGGTCCCAGTCGGACGTGGCGGCGTCGATGGCGGCCTTGACGGCGCTTACGCGGCCTTGCGTCGCCCTGGCACTACCCGCGCCCTGGACGATAGTGGTCTCTTCCTTCGTGATTACGACCTTGCGCGCGTGGCCCAGGTCGGTAAGCTCGGCAGAGTCCAGGCTGCGGCCCAGTTCATCGCTAAGCAGCTCGCCGCCGGTCACGGTCGCCAGGTCGCCCAGGTTCTCCTTGCGGCGGTCTCCGAAGCCGGGAGCCTTGACGGCGCAGACGTTGATCGTGCCGCGCAGGCGGTTGACGGCCAGAGTGGCGAGCGCCTCACCGTCAACATCATCGGCGATGATGAGCAGGTTCTTGCTGCCGCTCTGCAGGACTTTTTCCAGCACGGGCAGGATGTCGTTGACGGCGGAGAGCTTCTTGTCGGTGATCAGGATGTGCGGGTCGTCGATCACGGCTTCCATGCGCTCAGGGTTGGTCACGAAGTAGGGGCTGATGTAGCCACGGTCGAAGTTCATGCCTTCGACGAACTCGGTCTCGGTCTTGATGCCCTTCGACTCCTCGACGGTAATCACGCCGTCCTTGCCGACTTTCTCCATGACCTCGGCGATCAGCTGGCCGATCTCCTCGTCGTTGTTGGCGGAGATCGCGGCGACCTGCGCCATCTGCGCGCCGCTCGTGACCTTTACGGCGTTCGACTTGATGCTCTTGACGACCGCTTCGGCCGCCTTCTCGATACCCCGCTTGAGCGCCATCGGGCTGGCGCCGGCGGCGACGTTCTTGAGGCCTTCGTGGACGATCGCCTGACCGATGACGGTCGCGGTCGTGGTGCCATCGCCGGCGATGTCGTTGGTCTTGGAGGCGATCTCCTTGGCGAGCTGCGCGCCGATGTTCTCGAACGGGTCCTCCAGTTCGATGTCCTTGGCGATGGTGACGCCGTCGTTGGTGATCGTCGGCGAGCCGAACTTCCTCTCAAGGACGACGTTGCGGCCCTTGGGGCCGAGGGTGATCTTGACGGCGTCGGCGAGAGCGTCGACGCCGTTCTTGAGGGCGTGTCGCGCGGCCTCATCAAAGAGCAGTTGCTTGGCCATGGGTTCTCCTTCTTTGCCTGTCTGGGCTTCTGCCCGTGCGGGCATTCTTATGCGAATGGGCGTTAGCACTCACCGGGGCGGAGTGCTAAAGGGTATTCTGGCGCAATGTTAGCTCAAGTTCAAGTCGTCAGTCTGGACAAACGTCCTGCAGGCGCCCCCCTTCAAGAAGCACGCCAAATATCCAGAACGGAATCCACACTACCGCTCTTGCCGCAACCGGTGCGGCGCCGCCGCTCACAACTGCGGAGACGAGCCAGCCAGCAACTCCCAGCACAAGGTTGACGCCCAAAGGCAAGTGTCACCACTGGGAACCGAGGGTGACAGGATGGCAATCAAAGATAGTAAGGCCCCTGCGAAGGAGATAGGCACGGCCAGACCGACCTTCCGGTTCACGCGATTCCACGCGCTCATTGGCTACCCCCAGGCTGTGCGTTGATGAAAGTGCAGTCGATTTCCATCGCCGCAGCGCTTTGACGACCTGCTTTCCCTTATGGTAACGTGAATGCGCAATCGAAGACGTCTATGGATTACGCCGCCACGATCCGCTATCGGGGCGGCGTAGACAACTCCGGGAACCGCCGGTATACTTCACACATTCTTTTTCCGGCGGCGGGGACGAGGTACGAATGATCAAGCCCGAGACATCGATAGCGACTGCAAGCGTTCCGGACGCACCGGCCGCTGCCCCCTGCCGATCATTCCTACGGACCCGTACGGTACTCTCCCGCGCGAAACGCAGCGCGGCGCCCACGCGCATCTAGGGCAACAAGGAGAGGGCTCATGAAATCACAAACCGACGCTTCCCGTATACCTATCACGGCACACGGCGCCGAAGGACCGAAGGCAGCCGGGCTCTACGATCCAGCCCACGAGCACGACAGCTGCGGCGTCGGCTTTCTCGTGCACCTCAAGGGCCAGCGGTCGCACAAGGTCATCGACGACGGCATCACGGCGCTCGAACATCTCGAGCACCGGGGCGCCTGCGGCTGCGAGGTTAACACCGGGGACGGCGCCGGCATCCTGATCCAGGTGCCGCACGACTTCTTCTCCCACGTCTGCGCGCACGAGGGCATCCGCCTGCCGGCGCCGGAGCACTACGGCGTCGGCCTGCTCTTCGCGCCGAAGAATAAGAGCGCGCAGAAGAAGGCGATGCGGCTCCTTCAGAACATCGTTGAGGAAGACGGCCAGCACCTGCTGGGCTGGCGGCGCGTGCCGACGAACAACTCCTCGCTCGGCGCGACGGCGGTTGCCGCAGAGCCGGACATGTTCCACGTCTTCATCGGCCGCGGCGAGCACATCGCAGACCTCGACGCCTTTGAGCGCCGACTCTTCGTCATCCGCCGAGTGTTCCGCAACGCGCTCGACCGCGGTGATATCAAGGAAGCGCAGTCGTTCTACGTGCCGAGCCTGTCGGCGAAGACGCTGATCTACAAGGGAATGCTGATAGCGACCCAGATCCGCGAGTACTTCCCGGACCTTTCGGACCCGCGGATGCAAAGCGCGCTCTGCATGTTCCACTCGCGCTTCAGCACGAACACGTTCCCCAGCTGGAAGCTGGCGCACCCGTACCGGATGATCTCCCACAACGGCGAGATCAACACCCTGCGCGGCAACATCAACTGGATGCGCGCCCGCGAGGCCCTCTTTGAGTCCGATCTGATCCCGGACATCCAGCGCATCATCCCCGTGCTCGACGAGAGCGGCAGCGACACGGCGTGCTTCGACAACGCGCTCGAGCTTCTGACGATGGCGGGCCGCCCGATCGAACACGCGGTCATGATGATGATCCCGGAGCCGTGGGACGGCCACGAGTCGATGAGCCAGGAGAAGAAGGACTTCTACCGCTACCACTCGTGCCTGATGGAACCCTGGGACGGCCCCGCCTCGATCGCCTTCACGGACGGCAACAAGATCGGCGCCGTGCTGGACCGTAATGGCCTGCGCCCGTCTCGCTACTACGTCACGAAGGACGACTACGTGATCATGGCCTCCGAGGTCGGCGTTCTGCCGATCGAACCGGAGAACGTGCTCCACAAGGGGCGCCTGCAACCGGGCCGCATGTTCCTCGTGGACATGGCCGAGGGGCGAATCATCGACGACGAGGAGCTGAAGCACCGCATGGCGTCTGAGCGCCCGTACGGTGAGTGGCTCGCGAAGAACCTGAAGACGATCGACGACCTGCCGAAAGGCAGGCCGGCGAAGACACTTCAGGGCAACAAGCTCTTACAACGTCAGATCGCTTTCGGCTACACGGTCGAGGACCTGAAGTACATCCTGGGACCGATGGCGCGCGACGGGCAAGAGGCGCTCGGCTCTATGGGGACGGACACGCCGCTGGCCGTGCTCTCCGACAAGCCGCAGCCGCTCTACAACTACTTCAAGCAGCTCTTCGCGCAGGTCACGAACCCGCCTCTAGACGCGATCCGCGAAGAGATCGTGACGTCCGTGAGATCGCTTGTCGGTCCGGAGGGCGACCTCCTGGAACCGCAGCCTGAAAACGCAAAGCGGGTCGAGATCAAGTCGCCGTTCATCGACAACGATGACCTGGCGCGCTTCAAAGCCGCCAGGAACGGCAAGCTGAGTTCCCGGGTCCTGCCGCTGCACTTCCCGGCCGCCGAAGGGCCGAGGGGCCTCAAGCGAGCGATCACGCGGCTCTGCAAGCAGGCCGACGAGGCGATCGAGAACGGCGCGCGCATCCTCATCCTCTCCGACCGCGGCGTCGACAAGAAGAACGCCCCGATTCCGGCGCTCCTGGCGACGGCCGGCCTGCAGAACCACCTCGTGCGAGAACGCAAGCGCACGCGCGTGGGGCTTGTGCTGGAGACGGGCGAGGCGCGCGAGGGCCACCACCACGCGCTGCTGATCGGCTACGGCGCCGACGCCATCAACCCCTACCTGGCCCTGGACACGCTCGCCGGCATGCGCGACGAGGGCCTGATGGAATCCGGGATCTCCCACGAGGAGGCAGTCAGGCACTACCTGAAGGCGTGCAAGAAGGCCGTGGTCAAGATCATGTCGAAGATGGGCATCTCCACGGTACAGAGCTACCGCGGCGCACAGATCTTCGAAGCGATCGGCCTGGCGCAGGACTTCATCGACCACTACTTCACGTACACGGCGTCGCGCATCGGCGGCGTCGGCGTCGAAGAGATCGGCATCGACACGCTCTATCACCACGAGCGCGCCTTCCCGGAGCGTGACGGCGGGCTGGACGAGCTGCTCTGGGGCGGCCAGTACCAGTGGCGCCGCGACGGCGAGTTCCACCTCTTCAACCCGGAGACGGTGTTCCGCCTGCAGCACAGCACGCGCTCCGGCCGACTGGACGTCTTCAAGGAGTACAGCCGCATGGTGGACGATCAGTCCGAGCGGCTGTGTACGCTGCGCGGCCTCTTTGAGATCAGCTCGGACCGAGAACCGATACCGCTCGACGAAGTGGAGCCGGTGGAGGCGATCTTCCATCGCTTTGCGACGGGCGCGATGTCGTTCGGCTCGATCGGCGCCGAGGCCCACGAGACGCTGGCGATCGCGATGAACAGCCTCGGCGGCAAGAGCAACACGGGAGAGGGCGGCGAAGACCGCCGCCGGTTTACGCCGGACAAGAACGGCGATCAGCGCCGCAGCGCGATCAAGCAGGTGGCGTCCGGGCGCTTTGGCGTGACGAGCGAGTACCTGGTGAACTCCGACGAGCTACAGATCAAGATGGCGCAGGGCGCCAAGCCGGGCGAGGGCGGGCAGTTGCCGGGCCACAAGGTCTGGCCCTGGATCGCCGACGTGCGCTATTCCACGCCGGGTGTCGGCCTCATCAGCCCGCCGCCGCACCACGACATCTACTCGATCGAGGACCTGGCGCAGCTGATCCACGACCTCAAGAACTCGAACCCGCGGGCCCGCATCAGCGTCAAGCTGGTGGCCGAGGTCGGTGTGGGAACCGTCGCGGCGGGCGTCGCCAAGGCGAAGTCCGACGTCGTGCTCATCAGCGGCCACGACGGTGGCACTGGCGCCAGCCCGCTGACGTCGATCAAGCACGCCGGCATCCCCTGGGAGCTGGGCCTGGCGGAGACGCAGCAGACGCTCGTCCTCAACAACTTGCGCGACCGCATCGTCGTCCAGACAGACGGTCAGATGAAGACGGGCCGCGACACGATCATCGCGGCGCTGCTGGGCGCGGAGGAGTACGGCTTCGCGACGGCGCCGCTGGTGGTGATGGGCTGCATCATGATGCGCGTCTGCCACATGGACACCTGCCCCGTCGGCATCGCCACGCAGAACCCGAAGCTGCGCGAGAAATTTACGGGCAAGGCGGAGAACGTCGTCAACTTCTTCCGCTTCGTCGCCGAGGAGATGCGGGAGTACCTGGCGGCGATGGGCTACCGCAGCGTGGACGAGATCATCGGCCGCAGCGACCTGTTGAACATGCGCCGCGCCATCGAGCACTACAAGGCGCGCGGCCTCGACTTCTCGGCGATCTTCTACCGGCCCCAGGTCGGCGCCGACGTCGCCACGCGCCGCACCACGGATCAGGACCACGGGCTGGACAAGGCGCTCGACCAGAAGCTGCTACCGCTAGCGAAGCCGGCGCTCGAAAAGAAGAAGAAGGTCGAGATCGAGATGCCGATCCGCAACGTGAACCGCACGGTGGGCACGATCCTCGGCAGCGAACTGTCCCGCAAGTACGGACTCGACGGCCTGCCCGACGACACGATCACGATCCGCTTCAACGGCTCGGCCGGTCAGAGCTTCGGCGCCTTCGTCCCGCGCGGAATCACCATGTTCCTCGAGGGCGACTCCAACGACTACGCCGGCAAGGGGCTCTCCGGCGGCAAACTGATCATCTACCCGCCGAAGGCCTCGACGTTCGTGCCCGAAGAGAACATCGTCATCGGCAACGTGGCACTGTACGGCGCTACCAGCGGCATGCTCTTCGCGCGCGGCGTCGCCGGCGAGCGCTTCTGCGTCCGCAACTCGGGCGCGATGGCGGTGATCGAGGGCGTTGGCGACCATGGCTGCGAGTACATGACCGGCGGCCGCGTCGTCATCATCGGACGCGCGGGCCGCAACTTCGCCGCCGGCATGAGCGGCGGCATCGCCTACGTCTACGACCCCGACGGCGACTTCCACGTTCGCTGCAACCAGGAGATGGTGGACCTCGAGAAGCTGGACGACGCCGAGGACCTGGACCTGGTGCGCGGTCTGCTGGAGCGCCACCGTGGGTATACGGGCAGCACCGTCGCCGAGTGGATGCTCGCGGACTGGCCAAAGATCGCGAAGAAGTTCGTGAAGGTGATGCCGAAGGACTACAAGCGCGTTCTTCAGGAGCAGCTCAAGGAGACGCGCAAGGTGACGGCCGCGGCGAAGCGCAATAATGGCAGGAACGGCAAGAACGGCCGGTCGCGGAAGGCCGCGACGGCGAAGGCGAAGAAGACCGCTCGTGGGTAAGCCCACCGGCTTCATGGAGTTCGCGCGTGAGGTGCCGAAAAGGCGCCCCGTGAAGAAGCGTCTGCACGACTGGCTGGAGGTCTACCAGGACTTCCCGCCCAAGCACCTGCAGAAGCAGGCCGCGCGCTGCATGGACTGCGGCATCCCTTTCTGCCACCAGGGCTGCCCGCTGGGCAACATCATCCCCGATTGGAACGACCTCGTTTACCGCGACCTCTGGCACGAGGCGATCGACCGCCTGCACGCGACGAACAACTTCCCGGAGTTCACTGGCCGCCTCTGCCCGGCGCCCTGCGAATCGTCCTGTGTGCTGGCCATCAACGACGACGCCGTGACGATCAAGCAGATCGAGCTGGAGATCATCGAGCACGCCCGCAAGGAGGGTTGGATCAAGCCCGAGCCTCCGGAGCGCCTCACGGGCAAGCGCGTCGCCATCATCGGCTCCGGGCCTGCGGGTCTGGCGGCGGCGCAGCAGCTCGCCCGCGCTGGCCACGCTGTGACCTTGTTCGAGCGTGACTCGCGGATCGGCGGTCTCCTGCGATACGGAATACCGGACTTCAAGATGGAGAAGTGGGCGATCGACCGCCGCATGGAGCAGATGGAGGCCGAGGGCGTCAAGTTCCGCCCCAACTCAAACGTTGGCAAAGACATCGACGCCGGCGACCTGCGCAAGGAGTACGACGCGCTCTGCCTGACCGGCGGCGCGACACATCCGCGCGACCTGCAGGTGCCGGGACGCGAGCTGACGGGCACGTACTTCGCGATGGACTTCCTGCCGCTGCAGAACAAGCGCAACGCCGGCGACGAGATCCCGGAGGCTCAGTTCATTTCGGCAAAGGGCAAGCGCGTGATCATCCTAGGCGGCGGCGATACCGGCGCGGACTGCCTGGGTACAGTGCACCGCCAGGGCGCGAAGTCCGTCATCCAGATGGAGATCATGCCGGAACCGCCGGAGAGCCGCCCGACGGACGCCCCGTGGCCGACGTACCCGAACATCTACCGCGTGACCTCGGCGCACGAAGAGGGCGGCGAGCGTGAGTACTCCGTGCAGACGACGCGGCTCTCAGGCGAGAACGGCGTCCTCCAGAAGCTCCACGGCAACCGCGTTAAGTTTGCGCGCGAGGACGGCCGCATGGCGATGAAGGAGGTCCCGGGAACGGAGTTCGAGGAGCGCGTCGACCTGCTGCTGCTGGCGATGGGCTTCCTGGGCCCCGAGCGCTACATGCTCGACCAACTGGGAGTCAAGGTGAACGACCGCGGAAACGTTGTCTGCGACCGCGACAAGGCGACCAGCGTGCGCGGCGTCTTCACGGCGGGCGACATGACGCGCGGCCAGTCGCTCATCGTCTGGGCGATCCAGGAAGGACGCACGGCCGCCCGCGGCATCGACCGCTACCTGATGGGCGAGACGGCCCTGCCCGGCAACTAGACCGGCCAGCCGCGCCCGCTTACAATTTCGCTCGTGCCCGCCCCGTAGGGACACAACTCCCACCCTCAGCCGCCAGACGGAGGCAACACGTGCCCGAGAAGGTTAACATCGACGTCATCCCCGGCATCCGCGACGCCGTATTCGATCTCGTTTCGTCATATCCGAAGAGCAAGCGGTTTTGCCGCTACGCCGACGTGCGCATCGAGGTCAGTGAGGGCAAAGTCGCAGTCGCCGAGAACGGGATGGACAAGTTCAGCACGGAGGACTACGGCTTTTCGTTCGGCGTACGCGTGCTGGCCGGACAGCACGTCGCCGCACCCGGCTACGTCGGCGAGATCGTCGGCACGGCCGACCTGCCCCGCCTGCAAGAGCGGCTGCGCGATGCGCTGGACAGCGCCTACGGGCGAGCGGTCTCGAACGCCCGCGGCAAGGACGCCGCGCGTTCGCGGTACGGCGCGCTCGGCTCCTCGCTGTACGACCTCGAACTGGCGCCGGTCGACGTCCGGCAGGACGAGACGCCCTTCCAGGCCGAGATCGACCCGCGCGACGTGGACCTGGACGAAGCCGTGGACTACGTGCGCGACGTCTCGGCGCGCGTGCGCGACCTGGACTCCGCCGTCGCCTACAACTACGTCTCGGCTTTCACGCAGCTAGAGCGCCACCTTTTCGTGAGCAGCGAGGGCGCGAACATCCAGCAGTCGTTCGCGGTCTCACAGGGGACGACGTTCGTCATCGCCCAGGGCGACGAGGGGCACCAGGAACTCTACGATTACACCGGCCATCAGCGCGGCTGGGAGGTGATCACGCACGGCGTCGACGATGAGTTCATCAAGTTCCAGCACCTGATGGACTTCTCGCTGGAGCTGGCGCGAGATGCCGTCACCCTCTGCGCCTGCAAGCCGCTCAAGGCGACGGACAAGGACGTCATCGTCGTCACCGACCCGCACTACAACGCGCTGCTCTGCCACGAGGTCGTCGGCCACCCGACGGAGCTGGACCGCGCGCTCAAGTTCGAGACCGGCTACGCGGGGCGCTCCTGGCTGCTGCGCGACATGAAAGAGAACCAGCTCGGCAAGCGCGTCGGCTCGGACCTCGTGACGGCGTTCAGCGACCCGACGATCGACGGCTTCGGCCACTACATGTACGACGACGAAGGCACGCCGGCGCGACGGGTCTACCACCTGGAGAAGGGCATCTTCAACGGCTTCTCGAACAGCCGCCAGACGGCGGGGATCCTCGGCGTCGAGCCCAACGGACACTACAAGGCGACCGACGCCTCCCTCGTGCCGCTGATCCGCATGTCAAACACCGCCTTCACGCCCGGCGACAGCGACCACCACGACATCATCCGCGACGTCAAAGATGGCTACTACGTGGTCGGCCACCGCATCCCTTCGATCGCCGAGTCGCGAGAGAACTTCCGCATCACGGCGATGAAAGTGTACAAGATCGAGAACGGCGAGATCGGCGAGATGTTCCGCGACGGCGGCCTGATGAGCGACACGCGCGACTTCTTCCTGAACGTCGACGCGATGGGCGACGACTTCCAGCTGTTCTCGATCCCCAACTGCGGCAAGGGCCAGCCGATGCAGACGAAACGCATGTCCAACGGCGGCCCAACGATGCGCTCCCGCGCACGCCTCACGGGGCGATGATCATTGTCATCCTGAGGAGCGGAGTCCGCCAGCGGCGGACGGAGCGACCGAAGGATCTTACCTGCCGAGTGCTCATTCGGAGCGAAAGATCCTTCGCTCACGTTCGCCTAACGGCGCACTTGCCGCTCAGGATGACACAGGCAGACGCCCGGGGCGCCGCATGAAGGACCTCTGGCGCGACGAAGACGCCGGCGCGGACGACATCGCGCAACTCGTCTACCTCTCGAACCTGATCGGCGCGGACGTCGACCTGGTGCAGCCGGGCGGCGGCAACACGTCCGTCAAGCTGGAGGAGGACGACGTCTTCGGCGAGCGGGTGGAGGCACTCGTGGTCAAGGGCAGCGGCACCAACCTGCGCACGATCACGGCGGCCGGGTTCACGCACCTTTCCAGCGACCGCCTGGCGACACTGCGCAGGCGCGAGTCGATGTCGGACGAGGAGATGATGGCCGTCATGGGCGCCTGCATGCTCTTCCCGGATCGCGACCCCGTGCCCAGTGTCGAGACGCCTCTGCACTCGATCATCCCGCACCGATTCGTCGCCCACACGCACGACGTCGCCACGCTTTCGCTCAGCGATACGCCATCGGCTCGCGAGCATCTGGAGCGGGTCTACGGCGCGGATGTCGCGTTCCTCGAGTACCTGCGCCCGGGCTTCCCGCTGGCGAAGGGTATGGCCGAACGCTACGCCGGCGGCCTCCCGAAGGGCGCGAGCGGCCTGGTGATGGAGAAGCACGGCCTAACGACGTGGGGCGACACGGCGAAGGACTGCTACACCAACCTTCTTTCGATCATCAGCCGCGCCGAGGATTACCTGGCGAGCCGCGACAAGCGCTCGTTCGGCGGCGCCGCGCCGGCGCTCGACGAAACGGGACGCCGCGAGGCCGCCGCAAGACTCGCCCAGATGATCCGCGGCGAGTTGCTGCGCATCGGCTCCTGGCGCTCTGTGCTCGCGTTCGACGACTCGCCGGAGGTACTGGAGGCGGTCTCGTCGGAGCAGTTCGCGGAGCTGGCGGCGCGCGGCGTGATGACGCCGGAGCACATCATGCGCGCCGGACGGCGGCCGCTCGTACTGCCGGTGGAGGCGATATCCGACGCCGTAGGGGCGCAGCAAGCGGCGCCCCTACAGGATGATCACCCGATTCGCCGCGCCTTCGCCGGATTCCGCGCGGAGTACGAACGCTACCTCGCCGCGAACGGGCAGGATGAGCCGATCCCCGACTGGCTGAAGGTGATCGCGGCGCCGGGCGTCGGAGCGTTCTTCGCGGGCAAGGACCGGCGCAGCGCGCTCGTCGCGGCGACGTGCTACAGGGCGACGCTGCGGGCGATGGCCGGCGCGGAGGCGGTCGAGGCATTCCAGTCGCTATCTGACGCTGACGCCTGTGAGATGGAGTACTGGCCGATCGAGAGGCGCAAGATCGCAGCGGGCCTCAAGGCAACGAAGCCGCTGGACGGGAAGATCGCACTGGTGATCGGCGCCGCGAGCGGCATCGGCCGGGCGACAGCGATTCGCTTCGCGGCCGAGGGCGCGCACGTGACGCTGGCCGACCTCGACCTCGACGGCGCGCAGAGGGTCGCAGACGAGATCAACGCTTCAGCTCCCGAGCGCGCTCAGGCGATCGCAGCCGACGCCGCGGACCCGGCGGCGATGGAGAGCGCCGTCCGCGAGGCCGTGCTGCGCTTCGGTGGTCTGGACGTGTTGTTCTACTCGCCGGGGGTGCCACCGCAACTGCACCCGGTCGCCGAGATGGCGGACGAGGACGTGCGGGCGCAGCTTGGCGTGCACTACGAGGGGGCAGTCGCCGCCACGCGCGCCGCATCGCGGGTGATGCTCGCACAGGCAGCAGGCGGACGGCTGATCTACAACGCTTCGAAGGCGGCGTTCGCGCCGGGCGAGGGCGCGGCGGCCTACGGGGCAGCGAAGGCGGCGCTCGTGCACTACGCGCGCAACGCCGCGAACGAGCTGAGCCGCCACGGCATCACGGCGAACTACATCAACGCCGACGCGATCGACACGCCGCTCTTCCGCTCGCTCGTCAAGGAGCGCGCCGAAAGCCGCAGCGAGACGGAGGAGGCGACGCTGGCGCGCTACGCCGAGCGCAGCATCTTCCGCACGGCGACGGTGCCGCCCGAGGCCGTCGCGGACGCCGCGCTGTGGCTGGCTTCGGACGCCTCGGCCTACACAAGCGGCTGCGTGATCACGGTCGGTGGCGGCGCGGAGGCGATGCCACGATGAGCAGGCCGCAAAAACGGAAGCACGTGACCGTCTACACGGACGGCGCCTGCATAGGCAACCCAGGGCCGGGCGGGTACGGAATCGTTCTCATGTTCATGAAACATCGACGGGAGATCTCACGCGGCTACCGCAACACGACGAACAATCGCATGGAAGTGCTCGCCGCTATCGTCGGACTCGAAGCGCTTGACGAGCCCTGCCGCGTGACGATCTTCAGCGACTCGCAGTACCTCGTGAACGCGATCTCCAAAGGCTGGGCGAAGAAATGGCAGGCGAATGGGTGGAAGCGAAACAAGAAGGAGCGCGCGCTCAACCCGGACCTCTGGGAACGACTGCTGGCGGTATGCGAAGGCCACGACGTTGACTTCGAGTGGGTACGGGGACATGCGGGGAACGAAGAGAATGAGTGCTGTGACCGCCTGGCTACCCACGCCGCGGAATCTTCGGCTACCGAGATCGACTCAGTGTATGAATCGCTATCTTCGAGCCCTTCGAGAGCCTCAGGACAAGCGAACTTGGTCGGCTGGACAGGAGACAACGAATGATCCCACTGAATGACCTGAAGAAGGCGGCCGAGGAAGGCCTGGCGCTGCTGGGCGGCGAGGACGATATCGAGGAGGCGGAGGTGTTCGCCTCTTCGAACAACCTGCTGCTGGCGCGGCTCAACTACACCTCGCACATCCCGTCGAACGGCGTCGAGGAGCCGAAGTCCGTGGTCAACTTCGGGATCGGCGTGCAGGCCGTGTTCCGCGAGGGCGGCCGGCGCAAGATCGGCTTCGGGTCCGAGACGAGCGACATCAGCCCGGACGGCGTGCGCGCGGCGCTGGAGAAGGCCCGCCGCGGCGCTTCCGACGACCCCGAGTTCAAGTCGCTGCCACGGCCCACCGGCGAGACGCGCAAACTCACGGACTACCACGACCCGGCGATCATGGACGTGAAAGACGACGCGCTGCCGGAGGCTGGCTGGACGGTCGTGAACGGGGCGCTGCGGGTGTTCGAGAAGTCGGAGACGCTCTTAACGCTGGTCGAGATGCCGGAGAAGCTGCCGGAGCTGGGCCTGATCGTCGGCGGCGACGTGACGCTGATCGGCGAGCGCATCGCCACCGTTTCGACGGCGATGCCCGAGGTACAGACGGACGAGACGACGATGGTGATGTCGTTCATCACCTCGATGGTCGAGCGCGAGAAGGCGAAGGGCAGCGGCTATGCGGCGTCGACGCGGCTGGCCGACTTCTCAGACGAGGCCGGCCGGGAAGCAGCGGAGAACGCGATCGCCGGCATCGGCGGCGTGCGGCTGCCGACGGGCGACTACAACGTCGTCTTCGGCCGCGAGGCGGTGATGGAGATCCTCCACCACATCGTGATGCCGGGGCTGGACACGGGCGTCTTCTACGCCGCGGCCTCGCCGTTCATGGGCAAGCTGGGTCAGCAGGTCGCCTCGCCGAAGCTGTCGATCATCGACGACGGCGCGGCGCCGGGGCTCGTCGGCTCGAAGGGGATTACGTGCGAGGGGCTGCCGACGGGCCGCACGGAGCTGATCAAGGACGGCAAGCTCGTGGGGCTGCTCTCGAACTGGTACGAGTCGCAGCGCATCCAGAACGACCCGAAGGCGAAGGAGAAGCTGGGCGCCGACCCGAAGGACTGGCCCGCAGCCTTCGTGCCGCGAAACGGCTTCCGTTACGCGATGGGCGGAGGCCGCCACTTCGACTCGCAGCCCGGCACTCACGCGACGAACATCCTGATCCCCGGTGACGTCCCGGACACGGAGTCGATCTGCCGGCTCGTCGGCAACGGTCTCTACATCGGGCGGATCTGGTACACGTACCCGGTGAACGGCCTGCGAGCAGGCGACTTCACCGGCACGGTGATCGCCGATTCGTACGTTATTAAGGACGGGCGCCTGGCCGAGCCGATCATGCCAAACACGCTCCGCATCACCGACAACATCATGAAGGTGCTGGGCGACGTCACGGGCGTCACGCGTGAGGGCAAGCCAACGCTCGTCTGGGCGGCGGACGAGATCGTCTACGCGCCGGAGATCGCGGTCAAGGGAGTGCACCTGGACGCGATCGCCGAGTACATGGACGCGATCTAGGTTCCGGCTTCGTCGAGCAGCTTGACCAGGCGCTTCGTCGCCGTCAGGCGGTAGCTGTGATCCACGAGGTCTTCGATCATGCCCCACTGCAGGCCGTCGACGTCCAGGCGGACGCCGATCCAACCCCTGTGGCCCACGTATGGCGGCACGAAGAAGCGCTCCGGGTCGCCGCCGACGAGCACGTCCTGGGCGCCCGGTCCCGCCTTCATCCAGACGGAAACGCGGCCGTCGCCCGTCGACACCATCGCGAACATCTTGTCGCGGACACGGAAAGCGGGCGCTTCGTGGCCGCCGAACGCCTTCTCGTGGGCTTCCGGGAACTGCATGCAGACTTCGCGCAGCTTCTCGATCGGATCCACGCCCGGAAGGTAACAGCGGCACGCGCGTCCGGCAAGGGCGACTCAAGCGCTCCGTGTCGGTACGATAGGGCCGGATCGATCCGATGAGCGAAGGGGACAGGGATGACTGAGAACGACGTCTACGACATTACGATCATCGGAGCCGGTCCGACCGGCCTCTTCGCGGCCTTCTACGCCGGGATGCGCGGCATGAAGACGAAGATCATCGAGGCGTTGCCGGAGGCCGGCGGCCAACTGGCGGTGCTCTATCCCGAGAAGTTCATCTACGACGTGCCCGGCCACCCCAAGGTGCTGGCGAAAGACCTCGTGAAGTTGCTGATCGAGCAAAGCCGGCTCTTTGGGCCGACCTACGTCTTTGACGAGCGCGTGGAGACGCTGACCCGCGAGGAGGTGGACGGAGAGGAAGTCTGGCGCCTGGGCGGGGTCACGAACGCACACTTTTCACGCTCGGTGGTCCTTACCGCGGGCATCGGTGCCTTCGAGCCCAACCACCTGGACCGGCCGGGCGTCGAGAAGTATCTGCACGACGGCGTGTATTACTTCGTCGAAGACAAGCGGCCGTTCCGCGACAAGCGAATCCTGATCATCGGCGGCGGCGACACGGCGGTCGACTGGGCGCTGAACCTGAAGGACTGGGCCGCCAGCATCACGATCATCCACCGCCGCGACGGGTTCCGCGCGCACGAGGCCAGCCTGGCGGAGCTGCGTACGACCGATATCCCGATCATGACGTTCTGGGAGCTGAAGCAGATCGACGGCAACGACACCGTTGAGACGGCGACGATCTACGACAACCGCACGGACGAGGAAAGAACGCTGGACATCGACGTCGCGCTCATCAGCATCGGCTTCAAGGCGGCGCTGGGTCCGATCGCGGGCTGGGGGTTGGAGATGGTCGACAAACGGCACGTCCGTACGGACGTCTTCATGGAGACGAACCTGCCGGGCGTCTACGCGGCCGGCGATATCGCAGCCGTCGAGGGCAGCGTGCCGCTAAACCTGATCGTTACGGGGTTCGGACAGGCAGCGATCGCTTCCAACGCCGCCAAGTCGAAGATCGACCCGGACGCGCGCATGTTCCCCGGCCACTCCAGCGAGATGAAGCTGCACTAGCGACTCGACCGAGAGCGACTACGCAAGGCCGGCCTCAGGCCGACGCCATCCATCCCGAGAATAGCTCTGACCAGACCTCGAACAGCGCGGAGTGTATCTCGGCCTTGTCCGCGAAATGACGCTGTATCTCGGCCGTTGAGAAGCCTGACTGAGCGGCGATGTCATCGACCGATGTTCGGTCGTAGCCGCGCTCTAAAAAGCAAAAGACAGCGGCATCAAGTATCTGCTCGCGAATCGAGACTGCCGAGACTTGTTCGGACGTAGACATGATCTGATCGACCTACGAGTCCTTCTTAGCCCGGCCCGCTACACGCTGTCAAGACGGTACGGCCCGACGGACAGCGCTGACTAAGCCGCGCTCAGGACGCGGCACCGTCGGTGGTGTCGTGCATCGATTGCTGGCGTTCGCGCTGAAGACCGACCTGCTCCGCGGAACGGCCGTAGATGTGCGGCATCTCCCAGGCGTGCAGGCCCGCGTACGTGTCGATCTGCGAGCGGTGATGCACCTCGTGCTCGAGGCACATCATGAGAAGGCGCCAGCCGGAGAGCGTGCCGTCGGTGTCGATCATCTGGATCTTGCGTTCGAGCCACTCGGCCGGTGTGCCCTCGAGACGGCTGGTGAAAAGCTCGAAGCTCTCCTCCAGTGCCGGCAGCCAGTCGTGCTGCGAGCCGCACTCGCGGATGGGGTCGCCAAAGTACCAACCTTCGCCACGGTAGGCGCGGGCGAAGTAGAGCCGCGAGCCGGCCATGTGGCGGACGATCTCGCCGATACTCCAGGCGTTCTCGCCCTCGCCTGTCTCCGGTTTGTAGGACTCGGCTTCGGGTGGCAGCGCGGCGACGTCCCGCAGCGTCCGCTTGTGCAGGCCGCGATAGTAACGCAGGTAGCCCTCGATGTCCTTGAACACGCGCCCAGTCTACTACGCGCGGCCAGCGCCGCCACGCCAGACAGCACCTCGCCCCGGCGCGAAGAGGAACGCCGCGATAAACGCACCTGTGGCGGTGAGGACGATCGCCGCGCTGGCGGAAACCTCGGCGTGCCAGGCGACGTAAAGGCCGACGACGGACGAGGCGACACCGATGGCAGCGCCGACAAGCATCATCGTCGAAAGACGGCGCGTCAGCAGCTGTGCAGTTGCCGCGGGCGTCACGAGTAGTGCCACGACGAGCACGATGCCCACCGTTTGCAGCGCGATCACGGTCACGAGCGCCAGAAGAGCCAGCAGGCCGTACTCGATCCAGGCCACGGGAAGGCCCGACGCCTGCGCCATTGTCGGGTCGAAGGCGTTGAACAGCAGCTCTTTGTAGAAGAGCACGACGATGAGGACGACGACTGCCGCGACGGCCGCTGTCAGCCAAACGTCGTTCCAGCTAACGGCGAGCACGTTGCCGAAGACGAATGAGAAGAGGTCGCCAGTGTAATTATCCTGCCGGGAGACGATGAGGATGCCGAGCGCGAAGGCGCCGACGAAGATGATGCCGATCGCCGTGTCGTTGCGGATGACGCCACGACGGCTGATGTAGCCGATCGCCAGGGCCGTCAGCAGCGCCGCGATGCCCCCGCCGACGTAGAGGTTCTCGCCCATAGCGAAGGCGACGGCGACGCCGCCAAAGCTGGCATGTGGAAGCGCGTCACCGATGAACGCCATCCCCTTCAGGATCACGAGCGAACCAACGACCGCTGCCACAGCGCTAACGATCGCAGCGGCGAGGAGGCCGCGCTGCATGAACTCGAACGTCCACGGCTCGCGGAAGAAGTCGACGAACCCGTCCATGCCCTAGAGTCCGATGAAAGTGGACTGATCGGAGCGCACGACCATCAGGTGGCGGTCGTAGGCCTCGTTCAGCGACTCGGGCGTGAAGACGTCGGCGGGCCGGCCGAAGGCGATAACGTGCTTGTTGAGCAGCACCGCATGGTCGAAGTCCTCGTCCACGCAGGAGAGATCGTGCGTCGCGATGAAGAGAGTCTTGCCCTCCTCCACCAGGCTCTGGAAGAGGCTGATCAGATCGTGTTGCGCGGCGGCGTCGAGGCCGGCGAACGGCTCGTCCAGGAGCATCAAGTCTCCCTGCTGCGTCAGCGCCCGCGCGATCAGCGCCCGTCGCCGCTCGCCACCGGAGAGTTCACCGATCTGGCGGTCCGCCATCTCCGTGAGGCGCACCCGCTCAAGGGCGGACGCCGCGATCTCGCGGTCACGGGCGCCGGGCCGCCGGACGACGCCCAGCCTGCCGTAGCGGCCCATCAGGACCACGTCGCGCACCGTCACCGGAAACTCCCAGTCGACGAGGTCGACTTGCGGCGTGTAGCCAACAAGACCTGCTCGCGGCTTGCCCGCCCGGCCGAAGACCGAGACTTCGCCCGACCACGGCTTGAGCATGCCGAGAATGATCTTGATCAGCGTGGACTTGCCGGCGCCGTTGGGTCCGACAAGCCCGGCGAGACATCCTCGCTCGATGCGGAACGTGACGCCGTCCAGCGCTTCGTGGCCATCGTAGCCAGCCGAGACGTCGCGGACGTCCAGCGCCCAGTCCGAAGCGCCGTCCTGCCGCTCACTCACCGGCGTCTCCGAGGCAACGCGCCAACTCTTCGGCATCGAAACGTAGCAGCTCGACGTACGTCTTCACGGTGTCGTCCAGCGCCCCGCTGTACAGCTCGCAGACCTTGACGCCCACGTCGGACGCGATCTGCTCCAGCGTGCGCGTCTCGACGGACGTTTGCGGCTCCGTGAAGACGGCGGCGACGCTGCGATCCTCGATCGTCGTGATGAGCTCACTGATGTCTTCCGGGCTGGCGTCCTGGCCGGGACCCCGTACTACGAAACCGGCGACCTCGAAGTCAACGGCGCGTGCCAGGTAGCCGAAGGCGTCGTGGGTGGCGATGATCAGGCGGTCATCGGGCGGGACGGCGGCGGTAGCGTCACGCATGTACTGCGCCGCATTATCCAGCGTTGCGGCGTACGTTTCGTAGTTGCCGCTGTAGGTATCGCTGCCGCCGGGATCAGCGAAGCTCAACGTGTCGCGAACGATGGCGGCGTACTCATTTCCGATCCCGGGGTCCATCCAGAGGTGTGGGTCGGGGCTGCCCCGGCCATCGATCGTGGACACACCGGCGCTGATCGACGCTTCGGCGAGCTCGACGAGAACGGCTTCGGAGGAGATGTTGGCGCCGATCACACGCAGGAGGGACGGTTCGAGGCCAAGGCCGTTGGCGAATATGACGTCGGCCTCGGTTATCTTTCGTACGTCGCCGGGAGAGGGCTCGAAGGTGTGCGGGTCAGCGCCTGTCGGCAGGAGCGAGTCGACGACGGCGCGGTCGCCGGCGATGTTCGAGGCGATATCAGCGAAGAGCGGCAGCGTCGTCACGACGTTGATCCCGGTGGCGGCGTCATCGCTGTCGTCGCTGTCGTCGCCGCAGCCGGCTACGATCGCGGCGACGACGACGGCGAGAAACAGCGCCAGCACCCGCGAGGAAGGCGTCCCGGTCACGCCGGGACCGCCGTCCTGGCCCGGCAGGCGGCGCAGCGGCCGTACAGCTCGAGCCAGTGGCCCTCGATCTCGTAGCCTGAGGCGTCCGCGACCTCACGGAGGGCTCCGGAGACCGCGCACTGGTCCAGGTCCTGTACGGCGCCACAGTCGGTGCAGACGAGGTGATGGTGGTGGCCGCTTCGGGAGACAAGGTATCGCGGGCTGCCGTCGTCCATCAGGACGCGGCAGACGACGCCGAGATCACTCAGGAGGCGGATCGTGCGGAAGACAGTGGCGCGGCCCGCGCCACGACAGCGCTTCGCCAGCTCGTCGGCGGCGAAGTGTTTTTTGCGGGCGAGGATGGCGGCGATGACGGCGCGGCGCGACGGTGTGACGCGGTAGCCGCGCGATTCGAGTTCGAGTGAGATTTGCTCCAGGTCGGACATGATACTTCGTCTCAGTTGAGACATAGTATCAACTTGGCCGGGGCGCCGCGTCAAGCGCCTGAACGGAGTGTGCTAGTTCTGGATCGGGAGGTGCGCGTAGGCGAGCCAGTGGTCCGGGCCGTCGGACGTGACACCCGACTCTTCGAGGCTAATGCCGATGCCGGTCGGCGTCATTGTGAGCGCCGCCAGGTCTACGGGTAGCAGGCAGTCGCCGTCCTCGGGTATGAACGCGACGGCGGGAGAGTTCACGGTGTCCTCGTTGAACCAGACCTGGTACACCATGCCGTCCGGCGCGTCTGCCAGGTGTTCGCACATTAGCCAACCGACTTCGCCGTCGGCGCTCCAGGTGTAGAAGACGGCCGAGTCAGCCGCCGGCTTCATCTCGACCCCCTGTGGGCTGATCGAGACGAGGGATATGGCCAACCCCTCGGCGTTGTCAGCCGCGTCGTTGGCGTTCCGCACGCGGTCCTCAAGCTCCTGGGTGGTGCCACGCATCTGCGATTCCATCCTGTCGTTTTCGCTCTTGAGATCGTTGACCTGAGCCTGCAGGACGCCCGCAAAAGCGAGCGCGACGACGCTAGCGACGCCCAATCCGGCGGCGGTCGACGCCCACGAGAGCCGCAGACGCTGCAAGAGCGGTTGCCGACGTTCGGGGCGCTCACCAGCCGCCGCTTCCTGGCGGGCGATGGCCATGATGCGGTCTTCCAACCCTTCCGGGACGTCCATCATCGGAGCAGAGAGCGCGAGCAGGGCGGCCGTGCGTTGCGACTTGCCCAGTTCGTCCCAGCAGCGGATGCACTCTGCCACGTGAGACTCGATCTGGGCGGCCTCCTCCGGCGAACCAGAGCCGAGGGCATAGGCGTCGATGATGTCGCGGATTTCGGAGCAGTCCACTAGCTCTTCTCCAGCCTCAGCTCGGGCGCCAGCGCCACGCGCAGCTTCTGCATGCCCAGCCTGATCCGCGTCTTCACGGTGCCGAGCGGCTGATCCAGTATCTCGGCGATCTCCTGTTGGGTGTAGCCACCGAAATAGGCGAGTGCGATGGTCTTTCGCTGCTCGTCGGGGAGCCTGGAGAGCGCGGCGAGGATAAGCCGCCGCTGGTCAGACTGTTCGGCCGTCAGCGCCGGGTCATCGGTCTCGGGCGCCGGCAATTCTCGCTCTGCTTCCTCGGGCGAGGCGGTCTCGTGGCGGTAACGGCGATTGCGCGACCGCACTTCGTCCACGGCGCGATTGCGCGAGACGGATGTGAGCCACGTGGTCAGCCGACCGCGGGTCGATGTGTAGCTGTCCGGCTTTCGCCAGAGCCTCAGAAATACTTCTTGCACCATATCCTCAGCGAGGTGCGAGTCTCGCAATACCCGGTAAATCGCCGAGTATACGAGTTTGCTATAGCGCGCGTACAGAGTTCTGAAGGCTGCCAGGTCTCGAACGGTGAGACGCTGCATCAGCTCTTCGTCGCTCAGGTCGCCATAGAGCCCCTCGTCTGGAGATACGTCCTGGGTCACTTGGGCAGATTCCCCTTCCTGAATCCCATTCTAAGACAACGCACCGGGACGCACACAGACACGGCTTTGTGCGCCCGCGTTAATGCCTTCTTAATGATTGGTTGCCTACGATGGCTGGGACCGTTGGAGGGGCGGTCCCATAGGAGGTACTGTGAAACGCATTGGGTTCCTGGCCACAGCCGCGCTCATCCTTGCGGTGGGCGTCCTGGCAGCCGCCTGCACGAGCGATGACGGCGGCGGCGACGCCTCCGGCACACCATCCGACACGCCGTCCCCGCCCGCCGCTACGAACACGAGCCAGCCAACGGCCGATCCCGTCATCGAGAACACCGTTCAGCTCGTCGAGCAGTTGCGGCCTTCCGTCGTTCACGTCAGGACATCCCTGACGGCCCTTAACGTCTTCGGACAATCGATCCTGCAGCAGGGAGTCGGCACCGGCTTCATCATCGACGAGGCAGGCTACATCGTGACGAACAACCACGT
>SDBV01001391.1_pt1 | contig 36476 bp, 32 predicted proteins | sample 2277081 | NCBI WGS metagenome assembly SDBV01 (sample SAMN10402039, study PRJNA504765) | marine sediment metagenome | isolation source: marine sediment core GS10_PC15, 223 cmbsf | place: Arctic Ocean: Southern Knipovich Ridge | collected 2010 | reverse complement strand
TCGAGATAATGTGCAATGGATAGCGTTTAGAAAGATGATGGAAGAAGCCTTTCATGAGAAGGAGGAGCTGGTAGCGGATGATGAACACAATATTTCAAGATTACAATGTAACCTGGCCATGGGGCTGAAAGACTTGGGGGATTATGCAGGGGCCAAAACGCTGCTGGAAAAGACGCTGAAGTTCGCTGAGCAGAACTTTGGTGCGGACCATCCGAATACGGCAACAAGCTATTCAAACCTGGCCGCGACGTTGAGAGCCCTGTGGGATTTTACAGGAGCCAAAACGCTACTGGAAAAGGCGCTGAAGTCCGATGAGCAGAACTTTGGTGCGGACCATCCGAATACAGCAATAAGCTATTCCAACCTGGCCCTGGCACTAAGAGACCTTGGGGATTATGCAGGGGCCAAAACACTGCTGGAAAAGGCGATTCAGTCCGATGAGCAGAACTTTGGTGCCGACCATCCGACAACGGCAATAAGATATTCTAACCTGGCCACGGTGCTGCAAGCCCTGGGGGATTATGCAGGGGCTTTGGAATTATCAGGAAAATCTGTGAGGATAAATAAAAAAACCTTACCAGAAGATCATCCAACTATAAAGACCGTAGAGTCGATTTATGAAAGCATAAAAAAAGAAATGAATATTAAATAGAAAATAATGGGACCGATAAGCGCATTTTGAGGACTTTTAAATGACTTTGTTCCAATCCTTATACAAATTCTCAGCATAGCTGCATGAGAATTTTTCAATAATGTAGTTACCAAAATGCAGTGGTTCATAGCGGGGTGGATTTTCCCGGTTGCAATATTCTTCCAATGGAGTAACAACCGTATTGAAATCGGGCTCATAAAAGAAAGGAAAGGAGTATCGGTCTTTGATCCCCTGCGATTTCACGCGATGCAGCGTGGCTTTATAAAAATCGTTTGTCCATCGCTCCATCATATGGCCTACATTGATAATAAATGTTCCGGGGATATATGGTGCAGAAATCCACTCTTCTGCTGAATTTTTTACTTCGAGTCCGCCGACCTTATCCTGGGCCAAAATGGTAAGGAAACCGTAGTCAATATGCGGACCGATCCCATCTCCAATCCCGTCTCCTGGCTTTTTCGCATAAGTTGGATAGTGCAAGATTCGCATGGAGCTATGAGACTTATTGGTAAACGGCTTGAAATAATCTTTTTCCAACCCTAAGCTAAGGGCGAGGCCCTCCGTAATGTGGGCGCCCAAATTTATCAGCAGATCCCAATGATCTGCCATGAGATCCTTAAATTCTGTGGGATTCTCTGGCCATTGATTGGCTCCTTGCAGCGGCTCCCCGGCCAGTACGTCAGGATGCTCAGGTGGTAAATCCAGGCCAAAATCGAGTGCTTCATTCCAGTCCCTTTTGTCATTGGTAAGCTCTTTACCTATCGGGGTATAACCACGAAAGATTTGTGATTTCCCCATATGAATTTTCATCTTTTCTTCTAAGGGTAAATCAAAAAAATCTTTGATATTGGAAAAAACGGACTCAAGATGGTCTTCCGGGATGCCATGATTTTTTACGTAGAAAAAACCTACATTTCTACAGGCATCTTTTATTGCCATAGCGGATTTCTCTATTTCATTAATAATTCCGCTATCCTGGACCAATGGTCCAATGTCGATTATTGGGATTTTCCTGAGTGATGAATTCTTTGTCATGGGTTTGCCATTCTAGAACCGTGCATAAACTTACTGAGATTTGTGGGATATTTTTATTAGTAGTTTTTATTATAAATATTATTAAAGCATTAAATCTGAATTTATAAAATAAACTTTCAGTCTATAAATCAAATTTTGAGCTCTAAATTTTTATGGAGCTTGGATAGCATGCTTCTTTCGTTTACAGCAGTATCGATCAAAAATACAATCGTATAATTCTAATTTATCACCACCACTTGCTTTGTAATGACCTTCCCTCCATTACTTCGCGTTCTGAAAAGGTAAATTCCATCAGGAAGTGACCGCATATCAAAATAAACCGGGGTGCCTGGTTTTACCAAAATTGGTTTTGAGGTTGGCTGGCCAATGATATTGAGAATTTGCACTTCCCCTTCCCTCGTACTGTTCATGGTCACAATTCCACCCTGTGAACCAAAAACCGGGTTCGGGTAAATCAACACATCGAACCCGTCATCCGGATTGGGATTATTTGTTGCCATACTGCTTTTTAAAAGATGGATGCCGCCGGTCATCAATCCAGTAATCAGGACCGGTTCCTGTGTATCGTACAATTTCGAAAAGGAGATATTAAAGGAGTTACCAAGGTTTATTGGTTCGGTGGCATTCGTTACCGGGTTACTTACCCGAAGTTCGATTTCCGGTTTTGGATTATTCAGTGTTCTCAGAAAGTCAGGGTAGTAGTGCACTTGTCCCCGCTGGTCACCGGTTACAAGGTCATCCTTACCATCGGCGTCGATGTCTGCCACCTCCACACACAGAAATTTTTTTCCAAAATCTTCGCTGATCCCATAAAAACTTTCATCGGTCAGGGTGAATTCAGGAGTAGTTTGCGATCCTGTATTTCGATAGTAATCGAGCTGCCCCGAATACCTTCCGATAAGCATATCCGGAAGATTATCATCATTGATGTTCGTAACCACAAAAGTATCCTCAGGCCTTAATTCAATATCAATCTCTGACATGTCATTGAGATCAAACGAGAAAATACCACTGCTACGGTTGTAGAGTACAAACATCTTTGCTTTTAGTTCCGTATCGGTGGCTATGAAAATAAGGTCGGCTTTGCCATCCACATTCAGATCTGCAAACCGTGGCTTTATTCCTGTAAAGCCGAGGGACCGTAAATCGATATAGTTTTCATCTAAAAGCTCAAACGATGGAGTGATATGGTTACCAGTGTTTTCAAAGACCCAGATCGATCCTGCAAAAGTCCCATTTTCGCGTGTGCCCCTTGTACCAACAAACAAATCCTGGTCGCCATCCTTATCAAAATCAGCAGTTGCAGGGCTGGCGTTTTCGCCAACATCGATCATATCATTTTGAAGGAATTCGGTGGTTTGGAAACGAAAATCAGGAAATGCATTGGTACCCGTATTTTTATAAAACCACAGACTGTTTTGATAGTCAATCTCATTGTTGAAGTTATTATAGAAGTTCGTGGAAGAAAGGAAATCCTTTTTCCCATCAAAGTCAACGTCTTCATAATAGCCGGCGGGAAAGGTAAAATAAGAAGCAGGGTTAATAGAATCAGGGAAAAATTTAGTAAATGAGTTCATCCGGGCTGAGTCAGGGGTACCATCATTTTTCAGGAAATATAAAGGTTCGCAATCTTCCTGCCCGATGAGAATTTCCTTTGCCTGATCATTATCGGTATCAAGGGTTAGAATAGTTTTACCCCCAACATGTTTTATCCTTCCTTCGGGGATCATCAGATCATCACAGGATCCATCAAAAGCAAAATAGTCACAGATACATTCTTCAAAATAGCCCCAGAATTTAGTACCTCGCACGTATTCAAGCCCGCAGGATCCCGAGTTTTCCATGCTCATGTTTTGATGATGTTCGATACGCGCTCCCACGGCGAAATTATAGATGAGGATGTCAAGGTCCCCGTCGCCGTCCAGGTCGTCAATTCCGGGCATATCAATAATATTCACCTGTAGATTTATTTGCCCGTTAAATCCTTCAGTAAAGAGTGGATCTGCAGCTTTTTCCCAGGAAAGGATGCCTCCATTACTTGTATTTCGATATACTTTTATTCCAAATGGGGCATGGGTAAAAATATCCTGGAACCCATCGCAGTCATAATCACGAAACAGCACCCATCCCTTTAATCCGGGGGGCAGCAGGGATGCGTATTCCGGGCCAAATTCATATCGGTTATTCACCGCCAGAAATGTTGTGAACTTGTTGGAAGTCCGGTCAAATATGACCAGGTCATTGATCCCGTCATTGTTGAGATCGATGGTGCCGGGCTGTGCTGAGTTCAGTCCACCTGCCCATGGACTTGAGAGGGTTGTACTATCTATTTCAACAGCGATGGAGGTGTCCCAGCTATATGTTTGTGCGATTAAATTTAAAGGTGAAAAAACCCCCAATAACAGGACAACTAATATCCACTTTCCCATACTCCTCCGGTTCTCTTCAAAGATAAGGCCTGAAGGGGTAACTATAAAGCAATTGCATTAGTGTGGGAGATATTTATCAGGAAGGGGATTCTCTTCTGTTTCGGCCGACCAATAGATGTTCATGATCCACCATCGGTTGCCATCGTTGAGCAACTGGATGCTGTTGATCCCGCGAGCAAACGGGTCTTTTTCTGCGGCAGAATTCCGTGACTCATAGGTACTGAATATGTGCACAACGGGACCATATTGTTCCTTTACCCTGTAAATTTCATTTTCGAAAAATCCATTTTCCATTAACCTGGAAGCTGCATTTTCAGAATATTCATTGGGTGTCATGGACCTAAAACCCACTACACCTTCTTCGTTTCTTCTGGTATGGATTAGCTGAGCATTTTCAGTGAAAAGCGCATGAAACAGATCCCAGTCCCGTTCTACTCCCTTTTCTCCCGAGATGGATCCATACAAGGCTTCAATAATCCCATCGAGGGTTTTTACTTCATTCCGGATGGTGTCCTGGGCTTTGACGTTAGAAGATATCAAAAAACAGGTTGCTAACAGTATCAGTAAATTGTTTGCTTTTTTTAATGTTCGTTTCATAGCTTTGGCTGATCTTAATTCAATTTATTAATGGATGTTTCAAATACGCTTGACAATATATACAAACTGTTTCTCCTAAGCAACGGAATTTGTACGGATACAAGAAAGATTAATACTGGGGAGATATTTTTTGCGTTGAAAGGTCCTAATTTCAACGGGAATACCTACGCAGAGAAAGCTTTGAGTGCCGGGGCAAGTCATGCCGTGATAGATGAGAAGTATTATAATAAAGATGAAAGATACCTGTTGGTTGATGACGTGTTACAGTCCCTGCAAAGCCTGGCTACACATCACAGGTCCCAATTTAAGATACCGGTGATTGGGTTAACCGGTTCAAATGGAAAGACAACTACTAAGGAATTAATAAAAGCGGTATTGCAAGCGAAATACAATGTTACGGCCACCACCGGTAATTTAAACAATCATATTGGTGTCCCCCTCACCCTGCTACAAATGGATGCCACAACAGAGTTTGCTATCATTGAAATGGGAGCAAATCATGTAGGTGAAATTTCATTTTTATGCAGCATCGCGAAGCCTACCCATGGATTAATTACCAATATCGGCCATGCTCATCTGGAAGGATTTGGAAGTTTGGATGGGGTGCTCCGGGCAAAAAGTGAAATCTACCAGTACCTGATTGAAAAGGAAGGTGTTGTTTTTATCAACACCGACGATCCCACGTTGATGAATATGAGCAAAGGGATTAAAAATCCTATTTTTTACCCTGCTGAAAATGATTTTAGTGCTACGGGATTTATTTCAGCCGACCCTGCCGTTGACTTTGAGTCGAATGGTGAGCTATATCATTCGAATCTAATCGGGGGCTATAATTTTTCAAATATCGCTGCGGCTTTGTGTATCGGAAAATATTTTGAGCTGTCAATGGAAGATAGTGCGAAAGCCATTGTGGACTACACACCGGATGCCAACCGGTCACAGTTACTGAAACTGGGTACCAATACGTTGATCATGGATGCCTATAATGCCAATCCCGAGTCAATGAAAGAGGCAATCATCAATTTTGAGCAAATGGTGGCAGCCAACAAAGTTGTGATTCTCGGGGACATGTTTGAGTTGGGAGACTACTCGGAGGAGGAACATAAAAAGATTGGCGAATTTGTAAATACTTGTCATTTTGATCGATGCTTTTTTGTAGGGGAGGAGATGCAATTTGCCCATCCACAAGTAAGCGGTTCTTTGTATTTTCAATTAAAAGCTGACCTTGCTAAATACCTCGATGAAAACCCTGTTCGAAATGCCACGATATTGATGAAAGCATCAAGGGGGATAGGGCTTGAAACGCTTTTGGAAAGATTTTAGAAACTGGCTGAAGCCCGTCGTTGTACGGATCCCAAAGTAAAAATCTATACTGTTCGTTTCTAATTTGTAATGCAAAGATTATATTGGAATTTATTTTAAAAATTATTGATGTATGTCTGACCTTTCCGTACTATTCAGGTTTTTATCCACTCTTGCAAAAAATAATAACCGGGAGTGGTTTGCCGTCAATAAAGAAAGATACCAGGCAGCACATTCAGAATTCGTGGGTCTTATCGGACAGTTAATTGAGGCGATCAGTTCTTTCGATGAAAATGTGTCGATGCTTGAACCTAAAAAATGTGTATTCAGGATCTACAGGGATGTTCGGTTCAGTAAGGATAAATCTCCTTATAAAACCAATTTTGGTGCAAGCATCCGCCCGTTTGGGAGAAAAAGTCCCTATTCAGGGTATTACCTGCAACTCCAGCCCAATAACTCCCTCGTAGCCGGGGGCATGTACCATCCTGATGCTGAAATCCTGGGTCGAATCCGGCAGGAAATAGATTATAACCCGAAAGCTATTCATCAAATTATGGATAGCCCTCCCTTTCGTAAAGCCTTTGCAAAAATGTGCGGTGATAAGCTAAAACGGCCGCCAAAGGGGTATACCGCTGATCATCCGGATGTTGAGCTCCTTAAGCACAAGGACTTTATCGTTTATAAAAATATTGATGATAAGATAGTAACGGGTAAACAGTTTTTAAAGACTGCTGTTGACCATTACAAGTTGATAAAGCCTTTGAATGATTTTCTTAATGCGGCGATAGATGACTAATACTGTCGCGGGTGATCTGAGTTGAAACTCAAATATTACGGTGCTCTGCATCTTATTCAACATTTAAACTGATAGTCTATAAATATTCGGGTACGCTGTACCCTCATTTCAAGGCTGAAAGCTGAAGGTCTGTCGGGATTACCTGCCGTAGGCATTGCTGAAGGTCTTCGGGTTTTCGGATTTCGAGCCTGCCCGACCGGGAGGTGGGCTTTTAGCTTTTGGCTACGGGCTTCACCGCTTCAATCGTTGCAGAGACCACATAGTTCTCAATGCCCTTATCCGGCGCCCAATCTTTAATAAACTCGCGGCTTTTATCCTTTGGCTCGATCTTTATTTGCCCAAACCCGGCATCTTTTAGCATTTGCTCTAACGATTCAATTGAGGAAGCGCCTGCCATGCACCCTGAATACAAGGCCAGGTCATTTCTCAGGTTTTCAGGCAATTCTATGGTAGAAACAACATCGGATATGGCCAGCCTTCCACCCGGCTTCAGTACACGGAAGGCTTCGTTGAATACCAGCTCTTTTTCGGGAGAGAGGTTGATTACGCAATTAGAAATGATCACATCTACGGTATCATTTAAAACAGGAAGGTGTTCGATTTCACCAAGCCGGAAAGACGTATTCCTGTAATTCCCAACATCTGTATTTTTTCTTGCCTTTGAGATCATTTCGGGCGTCATGTCCACTCCAATTACTGTTCCTTCCTCCCCAACACTGCGGGAAGCAAGAAAACAATCAAATCCACCGCCACTACCAAGGTCAAGTACAGTTTCTCCTTTTTTCAGTGAAGCAATCGCCTGTGGGTTACCACAGCCCAACCCCATGTTTGCCCCGTCCGGAACGTCTGTATATTCCTCCTCAGAGTACCCCAATGACTTTGAAGTATTTTCTAATTTTTGTCCTGTATCCGATCCACAACAGGAAGGTCCTGATCCTTCGCAGCATGAATCATCTGATAATGCAGTTTCTTTATAAGTTTCCATCACTGCTTTTCGAATAGTATCGTTTTTTAATACGCTCATTTAATTTTTATTTAATGTTCACCCGATAGACGCAAAGATTGTTGAAAAGATGCAAAGTTATTATTAAATTCTAAATCCGAAAAAAAATAAATCCGAAACATTGAATCTTTTTTCCATGCTTGAAATATAAATCTAATCAAAATCTAATATCATGTCAGACCAAAATCCTTTCAACTTGCACACCATCACACCTTACCTGATCATTGATAAGGTAGCCGAGCAAATTGAATTTCTTAAATCAATATTTGATGCCCAATTAAGAGGAGAATTGAAATACAGGGAGGATGGCAGCGTTCAACATGCGGAAGTAACCATTGGAGATTCCGTGATAATGATGGGAACCCCCATGGATGAATTCAAAGCCAGGAAGGGTTGCTTTTATTTATATGTTGACGATTGTGATCAGACATACAAAAAGGCCTTGAAAGCCGGCGCAGTTTCGTTAATGGAACCCCAGGATTTTCCACACGGCGACCGTTATGGAGGTGTGGAGGATTTTAATGGAAATATCTGGTGGATCGTTACGCATATTGGGAAAAAATAGTGATCGGAGGACAGGGTTTGAACAATTGTCTGATACTATGAGGATGTGTAAAGCAATTAAGGGAAACGGTATGATGATTATTTGTCTGTCACAATTTTAATTCTAAATTCAATTTCATCATCGACCAGTTTTTTCTCCAGCCAGCTTCCTTCGCTGCCGATATTCCAATGGGTGCGGTCAATGATGAAATCCGAATAAAAATATGGTGTACTTTGTTCAGTTCTATAGCTCGCATTTATAGTGATATAATTCGTGATACCTCGAATTGTCATATTTCCCCCGATGCATGATAAAGTGTCATTCAGGTATTCAACGCTCACTATTTCGAATTTTGAAAACGGAAAATGTTGGGTATCAAAGTCACTTTTCAAATGATTTGTTATGTTTCTGATGGCAGTGGTCTCGTGCGGAGGGATGTCTGTAATGAGCAGACTCCCCATATCCACTCTGAAATATCCCCCCGTTAATTTGTTTTCATCCAATAACAATTCACCTTCCCTAAAACGGATCGTTCCTTCGTGCATTCCGGTGTGCATCATTTTTGTTCCTTTCCAGTAAATAATTGATTTGCCTATATTAATATTTACAGTAGAGGTCTGTGGGTTGTTTCTATTGACTACTTTAACTTCTGACGAAGAATATCCTGATAAAAGAAAAAGAAGAAAAAGTTTCAATGTAATACTACTCATAACCAGGGATATTTTTTCCTAAAATGATATCTCTTTTGCCAACCCGGATGGACCCTTCTTTTTTTAACGTCAGCAATCCCGAACTACCCCCTCTTGGTGATTCCGGGTTTCGTTCTTTTTCCGTAAGCAAAGGATCGTCTTCAAAGTGGGAGGAGCCAAGCCAGTAGTATTTACCTTCAGGTTCCAAAATCAAATAGTGAATATGGGCAGGGGTAGTCCGGCTTGGATAAATTCCTGGTTTCAGTGTAAAAAATGCATATTTACCATCAACACCTGTTTTGGCCCAGCCCCGTATATATCCATGCCTTCTGGACCAGCCTTTTTCGCCACCTTTGGTTGGGTATTTTCCATTTTGGTTGGTGTGGTAAATGTAGAGGACCACATCTTTTGCAGGAGTCTTTGCATCGTTTTGATATACAATGCCCGACAGTTTAATTTTAACTCCATTGTCATCAAAATCAGCGAGTGTGTCCACCGGTGTTAATATTCTACTGCCAGATTCAAAGATTGCTTCACATCCTTCGCAAGGGCCACCAATTAATCGGGCATCCTCTGGATTTATCTTTTGGGACATAGCATTGAGTATACAAAAGAATGCGAGCGATAGAGTTATAATTGTTCGGCCTGTAGTTAAATTCATGATTGACACAATTTTTGGGTCCAAATTTAAAAACTGTATTAAAAGTATGGTTTTAAGTAGATATGAGTATCTGTAAATAGACTAACTACTTGGATTGGTAGAGATAAAACTTCATTACCAACCCGTTGAAGTCAATTATCCTCTCGATACTTCAAAGACCGATCAGAATCCGAGTGGGTTAGATGATGCTGGCATTTTAACCTTGAGTTTTGTAAATTGAATGACTTCAAATGGAAATCTCATGTCACAATCCCGCCAGTTAGCCGCAATCATGCCTGCCCGTCCGAAGTGGAACAAAGGCGGGTTCACTAAACTATTATTATGGAAAAATCAGACCAGAAACGACAACTCGCTGCCATTATGTTCACCGACATCGAGGGTTATACAGCCCTGATGCAACATGATGAAGAAAAAGCCAACCTGATCCGTGAGCGCCATCGCCAGGTATTCAAACCCATTACCGAAGATCACGAGGGTAAAATATTGCAATACTACGGTGATGGAACACTAAGCATGTTTTCTAGTACACTTGATGCTGTTAAATGTGGAGTGGAAATGCAGCAGGCATTTCTTGACAACCCATCCATCCCTGTCAGGATCGGGATTCACGTTGGGGATGTATTGGTCACTGAAGATGATATTTTCGGTGATGCTGTGAATATTGCTTCCCGCATTGAGTCTCTCGGTAAAGCCGGTAGTGTACTGATCTCGGAAAAAGTTAACGATGAAATCAAAAACCATGTGGGGTTCAAAACCGTTTCTCTCGGACATTTCCCTTTTAAAAATGTGGATGAGCCTATAAAGGTGTTAGCCCTTGCAAATGAAGGCCTTACCGTACCGGATAGCAATGAAATGCTGGATAAAGGAAAGGTGATTAAAAAAGACATACCTACCAACCTGCCCAATCCTGCAACACGTTTCTTCGGACGGGAACAAGAATTGAAGCAATTGAAAGAACTCCTGGCAAAAGAACGACTGGTTACACTGCAAGGATCCGGAGGATGTGGAAAAACGAGACTGGCCATCGAAGCAGCACGTCAATCTTTGAACCTCTACCCTGACGGGGTATGGTTTGTCAGCCTGGCCCCTTTGACCGACCCGGAATTGGTGGCGGACACGCTGGCAGAAACTTTACAGGTTAAGCCCCAAAAAGATAAATCAATAGAAGAAAAAATTGTTGACAGGATCTCGAAGAAAAAACTGCTGGTAGTAATTGATAATTGCGAACATCTTATCGATGAATGTGCCAGGATCCTGAACCTTTTAATTGACCAAACACAGGACCCCTTATTTCTTGTTACGAGCCGTGAAGCAATAAACATACCTGGAGAAGCAACATTCCAAATTCCTTCATTACCTTTCCCTGAAACCACCGCCAAATTAGATGAAATTATAGGATTTGATTCAATTCAACTGTTCAGGGACAGGGTGTTGTTGAATAAACCTGGTTTTCAGTTGGACGAGTCCAACGGCCACATCGTATCCTCTATTTGCCAAAGGCTGGATGGCATCCCCCTTGCCATTGAAATGGCAGCCTCCAGGGTGAAGATTTTGGAGCCGGCAGCAATCCTTGACCGGCTTTCACATCACTTCAATTTGCTTTCATCCGATATCCGAACAGCTCCACCACGTCATCAAACCCTGATTGCTACCATTGATTGGAGCAATGAACTTTTAACTGAGGATGAACGAACACTCTTTTACAGGCTTTCTGTATTTACCGGAGATTTTGATTTGGATGATGCTGAAAAAGTGTGTGGATATGCTCCCTTAGAAGAATTTCAGGTCCTCGATCTTTTGACTCATCTTGTGGACAAATCACTGATTATAACAATAGACAAAAATGGGACAGTCCGTTACAGTCTATTGGAAATCATGAAGCAATATGGAGTAGAAAAGCTTTCCCAAAAAAGAGAGTTGAGCGTCCTGGAGGAACATTATTGTAATTATTACATGGATAAGACAGCTATCGCCTATAAGGAAAGAATGAATAACAGCTTGAAATGGTTGCCATGGATTGCGCTCGAGCTTAATAATCTACAGGGGGCTTTGAAGCTTCTTCAAAATGATCCGGATAAAAGGTTGGAATTGGCCAGTAGTTTATCTGATTTTATGTATATACAAGCTAACACTGTTATTGGTCGTGAAATCTTAATCGCAGCACTGGAGAGCGTCCCGAAAAGGAATATCTACAGGGCCCGCACACTTAATGCATTGGGTTTCCTTGAATTATTTTATATGAATTCTGAATTAGGCTATCAAAAAATGAAAGATGCCAACGATATTATTCAGGAACTTGGAGATAAACAAGGTAAACTGGATACCTATTGTTGGTATGGGATGGCTAAAACGATTCACGAAGAATGGGAAGAAGCCCAAAAAATTCTTGTTGAAGGTTTGGAGATCGCTAAGGCTTATCAGAATCCCTGGATGGAAATAAGATTTAAAATGCTTGCTACCTGGATCCCGATTAACCAATTAAAACCTGAGTTGATCGAAGACCAGGTAGAAGAACATTTGAGCAAAGCAAAAAAATTAGGACATCCTTATGATATTACGGTTAGTTATCACATTTATGCTGATGTTCCTCTTCAGAAAGGTGATTTTAAATTAGCAGAGATCCGATATATTGATGCAGCAAAAAGTGCAATGGCGTTAGGAAGTATTTTGCAGGCTGATATTGAATTACAAGGGGTTGCAATGGCTGTATCGGGGCAGGGAAGGCATGAAAAAGGCCTGCGGCTATTTGGTGCAGCAATTGGTAAATTTGAAGAAATAGGAGCTGAATTGATCTCTCTGAACTTCTGGATGACTTGTATCAACAATACCGTAGGGAAAGCCATTGAAGCTGTTGGGCCAGAGAAGGCAAAAGCTTTAGACCTGGAAGGTAGGCAGATGGGATTCGAGGAAGCGCTTGAATATGCCTATGATGTGGAAAAGGATTAAAATAAGTAGAATACATATCCGTCATTACCTGACCTGCCTACCGGTCAGGCAGGTTTATTCGGGTAATCCCAAAATTAGTAATTCCAATCCATGAGATCCCCTGAACAAGTCAGGGGATGACGTGTATATATAGTTTTGAGAACCAATAAAACACTTTAAAAAGAAATAATCCGTCATTGCCCGGCCTTTCTGCCGCCAGGCAGGCTTGATCGGGTAATCCCAAACTTAGTAGTTTTATAGCATAGGGATCCCCGGACCAAGCCTGCCTTCCGGCCAGGCAGGTCCGAGGATGACGGACTCTTTTCAGTGTGGTTTTCCTAAATAAGCTGGCCCTCGTAACACCTTCCCGGCCCTGTTATCAGTCATTTCACCTCCAAAAACGGTAATTGTACCATTTACGATTACATATTCAATTCCCACCGGGTAATGATGCGGATCTTCAAAGGTACCTTTATCAATAATCGTTTCTTCATTGAAGATGGTGATGTCCGCCACATTCCCTTCTTTGATCCTGCCACGGTCAGCCAGCCCCAACCGATCGGCAGGCATCGACGTCATTTTTTTGATGGCCGTGGGTAAGTCCAGTACTCCTTTTTCACGCACATAAACGCCCAGTACACGGGGAAATGTACCGTACCAACGAGGATGGGGCCAGCCATCACCCATATTATTGAGCCTTCCGTCCGAGCCAATCATTGTCATGGGATGCTGCATGATCCTCTCTACATCACCTTCATCCATTGCATGGTAGATAGCAGTACCACCACCCGTAAGCTGGGCCTTCATTACCAGTAAAGCTCCATTTACAGCATTGGGTTCCATCCCATCCCGAACAGCCCAGTCGTGAAGTGTCTTTCCCGAAAGCGTCGAATCCCAGGGTGTTTTCGCCAGTTGCACACGCCGAAGGTCTCCGCCACCACGGTCGTTGAGAATATTAAACTCTATACCGGCAAGAATACTGTCTTTCAATGCAGGGTTCTTTGTCCGGTTTATAAATTCTTCCTGCCCGCCACCACGTGCCCATGCTGGAATAAGAATGGAAATACTTGTATAGCTTGCCGTGTAGGGATACTGGTCAATCATCACGTCAATTCCTGCATCGCGTGCAGAATCAACCATCGCCAGCGTAATCTTACTTTTTCCCCACACAGGCATCCCAATGGCTTTGTGGTGTGTAAGCACGATGGGAATACTGGCTTCACGCCCAATCATTATTGCCTCACTCACACCTTCAATCAATCCAAGCCCCTCTTCCCGCAAATGTGATGTATAAATCCCACCCGATTTCGATGCAATTTTTGATAGGGCAATAACTTCTTCTACTTCAGAAAATGCTCCGGGCAGGTATTTAAGTCCTGTGGAAATGCCAAAAGCGCCATCTTTCATCGCATGGTCAATGTGACTTTTCATCCGGGTTAATTCTTCATTTGTTGGAGCCCTGTTATCCATTTGCATTACATCCCTGCGAATGGTGTTGTGGCCGATGAGGTATGCTACATTCATCCCCAGGCTCATATTATCAAGAGAATCCAGGTATTCGCCAAATGGCCAGGGACTACTGCCATCCGGTCCGCCAAGAGCAGTTGTAACGCCCTGCAACACATGGCTTGTTGCATCCGGTATCTGCATCAGCGGATCCAGGTGGGTATGCATGTCGATAAACCCGGGTGCAATGATCAACCCATCTACATTCAGGACACTATCACCGCGGTTGGGTTCAATATCGCCAATGAATGTTATCTTGTCTTTCACAATTCCAATATCGGCCTGGAATCCAGGTGTCCCTGATCCATCTGCTACAATCCCACCTTTTAACACCAGATCAAACCGAGGTACTTCTGATGTTGTACATAAAGTAAAAACTAACAGGGCAATGCCCATCAAAAATAAATGGTATAAACTCTTCATAAGGTTGGTCTTTGGGTTGAATATGCATTTTTTTTGATCCAATTCATAAGAAATTTGTTGGGAGTATAAAATTTATTATTAATCATTTGAAATTCATTGATTAATAAGCCAACTTGAGTGAGTAATTAAATCTCAAAATAAATGGAAAAATTAGCAGCACCCAGCCCCGGAAATGCCTATTCACATGGATGGAAAATACTTAAAGAAAATTTTCTGGAATTACTTCTGATCATATTTATCATGGCCGTCATTGAAACACCCTTGGGTTATTTTAACAGGGAAATAATCGAATTCACCAGCTATGGGTATGAAGGTAATATCTACAATAATTTTTATTCAACATTTTACTGGCTACTGGTAGTTACCCCTTTCGAATTCGGTGCTACCTTTCTTTTCCTACAGGCCGTACGAAGCGAAAAATTTGAGATCCGTACAATTATTTCCCCATACAACAGGTTCTTTGATGTTATATTTGCCCAAATACTTGTAATTGGCATCGTGGTGATTGGCATTGTTATGCTTATTATTCCCGGAATCATTTTCGCAATCAGGCTTATTTTTGTACCGTACCTGGTAATGGATAAGGGTCTCGATGCCGTGGGAGCGGTTAAAGCCAGCTGGAAGATGACATCCGGTTATGGGTGGAAAATTTTCGGGATGGCCATTCTGGCGTTTTTTATTTTAATCGGAGGGCTCATAGTTTTCGGTGTTGGTATTTTGGTATCAATAATCTGGATCAGCGCCGCATTTGCTTCACTCTATTATGCTGTGGATACACTTAAAAATCCTCCAAAAGAGGAAAGTGAAGCTACTCCTGTCGACACTAATTAAACCTGCAACGAAGCGAAAACAAGGTTTAACCAACAGATTTAACAGCAAAATCTCGAGATTGGAAAAAGGCATACGTAAGCTTTTCAAGCCCGGATTCCGATTCCGAGAGTATAATTACAATTGTTCAAGGTTTTAAAAGCCGTAAGTGATCACCGCTATGAAGTATATTCTATTTATTACGAGCATAATATTAAACTCAACTAGCTATGGATAGGATACTTTTGAAGCCGATCCATCAAAAGTAGAATTTATCACCTCTGATATTCCAAATTTCTGGGATGCTTTTGATCAGATTGACACAAATAAAAATCCGTTTCGTGGCTACTTAGATAAAGGAAGTAATGGTCTTAAAGACTTTATTCCTTATAGAATAGAAAGCCCTAAGAATCTATTAAAGACGGTTAAAAAAAGAAAAACAGATTACGAGGCAATTAGAAATGACTCTTATAAGGTCGTATTTCAGACAAACCGTATCAGGGACTTTTATTCAGTTTTCAAGGAGGTATATGAAGATGCTGTTTTTCCACCTACATATTTTGTAATTGGGGCCTTTAATTCCGGTGGTACGTCCTCTGAAAACGGATTAATAATAGGTGTGGAAATGCAGGAAGAAATGGAAAACGTACCATACATTGTAGCCCATGAACTAATTCACTTCAATCAAAACTTTCCGAATGAAAAGAACACTCTCCTTAAGCAAAGTATAAGAGAAGGGAGTGCTGATTTTATCGGAGAAATCATTTCTGGAAAACATATCAACGAAACGGCATTTAAATATGGGAACGAAAATGAAAAGCAACTTTGTGCTGAGTTTGTTGAAATAATGGACGATTCTAACTATCGCGGCTGGCTATATGGAAGTAAAGGCAAAGTAGATGGACGGCCAAATGATCTCGGTTACTGGATGGGTTATAAAATATGCCAATCATATTATAATCAATCAAATAATCATCAGGAAGCTATCCGGGATATTCTCAATATCCGGGACTTTAAGGACTTTCTGGGAAAAAGTGGATTTCTGTCAGAGTATAAATAAATACATTTTATCAAAGTAACAGTAACTCATTAAATGAGGACCGTTTAACTGTATCTTCAACGGACTTCAATGCGGATGCCAAAACGTCTGAAACAGATAATAGAATTGAAGCCATAATATCCTATGTGCTTTGTGCAGCTGTCCTATTATCCCTGCTTGCCGGTATTTATATTGATCATAGGTTATCAAAACCTCTCAAACCCACAACTCGCATATAACTGTTGTTCTGCTTATAAATTCTCTTGATGGGCTTCGCAAAAAGCTGAGGTTTTCTACCACCTCTTAAAAGTGTTCACCTTATGCTGGTCGTATCGCTCAAGGCTGTGTTCACGCCATTTGGGATCCGATACCCATATAGGAGGTGGTAAATTACGTTCCCAAAAACTTAATTCTGACAACAGGTCCGAAACTACAACAGGTTCTTGGTCATATAAATTTACGGATTCAACCAGGTCCCGGTCCAGGTTAAACAGCAACATTTCATCCGCCGGGGTACGTATGAGTTTCCAGTCACCTTTTCTTACAGCGGCTCCCCAGTTAAGTTTCCAGAACAGTATTTTGTGTGGCTTGGTGGCATTTGAGCCGGATAAATATGGCATCAGGTCCACGCCATCAAATTTCCTGTCTTCCGGCAACCGGACTCCGGCAGCGGCCATCAATGTGGGCAGAAAATCCAGCGTACTTACCGGATGCTCGTAAACCGATCCCGGTTCAATTTTTTGGCTCCATTGTATCAACATTGGCACATGTATCCCACCTTCCAATACGGTACCTTTTGTTCCCCTTAATGGGTTGTTTAAAGATCCGTTGTAAGGCATTGCTCCCCCATTGTCATTTGTAAAAATGATGATGGTGTTTTCTATCAAATCCAGGTCTGACAAAGTTTCTAATACCTTTCCTACATTTTCATCCAGTGATTGTGTCATGGCAGCATTGGCTGCCCTGACTTCTGTTGAAAAAATTGCATCAAATTGGTCCTGGTATTCCTTTTTTGCTTCCATAGGGGTATGAGGTGCATTAAATGATAGGTATAAAAAGAAAGGATCGTCTTCATGCCGTTTGATAAAATCCACTGCTTCATTTCCAAATGCATCAGTAAGGTATGGCAATTGCCTGTAATCAACCTCTTTGTAATTTGATGTGATTCCTTCTGCAGTACCTGCCGTATATTTCGAACTTCCTTTCAGCATCCCGAAAAATTCATCGAACCCTCGTTTTGATGGATGAAACTATTCATGCGTACCCAGGTGCCATTTGCCAATAATCCCAGTGACATAACCATTTTCTTTTAATAAGTCAGCGATAGTAATCTCCGAAAGGGGCAACCCGCGCATTGCCTCAGTAACTTCGGGATTTTCCATCCCCGGGAGGTTGTATTCATGTCCAAACCGCTGCTGGTAGCGGCCGGTAAGCAGGCCTGCCCGCGAGGGGCTGCATACCGATGCAGTGACATAAGCGTTGCTAAATCGTACTCCATTCTTAGCAATCCTGTCAATATTGGGAGTTTTGTAGGTTGTATTTCCCTGGAATCCAAAATCCGCATAACCGGCATCATCAGTAAATATCAGGATGATGTTCGGTTTTTCTGTTGTTGAAAATGGGTTGCAACCGGTAAGTAAAAAGAAACCCAGAAGAATAATGTAGATATACCGTTTCATCATATTGTATGCAATCTTTTGATTATATAATTTCGGGATACAGGCAGCTCCACCTATACATTTTATTGCTGGATTCATTCCATTAAAATTTCAAGTTTTACCTTTTGCAAAATATCAATTTAAATCCTAGCGATCGTCATGACAGACGGCAAAATCCGATTGTAATTTTAACATATTTTTAATTTAATATTTGAACATGACTTATAAAGAAAAATTTTTAGTTGCCATCGCAGGAGCTGTAATAATATTCATACTATATGCATTTCAAAAAATGAACCGCCCGAATATGGAGGTAGGCAATGATAATAAGGTGGAGTTGTCATTGAACGAGGTTGCTCCCGGAGAATAAGTTATTACGTAACCAGCATATCTGCCAAACTCAAGGCCTGTAAAAAGATTCAATGACTCTAATTTATTAACCGGAATACTAGTCGCTGAGTGTAGATTGTAGCTGCAGAATCGGGTGCATACCATTCGTTGCTTCGTCCAGAATTTCCAATTTTGAATCCATTGCCAATCAACGTAGTGTTTTGCACTGGTTTACCCGATTGGTAATGATAGCCCTGAACTAGGGGACCATGTTAATAACAGGATAATTATCAATCCAAAACAGGTCAAAACACGGGAATTGCGTGATTACCGGCTATTAGGTAAGCAGGCTATGCACCCGGAGAAAAACTGGATTGTTTTGAAAGATGTATTACATATTGGAGATTAAGATTCTTGATAGTCTTCAGAATATATCTTTATTATGATCACCTTCTACCGTACTTCTTTGATGTTCAACGAATTCATTTTAAATTGAGGTTTCAATATTTCGAAACCTTATGAAACGCAATTACTTATTTTTTCTCCTTTATTTTCTGGTTTTTCATCCTTCTTTCGGACAAGAACCATCTACAAAATTCGAGTATCTGGATATTTTTAATCTGGAATTTGTTTCCGATCCACAAATTTCTCCCGATGGATCTAAAATTATCTATGTCCGGAATTTTAAAGACATCATGACGGACAAAAACCTGTCAAATCTTTGGATCATTAATTTTGATGGTACCAATAACCGGCCGTTGACCACCGGCAATCAAAGCGATTTTGCCCCTCGTTGGTCACCCAATGGCAAAAAGGTGCTGTACAAATCCAGCCGAAAGGGAAAAGTTCAATTTTATTTACGTTGGCTTGATACGACCGCTGAGGCAAAACTTACCAATCTCACTGAATCAGCGGGTAACCCTTATTGGGCACCAGACGGGAAGCATTTCGTTTTCTCAATGTTTGTACCGGCCTCCGCAAAACCACTTGTAGCTTTACCTGCAAAACCAAAGGGGGCCAAATGGAATGATCCGCCCAAATACATTGATAAAATGAACTATCGTGCGGATGGAGCCGGTTATTTAAAAGCGGGCTACCGACAGCTATTCCTTCTTCAGTCAAATGGAGGCACACCACGCCAGTTAACAACGGGGGAGTTTAATCATACCGGTACAATTTCCTGGTCCTCAGATAGCCGGAGCATATTGTTTTCGGCTAACCGTCATGAAGACGGAGAATATGATCCCCGGAATACAGAAATATTCAGGCTGAATATTGCCAATGGGTCGATAAGCTCCCTTACCGACAGGAAGGGGCCTGACAGTAACCCTGTACTCTCGCCTGATGGTACTAAAATAGCTTATCTGGGTTTCGATGACCGGTACCAGGGATACCAGATCACCCGCTTGTATGTAATGAATGCGAACGGTTCAGGGAAAAAAGTAGTATCGGATAAATTTGACAACGATATTACCGGCATACATTGGGCATCTGATAACAAAGGAATTTATTTCCAATATACCGATCAGGGAAATGGAAAAATTGGCTACATGTCGCTTACCGGCAAGATGGATAACCTTACTGATAATGTAGGGGGACTTTCATTAGGCCGACCGTATACTGCCGGTTCCTTTTCTATTTCCCCGGAAGGGAGATATGCATTTACGTTGGGTTCAACACAGCATCCCTCGGATCTGGGTTCAGGAAGTACAAAAGGTGGAGTGAAGCAACTTACCAAACTGAATTCAGATTTATTTGAAGTAAAAAAACTTGGTTCTATCGAAGAAATCTGGTATGAATCGTCATTTGACGGTCGTAAAATTCAAGGCTGGATATGTAAACCTCCGGATTTCGACCCAACAAAGAAGTATCCCCTGATTCTCGAAATTCATGGGGGTCCGTTTGCAGCCTATGGCCCCTGGTTTACAGCAGAAATCCAGTTATATGCTGCTGCAGGCTATGTGGTACTCTATACGAATCCAAGGGGCAGTACTTCTTATGGGGAGGAGTTTGGCAACCTGATCCATCATTCTTACCCGGGAAATGATTTTGACGATCTGATGTCTGGGGTAGATGCTGTTATTAAAAACGGGTATATTAATCCTGAAAACCTGTTTGTAACAGGTGGGAGTGGAGGGGGAGTACTCACTGCCTGGATTGTTGGGCATACCAATAGGTTCAAAGCTGCAGTGGTGGCAAAACCGGTTATAAATTGGTACAGTTTTGTGTTGTATTCCGATGGTCCCGCATTTTTTTATAAATATTGGTTCCCGGGTTTACCTTGGGACAATGTTGAGCATTATATGCAACGCTCCCCTATCTCCTATGTGGGTAATATCACTACACCCACTATGCTTTTGACTGGTGAATCGGATTTTAGAACGCCCATTGCAGAAACCGAGCAGTTTTATGCAGCACTAAAATTACGAAAGGTGGAATCAGCGATGGTACGGATCCCAGGTTCCGGCCATGGCATTGCTTCCCGGCCCAGCAACCTTATTGCCAAAGTGGCCTATATTTTGGGCTGGTTCGAAAAATATGATCAAAACAATAAAGAAAAAACTAAGTAGTCCAGTTTTCTATATTAATATGGTTAATACCTAAATTTTTTAAAAATTTAATTATGCGAATTTTTCGAAGTATTTTCCGGATCATAAACTATAAGACATTTATTATAACCATTTTGTCTATTGCCTCTACATATTTATGTCTCAGATATAATATAGTTGCTAATCTGCCTTTAACCCTGGTAGGCATTGCCATTGTTTTTCCTGTAGTTTTTTCCATCGACAGTGCCTACAAACGACGGGAGCGAGCGTTGGCTTTAATCGGCGATATCAAAGCACATATACTTTCATTATACCAGGCATCCTCTGACTGGATTGATCCTAAGGACGACGATTTCAAGATCCGGATTAAAGAAAAACTGATGGAAATTTATGCTGGTATCACAATTTTACTTACTTCAAAAAACAGTGATGCCAAAAAATATGAAGAAGATCTTTATAAAAGGTTGTGGGAATTATCAGAATTGCTGCAGGAATTCAGAAAATTCGGCCTTGTTGCCGGCGAAGTATCAAGAGTGAGTCAGTATATAAGTAAAATTGAAGTTGCTCTGGAGAGTTTAAAGGTGATTTATTACTATCGTACGCCGGTGACTTTGCGGGCATACAGCAAAGTGTTTATTTACAGCTTCCCAATATTGTACGGTCCTTACTTTGTTTTCGTATCAAAAGATTATACAACAGGTTTGGAGTTTATGATGCCGGTTGTTTTCAGCTTCATCCTGGTAAGCCTCGATAATATACAGGATCATCTGGAGAATCCGTTTGACCAGGTTGGTGAAGACGATATCAAATTTGATGAAGAGGAGTTTTCGGCAATGTTGAACTAGTAGCCAACAATTAATGAATTATGAAAAATGTCTATCGATATGCTGGTCTTGCCCTATGGGTATTGTCCGTCGTAATGGTATATCTCTCTTATAAAATCGGAGGAATGCCACCAGGTATAACAGGAATAGGATTCCTTGTGATAGGGTGGGTATTTTTAAGAAAAAGCAGGGAAACAAAATGAAAAAAATATACTTGTTGGTTTTAGTATTATTCGTCTTTCAATTCCGGGCATTTCCACAGGATAAAATGCAGTGGTTCAAAGACGCCAAGTTGGGCATCTTTATCCATTGGGGTATCTATGCTGTGAATGGGATTGATGAATCCTGGGCATTTTATAATAATTACATCAGTTATCCCGATTATATGAAGCAGTTGGAGGGATTCACTGCTACAAACTTCGATCCGGTGGAATGGACAAATTTGATAGAAAAAAGTGGTGCGAAATATGCAGTAATAACAACCCGGCATCATGATGGGGTTGCCTTGTGGGATACAAAATTTGGCAATTTGAATGTGGTGAACAGCACACCCGCCAAACGCGATCTTATTTCTCCGTTTGTGAAGGCATTGCGAAAAAAAGACCTGAAAGTTGGATTGTATTACTCCCATTCTGACTGGTCCCATCCGGATTATGATCAATTTCGTAGAGACTCACTTCGATATAAAAATGATTCGTTAAAGTGGAACCGGTTTTTGACTTATCGTGAAGGGCAACTGCGCGAATTGAACGAAGGTTTTAAACCTGATTTATTTTGGTTCGATGGTGATTGGGAGCATAACGCAGAGGAGTGGAAATCGGAAGACATCAGGAATATGTTACTGAAAAAAAACCCTAATGTTATCCTCAATTCAAGATTGAATGGGTTTGGTGATTATGAGACCCCCGAGCAGGGGGTTCCCGTACATCCACCCAGCGGCACCTGGGAATTGTGCATGACCATGAATGATTCGTGGGGATTCCAGGGTAATGACAAAAATTATAAAACGCCCTACCAGGTGATCAGGATATTTGCTGATGTTGTTGGCATGGGTGGTAATCTTTTGTTGGATATTGGCCCGGAAGCCGATGGAACTATCCCGGAAGAACAGCAGCATATGCTCCAAAAATTAGGGGAATGGACTAATAAGCATGATGAAGCCATATTTGGTACTGTTTCTGGAATACCACCGACTCACTTTTATGGACCTTCAACCTTATCAAAAAATAAGGATATCCTGTATTTGTTTATACCACATAAACCCAACGGTCCAATTGTAATAAAAGGACTAAAAAACGAGATCAACAGAATCCGGATTGTGGGCGATGGCACAAAACTAACCTGGAAAATAATGATGAAACAGTATTGGAGCACTACGCCCGGGTTGTTATACATAGATGTACCTGATGATAAGCTAGACAAATATATGACTGTGATTGCCGTTCAGCTCAAAGGTCCGATTGATCTTTATGAGGGAGAAGGAAATATTATCGAGAGCAACTAGCATTTACTGGACATTCAAGCGGTGGTGGACATGGGTTAAATGATATGATGAAATATTACCTGTATGAATTAGAACAATTGATAAATAAATGATAAATATATTGTCCAAAGTTATCTATAAAAACTATGAGTAAACTAAATGATTCACGTCGTACATTCATTAAGAAAGTGGGCGGAGTTGGGGCTGGCATTCTGGCTGGTTTCACTGCCAGTGCCGACAACATTGTGTCTCCCACGGATGGAACAAAATTCAATGTCACATCCCGGTTTGCCAGCGCTCAATACATGGGAGATTTTGCAGCACCGGAATTAGAAACAGTTCGTTGTGCTTTTATTGGTGTTGGGGCCCGCGGATCCGGGCATGCAAAACAGATCGCAGATATCGAAGGAACAGAAGTCGTTGCAATCAGCGATTTATACGAGGATCTGGCGAATAAATCGGCAGTAGCTTGTAAAGAAAAAGGAATAGGTAACCGACATAAGAATGTTGCACTGTATCATGGCGGTGAAGACCTTTGGAAGAAAATGCTGGAAGAGGTTAAGCCCGATGTGGTTTTTATCGCCACGCCATGGGACTTGCATGCAACGATGGCAATTGAATCGATGAAACAAGGGGCCCATGCATTTGTGGAAGTACCCATTGCTGTAACCTTAGCAGAAATGTGGGAGATTGTTGATACATCTGAAAAAACGCAAAAACATTGCATGATGATGGAGAATGTCAATTACGGGAGGGATGAATTGATGTATCTCAATATGTGCCGTAAGGGTGTTATAGGCGATATTCTTCATGGGGAGGCCTCTTATATTCATGAATTGAGGGGGCAAATGAATGAAGTGGAAAGGGGTACGGGTTCATGGCGAACCTATCAATATGCGAAGCGGAATGGGAATCTTTACCCAACGCATGGATTAGGGCCGGTCGCGCAATACATGAACCTGGCAAGAAGTGAAGACAATTTTGCCTGGCTGGTGTCATTTTCCTCACCTGCGGTGGGCCGTAATGCCTATGCTGCAAAACATTTTGACAAAGGTCATAAATGGAACCAACTGGATTTCACAGGAGGCGACATCAATACATCCATCATCAAAACCACATTAGGGCGCACCATCATGGTGCAGTGGGATGAGACCAGTCCCCGGCCGTACACGCGTCTTAACCTGATACAGGGAACAAAAGGTACGTTGGCTGGATTCCCGACTCGCATTGCGTTGGAAGGTGGAGTTGAGGGAGCTACAGATTCACACCATGAATGGGCCCAGGGAGACAAGTTGGAAGCGGTATACGAGAAATACGATCATCCGCTTTACAAGCGTTTGGGTGAACTTGCCAGGAAAATGGGAGGTCACGGAGGTATGGATTTTATTATGCGTTATCGGATTATCGAGTGTTTGCGCAAAGGTTTGCCCCTGGACCAAAATGTATATGAGGGCTGTTTCTGGAGTGCAGTGGGGCCGTTGAGCGAGGCGGCAGTAGCTCAAAACGGTACATCTCAGCAATTTCCGGATTTCACCAGAGGGGCATGGGAAAATACAAATCCACTGGAGATAGTTCTGTAATTGTTGAAATCATTGCTGACAGTATATTTATTGACTTAACTTAATTCATCAGACTTCCTACTTTGAACCATAACGTATAATTATATCTAATATCAATAAATAAATGACACATCTAAATAACAAAGTTTCAGTAATCACGGGAGGAGGAAGCGGCATCGGGAAGGCTATCGCTACGAAATTTGCTTCCACAGGCAGTCATGTCCATGTTCTGGAAAAGAATGTAGAAGATGCCGACGATTTAACAAGGGAGATCGCTGGAGAGAATGGCAAGGTGGAAATCCATCTTTGTGATGTTTCGATACAGGAAAATGTTGTTGATGCTATAAAAAAAATATCTTCAGCGCATCCAATCGATATTTTGGTAAACAATGCGGGTATTGCCCATGTAGGTAATCTGGAAGGTACATCTGAGGAAAACATGGATTTACTCTTTAATGTAAATGTGAAGGGGGTATACAATTGCATGTTTGCAGCTATCGGGGGAATGGTTCAAAACGGAGGAGGAGTAATTCTGAATATGGCTTCGATTGCTTCAACTATTGCGATATCAGACCGGTTTGCATATTCGATGACAAAAGGGGCCGTCCTTACAATGACTTATTCAGTTGCAAAGGATTATATTGATAAGGGAATTCGCTGCATTTGCATTTCGCCGGCCAGGATCCACACACCATTTGTGGATGGGTTTATCAAGAAAAATTATCCGGGAAAAGAAGATGAGATGTTTAAGACTTTGTCGGCTACGCAGCCTATCGGAAGAATGGGTGAGCCTGAAGAGGTAGCCAGCCTGGCTTTGTTTCTTTGTTCTGATGAAGCATCCTTTATCACAGGAACAGACTATCCGCTGGACGGCGGATTTATAAAGTTGAACGGATGATCAAAATGCAACGAATGCACGAATTAATATTTTGTCAATGAAATTTTCAATAAACTTTCGTGTGGCTAAAACAAATTGAATGAAAGGTATTATTTATAAGGAGGAAAGTTATGAAGTAATAGGCCACTGTTTTGAAGTTCACAATAACCTCGGAGCAGGTTTTTTAGAAATCGTTTATAAAGATGCATTGGAGCATGAATTTAGAAATGCTGGTATTCACTCCGAAAGGGAGAAAAAATATATTGTAAACTATAAGGGGTTAAAATTGCCACATAAGTTTTATGCGGATTTTGTCATATTTGATAAGATTATTTTAGAGGTAAAAGCTGTTCAGGGGATACCTGATGAATTCATTGCTCAGGCTATTAATTATTTAAAAGTATCAAGCAATAAACTTGCATTGATAATAAATTTTGGGGAATTAAAGTTGAATTATAAAAGGGTAGTATTATAAGCCGCATTCAATTACCGGATAATTTACATTCGTGAATTCGTGGCATGGATATAAAATAGTTAACTACAATGAAATTATTTCGATTTGGTGAAAAGGGAAGAGAAACCCCGGGAGTCATCCTAAAAGATGCAAAACTTAATATCAGCCCTTTTGGAGAAGATTTCGATGAAACATTTTTTGGATCGAATGGAATTACCCGGTTGAAGGAATGGATGTTATCGCACTATAAAGAGTGCGAACTTGTGGAAGATGGTGCACGCCTGGGGCCACCTATTTCCAGACCCTCAAAAATCGTTTGTGTGGGGTTGAATTATGCCAGCCACGCTAAAGAAAGTGGCATGGAAATCCCTTCCGAACCTGTGCTCTTTTTTAAATCCACCACCGCTATTGTGGGTCCTAATGATGACCTGGTCATCCCAAAGGGAAGTAAAAAAACCGATTGGGAGGTGGAACTCGCCATTGTGATTGGTAAACGTGCCAGCTATGTACCGAAAACGAAAGCAACGGATTATATCGCCGGATACATGCTTCACAACGACTACTCGGAGCGGACTTTTCAACTGGAGCAGGGAGGGCAATGGGTAAAAGGCAAAAGTGCGGATACATTTGCTCCCATCGGACCTTATCTTGTTACCAAAGAAGAGATACCCGATCCCGGAAACCTGGATTTGTGGCTTACGGTTAATGGTCGTGAGATGCAGCGAAGTAATACCTCCGATATGGTTTTTAATGTTCCCCACCTGGTAAGTTATATCAGCCGGTTTATGACCCTTCTGCCCGGAGATATCATTTCCACCGGTACACCTTTTGGAGTAGGATTGGGCCTTGACCCACCCCACTATCTCAAGCCTGGTGATATCGTAGAACTAGGCGTTGATGGTTTGGGAACTTCGCGACAGGAGGTGGTCTCCTATGAATCCACTTTGTAAAATGAGAATTGATGCACATCAGCATTTTTGGAAGTACAACCCTGTAAGGGATGCCTGGATTGAAGAAACAATGCGTGCAATCCGGAAGGATTTTTTGCCGGAGGACCTGCAACACGTGTTGCTTGGAAATCGAATGGATGGTTGCGTTGCGGTCCAGGCAGACCAATCAGAGAATGAAACCCAATTTTTGCTTGATCTTGCCGGGGAAAACTCATTTATTAAAGGTGTAGTAGGTTGGGTTGACCTGAAAGACCCGCTTGTGGAAAAACGGCTTGCATTTTATTCCGCGAACCCGCTTTTCAAGGGTGTTCGACATATAGTACAAGCGGAAGCTGATGATTATATGTTGGATCCTGCCTTCCAAAACGGTATAAGAAACCTTCGGCCATTCGGACTCACCTATGATATCCTGGTTTATCCGCGACAGCTTCCGGCCGCTATTCGACTAGTAGAGAATTTTCCGGGTCAATTGTTTGTAATCGATCACATTGGCAAACCAGAAATTGCAATGAAAAAGATGGAACTCTGGAGCAAGTATATGCGGGAGATCGCAGGTGCAGAAAATGTGTTTTGTAAATTGTCTGGCATGGTGACCGAAGCGGACTGGAGCAACTGGGAGCTAAGCGATTTTTATCCCTACATGGACTTTGTTTTCGATGCATTTGGAGAAGACCGCATCATCTTTGGCTCCGATTGGCCGGTTTGCAACCTTGCAGGCTCTTACAGGCAGGTCATTGAGATTGTTGAGGAGTACTGTTCACAATTTGGTGAAAGTACCAGGGCCGGAGTATTTGGCGAAAACGCCATTAAATTTTATAACCTGAATGTCAGATGACAAAAACAACTAAAACACTTTTATTGCTCACAACCATTTTGATTTTTCTGGGTTGTTCCAAAAAGGAAGAACAGCAGGAATTGATGATTTGGTATAATTCACCCGCATCTGACTGGAACCATGCTTTGCCCGTTGGTAACGGACGCCTGGGGGCGATGGTTTTCGGAAATCCCCACCGTGAACGGATCCAGTTAAATGAAGATTCGATGTGGCCGGGAGGCCCCGACTGGGAAAATTCCAAAGGAACGCCGGAAGACCTGCAATATATTCGTGACCTTCTGAATGAAGGGAATGTACACGAAGCCGACAGGGAAATTGTAGAACGGTTTTCCTATAAAAGCATTGTACGATCGCATCAAACGATGGGTGATCTTTTCATTGATTTTGGGGAATCCGAGGTCACCGATTACAGGCGATACCTCAGTCTTGATTCTGCAATGGTAACTTCGGAGTACCTTATTGGAGACCGAATTGTTCGCGAACGGGTATTTTCATCCTTTCCCGATAATGTGTTGGTTATTGACCTGTCAACCAACGTAGAAAAAGGCATTGATTTTTCGATTGAACTGACACGTCCGGATGACGAAGGCATTCCAACAATATCAGTAAGTTCACCTTCTTTTAATGAGCTTTCAATACAAGGGGAAGTTACTCAACGAAAAGGGAAACGTGGATCTCAGCCTCTCCCGATTGATTATGGCGTGAAATTTGAAACCCGTTTAAAAGTCATGAATAATGAAGGAACCATTTCAGCAAAAGATAACAAGCTCATCCTTTCGGGTATTCAACATGCTACCATCTACATCGTAGCAAATACATCATTTTATCATGAGGACTATGTTGCTGAAAATGCACAAAACCTCCAGGACCTGGAAGGTAAATCATTTGATAAAATCCTTCATGACCATGTTCAAGATTACCAAAAGCTGTTTTATCGGGTCGAATTGGACCTGGGAGGATCGGCCCTGGATTCTGTTCCTACTGATGACCGACTTACCAGGGTAAAAAACGGATTTCCCGATCCCGACCTGGTTTCGAAAATGTTCCAATATGGCCGATATCTGATGATTTCAAGCTCACGTTCGGGAACAAATCCAGCCAATCTGCAGGGGTTGTGGAATGAACACATCAATGCGCCATGGAATGCGGATTATCACCTGAACATTAATTTGCAAATGAATTACTGGCCGGTTGAAGTCACCAATCTAAGCGAATGCCACCAGCCTCTGCTGGATTATATCGACCGGTTAATCGTGCGTGGGAGGGAAACGGCCAGGCAGCAATACGGAATGAAAGGCGCGGTTGTCCATCATGCCAGCGATCTTTGGGCGGCTCCCTGGATGCGCGCCGAGCAGCCTTACTGGGGTAGCTGGATCCATGGCGGTGGCTGGTTGATGCAGCATATGTGGGAGCACTTCAGGTTTACGCAGGATACTCTATTTCTTAAAGAACAGGCATACCCGGCAATGAAAGCTATTGCTGAGTTTTATAATGATTGGCTGGTGAAAGATGAAAACGGGTTGTGGTATTCCTATCCTGAAACATCCCCTGAAAATTCCTACATCGCTTCCGATGGAAAACCTGCTGCAACTGTAAAAGGAAGTGCTATGGGGCAGCAGATAATTGCTGAAGTTTTCGATCACGTACTTCGGGCTTCGGAAATTTTAGGTATTAACGATTCTTTCACGAAGGAGGTAAGCCAAAAAATGGCATCACTGAGATCAGGAATTGTGGTGGGAGAAGATGGCAGGTTACTGGAATGGGATATGCCCTACCACGAAGCAGAAGAAGGGCACCGGCATATGTCACATTTATACGCATTACATCCTGGTAATGCCATAACCCCGCAGACACCGGATTTATTTGAAGCGGCAAAAAAATCGTTGCAGTATCGTCTTGATCATGGTGGGGCAGGCACAGGATGGAGCCGCGCATGGCTGATCAACTTTTCTGCCAGGCTACTGGATCCGGAGGCAGTAAATGAAAATGTTGGATTGTTTTTACAAAAATCAACCGCGGACAACCTGTTTGATATGCATCCTCCATTTCAGATTGATGGAAATTTCGGTTTTACCGCGGGAATCGCGGAAGCGCTCCTCCAGTCACAGAATGATGTGATTCATATTTTACCGGCACTGCCAAAAGAATGGGAATCAGGACATGTAAAAGGCTTGCGTGCACGGGGAGGCTTCGAGTTGGATATTCGCTGGGATATGAACGTTTTGAAAGAAGTAACAATCAAATCAATTAATGGTCGGCAGGGAAAAATAAAGTATGGTGAAAAAGAAGTCTCATTTGAAATTAATAAAGGAGAGACCATTCGATTCGGAACGGATTTGAGAAGGATATAATGCTAGAATTCTAGAATGCTAGAATTATTTACACATTTAAGCATTCATTCATTTGCGCATTTAAGTATTCCTTCATTTACAGGAGCGAAGAAGAAACAGTTGACTATTAACATTACTAACTAAAAAATAAAATGAGAACACATACAAAAGAATCACAAGCGAATATGACTCCGGAAATTGCACTTGATTATTTGAAGGAAGGCAATACCCGGTTTGTAAATAATCTTAAAGCTCACAGAAACTTACTTGAGCAGGTAAATGAAACCAGTGAAGGACAATATCCTTTTGCAACAATATTAAGTTGTATCGATTCAAGGGTGTCTGCCGAGTTGATTTTCGACCAGGGTCTCGGTGATATATTCAGCATTAGAATTGCCGGAAATATATTGAATGAAGATATTCTGGGAAGCATGGAATTTGCCTGCAAAGTGGCCGGTTCCAAACTTATTGTAGTTTTGGGCCATACCCGGTGTGGGGCTGTTCGGGGTGCTGTTGATCAGGTTGAAATGGGTAATCTTACAGGATTGCTCAAAAAAATTGATCCTGCCATTGAATCGGTGAAGAAAGAGTCAAAAGATGAAATGGGAGATGTACAATTCACTGATGCTGTGGCTAAAAGAAATGTACTTGATGTTGCGGATGAAATATTAGACAGAAGTAAAATTCTTGCTCAAATGAAATACGCCGGTGAAATTATAATCGCCAGGGGAGTTTACTCGGTAGAGACAGGTGAAGTAGAGATTTACTAATGAGACTAAACAAGGTCGTCGTTGTTTTAGCTATTCTTTTTATTATCGGTACTTCGGATGTTTTTGCCCAGGATCTTTCAAATAATACATTTGGCAAAGGCATCCGAATGATGACCAGGGACTCGTCCTTGTCATTAAAATTTGGCCTTCGATTCTCAACCTTATACGAAGGATTCTATATTAAGGAGACAAAAAACTATGCTGACAATTTACTAATCAGGAGGTTCAGGCTTAAGTTTGATGGCCATGCTGTATCGCCAAAATTAATTTACAAAGTAGAGATAGGTGTATCCAACAGGGATATTGGTGGTGTTGATTCAAACACTAATGGCGCTCCTCGGTTGCTATTAGATGCCGTCTTAAAGTGGAATTTTGCAGGAAATTTTATCCTGTGGTTTGGGCAGACAAAGTTACCAGGAAATCGGGAACGTGTAATCTCATCGCAGAAATTACAATTTGTTGATCGCAGCCTGCTCAATTCAAGAATTAATCTTGATCGCGATAAAGGATTACAGTTACACTATCACCATAATTGGGGCAAAGCGGTAATTCGTGAAATTGTGTCCATTTCAAAAGGGGAGGGGCGTAACATTACTATTAAAAATAAGGATGGCTACGACTATACAGGAAGGATAGAACTACTTCCCATGGGGTTGTTTTCACAAAAGGGGGATTACTTCGAAGCAGATATAGTGCGGGAACCCAATCCTAAACTGGCCCTGGGGATCACTTACGATTATAATGTAGGAGCTGAACGTTCAAGAGGTCAGCTAGGACCATGGTTACACGAATCAAGAAATTTAAGTACGTGGTTTGCAGATGCCATTTATAAGCACAATGGATTTTCGGCATTAACCGAATATGCCAGTCGGCAAACTGAAGGTAATGCAGCGGTAGAAACAGATAGCACAGGAACTGTAACCCAGGCTTTCTATACAGGAAGGGCCTTCGTTGGCCAGATTGCCTATCTATTTAAGAACAATTTTGAAATAGCGGGAAGATACGCCATGCTTCAACAGGATCCGGATACCCAGCGGGAAGACATTACACAATACACGTTGGGGGTTTCGAAATATATAGTTGGGCACAGCCTTAAGGTCCAGTCCGATATCACATTACAGGAAGTGGTAAACTCCCCGGACCAGTGGTTGTTTCGGTTCCAGGTAGAAATGGCTTTCTGATACTATAATTAGCCTAGCAAAGAATAAAACAATATTTACTTCAATTGCTTTCTCAAATACCATTCCGGAGTACCAAACCATTCTTCCATTTCCTTTTCGAAAGGCTCATAGATCTCCGGAGGCTCCGGAATATCCCCCAAATCTTTGGTTTCAACCATCCAGGTATTCAGTGTCTCCCTCAGACGAATTAGTGCCCCCTGGTGTTCCGGATTATCAGAATCAGCAAGATTGTTTATTTCATAAGGATCGTTTTCGGTATCGTAAAGAAGCTCCGGAGGGAGAGGCTCCATTAATTCCGCGGCAGCGCCCGTTAATTCTCCTTTGGCATAAAGTTCGCGCATCAGTGGTTTTACTAAAAAACACTTTTCCTTGTACCGGTTAAGTGAAGTAAATCCTTCACCCGGAATAAAATTTCGAATATAATGATATCGTTTCTCGCGCACGGACCGGACGCGGTTTACCGTTTCATCAATCCGGTCACGGGCACTAATAGCAAAAGTCCTCGGCGGGTCGGCGTTTTCCCCAAAAAAGATGGTGCTCTGCATACCCGGCGGTTTTGTGATACCGGCAAATGATAATGTGGTTGCTGTAATATCAAGTAAACTAATGACCTCCTCATTCACTCCACCCGCTGAATATTGAGCAGGAACAGGGAAGTTTTTGGGCCAATAAATTATCATAGGTACATGGATACCTGAATCCCATAACCAATGAATGCCCCTGGCTTCTAAACGTCCGTTGTCAGCAAAAAAAATTACGATCGTATTGTCTGCCAATCCATCTTTCTGCAACTGATTGAGGATTACCCCCACACTTTTATCCATACCTGAAACTGAATTCAGATACCTTGCCCATTCCTGTCTTGTAATTTCATGATCTGGATAATATGGTGGTGGAGTAACGTTCGCAGGAGTTGCTATTTTCTCATGCTCGTCTTCCCCTACCCATTTGACCCGCTCCTTTTCTGCTGATTTGCGATCGTAGATATCATATTCTGCTTCGAGTGTATTGATCTGTGCAAAAAAGGGTTGATGGTTTTTTAATTCTTCCCAACTTTCTGATTGATAAATGGGCCCTTCGTTGACAAAATTCAGATCAAGTTTTCCTGTTCCTACCACTTTCAGGCCGATTGATTTAATATTCGCTGTAAAATATCCTGCATCCCGGAGCCTGTGAGTGATAGGCCTGACCCCATCCGGTAGTCTGAAATCATCTTCCCGGTGTGAACGCATATTATGGGTATCAGTGGATGTCTGGTACACTCCTGTCATAAATGCCGATCTACTGGGTGCACATACCGGAGAAGTAGAAAAGACATTTGTGAAACGAACCCCTTTTTCAGCAAGTGCATCTAAATTTGGTGTAGATACATTCAGAGCTCCATAACATCCAAGGTCAAGATCAAAATTCTCCCCAACGATCCAAAGAATATTTGGGTAGGTATTTACAAATTGTTCCTCAGTTTTCTTTCCATTGCAACCATAAAGGACTAAACAGAGAATTAGAATTATAAGAATTGGAGATTTCATTTATAATCGAATAGATTTTTCACTACCAAAATAATCAATAGGGGCTAAATTCTAGGATGTATTTTTAAATAGTTTTATATTCCAGTTTTGGTGGTTTTTATGACTGCAATGATAAAATGCTTGAATGATAGAATAGTAGAATGAAACAATGCCAGAAGGAATAATGGAATAATGGAATAATGAGAGAATAAGAGAATGAGAGAATGAATGAACGGTAGAGCTGCACCAGCAAGGAATTTTGATAGGGGTATTAAACATTCAAACACCTACGCATTACGCATTCAAACATTGACGCATTCAAACATTGGTTTTCAAGCATTCAACTATTTCTACATGAAATGAAATATCTTAAAGTATGATGACTGAAAAAGAAAAATTTATTGAAAAATTAAAAAAAAGGACAAGGAAGTTTGCTGTTGATATAATTAAATTTTGCAATTCACTAAAAAAATGGCAGACGTCATCTGTTATAACGTATCAAATAGTAAAAGCTGCAACTTCAACCGGTGCAAATTATCGCGCCGCGTGCAGGGCAAGATCAAAAGCAGAGTTTTTTAGCAAAATTTGTATAGTTGTAGAGGAAATCGATGAATCAGAATATTGGTTAGAGATCATTGATGAAGCAAAATTGTCTAATGACGAAGAGGAATTAATAAGGTTGACAAATGAGTCAAATGAAATAACAAAAATTATGACAAGTGCTAAGAATTCAACGTATGGGAATAAATAATAAACTTATCACACACATTTACGCATTTAATCATTTACGCATTGAATCATTTACGCATTGAATCATTGTAACAAAACATGGATCTAAACATAAAAGACAAAGTATTCATCATTTCCGGTGGATCAAAAGGAATCGGTGAAGGAGTAACCAGAACCATCGTTGCTGAAGGAGGTATTCCTGTGATTGCCACAAGGTCAAGCGAAGCTACCATCAGGATTTCCGAAGAGCTGAATAATAATTCCAGGGAGCATCACTATGTAATAGGTGATTTACGGGAACCGGGAAATTGTAAAAAAGTAATCGATGAAACGGTAGAAAAATTTGGAAGAATTGATGGCATTGTGAATAATGCAGGTGTAAATGATGGTGCAGGACTGGAAGCAGGGCCTGAAGCATTTCGAAAATCAATTGATCTCAATTTATTTCACTATTATGACCTGGTGCACTATGCATTACCTTATTTAAAAAAGAGTAAAGGTTCTGTTGTAAACATCAGCTCGAAAGTAGCACTGACAGGGCAGGGGGGCACTTCAGGATACGCCGCGGCCAAAGGAGCACAACTGGGGCTGACCCGGGAGTGGGCTGCAGCTTTACTCAATTATTCGATACGGGTAAATGCGGTTGTCCCATCGGAAGTAATGACCCCATTGTACCGCAACTGGCTTAATACTTTTGAAAACCCGGAGCAAAAAGAATTGGAAATTAAGTCAAAAATCCCCTTGGGACAAAGAATGACAACAACCGACGAAATAGCCTCGATGGTTGTTTTTCTACTTTCTCCAAGGTCTTCTCATACTACCGGCCAGATCATTACTGTTGATGGAGGATATGTACACCTTGACCGATCGCTAACTTAACAAACGAATGAATAGTAAAAAGACACCTCTCCTTCCTTTTATTTTAATCACCAGCCTCTTTCTGATGTGGGGGCTTGCAAATAATATGACGGACACGCTACTTGCGGCTTTTAAGAAGATCATGAGCATGACTGATTTTCAGACCTCATGGATCCAGATCGCCTTTTATGGTTCATACTTCTGCCTGGCGCTTCCGGCTGCTATCCTGATTAAAAAATTCAGTTATAAAACAGGGATACTTCTTGGGTTGGGAATGTTCATAGCCGGCGCTTTGTTGTTTTATCCGGCAAGCATCACAGCCCAGTACGGTCATTTCCTTGCTGCTTTGTTCATTTTGGCAGGTGGTTTATCCATTCTTGAAACAACGGCCAATCCCTATATCCTTGCGCTCGGTCCGGAAGAAACAGCAACACGTCGATTAAACCTGGCGCAGTCATTTAATCCCATTGGTTCGATTATTGGCGTGGCTCTTAGCAAAATATATATTCTATCCAGCCTTAACAAAGCCGGTGCTTCCGCAAGGTCCTCCATGTCGTCCGGTGCCTTAAACAAAATTCAATCCGAAGAACTGGCGGCGGTGATGGGCCCTTATGTCGGGGTTGCCGTTTTGCTGTTTTTTCTGTGGATTACGATTGCATGGATCAATATGCCCGCTGCATCGGATACCTCAAAATCGATTGACTTTAAAAGTACCTTGAAACGCCTTGTGAGGAATAAGAACTATGTTTTGGGTGTAATAGCCCAATTTTTTTATGTGGGTGCCCAAATAGGTATCTGGTCATTTACCATCCGGTACGTCATGCAGGAATTGAATGTGAACGAAGAACAGGCGTCTAACTACTACCTGGCTGCGTTAATTCTATTTACCTTCTCAAGGTTTGTCAGCACATTTCTAATGAAGTTTGTCACCCCGGGCAAACTGTTGATTGTGGCATCCACATTGGCAGCAGTTTGCACCATTATTGTTATTACCAGCCACGGAGTTATCGGCGTATATGCGCTGATTGCTATTTCGGGCTGTATGTCGTTGATGTTTCCTACAATTTTCGGATTGGCTTCGCGCGGTCTTGGAAGCGACACAAAACTGGGTGGTTCCGGGCTTATCATGGCTATCCTGGGTGGGGCGGTGCTTACCGCTATCCAGGGTCAGGT
>SDBV01001390.1_pt1 | contig 36495 bp, 30 predicted proteins | sample 2277081 | NCBI WGS metagenome assembly SDBV01 (sample SAMN10402039, study PRJNA504765) | marine sediment metagenome | isolation source: marine sediment core GS10_PC15, 223 cmbsf | place: Arctic Ocean: Southern Knipovich Ridge | collected 2010 | reverse complement strand
ACACCAGCTTGCTGCGCAGATTCGTCGGAACTATTCGGTCGATGGCCTGCAATACGTAGACAACCCCATATTTAGATTCCGTCCGGATGATCAGCCTGTGACTGAGACGCGGGAGCTCGTCGATACGGAGACATGCAACAACTGCCACACGCGACTGGCCCTCCATGGCGGAACCAGGCGCGAGATCCAACTCTGTATCATGTGCCACAACTCGCAGAACATCGACGCCAACACAGGCAACCAGGCCTACTTCGCGACCATGATCCACAAGATCCATCGGGGTGCGGATCTGCCCAGTGTTGAAGACGGCCAGCCGTATCAGATTCTTGGCTTCCGCGATTCGGTGCATGACTATTCGACAGTCGAATTTCCCCAAGACGTCTTCAACTGCACGGTGTGCCACCAGAACGCACCGCAGGCGGATGCCTATCTGACAGCAAATCGCGCAGGATGCGCCGCCTGTCACGACCGGACCTGGTTCGGCCTTGCGGCCGAGATACCCGACGGCTTCACGGCGCACCCAGGTGGTGCGATGGACGACGACGTAGGCTGTGGCGGATGCCATCCGGCCACAGGTGGCGTAGCAGGAATTCTTGACGTTCACCGGACCCCGGCTGAAAAAGCTGGCGTGGGTCTCGCCCTCGACATCACAGACGTGAGTGTTGACGGGACTGGTACCGTGCTCACTGTTGATTTCACCGCGGCGGACGGAAACGGCGATCCAATCGATGACATTGAGGCTGCAGGTGTGCAGGCCGGAATTGTCGTGGCGTGGCCGGTGCCGGATTACGCGGAGAATATCTCTGAGTTCTTCCTTGGGATAGGCTCATCCGGCACCTTGGTGAACAACACTGGTGGTTCCTATAGCTACACGGCGGACGCTGCACTACCCGTCAGTTCCGACACCTTCGCGGTCGGGATGCAGGCTCGCCAGCCGTTTGACTATGAGGGTGAAACGGAAGAAGCAGGCACGGCGACAAACAGCGTGACCTTCTTCACTACGGACGGCTCGGATCCCGTCGAGCGTCGGATCGTTGTGGACGAAGAGATGGCATGTGACAAGTGCCACGGCGAAGTCAGGATGCACGGTGATCTGCGTGTCGGCGTGGACCTCTGCTTGATGTGCCACCATGCGAACCAGACGGACGAAGCACAACGCCCGGCGGAGGAAATGCCTCCCGAGTCGGTTCATTTCAAGACGTTGATTCACAAGATCCACACCGGCGAGGAGTTGGATCAGGAATACACGGTGTATGGATTCGGCAACACGCCTCACGACTTCACCCATGTTCGGTTCCCCGGCGATCGTCGTGAGTGTTCGATCTGTCACGTGGAAGGAAGCTACGACGAAGTCCTGCCGATGGCCGAAAATGTACCTGAAGCGCTGCCCACAGTGATCACGCAGGATGACGGCATGGGCGGCACAATAGAGATCAGTTCGACCTTGCCGGAGGCGGCCGCATGTACTGCATGCCACGACAGCTTCCTGGTGGGCTTCCACGCCGGACTTAACACCGATTTCGACAACGGTGTCGAGACGTGCGCGGTATGTCACGGCGATGGAGCTGACTTTGCAGTTTCTTCTGTTCACGATCTAGGGCCGTAACATTCCTTGATTCCGGTGATCCCTCCTCCGGAATAGGCCCCAAAAAAGGCGCGGGAGCCCGGGGTTCCCGCGCCTTTCCTTTATCTAGCCCAGTACTGCAACGCTACCTTCTGCGGTCATTCTGAGGTGAAGCCGAAGAATCCCTTCTTGTCGGGCATTGCTGCGGCCTTCAACTTTTAAGGGACCCTTCGATTCGCTCAGGGTGACAAGGGTGATGGTTCCGCGTTGCATTGTAAGCCGTTGAAATTATCGGGATTGCCTTTTCAGAAGTCCAGATTCCGGCGTTGTTGTACTAGCCGGCTGAGCAGACCGGGAACGCATTCTACCGAGTCTGCGCAGTTCAAGATTCGCGAAGCTTGGGCACTGGCAATATCGGTACGAGCAGTGATTACGACGGCCCCGCGACGACAAGGCTGAAAATCCCCGCATTATGCACTCCATATCCTGATAAAACGGCACGACGTTTGCAGCATATCTACCAAGAATGAAGTGGTGAGTGAACCGGAAGACTGGATTGAACCCGTTTGGAGGTCCAGCAGCGGAGGGGGTTTTTGCGAACGATAATTCATAAATCCCCGTTTTTATTGGTTGTTTACGGATTGACGATTTGAATTAGTGAAGGTTTAGGTTAAGCAAGTCCATTTACGAATCCCGAGGAGGAGGGTAAGCGTATGAGACAAAATGTCAGTAAACAGCGGAGGACGCGTGCCAGAACGACGGGGCTGATCGGCCCTATCGGAATTTGTCTGGTCGCTCTGATGCTTTTCTCCGGCCAGGCGGGCTGTCCTGGCCTGCCAGGTCCTCAAGGACCTGAGGGCCCAACCGGACCGGCAGGACCAGCAGGTCCTGGCGGCGGCGGTGCCGGTGGTAGTGCCGCACCAGGAATCAACGTTGCGGTTCAGTCGGTTGACTTTCCGGCGGATGGAAAGCCCGAAGTAGAGTTCACCATGAAGGATGATTACGGGAATCCGGTTTCGCTGGCCGAGTTCGGCAGTGGCGATATCCGGTTTGTCCTGGGATATCTTGGAACACCCGAAGAATTGGATCTCGGCTCGGCAAACACCAGTATCCTCCAGGTGACAACTCCACGTTACATCAATTACGTAACTAATGAGGAAGAGGCCGACCCCGCGACCGGACCCAATGCAGGAGATACTATCGCCGCGGGCTACGACCATGCGAGAACGGGCGGTGTGACACAGAACGCGGACGGGAGTTTCTCGTACAAGTTCGAGGTGGAGGTTCCCGCAGACTTCCCGCAGGACGCGACGCACCAGTTGTCGGGTCAAATCAACCGAAACTTTGTCGTCGACGGAAAGCGGTACAATGCGAACCCGGTGTTCACGTTCCGGCCGGACGGCATGGCTGTGACCGAAACGAGGGAAGTCGTCGATACGGCAACCTGTAATGCGTGCCACACGCGTCTGGGCATCCACGGCGGCAGCCGCCGGGAGATCCAGTACTGCATCATGTGCCACAACGCGCAGAGCATCGACGCCAACACGGGCAACCAGGTGGACTTTGCCATCATGACCCACAAGATCCACCGCGGCGCCGATCTACCCAGTGTCCAAGCGGGTCAGCCATACCAGATAGTCGGCTACCGCGACGCGGTGCATGACTATTCGCATGTGGAATTCCCGCAGGACGTGCGCAATTGCACGGTCTGCCACCAGAGCGCCCCGCAGGCGGATGACTACCTGAATTCACCAACCCGTGCGGGTTGCGGCGCATGCCACGACCGGAGCTGGTTCGGCCTTGCGGCCGACATGCCGACCGGCTTCGCGGCGCACTCAGGCGGTGCGATGGACGACGACGTGGGCTGCGCGGGATGCCATCCGCCTTCCGGCGGTCTCGCGGGAATCCTTGATTCCCACTTGACGCCGGCTGAGGAGGAAGGTGTGGTTCTCGCCCTCGACATCACCAATGTGAGTGTCGATGCAACAGGGACCGTTCTGACGGTTGACTTCGATGCGGCCGACGGAAACGGCGACCCAATCGAAGACCTTGAGGCTGCAGGTGTCGGGGCTGGTATAGTCGTTGCCTGGCCGGTGCCGGAGTACGAGGAGGAGATCTCCGAGTTCTTCGTCGGCTTTGGACCGACATCCGCCAACCTGGTAAACAACACCGGTGGTTCTTACAGCTACACGGCGGTTGGTGCACTTCCCGTCAGTTCCGACACGTTCGCGGTCGGGATGCAGGGCCGTCAGTCGTTTGACCATGAAGGCGACACGGAAACAGTAGGCATCGCGGCGAGCGACGTCATCTTGTTTACGACGGACGGCTCCGTCCCCGTGGAACGCCGCACCGTTGTGGAGGAAGAGTCCTGCAACAAGTGTCACAACGAGGTCCGAATGCACGGTGAACTGCGTGTCGGCGTCGACCTCTGCTTGATGTGCCACAATGTGAATCAGACGGACCTTCCGTACCGTGACGACAGCGACGAACTTCACCAGGTAACCGATACGGTGACGGTGAACTTCAAGGACATGATCCACAAGATCCACATGAGCCATGAGTTGACCGGTGAATACACGGTCATCGGCTACGGCGGAAGCGTGCATGACTACAAGGAAGTGCACTTCCCCGGCGATGTGCGCGTGTGCTCCATCTGTCACGGTGACAACGACATCGACCCACCGCTTACAGCCGAAGCGCTGCCGACGGTGGTCGATAACACTGTGGATGATCCGACCTCGACGTTGCCGGAGGCCGCAGCCTGCACCTCGTGCCACGACGGCTTCCTGGCCGGTGTGCACGCAGGTCTGAACACGGACTTCGCTAACAACGTAGAGACGTGTGCTATTTGCCACGGCGATGGAGCTGATTTCTCCATTGCGACTGTTCACGATCCAGGGCCGTAACATCCCTTGATTCCGGTGATCCCTCCTCCGGAATAGGCCCAAAAGAAGGCGCGGGAGCCCGGGGTTCCCGCGCCTTTCCATTTTCCGGCCTTCGAATTGGCTGAGCAGACCGGCGGTGTTCCATTGCTCGTGTCTGCTCAGCCATATTTATTGAAGCGACCTGGCACGGAACTTCAGTCCCTGAGCTAAGTTCAAGTCTTGCTGTTTTCCGGAAGGCGACGGTGAGAAAGTGTTCGTATCCCAAATGGATGCACGAGACCGTTATTGCCGAGGTTATTGCTCATGACACTCCATCCTGTGCGTCCGCCCCTCCGGGGCGGAGAGAGGGTCAGATGGGATCCTGGAGTTTCGTTCGCCTGGGGCAAACTACATCCGCCTCTGGCGGACTACTTGCGTACGCCCTTTCGGGGCAACGAATCTATTTAATGACCTCTGCAGAGAAAATAGAACATTTCTGGGCGGCTCGGCAGGAGCCTCGCCCTCCCTCGATCCCTTGTTCGATGCAGCATGGGAGGGCGAAGCTCCTGCTGAGCCGTCGGACTTACCTCTGACAGAAGAGTTTCATTGAAAATGCAGTTCTCAATAGGTCTGTCCTCCGGTGCAATCAGAAAACTAAAACCAAAGCTCCGTTAATTGTTCACTTACCTCCGTGAAGGTGTACTTGGTGGATAAGACTTCCGGCCTTCTTCTGCGTCTGCGGATTGAAGAGAATGAGAGGGGAGAGAGGGGTGGGCCGTTATCAGACCCAGGAGGCGTTCAGGGCGCCTTCTCGGCCTCCTTGGGGGATTCGTAGAGGGGAAGGAACCGGTTGAAAACGGCCATAAGTATGAAGGGCGAAATGAGGACCAGAACCGCCATTGCGAGGCCTTCCATACCGAGCAACTCGGGGACGTAGCTCTCCCGGAACCCGCGCAGGCTCTTCGAGAAGAGCTGCCCGCCGATGACCACATTCCACCGCATGGCAAACACCTGAATCAGAAGAATCAATGAGGCCAAATAGGCCATCGTGTTGCGAAGGGGATCGGTGAGGTAGGGCTTCATCAGTACCACGATGGCCAAAAGAATGATAGGAATCAGAGAGCCAAAGACCATTTGTACGCCGATAAACGAGAAGGCCAGCTTCGTGCTGAGCAACGTCCCAATAACCATCCACTCTTCGCTGCGTTCATAGGCAAGATTGATTATCTCGAGCAGCTCGATGGTGACCGTCAAGATAGTGACAAACCAGAGCCACCGGCAGAGGGCTTGAACACAATTCCCATCAATCGGCCTCCCAGTCAGCTTCATGACCGACTGGTAAAGAACGATCACCATCGCAATCCCGGAAAGCAGCGCAGAAAAAAGGAAAATGACCGGCATCAGCGGCGTCGACCACCAGTAGTTCGCCTTGACAGACCCGAACATGAAGCCGACGTACCCGTGCAGGAAGCAGGCGACAGGGATTCCGAGCGAAGCAAAAACAACCGTAGCGCGACGGTCGATATGGAGCGCCTTATCTGAGATGTCGTAGACACCGAGGGCATATGTCGCGAAAAATTTTCTCTTGAAGCCCCGGCTCCTCCGTGCGAGGAGGATGATATCCCGCCGGTAAACCAACCAAATCTGCAATGCCAGTATCACGAAAAAGACCGTATAGATCACGCTGAATGCCGCCATTGCCGATGTGAAATGTGGCGTGATGATTGTGTTGATGGCCCGCAGCGGCTGTCGGATATGGAGCACCAGGGGTAGAGGGGCGACAAGTAAGAACGCGGAGGAAGCAATCATTGAGAGCCGGCCCACGGGACGCATCTCCTCGCGGCGAAAGACATAATACATCGAGGAAACGATGAATAAGCCGGCGACCAGCCCCGTGCAGTACGGATAAATGACATTCATCAGTCCCCAAAGGATATGGATGTCATTCGGAAAGGAATATCCTGTTATTTCCGGCTGCATTATCCCCGTGCCTCCTTGCCTAAACCCTGGTAGTAACACCGGGGATCCGTGAGTAGTTCCGGCTTGAGTGTGTGCACAACCTTAGTGGCGATGATGTCGGCCACTTCGTCTTCCGGATCCTTCAGGTCTCCCAGCCGCCGCGCTTCCGTCGGGCAGGCCTGTATGCATGCGGGCTTCAGGCCCTTGGTAATTCGGTGATAGCAGAGAGTGCATTTCGACGCCGTGTGGGTCTCAGGGTGAATGAAACGGGAACCATACGGGCACGCCTGGACACAGTAGCCGCACCCAATGCACCGCTTCTCGTCTACCAGAATCACCCCGTCCGGAGCCCGGTAGGATGCCCCGACAGGGCACAGCGGAACGCAAGGCGTCTGCGCGCAGTGATTGCACAGTTTCGGCAGGAAGAAAGCCTTTGTGGCGCCTATGCTCGTTGCCGTCGGGTCAAACCCGCCGCGGGCCCCGTTCGGGGAGTCCACACGGACCTCACCCGTTCGAGATACCAGATAGCGTTCCACCCAGGTCCGGAAGTAATTGGGCGGGACGTTGTTCTCCATTTCACAGGCGCGTACGCACGAACCGCAACCGATGCACTTGGTGATATCTATCAAATAAACATATTCGTGTTTCGAGGCATCGTATCCGTTTTGGTCCGGCCCATCCGAAACATCTGGAGGCGCCTCACTCCCCGTAGACGCGGTTTCCTGGGCCTGGGCCTCATCCGGAACAATAGCGTAGGCAACCTCGCCGGACACTATGATCAAAGCCGCGCCGCCGATCTTCTCTCTCAGTTTCTTGAGAAAGTCCCGCCGACTGACCTCTTTTTCCTCTTTCTTGGCTATATCTTCTCTGTCTATCATTGACTAACCCTTACTCTGCTCTATGTTCAGCCCATCAGGGCGATGGATCATGCGCTTCGTGGCACGTAAGACAAACCGACTCCGGAATACTCTCCGAAGGCTCGATCGCGCCCATTTCTGCAAGGTGCGCCTTCAGTTTAACCTGGGGGAACGTCTGCGGTCGGGCCCGCAACTCCTGATGGCAATAAAGGCATAACTGCACGGACCGATCCGCCCTCATATCGGCCACCTTTTCCCCTCCGTCGACATGATGACTCAATGGAGCGTGACAGGTTTCACACGAAATAGTGGCGTGCTTCCCTCGCTTGTAAGCGTCGACCGGACTGCTCGGGTCATGACATTCCAAGCACGATTTGGCATCCCCATGAATTACGGGTATGTCCATGAACTCCTGGAGGCTGTCATATCGATAGAAGCCGGCTATTCCAAACGATTCGGGAATCATGAGGTGACGGAATATGATGAATACGACGACGAACGCAACCAAAAGCAACCCGGCCCGCCAAATGTGCTTCGTGTGCTCCATCCTATCGCTCCGAATGTCAGTCTAACCGTGCCTCGTCGCTGTCATCTGAGTCCATATCCAGCGCTTCTCTCGAGAATAGCCATCGAAAGAAGGAACGCTCTCTGGCCTTCGATCCGGGGGCAGGCTCGTCTCCCAGGACCTCGCTTGCAAAGAGATACCTCACCAATCCTTGTACCATTGAGCGGCCTGAATCGGCTTCTGCTGCCTCGCTTTCGAGATGATCCCCGGCAAGAAGGCTGATGACGAAAGAAGCCTTGGGAGCCTGGGTTTCGGCAATCTCCTCACTGCCCAACCTATCTGCGGTGAACAGGGCACGAAGTAGAGCGGGCTCAGCAGTACCGCCTCGTCCGGGAAGTCCCTCTTCGGGCAAATCCTCCTTCGCAAAGAGGCTGTGAAGAAACGTGTCTCTGCGCTCCAACCTCTCACTGGCGCGAGACGGCGGCAGATCATCCAGCTTCTCCAGGGTCAGGACCCACCGGACAAACTTGACTGTCTTCTCCACCAATGATTTGGGGCTATGCATCGTTTCAATCCGTCGTTGACGCCGGAAGAGGCGCTTTCCAAAGTCTCTCTTTTTAATCAATGCAAGCCGGAAATGGCCCGCACATATTCACTTCGATTCCTTTCGTGCATTTTCCATGCCTTTTGAGCGGTCAGTCCACAATCGGCACAGACCGTGCTTAATATAAGTAAGGCAATAGCAAGTTATTGCAAGACTTGCGAGCCATCAAGGCAGGAAACGATTGACTGGAATTCGTTTTTCACGATCCGAACCTAACCTGGAAAAAGCGTACTCAATATGACAATATTTTCCCGTCGCGAATGAAAGCCTGACAAAAAGTCCTTTTGGACCGACGAAAGACACAGAACGATGCCTCCGCCGAGACTGCACATGATTATCCCCCTTCTGGCCGCTTTGATCGCTTCCCCGGCCGCGTTGGGGCAGGTTGAGGACGAAGACTGCCTGTCATGTCATGGCGACCCGGGAATCGACGAATTTGAAGCGGAGGACCTCGCCTCGATGGTTGAGCCGGTCGAGGGAGAGGCGGCTGAGGAAGCTCCCGAGATTGGAAGAACGCTTTTCGTTCCCGAGGACGCGTTCTCGATTGGTCCTCACGAGGGGATGTCCTGCACCGACTGCCATATGGACATCGAGGAGATCCCCCACAGGGGTCGCCTCGAGCCCGTCTCCTGCAGCGAGTGCCACGATGATGTGGCATCGAAATTCGATGAGAGTCTGCACGGTCAGGCTGTTGCCGCTGCCGACCCCTTAGCGCCATACTGCTGGGACTGCCATGGAAAACACGATATCAAGAGTGCGTCAGACCCGGATTCGCGGACGAATCCCATCAACATCCCCCAGACCTGCGGGGCCTGCCATGCCGAGGATGCCCCTGTAGCCCGGTCCCGGAATATCGAGCAGCACGACATTCTCCTGAACTACGAAGAGAGTCTCCATGCCGAAGGGCTTCTGAGACAGGGGCTCACGGTTACGGCGGTCTGTACGAGCTGCCACTATCAGGAAGGCCATGACATCCTGCCTCACACCGACCCGGCTTCCTCTATTCATCGGGACAACGTCGTCGGCACCTGCACCCAATGTCATGCCTTGATCGAGCAAGTCCACCGGCAGGTAATTGAAGGCCAGTTGTGGGAGCAGCAGCCCGAAGTAATCCCGATCTGTATTGACTGCCATCAGCCGCACATAGCACGCAGAATCTTCTATGACGAGGGAGTAAGCGACAACGACTGCCTGATGTGCCACAGGAATGATGTCCAGGCCGCCGATCGGCTTTTGACCGCCGTGGACCCTGCCGAACTGGCCGGCTCCCGGCACTCTACGGTTCGATGCGCGCAATGCCATACGGGCGTCAGCCCAAATCTGAGGCGGGCATGCGAAACGGTGATCACATCGGTCGACTGCTCTATCTGTCATGCCAAGGAGGTCAACGAGCACAGCTCGAGCATCCATGGCAAGCTTCTCGCCCAGGGAGATCCCGACGCTCCGGTCTGCCTGGATTGCCATAGCAACCACGGGACGAAATCCTCTGCCATCTCAGGACCTAATGCCGATCCCTCCTCCCCCACCTTCCCACGCAACGTGCCGGAGCTCTGCGGGCGCTGCCACCGTGAAGGGCAAAAGGCCGCTATACGACATCGGAGCGAGCAACAGGCAGTTGTCACCAACTATGCGATGAGCATCCACGGCAAAGGGCTCCTAAAAAGCGGGCTGGTGGTCACAGCGATGTGCACGGACTGCCACACGGCCCACAGCCCTCTGCCCAGCAGTGATCCGGCGTCCACTGTCAATCCTGGAAACATCCATAAGACCTGCGGACGCTGCCACTATGGGATCGATGAGACATTCCTGACCAGTATCCATTCCCCCGCAGTCACCCAGACCGATAAGGCCCTTCCTGTGTGCAGCGGTTGCCATTCGGCCCACACCATCCAACGAATCGATGTGGGCGATTTCAAACTGAACGTGATGCAGACCTGCGGACGCTGCCACGAAGAGGTAGCCGAGACCTATTTCGACACTTATCACGGTAAAGTGTCCAAGCTGGGCTCGGGCGCGGCGGCCAAGTGCCACGACTGCCACGGTGCTCACGACGTATTGCCGGTTACGGACCCAAGCTCCCACCTGAGCCGCCGGAACATTGTCGCCACTTGCGCAAAATGCCATCCCGGCTCCCAGCGGCGTTTCGCCGGATACCTGACCCATGCCACCCATCATGACCCGGCCCGGTACCCCGCTCTCTTCTATACCTTTTGGGCGATGACAGGGTTGTTGGTGGGAACGTTCACATTCTTCGGGGCGCACACGCTCATATGGATCCCCCGCTCTTTCCGGGAAATGATCAAGTGGCGTGCGGCTTCCGCTGTTGAGACCGGCGAACTTATGTTCCAGAGGTTTCGTCCCGTGTCGCGGCAGATGCATTTTGTGCTCATCCTTTGCTTCTTCGGCTTGGCGCTGACAGGGATGACGTTGAAATTCTCCTATGCCCCTTGGGCCGTTTGGCTTTCAAAGGCATTCGGCGGTATCCGCGCCGCAGGGATGATTCACCGTGTTTGCGCGGTGATCATGAGTTCAGTGTTCGCGATCCACCTTGCGGCGGTCTTCCAACGCAAAAGAAAAAGCGGAGAGAGCTGGAAAAAATTCATGTTCGGACCTTCTTCGCTTGCGATCCACAAGAATGATTGGGTGGAGTTCGTTCAAACGATCAAGTGGTTCCTCAGGAAAGGACCGCGGCCCAACTACGGGAAATGGACCTACTGGGAGAAATTTGACTATTTGGCTGTCTTCTGGGGTGTGTTAATAATTGGCGCATCAGGAATCATGCTCTGGTTTCCCGAGTTCTGCACGGGAGTGTTTCATATTCCCGGCTGGTTCATCAATGTCGCTCAGATTATTCATAGCGACGAGGCCCTGTTGGCGGTCGGTTTCATTTTTACGATCCACTTCTTCAACACGCATTTCCGCCCGGAGAAATTTCCGATGGACATCACCATGTTTACCGGACGGATGTCGTTGGAGGAATTGAAGCGGGAGCGGCCTCGCTACTACGAGGAACTGGTCGCGAGCGGCGAGCTGAAAGAACGACTGGTACCTGAGGTCTCCAAGGAGTTTCGATTCTGGGCGAGAATCTTCGGTACGGCCGCCTTGGCGATCGGTTTCTCCCTGGTCTTGTTGATCATCTATTCGATGGTCATTGAATATCGTTGATGTGAGTTCGACGGCTCAGCGGGAGCCCTTCGGCAAACTCAGAGCCTGCCCTGAGCTTGTCGAAGGGGCAAGCTCTCGGCTTCCCATGCCGCATCGAACAAGGGATCAGGCAGGGATGGACAGGATACACAAGATGATTTTTGGTCCATGTAGCAACAACGTATCCCCATATCTTGTATATCCCTGTAAGATTATTGTCCGTGTCAATCTGCGCAAATCTGCGTCATCTGCGGACGAAGGAATAATCGTTGTGGCTATGCCGCTCTGCGCCCTCTGTGGTGAACGTCTTTTTGTCTGAACCTTTTTGTGAACGCGTCCTGACCTGAATCGGTGCTGAAAATGAATCCTACTCCGACTATTCGACAATTGCTTATCCGGGGATCCGTCCCCGTCCTCCTGTTAATCCTCTTCCTGGGCGTTCCTCCGGGAGCGGCGCAGGTCTCGGACGAAGACTGCCTGTCTTGCCACGGAGACAGTGGGATTGACACTCTGGACCCTGCCGATCTGGCGGATATGGTTGAAGCTGTTGAGCCTGATGTCGGGCGCGACCCCGCAAGAATTCTCTGGCGAGCAAGAACGCTGTTCGCTTCCTCCGACGACTTCGCGGGAACTCCCCACGAAGGGATGGCGTGCACCGATTGCCACGCCGATGTCGAAGAGATTCCCCATAAGGCGCGGCTGGAGCCCGCTGCGTGCGGTCTATGCCACGACACGGCACAAGAAGAACTCTCCGCAGGCATCCACGGTGTGCGACTAGCCGCGGGCGTGGCGGAAGCCCCCCGGTGCGGCGATTGTCATGGAGTCCACCGGATTCTTCCGATTTCAGACCCCGAATCGCTCGCCTACAGGAAGAACGAGCCCGCGTTGTGCACAGGTTGCCACGGAAGTGCGGAGTTAGGTGTCAGCGAGCTTGCTCAGGTCATGACCCCTGCCGACGGCTACTCGAGAGGAATCCACAACAGCCTTCTCATCGAGGAAGGCAATCTCGAAGCGGCCACATGCAGCGATTGTCACCAATCCCACGAGATCCGCCGATTAGGCGACCCGGAATCGTCGGTCTATTTCACCCACATTCCCCAAACCTGTGGCCAATGCCACACCGATATCTCGGAACTCTACGGGCAGAGCGTCCACGGCGAGGCGCTGGCCCTGGGGAATCGCGATGCCCCCAACTGCACCGACTGCCACGGCGAGCACGAGATTTTACCTTCAGATAATCCCCTTTCATCTGTTTATGCCGCGACCCTGTCCCAGACAACCTGCAGCAGTTGCCACGATTCCCTACGCCTCACCCGCCGATATGACATGGCGGGACAGCGGGGGTTGACTTATCGCACCCGCTATCATGGACTGGCCACAAGTCTCGGCAGCACCAGTGTCGCCAACTGCGCAAGCTGCCACGGCGTCCACAACATCCTTCCGTCGACCGACCCGCGCTCTCAAATTCATCCGGATAATCTGGTGGAAACCTGCAGCAAGTGCCATGAAAACGCCGGGCCGAAATTCGCTTCCGGATCGATCCACGCCCTTCTGGAAAAACCCCAACATCCTTTTGTGGCGCTGGTCCGGCAGTTCTACCTCGTTTTGATTGTCGTCGTGATCGCCGGAATGGCCGTCCATAATTTTATGGTCTGGTTCCGAGCGGTCATCGAGAAGAAAAGAAGTCTGGAGGCGCGCAACCACCCGACCCGATTCATACTGCAGGAGAGGCTCCAGCACATTATCCTCGTGCTGTCATTTCTGGTCCTGGCGATAACCGGCTTCGCTCTCAAATACCCTGAAAGCAAGTTGGTCGGCGTCCTCTTGGCAATCGGAATGAACGAAGAACTGCGCTCGCTCGTCCATCGAATTGCGGGGGTGGTGCTGATCATCGGTTCGGCTTATCATGCGCTCTTTCTCGGCCTGACACGGCGCGGAAAATTCCAGCTCCGATCCATTCTTCCACGCTGGCCGGACGTCCGGGAATTCACCGAGAGCCTCAAATACTATGTCGGCAGGCGGATGAGCGCCCCTCCTCGCGCGCGCTACAGCTACGGCGAAAAGGTCGAGTACTGGGCGCTGGTCTGGGGGACGGCCATCATGTCCCTGACCGGCCTGGCCCTGTGGTTCCCAAGCCGGGTGACCCAGTGGTTCCCGTTCTGGACCATCGATCTCGCCGAGGTCATCCATTTCTACGAGGCGATCCTCGCCACACTCGCCATCCTGATCTGGCATCTCTTCTTCGCCATGTACCACCCCGCCGAATACCCCCTCAACCTCTCCATCTTCACCGGCAGGTCCAGCGAGCCGGAGGAGTTTGAGGAGGAGAACGTTGCGGCCTCAGCCGGAGCGAACCTCGAAGATTAGCCCTTTCATCTCATTTTCTTGTCTTTCCCATATTAATCATGTAAACTGGTGCCAGAGGTTGTCGTAATTCTGATGTTGACGACAACGAATTCCAGGAGACCAAACGTGTACCTCAGCTTCGTTTGTTCCGCTTAACACGCAATAATCGACCTTCGGGTCTAGATGTAAGGTTCACTATATAAGACCTAGTTAGGCATCACAGAGGAGGTTAGTATGCTTACGAAATGGATCGTTGCTACCTACAAGGTGATTGTGGAAGTCGCACTGTGGGCATTTATGATCATCGGCGGCTTGGTTGGCGCAGTCATGGGAGACGTCGTTGATCACGGCTTCTTGGGCTTCTTGATAGGTGCAGCCGCCGGGTTTCTTGGAATGGCCGTTTTTCTCGGGTCGGCTCTGCTACTTCATGAGATTCACAAACATGTAAAGGCAATCGAGACGCCCCTCATCGGGTCGGGTCTGCTACTTCATGAGATTCACGAGCATGTAAAGGCAATCGACACGCACCTCAGGAGTAACGAAGGCTAACAACAGGATTCAGGTCAAGAGGCTTTGACGCCTTTGTTATTTGAGTCTTATACAGAAGGGAATTGCTGTTCAAAGTGCGATTATACGGTCTGTTCAATTCGCAGTTAGGTGGCCAGGTGGCTCGTTTTGCTTATCTGCATACATCGGAAAAAGCGCAGGAATTCCTCAGAGCATGGGAAGGCGCTCCCTCAACCAAAGCGAAGCTCAAAGAATAGGCTTTTCAGCTCATTTTCTTGCCTTTCACATATTAATCATGTAAGCTGGTGTCAGAGGTTGTCGTAATTCTGATGTTGGCAACAACGAATTGCAGGAGACCGAACGTGGACCTCGACCTTGAAATTGCATGTCCTAACTGCGATCGGAAAGTCAAGCTGAAGCTCCGCAAGCTGACAAAGGGGAGCTCACATCCATGCCCCCACTGTGGGACAAGGCTGGTCATCGCTGACGATGAGTTCCGTAAGGCGAAGAAGGCACTTGACGATTTCGAGAGAGGCATCAATAACATATAGCTTCGATCGCGCAAGAGGTCACGTAACCAACCGCTACAGTGGGCCTGCACGCGGGCATCGATGGACAACCTCTAGTCGTAGGTTTCGCTAGCGCCTGCTCAGGCAAACGAGCGGGGAGTCGTTAGGCGTTTCAAATCACAATCCGTATTGCGATGCCGAAACCACGTTACGCAAAGCTTCTTGAAACGTCCGAAGCGGCACTCGTGTCGGCCATCGAAATCTACAATAAACCGGATTTTAAGTATCGCGAAGAAACTTTCGCAATACTCGCCCTTAACGCTTGGGAACTCCTCCTGAAGGCAAAGCTTCTCGCCGAGAATAAGAACCACGCACCTTGCCTATATATGTACGAACACCGCCCAAAGGCCGACGGCTCTCCGTCAGAGAAGTGGTACATTCGGCGTAATAGAGCAGGGAACCCATATACTATAGGACTTCGGCGAGCAATCGCACTACTGGAGAACCGCCACTCAGTTCGTCTTGACAACGCCTTGAAGGCGAATCTCGACGCCCTGATTGAAATCCGTGACAACGCTGTTCACTTTGTGAACGTTGGCCTCGATCTATACAAGCAGGTTCTCGAAGTCGGAACCGCAACAATTCGTAATTACGTCACACTTGCCAAACGTTGGTTTGCGCGAGACTTGTCCCAATACCACTTCTTCCTGATGCCACTTGGCTTCCTTCGCGCCAACTCCGCCGGGACAGCTTTGCTCCTGAACCCGCAGGAAAAGAACGTCGTAAATTACTTGGCCGATCTTGTGGCCCGATCTGAACAATCGCCAAACACTGATTTTCATGTTTCTCTTACGGTCAACTTGTCATTTCAGCGCTCGAAAGCCGACACCGCTAGCGCCGTCGTCGTCACGAATGATCCGACCGCGACGCCCGTAACCTTAACCGAAGAAAATGTTCGCGAGCGATATCCGTGGGATTATCGTGAACTGACACGACGTCTCAATAATCGCTATATTGACTTTAAGGTCAATCAGAAGTATCACGATCTGCGAAAACCGTTGATGAAGGATCAAAGGTACGTCAGTCGTCGCTACCTCGACCCTGGCAACCCACGGAGTGCAAAAAAGGATTTCTACTCGCCCAATGTTTTCTCCGTTTTTGACCGGCACTACACTCGAAAAGGACAATGATGACGGTATACGAGATTCTCACTTCACTCATCGCCGTTGTGGCGCTTCTGCTCTCAACTCTGTCGCTGGTCCGAGGACGCAAGGCACAAGCAAAACAGCTTGATTTCCAGGCGATCACTGCAGCACTCGAAATAAAGCAGCTCGAGCTCCTGGAGAAAGTAGAACGCACAGACAAGCGAGAAGATGTGACGGGAGAGCGCAGAGACAAGCGTCCACACGTGACGGCGGAATTGGTCAAAGTCGGCAGAACTGACTACCGTTTCGTCATCATGAATCAAGGCTCTGCCGTGGCCTTAGACGTGACCTTCGAGATCGACCCCGCGAGTCCGGACAACCCCCTCGTGAAGAATGATTGTCAACGCAAGCTTCCGTATCCCTCGTTGCAGCCTGCCCAGTCGTTCACTCTCATCGCCGCTCTCCACATGGGCAGTGCCATGGTATACGAGACACATCTCAAATGGAGGAACCCAGATGGTTCTGCCGGAACTAATGACGTTCACCTATCAACATGAAGTGCAGGACAACCAAATCCCGGCTAATCCCCGCCTTCATCCTCATCCCGAAAACCCGCGCACCCGGCTCAATCGCCGCGCGGGCAGTGAAGCCCCGGCGTAGAATGCAACGAAGGCGACGGGGATAATGTGCGAGTTGTGACCGCATATCGGCCTGCTACAATGGAATGGTTGCCGGATTTCAAGACCAGGAGGACCTGAGGATGAAATGCACCATGTGCGGCGGCGAATTGGAAGCTGTGGAAACCGATCTTCCCTTTAAGGTGTCGGATAGGGGCATCGTTATTCTCCGAAACGTGCCGGCGTTGCAGTGTCGCAACTGCCCCGAGTATCTCCTCGAGGATCCCGTGTTCGCCCAGGTGGAACAAAGACTTGCGTCTGCCGATAGCGCAGCCGAATTGGAAGTCATCCACTATGCGGCGTAATGGACGCTCGGATCTGCGCTAGAGAGTGTCCACTTCTACGAGATCATACTCGCCATCCTGGCCCTCCCATTCCGCTCAATCTTTATTGTCGGTCTCTTCTTCATCCCGCAATCCCCGCAACCTCGCCAACCGCCGCGCGGGCAATGACGCCCCGGCGTAGAAGGCGACGAAGGGGACGGGGATGATGAGGAGGCGGGCGGCGGAGCCTTTGGTGGTTCCGGCCAGCATGAGGAATCGGCCCCGGTTGCGGGCGTTGGCTCCGACGTAGAAGACGCCGACCCAGGCGGCAATGATCAGAACTATCATGGCCAACAGGCGGCGCTGTTTTATCCAGTCGCGCGGACTCAGAAGCAAAGCAGCCAGGAACGGGATCCACACCCATCCGAACCAGACGGTGTCCTTCGGATGCTTCCACAGGCGCGTGGCGATCTCCTTGAAAAGCTCCGGGTCCCAGGTGAGATTCTTGACCAGACCGATTCCCGCCGTGTTTCCGTAATCCCATACGGATCGGATATAAAGCTTCCAGACGCCCATCGGCACGGCACAGCAGACGACAAAGAGAACCAGGGGCAGGATTTTCTTCCGTGGCAGGCAGTGTGCCGCCAGCACGATGAAGATGGCGAGGAAAAACGGCTCGGACGCAGGGCGCACCCACCCGGCGAGGCCGGTCAGAACACAGCCGAGGACAAGGGTCGCGCGTTCTTTCCTATCCATCCAATCCAACAGATAGAGCCCCCCCGCGGCAAGATAGAACGCATGGGGGAACTGGGAGTGGGAATTTGACGCCCTTTCGAACAGCAGGGGCGTGGTGGCCATGAGCAGTGTCGCGGCCAGTGCGGGGACTCGCGGCGCGCGGGCGCGAATCCGATGATAGAAGATGGCCACGGCGGCCATGAAGAAGCCGGCGTATATGATCGTCGGATTTTCCGCGCCATGAACGTACAGCCATGCATGGGCCAGCGAGGTCAACGGCGGGTACTCCACATCGTCCCGGGTCAGTGTGCTGAGATGATTGACGGCGTCCAGCCCTCCTTCATGGGCAGCAACTTTGGCTCGCCAGTCGTACAGGGTCAGCGAATCCCAATCCCACACAGGCCAATAGGTCTGGAGAAAACCATTGGTGGCGACCAATGCGATGAGTAAAGCCAAAAGCAAATAAGAAGCAGCGGAATATGATTTTACTCCGGTCAAAATTGATTTCGGTTCGGACTCGTCGTGCGAGTCTCCCCCACCGATCCCCAGTCGAAACGGCGTGAAGGATCGAATCGAGGCCAGGAAGTGCAGCCCCCCGCCGGCCAGCAGCACAACAACCCACATCCGAACCGGTTCGAGACGGATGCCGCAGACCGCCATTCCGAAAAACAGGAAAGTGAGCAGGGCGATTCCCGCAGCGAATGACGCCGCAAGGCGCTCAATCGGATGCGGCGTCCAGCGGAGCAGGCGAATGATGCCGTAACCGAGGAATATTGGAACGAGAATTCCGAGAACAAATGCTGTCATGACAAACCTACCGAATCTCCACGACTCCCCATCGCTTCGCGCGGGGATAAATGATCTCGATGCCCATCGTCTTGAGAGTCAGGTTCTCTCTGGGCCAACGTTGTCTCCCGGCGAACCGGGCGGCGCGGCTTTGCAGATCCGGGATCTCCAACCGCTCCCACAGGAACTGTTGATAATAGTATGGCGCCCTGTAATTGCGGTTTATCGGATACGGTTTGCCGTTCGGTTGCGAGAAGAATGCCTGTTCACTACCGTTCTCAAACTGGACTATCGCGAACATCCGCACCCCTTCGACCTGATTCGCCTGGATGTAGAGCGCCGCGCCGGGAGATTCGGGCGACAGGGGGTAGTTGACTTCCATTCCCCACCGATCTCCCTCGGTCGATTCGTATTCGACGTCGATCAGCTCGCTATGCCGGCCGGAACGCGCCTCTTGAGTCGAAATTTCGTGGCCATGAACAATTCGGGCGGAATCGTTTGTGACCGGCTTGAGAAGCGGAGCGCCGGATGAATCCTCGAAGTCTTCAATAATCTCCCATCCGCTGTTTGCGTCGCCGATTTCAAGCTGATCCACGAAGACGGTAAACCGCCGGGGCATAAAATGGATGGTTCGATCTCCTACGCCCGGAGGCCAGGTGGAATTAGAACTGGGATTGGCGATGTACAAAGAGTGGGTGAGATCTCGTGGGCGTCTCCACGGCACCGAATTCATCGAGCGCGCCTGACGCGGATAAAGCATATACGGAGTATGAATCAATCTTCGCACGAATCGGTTGTACCAGCGTCGGGGCGGGACACCCACGACGGCGTCTTCCGGTATCTGCTCGCAAACGAACTGGAAATATTCGTACTCGTGGGGCCATTTGGCGAGCATCTTGGTCGAGTAATCCGCGTCGAGATTTTCGGCCATGAATCGAAGATTCGGCTTGAGCCATTGACCCAGATAAAAAAGATTCGCCCCGAGCCCGGCGACCATGGCAACGGAGAAGATCGCTGTGGTCAGGTGCTGGAAGTATTTCTTGATTGGATTGGTCACGGAAGGTTCAGGATTTTTCGTCGTTCTCTCGAAATACGGAGAAGTTCACCCGCTCGATCTTGTTCTCATCAAGAAGGGCTCTCACTTCGGGATCACAAAGCGCGTCTTTTTCCTGCGCCCATTCGTATTCCCACGGAAATTTCGACTCACCCGCCGGTGGTTCGCCGGGATGACACATGATTTCCGTTATGCCGGGGCGAAGAGCCTTGATCAGTGCAAGGAGCCGGTCCCTTGTCAGATGTCCCGAGTGGCCCATTCCCCGGAAGCGGTCGGGAAACCGGATTCCGGCCTTGACCCATTTCCTCTTATTCAATCCTGCGGCCAGAGTCAGGGCGGTCTTTTTCGCCCACTTGACACTGTTGAAGGGCCGCAACGCCCAAAGGGCTTCCGCCGGATACCGCACGGCTGGAATCTTATACTTCTTTGCCAATCGAATAACAAGAGGCACCAGCGAAGGAAATACGTGGATGTGGTTGTGACCGTCAAGGTGCGTGGCCGCAATACCCAGATCAAGGACACGCCGAATCTGAGCCTCGAATTCCCGTTCAATCTCGGCCAGATCCAACCGGCCCATAAACAGATCAACGAAAATCTTTGAAGAAGTGCTCGGCGGAAAGCGGCCTTCGGCGGTGACTAACGAAGGAACGTTCTCTGATCCCTCCAGCGGCGCAGTATCGAGGAGCGACAAGTGGATGCCCACGCCCAGGGCGGGCCGTTTCAATGCGGCAAGCGCGGCTTCGTCCGCGAATTCACCCCCTGCAACTAATGACGTGCTCGTCAGGACTCCTTCGTCATGAGCTTGCAGAATCCCTGAAGAGATAGCTCGGTCAAGTCCAAAATCGTCGGCATTGATGATTAATCGGCGGCAGGAACCGCTCATAGTTGGCGTGGAAGGCGACCTTGCCTTCGGTAGTAGGCCCAGGCCTCGCTCAGGATTCTCGGAATAATGTCGAAGGTGGCCATCGTGGAGAGTCCCTTCGTTCTTGGATGGTAATCGACCCCAAACTCCGTCACTTGATAGCCGCGCCGCGCCGCTTCCAGCAGAATCTCTGCGTCAATAAAGGATCCTCTGGCCTGGATGTCCATCCCGTCGAATACCTTCCTCGGGAACAGCTTGAAGGCAAAATTCACGTCTCGTACACGGAGTCCGAAGAGAATTCGGATAAACGCATTGTAGACTCGAGTGAAGAGAAATCGCTTGAAACCCTCCCGGCGTTTCAGCCGGTACCCGATAACCACGTCCTTGCTGTTGAAAAGCGGCAGGGCGCGTTTCAGTTCGTTCATGTCCACGGGGCAATCGGAGTCCACGTATAGAACCGCGTCCTTGGAAGCTTCCCGAAAGCCCCGTTTGAGCGCGCCGGCCATCCGGGTGTTCTGCTCAAGGGAAATGACCCTGAGGCGGGAATCCTCTTCTGAAAGTCTTTGTAGGATCTGGAGCGTAGAATCGGTGCTGGCGTCGTTGACCACGACCACCTCGTGTTCCCCGGGGATCTCATCCAGAACATCGAAACTGGCCCGAACGGCCCGCTCGATATTTTCCTCTTCGTTGTAGGCCGGCATCACCACAGACACACTGGTATGAGCCGACTCATTCCGGGGATTCGCCGGAGAAGGGGACGATGTGTTGGAGAGTCCGTCAGACATATCCGATGTCCCTGAAGTGTTTCATCAGCACCTCGACCTCTTTGATCTGCCCGTCGGCGCCGGTTGTGATGTAAGCCTGGTCTTCCAACTGCTTCTTCAAGGCAGGATCCATGATTCCCTCTGTGACTGCCTTGCTGCGATACTCGGCGGCCTTTGGTGGGCAACTCTGAGGCTGATCCTTACGGAGCAATAAGGGATCCAATATGCCCTTCATCAGATGACCATCCGAATCTTCGGGGATCGGGAGGCCGAGCAAGTAGAGTATCGTCGGAGCGATGTCGATGACGGTATATTCCTCCCCCTTCCCCTTCTTCTGTATGCCGGGTCCGGCGGCAATATACACGCCGTTGCGGATGTGCCAGCCCTTGAGCGAGCCTCGCCGATTCTGTGACGGCGCGGCGAAACCATGGTCGGAAACGACGAAGATCTTGGTGCCTTCGCCCGCCTGCTCGACCAGTCGTCTCAAGTAAGCATCCGCCTCCTCATAGCAGCGCTCAACCCGATCGCCATACTCCTTCGCCGATTCCTCCGAGATCCCATCGTACCGGTGAGGCTCCTTGAACGGCCAATAGGGATGGGAGATCCGATCCGTCAGCGTAATGACTTCGATGAAAAGGTCCCAGTCCTTGTTCTGCGCCAGAAACTCCCCCGCATCCACGTGGCGCGATTCGACATCCACGCTGTGCTCATACAGCAAATCGAGCGTCCGGGGGTCGGTGTACATTTTCCATCCTGCGCCCTCGGCCAGGTAATTCAGCCCGATCTGCTCCTGCAGCTCCCCATAGAGCGACCGAGGTTCCACAAAGCTCCAGGATTCGTCGGGATGGCGGAACAATGGGGAAAGATAGATGGATACCGACTTTTCATCGGTCTCGAGTATTTTGAAAGTCGCGAGGAAACGCACCTGATCCGGAAGCGAAAACACCAGCAGATCCGACCAGCCGCCGGTCGGAAGCGCAAACGTGTGGGTTGTCTCCCCCACCGAGACCTGTCCGGCAAAAATCGGGGGATCCGCAGGCTTCTTTGTCTGCGCCAGCTTCAGCTCGATGTCGAAATCGACCGTCCCGCCGAAAGTCTCGAAGACCGGCACGGATATCTTCTGCGGTTTTCCGATGGCCACACGGTGGATGTCCCCCCGGTTGTGGAGAGTGATGAATCCCCGTTCCATCGGGAAGCCGGATATGAAGGAGCCTTTGACGGGATCAGGCGGATAGGTCCCCGGCACGTTCAAGACGATGGACGAAAAGCCCGCTTCCGAGGCGAAATTCCACACGGCCTTCCGCGTCCGGAAGGTTGAAAGAGAGGTCCCCCATCCCCGGATCCCGTGGTTCTCCGGCATCATTCCGGTGAACAGCGAGTTCCAGACCACCGGAGAGAGCGTCCCCCCGATGGACTTCAGATTCCCATACGTCCCCCGATCCATGAGTTCCTTGAAGAACGGCAGCTTCCCCTCGCGGATCATGGGATTGATCACATTCCAGGTTGCGCCGTCCACTCCAAGGACCATGACTTTTCCAAGCGGAGCTGCCGGCCCTTTGGGAGCGGAAGAGGGACATGCCAGGTGAACCGTCCCGAGAACAACGATTGCAGTTCCCCAGGCAATCAAAAAGCGGTGGGAGAATTTTTCAGGTGCAGAACGAATGGCTTTATCCATCGAAGATCAAAATTCAGACGGCAAGAAGGAGTCTTTTGTCGCGCAACCCTACCAGACCCCGGCGATCACAGTCAACTTGATGCGCCGGTCGTGCCTTTCTTCTTTTTTCGGCGCTTCTTACGGGCCGGACGAGGAGAAAATTCATCCCGAAGCGGATCGTATCGCCAGTACAATTCGCAAGAACCGCATTCCCACTCATCCTCGCCGCTCGGTGCCATTTCCTCTCCGCACTGGAGGCAAAAAGGATTCTGAATTTCCCATCCTTTTTTCTTGCGGCGCGCAGGCATCTCTGAACGCGTTTCTTTCGGTAGTGTAAAGACCAAAAAGGATCGGTTGAGTATTGATCGGATAAAACAGGTGGACTCGTGCAGAAAATCAGGCTGCTCCTGGTTGCATCGAAACCCTGACTTCGAGACAGCGGAACTGCGGGTCGTCATCGCGGCGAGCCGGCGCCTAGCTGTCCCTGAGGTGCATCAGGAATTGGTGGAGGGCGGCCAGACCTTCTTTGTTGACTGTCTTCAAAAGCTCGAAGGTCTTTTTCTGAATGACCTCGTCAAGATTCTCATCTTGATTGATGATCAGCTCGAACCGATCCATCTCCAACACCTTCATGAGACTCTCCAGCCGCTTGACGGAGATGTTCATTCGTCCTGATTCGAGCAGGGATATAGTAGTTGGATGAAGACCTGCCAAGGTTGCCAGCTCCGCCTGACTCATTCCGCGGAGTTTTCTTTCCCTGCGCAAGGCCTGACCTACATATTCCAGTAAACCCATGGCCTCTCCCCTTTATTGGTGGTTCAAACATCCCGCCGTTTCGTTTTGAGCCGTGAAACTCGGCCGAAGATCGCCGGTCGTTTGAACCGTCCCCCCAATCCTGAAGCTGAAAGGTGAAATCTGATCGACTGTTGCCGCTCGAAAGCGAGCGGTGGATTTCCTAAAACATCTTATGTCAGACTGTGCATATATCTTATAATTCCGCAATCCGGTTGTCAATAGAATATTTTGGGGGTATCTTGGGCCGATTCTTCTGTTTTCGCGAAGAAATCGGGTCCCAGCGAATGTATAAGGCAAACGTCCGGAGACTACCTTTAATTTAATTGGCTGTGGTTTGCCCCAAAATGAGGCTAGGGGGTTTTGTCCCGTGCAACAAGCTTCGCCGCCCGTCGATTCACAGACGACATCGCCAGCCGTGCCAGAGACCCGGGCGTGACCCAGCGCGTCTCCACACCCTCCCGGGGCCGCAAATCCCCTTTCTCGTAGCGGCACGAAAACACGCGGACATTCTCGGAAAACCGGGTGAAGCTATGGGACAGCTCTGCCTCTTTCTTGACAATCTGAATCCTCCCCCCCAGCTCTGCCCGGACGAATGTGAGCAAAGCCTTCTCGAATCCACGGCCACGCACGACCGTCGCCCTCGGAAACTCCCATAGGCCCCCCATGAGCTCCGTCTCAGGCCTGCGCTGAACGAGGATCCTGCCGTCACGGCGGATGATGCCCATGGCCGCCCGCAACTTCTTCACCGGTTGTGATGCGCGCCGGATGGGAATCTCCTCCTGTGTCCCTGCTTGATTCGCCCCACACTGATTGCGGATTGGGCAGCGGCCGCACAGAGGGGCCGCGGGCCGGCATATCCTGGCACCCAGTTCCATGAGGGCCTGGTTGAATTGGCCGGATTTCGTGGCGGGAACAAGGAATTGCGCCGCCTGGGCGACAGCGCGGGAACCTGCATTAGATGTGGGGTCTTTGCGCAGGTTGAGCAGCCGGGAGACCACGCGGCTCACATTTCCGTCCACCGCGGCAACCGGCCGGTCATAGGCGATGCTGAGGATCGCCCCGGCCGTGTACGGCCCCACACCCGGCAGAGCCATCAGCGAGTCCAGGTCGTCCGGGACGCGCCCTCCATGCTCCTTGACGACCTCTCGGGCGGCCCGGTGGAGATTCCGTGCCCGGGCATAGTATCCCAGCCCCTCCCACGCCTTGAGGACCTTCGACGGCGCGGCCAGGGCCAGGGAATCCACCGTCGGGAACTTTTCCGCCCACCGGAGGAAGTACGGGACGACCGTCTCCACCTGGGTTTGCTGAAGCATGACTTCAGACACCCAGATCAGATACGGATCCCCCGTCCGCCGCCAGGGCAGATCCCGATGATTCCGCTCAAACCACCGATTCAGATTCCGGCGGATGTTACGCTGATCGAGGTTCATCACATGGGAACTCCCACCTTCAGGTTGTCATTCAGAGCCACGCCTTTGGCGTGGCGAAGAATCTTTCCAGGGGAACACGATGCCGATACGGGAACAAACCCTCCGCATGATGGGGCTTTCCGCGAAGCGGATACGGGCTGTAGCCGGGGGTAAGCCACGCGTTATCGGGTGGCTTACCCCCGGTGAAAGGCCAACCCAATCCATCATTTACCCCAACGGGGTTGCGGAACAAGAGTCCTCTGCCCCTTCAGGGCAGGTTTCCGTTGGAAATCCCGATCCGGGGGCTGCCCGCCACTGGCGGACTAGCCCCCGGCGTAATCATACCTCGACTCCCACCTTTGGTTTGTCATTCAGAGCCACGCAAATGGCGTGGCGAAGAATCTTTCCAGGGGAACACGATGCCAATATGGGGCAGGCATCCATAATCTGCTCGCCGAGACCGGAATATAGCATACCGGACGCCGGCAAAGGAGAGGTATAATCCAGGCCATTAACCCGTTTCCTACCCCGGGGATGAAACCGCTTCCGTCCGATGCAAGAGAGGAATCAATGGCCGATCTCCCCAAGCCCGATCAGCCCGGCAAAACCAGCCCGCTCCGGCGGCGGCTGATTGAGCTCGGCGTCGGTTTCGGCGCACACCTGGTCCGCCTTAGTGGCCGTGGCCCCGCTTGTCGCCTCCCTGATTGTCCTGCTAATCACAACCAGTATGGCCACCGGCACCCATGAGACGATTCTACCGATGATATTTTCTGAAGATACGGAAGATTTTCAGGGCAGCCTGACCGAGTTCGGCCTTCCATACGCCGACAATGCCCTCTACGCGGCCTTTCTCCTCTCATTCATCGTGGCAGTCGTCGAGCAGGTGACAGGATTTCGTTTGCGGCTCCACTCACCTTCGCTCAAGACTTCGTTTCTGGTCTCTCTCATTCCCTTCGGGTTGGCCGCCTTGATCGTGCTGGTGTTTTCCAGCGGAAATTTCTCGCTGGGGGACCGCCTGACGATGTGGCTCATGTTCGGCATGCTCTTGATCCCGTACTTGACGGGAATCCTCGGCCTCAAGGTCATATCGTTCTTTGAGAATGCCATTGTGAAGAAGATTCTGGAGCCGGATTCCGCGGAAGGACAATCAGAGGAAGCAAGGTAGGATGGGGCTTGTTCCACGGCTCAGCAGGAGCTTCGCCCTCCCCAATTCAATCCAAGAAGTCGAACGGGAGGGCGAGGCTCCTGCCGAGCCGTTCATCAGAGGGGTAGGATCGTAAAATCTGCAACGATCTTCACTTCCGAATAAGAATAAGAAAGATGAGCACGGTTTCCAAAACCAATAGACCCTCAACGACGGATTCACGAAGCATCATATGCCGCTGTCGGGTACAAGCTTTCTTCAGATTCTCATGCCTCCATTCTGCCGTGTGTTCGTCTATCAGTCGACTTCTCTCTTCCTTGGTTTGAGCGGTTCTGAGGACCTCTTCTGGCACGTCCGGCATGTCGTCGACGTCCATCTTGCCGAGCTCATGGTAGCTTCGCTTAATGGTTCTGAAATTCCATACCAGTAACCAAAGCGACACTGTACACGAGCCAATAAGCAGGTAGTTTAGAAACAGTGTCCTTTCACTCGCGGATAGAGCATCGATCGAAAAGAAAGTCAGTAACAGCCCGTTGATAGTGAGCAACGCACTCCAATAAACGTTTAGTGACTCCTGGAACTTGTTGATCAGGTGGAGTTCGTACTCTGTGTTCTCATCACTCAAGGTGCACTCTCCTCAAATATCCTCGCCCACGGAACCGAATGCATCGGATAGAAATAGCGATCCGCAGTTAAACAGTTATGGTGCTGCATGTTCTTTAGCCGTCATAAGCGCGTTTAGTAAGGCGCTCTTTGCACAACCATTCCCGCCACAGATCACCATAAAGTCGGGGGCTTGAAAATGGGCTTATGAAAAGTGTCAAATATGATTGGTTCGCCCCAGCCCCCATGGGGAGTTTCAACAAAGTCCTCCTTCTGTCCATTCTCAACCAGCCACTTTCCAAACGCCGCGCCATCCTTGGTAAGCTTGATCTTAACTCCTTCGTGCTGAACCAGTTCGACAAACTGCGTTCCCTCGAGCTTCTCAACAAATTTTCTTGGTTGAAACATGCCAGCGGAGAAGTTTTTCCCCTTGCTTCCCAAGGAATATTGATGGCCCATCATATCTGTATGAGGAATTTCGAGATTCTTCTCTGCCATCAGGATAATGTGCTGCTTTGTCACTGGGTCGATAAGGCTGTTGATCAGACTATACTGAGCATCTTTGTTCTCCGGATCGCTTTGGACCAGTCGAAGTAGTTTAACTTGGTCTACGATCGCTGGAGAAACTGATTCCTTTATTGCATCGATAAAGGACTTCGGGTCCACATTTCCATATTCTGAAGGAGGGTAAAAAACGAACGGCCGGTTCCAAAGGATGGCGAAGAAGACACCAGTGACCAGTAGCGCGAAGACAATTACGAAGACCGTCAAGGCAACCTGAACGCCTCCTGTGGTCTGAGTCAGTGCATAGCTAAGCGCCATTTCTGTGAGCGCAACCAATGCGGCAATTATCCAGAGAGGCGTGATCCGGCCTTTCGGTCGCAGCATTTGACTCTATTCTCTTTCAGTCGATTCCAAGTCTATGGTCAACATGAAATAGCCCGTACGTGGCCAAAATCGCCAGACAAGAACTGCCAGAATATACCGGATAATTATAGCAAAATTTGGAAGCTGGGGAAAATGTGGATTAGGTGTGGCAGTGAGAAGCCGCGCCTTCGCCTGCTGGCGGAATCGCCTCCCCCTACCAGATCCCCCGGAAGGCGCGGTAGGGAGGGCGCCTCATATACTCGCGGTACTCGTCCCCCCGGGCCTTGAGGAGCTGGCGCTCTTCGAAGGGAATGACGGCGACCCGGGGCTGGACGGCGGCGATGAACTTGTGAGTGTGCCCAAGCAATCAAGGCCCCGAGATGTCGCCGTCGGTGTTGTTGCTGAACGTATTGGCGGTGGCAATGTCCAAATTCGCGTTCACCGTTCCCGAAAGCAGGACGCCCCATGACCCACTATCGGTAAAATGGGAGTTTGTGACATTGATTCGGGTTGGCTCGGATGAACCACCCACAAGATACAAGTTCGCGTCCCAATATCCGCCGCCGTACTCAATGGTCACATAATCCAGTGCGTTGGCCGTGGAGTTCGAATAGTAGAAACGCAGCCCACCCCAATATCCAGGGAGTGCTTCTGCACCTGTGAACACGATAGGTTCCAACGCTGTGCCTATAGCCTCCAGACTTCCATCCGCCTGGACGGTCATTTCGTTGCCTGCATCGAACATAAGCGTCGTCCCTGGACTCAGCGTCAGGGCCGCTGATACCCCTAGATCCTTGCCGATGAAATACGGGACGTCGATGCCCGGCCACGTCGCATCAGCCGTGACATTGCCGGCTTCAATGTTGACGACGTCGATGTCATTTCCACTGAAGGTACTCGCGTCATCAAGGAAGCCGATATGATCGGCATTTATCTGGGCGGCGCCCAACGTATTATTCGTCAGCGTGTTTTCAGAAAACGATGAAATCAGAACTTCACTCCTGGTGAGGATTCCATACGATCCACTTTCCTGAAAAGTGCAATTGCTGATCGCAATGCGCGTGGGGCCGGTGGTGCCTCCCGTCAGGTAGAGGTTGCCATCCCAGTACCCGCCGCCGTATTCAATGGTCACATAATCCAGTGCGTTGGCCATAGAGTTCGAATAGTAAAAACGCAGCCCGCCCCAATATCCAGGGAGTGCTTCTGCACCTGTGAACACGATAGGTTCCAACGCAGTGCCTATAGCCTCCAGACTTCCCGATGCTTGGACGGTCATTTCGTTGCCTGCATCGAACATAAGCATCGCCCCCGGACTCAGCATCAGGGCCGCTGACACCCCTAGATCCTTGCTGATGAAATACGGGACGTCGATGCCCGGCCACGTCGCATCAGCCGTGACATTGCCGGTTTCAATGTTGACAATGTCGACATCGTTTCCACTGAAAGCGCTCGCGTCATCAAGGAAGCCGATATGATCGGCATCTATCTGGGCGGCGCCCAACGTATTATTCGTCAGCGTGTTTTCAGAAAACGACGAAATCAGAACTTCACTCCCGGTGAGGATTCCATACGATCCACTTTTCTGAAAAGTGCAATTGCTGATCGCAATGCGCGTGGGACTGGCGGCGCCTCCCGTTAGGTAGAGGTTGCCATCCCAGTACCCGCCGCCGTATTGGATTTTCACATACTCGAGTCGGTTGTCCATCGAATTCGAAAAGGAGAAACGCAGCCCACCCCAATATCCTCGGATGGGTTGTTCCCCGGTCAGTACAATCGGCTTCGCTTTGGTACCGACGGCTTGGAGTTTTCCGTCACTAGTCACCGTCATCTCATGGCCTTCTTCAAAAACGATTCTGACTCCGGGTAACAGGGTAAGGGTTGCGCCGCCCGAAACGCTCAAATCCTGTTTGACGTAATACGTTCCCGCCAATAGCGTCGTGTCTGCGTCAATGTCCTCCAAATATATCCGAATCAAACTTCCTGAAGGGGTGCATCCAACCAGCAGTCCCCCTAAAACGAGCACCGTAAGTCCAATCGCAAACCACGCCATTCTGAATGAGATGCAGTACGAGAAAAGTTGTTTCATTGGTCTGTCCTCCCTCTGATTCCAAGAATCAAGAACTGAATTTCTTCGGTATAGGCAACATTGTTCCTGGGCATTAGTCAGTATACCACGGCATCGGTATACATATTTTGGCCAAAAATTCTCCCAGAAAACAGAAGCCTCCACAGTAAGTCCTGTATCCACCCATCTGACTAGGGGGACGGAGGCTCGTCTTTGATTAGCCCCCTCGGACTGGCACAACTCATAGTTTTCGCTGTTGTGATGACTTTGACTCGCAGGAACACCGACCCTGCTCAGTTGCGGTAGGTCTCACATGCCACCTGAATGACGTCGACTAACTGCCCTCTATCCATGTCAGTAGATGCCAAACACGTTCTTCTGTCATCACGGCCATACACTCCTCACCATTCAACATTCAGGATGTTGCACCAACCGCTTCCGGAGAAACATCCTCGGTCGGTCTCGCGTCCACCACCCACCATTTCCGGCTCAGGCGTCCTGTGGTCGTCTCCCACTGTATCGAGTATCCGTCCGTTGTGATGGCGATAGCGCCGTCCCTCCCCGTCTGCAGGACGGTCACCCCGGCCTCTTCATACCGCTGGACGACGTCAGGGGCGGGGTGCCCGTGGGGATTGTTGGCCCCGGCAGTCACAACGACAAGCCGGGGCTGAACGGCGGCGATGAACTCGGCGGAACTGGAAGTCGCCGAACCGTGGTGGGGCGCCTTGAGGACTTCGGCCCGCAGAGGCGCGTTTTCGGAGATCAGACGCCTTTCAGTCTTGACCTCAATATCCGCGGTGATGAGCATCCGGATTGTCTTGTAATTGATCCGGATGACCGCCGACAGGTCGTTGAACTCATCCGGGTCGGCTCCTTCGCTGGGACGAATGGGATTGAAGAATTCCAGGGTCCCCTCATCGAAATGTATCTTGTAGCCCGCCAGAAACTCGCGCATTTCGATCTCGTTAGACCTTCCCGATTCCTCCAACTTGATCCGGTCGGGATCTTTCCTGCCGAAGGGGGGCAGCAGGAGCGTTCCCACACCGAAGTTCTCAACGATGTGCTCCAACCCGCCCATGTGGTCATTGTCGGGATGGGTCGCGACGACGCAATCGATGTATTCGACACCTCTGGACAGGAGATAGGGCGCGATGACGCGCTCCCCGGCATCGAAATTAAATAAGTTTCCCCCGCCATCGATCAGGACGTTCCGTCGATCGGGAAACTCGATGTAGATCGCGTCTCCCTGCCCGACATCGAGAAAGACCACCTCAAGGCGGTCCAGGTTGACCGGATGATAGAAGGAAATCGAGGTGAAGATAAGAAAGAAACCGAGTGCCCACCGGATTACCCGCCAGGCGCGGCGTTTTCCCTCCCCGAAGGGAGCAGCCGGCTCCAAAAGGGCCCAGATTCCGAGGAAGTAGAGCGCCATCATCACCAGCGACGGCATTCCCCAATACGGGTGGATCCCCGGCAAGGACGCCAGCCAGTGAGACACGCGGAAAATTCCCTCGATAAGGACGACCGCGGCGGCCGCGAATGGCTTGGCAAGGTGGAGGGAAACCAGGCTGAGCCCGCCTGTGGCCATGACCAGCGCCAGGGCGGCCATTCCGAAGGGGACGATGAGCAGGTTGGCGAAAGGCGCGGCGAGGGTGAGGTAGGAGTAATAGAACGCAATGAGCGGCCAGATGCCGATGGTGATCCCCAACACCGTGGCAAGTTGTTTCGACAGCCAATGCGGCGTCCTCTCGGGGAGAACCCCTTCAATCCGGGGAGTGATAACGAGCAGAGAGAACACGGAGATGAAGGAGAGCTGGAATCCCGCGGTGAATAGCACAACGGGGTTCCAAACCAGGAGGACAAGACCGGCCAGGCAGAGCGCGTTCAGCGGGTCGTATTCCTTCTTCAGCGACCGTCCGGCGAGGCAAACCAGCAGCATGAAACCTGCGCGCATTGCCGGGACGCGGGCCCCGGCCACTAGAATGAACAACGCCGCCGCCGCGAAGCTCAGGGCGTAAACACGGCGCTCGGAAATGGGCAGGATCCGAAAAATCGCCAGAGCAGCGACGAAAAGAAAGGTGACATGGAGACCGGAAACGGCCAACAGGTGTCCACAGCCGGTAAACCGCAGCGACTCGGCATCGCGGCTCCGGGAAGGCATTCGTTCGCCCAGGAGTATCGTCGCTGCGAAATCGCGATGGCGGTCGGGCAGGAGACTGTCGAGATTCCTGAAGACGATCTCCCGGATCGCGGTGGTGATTCGCGGGATGACCCCTTGCGCGTTCGTTCCCAGGACGACCGCCTCCTCACCCCGGGCCAATACCTTCCCGGCGATTCCCTCCAGGTGCGCGTAGCGGTCGAACCGCTCGACTCCGGGATTCGCCCGGGAATAGGGCCTGGCGAGCCGCCCTTCAACAACCACGTCGGATCCTTCCGGCACAACGATTCCTGATTCACTCCAATTGACCCAGAACTTCGCGTCCAATTGGAAAGATCGTTCGCCGATTCCGAGCCGGTCGGCATGAAGCAGGAAGGTCTGATACCCGTCCTGGGGGCCGGCGAGCGAGGAACGCAGGATACGCCCATGAACCAGGGCGTCGGCTCGGACGTTTTCTTCCACCAATTCTCCGGCCGGATTAGTCAGAATGGGACGGATCTGCGCGCGGGATAGGAGGGCCGCCGCGGGAAGGAAGAGCAGGAACACGGCCACCGGGGCGTTCAGGGGCCATTTGCTTCTCGCCAGCCAGATGGCCGCCGCCAGCACCAAGCCGAACACCAGGCAGATTACCGGAGTGGGAACGGAAGTGGTTGCCCCGAACAGGATGCCGAAGATGTATGCAGCAAGGACCCAAACGAGGGGACGGTTCATGCTTCAGTTGTTTCCGGGCGCATTGTCGGAGGCACACGCAGGTTCTTGCCGGTGATCCTTCACACAGCAAGGAGAGCGAACAGGGACAAGAAAGGTTATATCATGCTACCGGCAAACCTGTAAACCTCTGGCAAGTTACACACCATTGTGCCCTAGTTCAAATTTGACGCGTCCAAAAAACCGGAGTAATATTGTCAGGTATTACACGCCTGCGAGCGATTGCAGGCGCAGGTTGGCCCCATAAGGACCCTCATTGACGACATCCCCACTAGAGTGGGCATATGGAGGCTGGAAAGCCGATGGCATACATACGGACACCCAGAGGTTGGGAGATCCCGGAGCGGGAGGCCACTCCCGAATCCGCTTTCATAAATAGAAGACAGTTCATTAAGACCGTGACGGCCGCGGGAATCGCCGGGACCGGGTTGATTTCGTGCGGACAGGAGGGACCCGGCCCGACTGTTGTGAGAAGGCCGAGCCTCGCCCCGATCGAAGTGCCCCAGGTGCCGCCGCCCAGTTTGGCCTCGGACCTTTATCCGGCAAAGCGTAACGAGAAATTCACGGTCGAACGCCCCCTTACGGCTGAGGAGGTTGCGGGAAAGGCCATTAACTACTACGAGTTCTCGACTCAGAAACCCCTCGCGGCCCGGCTGGCCGGGGAATATCAGCCCCGACTCGAGGAAATGGACTGGAAGGTGTCGGTGAAGGGCCTTGCCAATGGGGACAAGGAGCTCGGCATCGACGATCTTGTCCGGATGGCCTCCCTGGAAGAAAGGGTATATCGGTTCCGGTGCGTGGAAGCCTGGGCGATGACCGTTCCCTGGACCGGTTTTTCTCTCTCTGAGTTCATCAAGAAGGTCGAGCCGAAATCTTCTGCGAAGTACGTGCGGTTTGTGACCTCTAATGACCAGGAAAACTTCCCTGGTGTACGGCAGCAACCCCGCTACCCCTGGCCCTATTTCGAAGGGCTGACCATGCCCGAGGCTATGAATGAACTGACGATGATGGTGACCGGGATCTACGGTCATCCATTGCCCATGGCCCATGGCGCGCCGATTCGCCTCATTGTCCCGTGGAAATATGGGTTCAAGAGCATCAAATCCATTGTGGAAATCGAGTTTACCGAGGAAAAGCCGAAAACCTTCTGGAACACGGCATCTCCCGGCGAATACGGATTCGAGGCCAATGTGGACCCCGAAGTCCCCCACCCACGCTGGTCCCAGGCCAGGGAACGGGATGTCGCGACTGGAAACAAGCGGGACACCCTCCTGTACAACGGTTATGGGGAGTGGGTGGCGGATCTTTACGCGTAAAGTTGCTGGAATCCCTGGCAATCCACCGTTGGTCGTGCCGAATTCCCCGACTCAATCTCATCGCCCTAATCCTTCCCGGACTCCGACAGAAGAGGGCTGTCTCGAATGGCACTAAGTTCCTCAGAGATAGGTGCACAAAAAAGCTGGGCAGGGTAGCATGGGCATCCCTTCGAGGACTCAGAGCCTGCCCTGAGCTTGTTGAAGGGACAGGCTCACCCTGGGCTTTACTCCGTCGCCCCGCTGCGGGCGGGGCTGAAATCTGCTTAACTTAGCGCCATTCAGTTCTGATACAATCAAGGATTCTGGGACGAATCACAAGACTTTATCATTACCGAATCTCACTCTACTGACAAATGGCACGATCAAACGACGACTACATAATTATTAAGGGCGCACGGGAACACAATCTGAAGAATATCGACCTGAAGATCCCGCGCAACAAGCTGATCGTGATTACCGGACTGAGCGGATCCGGAAAGTCCACGCTTGCCTTCGATACCATCTTCGCCGAGGGACAGAGGCGATATGTCGAAAGCCTGTCCGCCTACGCCCGCCAGTTCCTTCAACAGATGGAAAAGCCCGATGTGGACTACATCGAAGGGCTCTCCCCCGCTATCTCCATCGAACAGAAGACGACCAGCAAGAATCCGCGCTCCACAGTCGGCACGGTAACGGAGATCTATGATTATCTCCGGCTTCTCTTCGCCCGGGTAGGGCGGCCCCATTGCTACAAGTGCGGGAGGCCCATCGCGGCGCAAACAGCCCAGAATATCGTCGATCAGGTTCTCGCCTATCCCGCGGGCACCCGTGTTCAATTGCTGGCGCCCCTGGTTATCGGCCGGAAAGGAGAATACCGCAAGCTTTTCGAGGACATCCGGAAGGAAGGCTTCGTGCGGGTTCGCGTGGACGGGGAAATCCACGACGCAGCCGAGCAGATCGAACTGGACAAGAAACGAAAGCACTCTATCGATGTCGTGGTAGACCGGCTGGTCATCAAACCGGAAATCCGCAGCCGGTTGGCCGACTCGGTCGAGACAGCACTTCAGATGGGCAAGGGACTCGTTCGAGTGTGGTCCCAGCCTCCGGAAGGGAAGAACAAGAATAAGGGGTCGGAGACGCTGCTGAGTGAACACTTCACGTGCACCAAGTGTGGAATCAGTCTCCAGGAGCTTTCTCCTCGCATGTTTTCCTTCAACAGCCCCCACGGCGCTTGTTCCGCCTGTCATGGGCTGGGTGAGACCAAGGAGGTCGACCCGGATCTGGTCGTCCCCGACCCGGAGTTGAGCATCGACAAGGGCGCCGTCCGGCCATGGAGCACAGGCAGGCGTTCCGACCGCTACTATCAGCAGCAACTGGAGTCCGTCGCGGAGGCCTACGGTATCTCAAAAGAGACCCCCTTCAACGAGCTCGATGAGGAGCATCAGGACGTTGTCCTTTACGGCACGGATGGCAAGGAGATCGAGTTTGAGGTCGATTACGGGGACGAAACATACTCCTTCTGGAAGGCTTTTGAAGGGATTGTCCCCAACCTGGAGCGGAAATACAGCCAGTCCGAATCCGAAGGGATACGGAATTTCATCGAGCAGTTTATGTCCACGCTGAAGTGCAGCAATTGCAAAGGAGGCAGACTGAAGCCGGAAAGCCTAGCCGTCAAAGTCGGCGACCTGTCGATCAAGGAAGTGACCGGATTGTCCATCGGGGCGGCAGTGGACTTCTTTTCCGACCTCACCTCAAAACTGACCAAGTCGGAAGAGGTGATCGGCCGGAGGATTATCAAGGAGATTCGAGAGCGATTGAATTTCCTGGTGAACGTCGGGTTGGACTATCTGACCCTTGACCGCAAAGCCGGCAGCCTATCCGGAGGGGAATCCCAACGGATCCGGCTGGCGACGCAGATCGGCGCCGGTCTGGTCGGTGTGCTCTATATTCTGGATGAACCGAGCATCGGGCTCCACCAGCGCGACAACAAACGGCTTCTGTCGACTCTCCGAAGACTTCGGGACCTGGGTAATACCGTGATCGTCGTCGAGCACGACGAAGAGACCATCCGCTCCGCGGACCACATCATCGACCTGGGACCCGGTGCGGGTATCCACGGGGGAATGGTAGTCGCCCAGGGACCCCCTGCGCAGATCGTCAAGAGCAGAAAATCGATCACGGGGCAATATCTCCGCGGCGACCTTCATATCGAGGTTCCAAAACGCCGGAGGCCGCAACAAGGGCTTTTCGTAACGGTTCGTGGGGCACGCCATAACAACCTGAAGGGAATAGATGTCAGCTTCCCACTGCGGACATTCATTTGTGTAACGGGAGTTTCCGGTTCCGGGAAATCCAGCCTGGTCAACGAGACGCTCTATCCCGCAGCAGCCACAGTTCTCAATCGGGCGCGAATGCACGCCGGTGCTCACGACAGGATCGAAGGGTTGGAGCATCTGGACAAGACAATCGATATCGATCAGTCTCCCATCGGGCGGACCCCGCGTTCCAATCCTGCCACCTACACGGGCCTTTTCACTCCCATTCGGGAGCTTTATTCCCAGACTCCCGATGCGAAAGCGCGGGGGTACAAGCCGGGGAGGTTCAGCTTCAACGTCAAGGGCGGTCGATGCGAGACCTGTCAGGGGGGAGGAC
>SDBV01001389.1_pt1 | contig 36503 bp, 62 predicted proteins | sample 2277081 | NCBI WGS metagenome assembly SDBV01 (sample SAMN10402039, study PRJNA504765) | marine sediment metagenome | isolation source: marine sediment core GS10_PC15, 223 cmbsf | place: Arctic Ocean: Southern Knipovich Ridge | collected 2010 | reverse complement strand
ATGTAGCACCCCACCTCTACTAAGTAAAGGAGAGCAGAGGGATATTGTCCAATGCCTATATGGGGAAATGGCCCGAGTGGTACGATGGCCGGGTGCGACTCCTTGACCTCTTCTGCGGCGCTGGCGGTGCGGCGATGGGGTACTCCCAAGCGGGGTTCACTGACATCGTTGGAGTCGACATCGACCCGCAGCCCAACTACCCATTCCGGTTCATCCAGGCCGACGCCTTGGAGTTCATGGACGCGATGATCGACAGTCGGGAGGACATCGGCTATGACCTAGTTCATGCGTCGCCGCCGTGCCAGGCCTATTCATCGAGCACGGCTGACCCGGCCGGCCACCCTGACCTGATAGCCCCGACTCGGGAGGCACTAGAAATCATCGGGCGTCCCTCAGTAATCGAGAATGTGCCCTTCGCTCCCTTACGACCTGACCTGAGGCTGTGCGGTTCGATGTTCGGGCTCCCGATCTGGCGGCACCGGCTCTTCGAGACGACGTGGATGCTATGGGGCCCGCCGACATGCAGACATCAGGAACCCCCCTGGCAGGTAACGGGCCACCTCGTCAACGGAGACTCCATCGCTGTCCGACATCGCAAGCCATCCTTTACCCGCGGGAAGGACATCATGGAGATGCCCTGGGTGCAGACTCCGACAGAGCTCACGGAGGCGATCCCGCCCGCTTACACCAGATACATAGGCGAGGACTTCATCGCTCAGGTAGGGTGAACGGGTGCCCAACTACACCGCAGAGGACAGAGCGAATGCTGTCGCTGTCTGGAAGGAACACGGCACGGCAGAGGCAGAGAGGCAAACGGGGATCACAGGCCGAACCATTACCCGATGGGCTAAGGCCGCAGGGGAGATGTCCCAAGACATGACTCAAAAGGTATCGACGGCACGCGCGGCCGCTGCTGAGAAGGTCGCCCTGCAATGGGGTGACTACCGCTCCGCGGAGGCTGCACAGGCCGGCGCAGCCGCAGGCCATATACGCCGTCAAGTGATAGAAGCATCCGACGAGGGCAACCACCTCCTACTCCGGGCCCGCTCGATTAGCTACGGCATCCTGATCGACAAGGCCGAACTCCTGAGCGGTAACGCCACCGAACGGATCGAAGGATGGGCCGAGTCCGAGCTAGACCGTGATCTAAAGTCCCTGGTGAATGAGATGGAAGAGGTTGTACGGAATGGCAATGGCGCGGACCCCGGTGGTCGGGCGACGGCTCACCCGGCGTAGGTCGTACTGCAAGTGGACGGTTCACACTCCCCGCTGCACGTTGCCCGCGGTGGCGATGCTGCATAAGGAAGTCTCCGGTAAGCCCTGGCCGCTGTGCGCCGGCCACGCCGATCTGATCTATCGGTGGAGGTCCGCGGATCATGAGGACCGTCTGACGTTGGTGGCCACCCTGTGACCGCCGACCCCGATTGGGTTCCACCTAACCCGGCTGCCAGTAGGTGGGGCAACCCCGACTGTGACCGCGGCTACCACGCCGTCGCCCGCGTGGAGTCCCGAGTCTGGCCGTTCATCTGGCGCAAGCACATCGAACGGCGATGCTGGAATTGCGACTGGACGGACCCCGCATGACTGTCCACATCGCGGCCGACCTGAAACGCTACGCTCGCCCGGTCGATGAACTGATCCCCCTACCCGACAACCCGAGGCACGGCGACATCGGGGCTATCAGTGAAAGCCTCAAACGGTTCGGGCAGTTGAAGCCAATAGTGGTTGACGGGGAAGGTCTGATCATTGCAGGCAACCACACCTACCTCGCCGCGGTGTCCCTCGGCTGGAAAAAGGTGGCCGCGGTCAACCCCGAGCATCTGGACGGGGGTGAGCTCGCGGCGTTCGCTCTGGCCGATAACCGCCTGTCCGACCTGGCCGACTATGACGAGGCGATGCTGATGGAACAACTCTCGGCCCTCAGGGATCTAACCGGCACGGGGTACTCAGGCGACGACCTCGATGAGCTGCGGCTGATTCTGGATGAGCCGTTGTCCTTTGAAGAGTTCGATTCCACCGACGCCCGGCTGGACGTGAACAAGGGCACGGGGCGCATCCTCTGCCCTAACTGCAACCACGAGTTCCAATGGAAAGACCGCGGGAAGCCCTCCACGTAGCCTTCTGTGATCGAGGGGCCGCCAAGTACGCCTGCACGCATTGGCATTACGCAGACGGGATGCCGGTGGGGGCTCTCGTCACTTTCGGGGTGTGGGAGGGCGAGCGGTTCATTGGGGCCGTCATCTACAGCAAGGGTGCCTCCAAGACGACCATGCGTGGACACCGATACGACCTCAACCAAGTGGAGTCCTGCGAGCTAGCGCGGGTGGCACTGAACCGGCATCAGGCTCCCGTAACTCAGATCGTCGCCGCCACGCTGACGAAGTTGAAGGAAGTCAACCCAGGGCTCCGGTTGGTCATCTCCTACTCTGACCCAGCACAGGGGCACCACGGAGGGATCTATCAGGCCGGCAATTGGATCTACGTCGGGCGGTCCCAATCGACTCCCGAGTACCGCATCCAGGGTCGGTGGGTTCACAGTCGGACAGTCCACGACTCCCAGCAGGCGCACCACGACGGGCGGGTCGAGGAATACAAAGCATGGATGCACACTCTGCCCAAGAGGCAACCCGCCGATAAGCATGTCTATTACTGGCCGTTCGATCGACAGATACGCAGAGCGATCATGAAAGATGCCCTCCCGTATCCTGAGCGATACGATGAGCCGGTACTTGCGGAACAGGTCTCAAAGTGAGATGCCACCCTTCCGGGGTGGAGGGCCGGGTTCAATCCCTGGGTTCCGCTCTCGCGATAGGTCGGGGGTGCGATGATCCAATGGCCGTTGGTGAGCGCCCCCGACTGAAACGTTCCACGTGAAACCTTCATGCTGAGTAACGCATCCCAAGTCCTCCTAAAGCACGCCCCCGATGCCTTCGAACGTATGTGGGCCGAGCGACTGATCTGGCGGTTGAAGATGCACCACTTCCAAGCACCGCCGACTGGCGACTGGCGCGGGTGGATGCTCCAGGCCGGCCGAGGGTCGGGCAAGACTCTGACCGGCTCATTCGATGTGCTGGAACACTGCCTCGATAACCCGGGCTACCGATACGGGATCATCGCCGCCACCTTCAATGACGCCAAGACCGTCTGTGTGGAAGGCGAGACCGGGCTTATCGCTGTGGCCCTGGCGATGGGGCTCATCGAGGGGGTCGACTTCGAATGGAACCGATCTGATGGCGAGTTCAAGTTCACCAACGGTTCCCTCGCCAAGCTCTACTCCGCGGAGAAACCCAACCGGCTCAGAGGGCCGCAGTTCCATCGGGTCTGGCTGGAAGAGTTAGCCGCCTGGAAGGACGCCCACCTCGGGGATGCCCTCAACACCACTTTCAATAACGCCATCGGGTTCGCCCTCAGGCTCGGGGACGACGCGCGGTACATCGTTACGACCACGCCCCGGCGCAACGAGATAATCAAAGACCTAGCCGAGCGGGACAACGTGGCGATCACCCGCGGGAGCACCTACGACAACATCGAGAACCTAGCCCCGAACGTGGCCGAGGAAATCCTGCGCTACGAGGGCTCGCATATAGGCCGACAGGAAATCCACGGCGAGATAGTGGAAGAGGTCGAGGGCGCCTATTGGACGTTGGAGATGATCGAGCAGGCCTTGGAGTACACCCCCGAGGAATGGGGCCGGACCATCTGCGGAGTTGACCCTTCTGGCGGTGCTGATGAAATCGGGATAGTGGTTGCCGCCGAGATACCTTCCTGCTCCTGTCCCTTCGCCCGCGACCGAATGCCGCATTTCGCGGTGCTCGATGACCGGTCGCTGAAAGCCTCGCCTGAGATATGGGCGGCGCGGGCTGTCAGCGCCGAGGCTGATCGGATAGTCGCAGAGCGCAACTACGGCGGAGACATGGTTGAAGCCGTGATCCGTCAGGTAGATGTCAACGCCCCGGTGAAGCTGGTTAACGCCTCCCGCGGCAAGCTGGTCAGGGCCGAGCCGATAGCCGCCCTGTATGAGCAGAAGCGGGTCCACCACCTCAAAGCATTCCCTCAGATGGAGGATGAGATGACCACCTACGTGGGCGGCGAGAACTGGTCGCCTAACCGAATGGACGCCCTGGTGTGGGCCCTAACCGAACTGATCGCCAACCCGAAGCGCAAGTGGGCGGCATACTGATGGGGCCGCCTCCCGCTAGTCTGCCCGTCAATGTCTGCCCGTACGGCGACCCACACTGTCCTTGCCCTGACGGCGACCCCTGCCACTACGAGGGCGATGACCCAATGACCCCGCCGACTGACGAGGAAAAGGTGATCGTGCCGTGGTGAACCTCGCCCAAGCCTGGGACCTCGGAGGAAGATTCAAAGGACTCCACTTCGCACAGGGGCGGTCCATGCTGACCCTGCCGGGACAGATAGACACCTCCAAGGTGGGTGACGGCACAGGCAACTCGGCGGTCGAGGCCTGCCTGTCCACCCTGGCTAACGCGGTGTCCGAACCCCCGATCGGGGAGAAAACCGAGGACGGGATCAACTTCGGTCATCTCGCCGCCAAGCTGCTCGCCCGTCCCACTGAATGGATGCGGGGATCGTTGCTCACCCGGCACATCGTCGTGGCGATGAATGTCGTAGGCCACGCGGTGCTCTGGAAGCAACGCTCGGAGGCCGGCCGAGTGGTTGGCCTTCCCCCCTTGCCCCCGACGATGGTGGAGCCCGGCGACGGGCACTCATCTCTGGCGACCTTGGAGGAACGCCAAGAGGTAGCCGCGGGCAGGGGCAAGACGATCACCCATTTCGAGTACGCCCCACCTGAGCGCAGCCCGATCCGTCTGGAAGTCGATGACGTGATCTACCTCCGACAGGACGTGGACACCAAAGACCTGAAACGGGGAACTTCCAAGCTGCGGACCGTCCTCCGCGAGGTGCTGCAAGACGAAGAGGCCGGGCTGTTCGCTGCGGCTCTGCTCGCCAACATGGGCATTCCTGGGGTCATGCTGATCCCCGACCTAGACGCAGGCGAGCCGGGTCCGAGCAAGGATGAGGCCGACGCGGTTGCCAAGTCCTTCTATGAGCGGTTCACCGGGCCACGCCGCGGGCGTCCTCTGATGATGACGGGCAAGGTCAAGGTCGAAGTCCTGTCGTTCAATCCTGACCAGATGAACTTTGAGGTCATGCGGCGCATCCCCGAGGAACGCATCTCGGCGGTTACCGGCGTGCCCGCGATCCTCGCCGGCCTGGGCGCGGGCCTGGACAAGGCCACCTACTCAAATGCTCGAGAGTTGCGGGAGTTCTTCACAGAGCAAACCGTCGTCCCGAATTGGGAACTGCTAGAAGAGGAATACACCTTCCAACTGATGCCCGACTTTGGCGGGGGCGTACTCAGCTACGACCTGTCCGAGGTCCGCGCGCTGCAACAGGATCAAGATGCCCTCTGGAAGAGGAACCTTGAAGCCCTGGAACGGGGTGGGCAGACCGTCGCTGAGTTCCGCGAGGCCGTGGGGTTGAAGTCGCTACCCGGCACCGACATCTTCCTGCGGTCACCGACCGTCCTAGAACTGACCGCCGCTGGTGTTACCGGAGACTGAGGACCGCCTGATTGTCGCCGCCGCCGCGAGGGTCCGCACCCTGGCGATGGTGGACGACCCCGAGGAATGGGTGGAGTTGTTCGGGGCTATCTGGCTGTCTGTAATGGACATTGCTTATCGGGCGACCTACGCCGGCCTGCTCGGAGGTCAGAAGGGGATCATCGACGACATCGTTCGCCAGCTACAGCGCGGAGCCTTGAAGCCCGCCGCCACTGCTTTGCTGATCAATAACCAGGCTGTGATTTGGGCGGCCGAGGATGAGGAAACCGTCCGCAACGCGGCTCTGAGAATTGCGGCTGGTCAGGTACTCCCGGCGATCAGCACCGGGGAACACATCGCGGGCGTGGTGGTCAACCAACTCATCGGCGGGGGTCAGATGGCACCCGGTCAGGTATCAGCCCCGAACCGGGTGGTCAAGACCTGGCAGACCGTGGGCGATGCCCTGGTCCGAGACTGGCATGTCGCAGCTAACGGCCAGCAACGGGACATCCTTGACCTGTTCGCTGTCGGGCCCGACGCTCTGATGTATCCGCGCGACCCCGCGGGGTCAGCAGGCAACGTGATCAACTGTCGCTGCTCTAATCCCAAGACGATCCTCCAATCCACCGCCCCGCCCGGTTCCCCCGCCGCCCTATTCCAGGCAGGTGTGTTGTAATCTGGCTAGGCTCTCGCCCCATGCGTACCAAGCGCCTGATGTTGAAAGACATCACCGAGGCCGGGGAACTGTCCGCAGACATCGCGACCCTCATGGTGAAAGACCACGACGGCGACGTGACGAAGCCGGGCTACTTCGGCACCCAACCCGTCTCCATAGTCTCCGGACATAACTGGGGCGACCTCCTATTGGGCAAGGGAACCATCAGCGACGAGTCCGGCACCAAAGCCGTATTCAGCGGCAAGATGAACCTCAATGACCCCGACGCGGCCAAGCTGCATTCCAAGCTGCGCTTCGACCTCGATCCTGATAACGGCCCGCCATTGGTGGAGTGGTCCTACGGCTACGACACCCTGCCGGGCGGCGAGTCCAAAGGCGACTTCGCTGGCGAGACAGTCAACTTCCTCCAACCCCTAGAGGACGGGTCGCCAGGCGCGGACGTTGCAGAAGTTTCCCCGGTGGTGCGGGGAGCCGGTATCGGCACAGGCACCACAGGCGTCAAGTCCCGCCGGTTCGCTGACCACCTAGAGTCGGTGACCAAGGACGTGGCCGAGGCCATCAAACGGGCCGAGGCGGTTGCTGCCCTCCGAGCGGAGGACGGCAAAGAGGTATCCCCGCAAGCACAACGCCTTCTGGAATACCTCATCGCGGAGCTAGGCGACCTCACGACGCGGGCCCAGGCTCTCAGTGAACCGAAAGATCAACCGGCCGAGACGCCAGGGCAAATGGACCTACTCCAATTGCAGTACGAGGCGTTCGTCGGCCAACGACAAGGAGTACCCATAGATGCCTGAACTCCAAGAGCACGAGGCACAGAAGTTCGATCTGAAAAAGGTCGAAACCGAGATGGACTCCCGCATGGACAACGTCGAGCGGATCACCGAAGGCGTCGACACATGGGATGACATTCCAGAGGATCGGGAAGGGGCCGGCGACCTGCCAAAGATGATGAGGGAACTCAACATCCTCGGTGAGCGTCGGGACGACCTGATGCTGAAAGCGGGCAACGCCAAGCAGTACGCTGCCCTGAGGAAGGTGTTGAAGGAGCCCGAGAAGTACCTCGACGCTCCCAAGGCCAAGGTCGCAAAGGGAGACTTCGCCAGCCAGTTCGCGGATTCCGTGTACGGCAAGAAGGTCAAGGAAGGCATCCGCGGCGGCACAGCCGAGTTCGCCTTGGAGTCCTTCGGCTTGAAGGCGACCCTCGGTGAGGACGCCGCCCAAGCGGGTGTCGATACCGCCTACCCGGTACGGCCTGACCGTATCCCGGGGATCGTGGAGGAACTGTTCCAGACTCCGAACATCTCTGATCTGATCCCGGTCATTACGACCACCTCGGATTCGATCGAGTACGTCACGGAGAACTACACCGACGCCTCCGCGGAGACAGACGAGGCCGCGGTCGCTGCCGAGTCCACCGAGGACTTCACCCTGGTCACTGAGCCAGTGCGTGATATCCGAGTTGGGATCAAGGCCACTGAGCAGGTGCTTGGTGACGTAGGCCTCCTGCGAGGACTCGTCCAGCTTCGGTTGCGGAACGACATCGACCGGCGCGAGGATCTTCAACTGCTGTCAGGTGACGGGGTGGCCCCGAACTTGGACGGCATCCTCAACCGGGCGGGCATTGGGAACGATGTCTACTCGCTCGCCGCGGGTACGAGCGACTTCCTCGATGCCATCTTCCGGGCCGGCACGGTGATCCGCCAGGCGTTCAGCAACCCCACCGTTGCAGTTATGAACGCCATCTCCTGGCAGGGCATTCGCCTCGCCAAGGACATGAACGACAACTACCTATACGGGCCTCCCAGCGATGCAGGCGTGCAGCGCATTTGGGGCTACGGAATCGTGGTCAATGAGAACATGGACGACAACCTCATCGCAACTGAGGTTCCCGTCCTCCTGGGTGATTGGGCCAACTCGGCTCTGATCGCCCGGAACCCGAATGTCGCAGTCGGTGTTACCGACTCGGATGCCTCGGACTTCCTTGCCGACGTGCTGACCTTCAAGGCCAGCATGCGGGAGGCGTTGATAGTCCACCGGGCCGCAGGGTTCGCAACCGTGACCGTGGCCGCATAGAGAACATGGCGAAGCAGGCGTACATCACAGTCGACCAAAGGTGGTTACTCACCAAGGACGGCAAAGCGGTTCCTTCGGGACACCCTGACGGTGTGCGCCTTCTAGCCACGCCCGGCACAAAGCTAAAGGTCGAAGTCGCTGAACGGGTCGGGATCATCAACCCCGAATCTGTCGGCGGGAAGATCAAGCGGCTTTGGGCGGGGCCTCCACGCGACAAGGCAAGGAGTACCTAAATGCATTGGAGCAACTTCCTAGAGGATGAGATCCTCGACCACGTACTCGGGACAGGTACCTTCACCTCCCCGACCGCATGGGGTTCGCTGCATGACGACCCGCCCGCGGAGACAGGAGCTAATGAGCTCACGGGTGGTTCCTACGCCCGGCAGACGATCGTGTTTGGCGCTGCGGCGTCAGGTACCGCATCGAACACCGCGGAAGAGAACTGGGACCTAACCGGCGTCACAGCCGGCGATGTCCTCTTCGTCGGACTGTTCGACGCCTCGACCGCTGGCAACTTCCTCTGGGGGATGCCACTAGGTGGGGATGCGGACACCTTCACGGCGCTCGCCTCATCTGACGTTCTGACCTCCTACGGGCATGGCCGGGCCAACGATGACCGGGTTGTCCTCGGGGTGGCCCCGGGATCGGCGCTGCCGACCGGCCTATCTGAGGACACGATGTATTGGATCGTCACCGTGATGACCGATACCTTCCAGCTATCCCTCACGATGGGCGGCGGGGCGATCAACTTCTCCACTGATGGTGAAGGGATCATGTTCCTAGTCGACGCCAAGGCGTTCAACGCGGGCGACACTTTCAGAATCGCCATTGGCGACCTGGACGTTTCGATCGACTGACTAACCTCTGGCCTCATGGCCGGCTTGCTAACTACAGACCGAATCGTGCGGAGCCTGACCGGCAGGCTGGCTCCGCACCTCGGGCATCAGAAGCGGTGGGAGTCCCGCGACGGTGTCGCCATCTACTGCCTGGAGCACGACGCGGAAATCATGACCATGCGAGACATGATCGACCTCGGCATCCCGCTGCTCTCCCCCCAGGCGCAGGACCGGGTGCGCGAGTCCGTATCGCGGTGGATCAGGGATAACTCACCAGAGGATGCCAAGCTCGTTTTCAAGGTCTGACATGCCACGGCTGATGGACGAACGCCTAGCCCGGTCCCTCTACAAACAGGTTCAGCCGTGGAAGCGGGACGGCCGGACCAGACCCGTCTCACTCACCTATCAGCGAGACTACTTCTTTCACCCTCGGCTCGGCTCAGACGTGTTTCCCAAGCGGGCCGGTTGGCTCAGACGGGGCGGGGTTGACCCCGGCGAAACGGTGCTGATCGTCGGCTCCGCATTCGGGTACCTGGGCGAAGCCCTATTCGCGGGAGGGATAACCGACGTGTACGGAATCGACTCCGGGTCGTGGTATTGGGACGCCGCCAACAATGGGGAGTGGGCGACCGGGGCGAAAGCCCGCACCGCCAACGACTGGATCGGATCCGGCACCGAACAGGCATCCATCGCCTTGCTGTCAGGCGCGCCCGTCAAGTTCGATTGGGTGATAGATGAGGATGCCGCACCCGCACATTCCGACGCGGAACTCCCCGCCTTCATCGCCGGTCTCGAGGATCGGTCGACCGGCCCCGCCCGAATCGTTCACCTGATCACCCCTGTCGCTGATACCGGCCCCGGCGACTCGTCCCAGAATTGGAAGTCGATGACCGACTGGAAGGCGGTAGCCCCGACACACACTTGGGTGGGCAACGGCACGGTGGAATGACTCTCTCCACGATCACCAACGCCGCTATTCCCCCAGGAGGAACCGGAGGGCATGTCGGGCCGGTCCTGGCATCTGGCGGCACAGATCTTTACGTGGTCGCTGAGGACATAGGCACCGCCGACAAAGTGGGCATGTTCAAGTCCACCAACGGGGGAACCACCTGGACTCGTCAGGACACCGGCAATGCCCCTGTCCTTCCCAATAATCTCATGGCCCTGTCGATGTGGTTAGACGGCGACCTTATCCACATCGTCGGGGTTGACGAGGCTCAAACTGCGGGCATGGCGTTCGCGCAGATATTCGAGTATTACACCTTCGACGTTTCCACCGATCTGTGGGGGATTGACGAGCAGATCACCACCACCACCTTGTCCGGTATAAGCCAGGAGAACAACTCTGTGGACATTGCGGTGCGGTCAGACGGAGATGTGATAGTCGCCCACCAGATCAGCGACCGGGCCAACATGGGGAACGACTACACCCAAGCGGGCTATTCCCGGCGTGAGGGTGGAACCTGGACCACAGAGGTCGAGTTCTTCGGTGAAAACAACTCACATGCGGTCTTTGATATTCATTCTGTGATGGCTCCCAACGACGAGTTCCACGTTCAGTATTCCTCGGGACGTGCCCAGACTTTGGACGCTGCCAATGTTCTCAGCACCCGTGTCAATGGGAATATCAACACAGCACGGCTTGTCACCTGGGACAACGGCGGAACCCAACAGATCCTCGGGGCGAGAAGTACGGTGGTGAATAATACTGCTCGCCGTTATCAGGAGGACGGCTCAGGGGACATTGCCTTGGACTTGACCTCCGAGGTTGTCAGTTCCGGCGACAACGATCAGGTATTTCGTGACTCCGTTGCGTATGACCCTCAGGATGATATAGCCCACGTTTTTTGGTTCGATGCTGATGCGGACCTTCACCATGCGACGGCCAGCCAGGGGACAGGGTTTGGAGGCATTGAGGAACTGGCGACGACTACCGGCAACGCATCCTGGGCGCAGTACTACGAACGGGACGGGGCCAGGCAGATCGGGTACCTCGTCCTAAACGGGTCGACTCTCCAATTCGATGAGGTCGCGTTAGCAGCCGCCGCTCCGGTCTACCCGCCGTGGCCTCGCCGCCACCGGGTGCAGGCTAGGCTCTGACGCCATGCAGTTCACAGGCGTTTACGTCATCAAGGACATTCTCACGGCTTTGAACGCGGCCGACACCCTCGTAGAAGTCACCGCCTCATCTGACGCTTCGGTGGCCCTGGTCCATGCCTGGTTCAGTCCTCGGGGTGCCGTGTTGGATCAGTTGCAGGAAATCAACATTTTCATTAACGACGTTGCTGGCACTGGGACGACCCAAGTCCCGACCCCGCTGCATGAGGGGTACGCCGCATTCGGGGGTACAGGTCGGGACGTGATTACCGGGGAAGGGGCCTCGCCGACAGACATCATCGAGGATGGGTTTCACTTCCAATCCGGGTGGGTCTGGCCTCCGATCCCTGAGACTTTCATCGTCGTGCAGCCGTCCTCGATCCTCGGCATCAGACTTCCCATTGCGCCCGACGCTGCGATGGGCTGCGCCTTCGGGATGATCTTTGGGGAGATTGGCTAGGAGGTAACCCGTGGGATGGGTCTACCGGCGACCGCCTCCACGGAGGCAGGGCCGCCAACTACTCCCGACTCTGACCAGCGCGCCGGGTGCGCCGATAGTCCTGGGCTCGGCGCAAGGGCATGCGGTCCCGAGTGGCGTCGCTGCGCCCACAGTCCTTGTCCTAGCGACTTCTGACGGTCGGGCGGTACCAAGCGGCCAAGCAGCCGGTTCGGTCGTTAATTTTGGAACCTCGTCGGGCCATGCTGTTCCCTCGGGGTCAGCGGCCGGCACGGTCATACGGAATGCCACCGCGCGGGGTGTCGCTGTACCTTCTGGCACCGCGGTTGCCTCCCATGTCGTGGTCGGGGCCTCTGCCGGGCATGCGGTCCCGTCAGGCCAGGCCGTGGCCTCCCATGTGGTTATCGGAACCACTGACGGTCATGCGGTGGTCTTTGGCTTCGCTGCGACCGCCGTCGTCAACTTCGGGACGACCAGCGGCCACGCTATCCCCTCGGGTCAGGCCGTCGCCTCTCATGTCGTCGTTGGTCAGGCTGACGGGCGAGCAGTACCGAGCGGCCAGGCCGACGGGACGGTTATCGCCGGGATCGTCACCGGAGCAGCCCAAGGCCACTCTGTCCCTTCGGGGTTCGCAGCGGGCACGGTCATACGGCTCGCGACCGCGGCCGGCCATGCCGTCCCGAGCGGCCTCGCTGTCGCATCCCATGTAGTCGTCGGATCAGCCCAGGGCCACGCGGTTCCCTTCGGGTTCGCCGCGACCGCGGTGGTCAACTTCGGGACCACTTCCGGGCGGGCTGTTCCCTCAGGGCAAGCCACCGGCACGGTCATTCGCATATCCGTCGCGGCGGGTCGCGCGGTTCCCTCAGGGCAAGCGGTCGCTTCGCATGTGGTGGTTGGTGCTGCTGACGGCCGGGCGGTCCCGTCAGGGCAAGCCGTACCGGAGCTCATCAGGGTCGGGACCACCTCAGGCCACGCGGTACAGCACGGCCGGGTTACCGGCTCCGCGGTCATCGGGGTTATCAACGCGGCGGCTCAGGGCCACGCAGTCCCAGTCGGTCAGGTGCTCGGGACTCTGGTCAACTTCGGCACCGCGGACGGCCACGCCGTTCCTTCGGGTCAAGCAGCCGGCGTCACGGTCAAGGTCATCGCCGCCCAGGGGCACGCGGTACCTCACGGCCGGGCCACTGTCGCCGCTTTCATCAACTTCGGGGCGACCCAAGGCCATGCGGTTCCATCGGGTCGGGCTACCGCGGAGGTCATACGGGTAGGCACCACTGACGGCCACGCGGTTCCCTCAGGTAATGCAGCCGCCATAGTCGTCGTTGCTGGTAGCACGGCGGGTCGTGCCGTTCCTTCGGGCCAAGCAACAGGGGCCGTCGCTGGAACGGTTACCGGAGATGCCCAGGGCCATGCCGTTCCGTCTGGACAGGCCGCGGCAGAGGTCATCGTTATCGGTACCGCGACGGGTCGCGGGGTTCCTTCCGGTGTCGCTGCCGGCACAGTTATTCGCATCGCTGTCGCGGTCGGTCATGCGGTACCTCACGGCAGAGCCACGGTTGCGGCCTTCATCAACTTCGGCACCACATCAGGCCGGGCCATACCGTCAGGCCAGGCGACCGGCGATGTCATCAGGATTGGTGCAGCGCAAGGCCGAGCGGTTCCCTTTGGCACGGCTATCGCCTCCCATGTGGTGGTCGGGGCCGGCCAGGGCGCAGCGGTCCCATCGGGCCGGGCTGTCGGCTCCGTCATCGTCGGCGGGGGAATCGTCACTGCCGCCGCGCGGGGTCATGCAGTACCATCAGGGATAGCGACCGGCACTCTTCTCGTTCTGGCTGTAGCAGCCGGTCATGCTGTCCCGTCAGGGGTCGCCGTAGGTGTACGGATTGTCCTTGGTTCCACCCGAGGCCATGCGACCCCTTCGGGACGGGGCCAGGCCTCCAAGATTCTGAACGGGTCCACCTTCGGCCAGGCTGTGGTTTCAGGTACCGGCCAGGCGACGATGATCGTCATCGCGTCCACGGTGGGCCATGCTGTCCCATCAGGATTCGCAGCCGCCGACCTAACCCACTTCGCCACAGCCCGCGGCCATGCTGTGCCCTTCGGGTTCGCGAGGGTTGCCATCGTCGGGGTCGAATGGTGGGACTTCGACCCGCGGCCTACTACCGATGGGGTGCCGGCCCATGCGGGCATGATCGGAACCTCCCGACCGCCGCCGTGGACCTGACATGACACAGTTCGCAATACCCGATGGCGATACAGCGACAGGCCTCGGCTGGACCAACTCAGGTTTCGCTCGGCTAGATGAAGGGGCACCTGGCGACGGGACCGTTGCCAGCCAGGCCTCAAACAACACCTCGGAGTTCCTCGACAAGACGCTCAGCGATGAAACCGATCCCGCGGTATCTACCGGCCATGTCCTGCGGGCCCGGTGGCGGAAGCCGTCAGGTAATAGGCAGACCAATGGCATCCTCGAACTCTGGCAAGGGGTTCCCGGTTCCGGCACTCTGATCGCCACCCTGACAGCGAACAACCTCGGCGGCACCCTCGCGATTAACACGGTCGGTCTGACCGGCACCGAAGCCGACAACATCACCGACTACGCCGCGCTCCAGGGGCGGGTCTATTACACCTATACGGGCGGCGGGTCGCCAGGATCATTCGAGGTCGATTTCTTCGAGTTGGAGTTCCCCGACGCGGCCGCAGCCACCATCGACGGCGCAGCGATCGGGCACGCGGTACCTCACGGACTGTCGGCCTCAGAGGTCATCGTCATCGCCTCCGCGGAAGGGCACGGAGTCCCGTCAGGGTTCGCGGCGGGAGCCACCATCCGAATCGGGACCGCTGCGGGTCACTCATCCCCGTCAGGCCAGGCGGCAGGTGTTGTTGTTCGGTTTGCTGCCGCGGCTGGCCATGCGGTCCCATCTGGTCAAGCGGCCGCTGATGTCCTCCGTATCGCCACCGCGGACGGGCGCGCGGTTCCCTCAGGCCAGGCCACCGCGGACCTAATCCATTTCGGCACTACCTCTGGCCATGCCGTGCCGAGTGGGGAGGCCATCGGGTCAGCGGTAACCCCCGCGGTAGATGGAACGGCCCAGGGCCACGCCGTACCGTCAGGCCAGGCAGTAGCCGACCTCACTATCCCGGCGACGGCGCAAGGCCATGGGGTTCCTTCCGGCCAGGTGGTCGGCGTCGTCATCGGGACCATCAACGCGACCGCCCGAGGCCGCGGAACTCCGCGGGGAAGAGCCGCCGCAGATGTAGTCGTAATCGCAACCGCTACCGGACACGCCGCCCCGTCAGGTCAGGCCACCGGGCTCCGACTGATCAACGCCACAGCATTCGGCCAGGCCGTCGTTACCGGTCAGGGCGTCGGGGTCATGATCATCCCGGGTGCTGTCGCTGGCCGAGCGATACCTGCTGGTCAGGCGGCCGCGAACCTCACCCGACTTATATCCACCCAAGGCCACGCCATCCCATCAGCACAGGCCACCGCGGGCATCGCGGGGGCGAGCTGGTATGCCAAGGACAAGCGACTCGTCACGGCCGGTGGCCCGGCGTTTGATAGGATGCGACGTAGATCAAGACCGCCACCCTGGACCTGAACATGGCGCTATGTACCCAATCCGACGCGGAACTGTACGGCTCGGTCGACTTCACTTCTGAGCCTGATGCCGCCGTGACCCTCTGGCGGGACGGCGCAACCGCGGTGATCGAGGCCTACTGCGGTCGGGACCTCCAAGAGGATCTAGGCCGGGTGCAGGTATTCACCGGATTGAACTTCCATGAGATACGCCTAGACCTAACCCCTGTGAACGTGGTCACCTCAGTTGTAGAGGATGGGGTAACCCTGGTCGGAGGGATCGACCCAGCCGCGGCAGTCGCCGCCGATGACTTTGTGATCGACCCCGACAGCGGAAGCCTTCGGCGTCTGAGCGCCTTGCGACCCATCGCTTGGAGGTACGCCGGGACCATCAACAACATCATCGTCACCTACGACGGCGGTTATTTCGAGGGTGGTGGCGGGTCCAAGTCAGATATTCCGCAGAACCTCCGCGAGGCCTGCGCCGTCGCTGTGGGCGACATCTTCCGGGCCGGCCAAGCATGGGCCGCATCTAACGGAGCCAAGCGGGTGACGATCAACGACATCGGGTCGCTGGACTTCGGCGGCGACGGGGGCGGGGTTCCGTATTTCGCCGGCAACCTGACCCCTCACGTGAAGGGTCTACTGGCCCCGTTCAAGCGATACCACGTCGGGTCGGGTGGAGGCATTGCATGACTTGGTTCGGGTTCCTGCTCATGGTCGGCACCGCGGTCGCGGTGTTCCTTCTAGTCCGTTACATCGGCATGCGGCTGCTCGACGGGTACGAGATAGCCCGCAGCAATGACCTTTGACCAAGCGGCCTCGGTCCTCGCCGGGCTCTACGAGGAAGCCCTGACAGATAAAGTCGACGTGATGCGGGACACGCCAGGAGCCTTAGACGATTTTGGGAATCCAGCGGAAGCCTTCGCGGTGTCCTCCACCCCCGACGCCTGGGTGAAACCCGGCTCGGTCGATGAAGATCGAGAAGATCAATCCTCACCGTTCCGGACCAAGACCGTGCTCGTAGCCGCGGCGTCTGATGTTCTGGACTCTGACCGGATCAGATACCCGATAAGCACCGGGCGGGTCTACCACATCGTTGCTGTGGAAACGATCAACGCGGGAGCCGTCACCGCTCGGAAGCGGGTCACGATAGAGGTGGCCGACTAATGGGTGTCAGCTTCACAGGCAAGACCACCACGAGGGGCGGGCGGGTCAAACTCCATGCCAACTGGCGGGCGGTCCTCCGCAAGGAAATGGAGCCGGCCTTCGGGGATGCCGCCGACAGCATGGAAGAGTTCGCCAAGAGCATCGTCGCCGTGGACCTCGGAGAGTTGAAAGGGTCGATCCGGTCCTATGTGCTCATCATCGGTCCTGACCTGACCGCCGTGTTGGAAGCGACCGCGGCACATGCTGACTTCGTGGAGTACGGGACAGGTACTAGAGGGAAGGCGACCGTGCAGCGCGGAGCCGGTCGGATCAAACAACCGGAGACTTACCAGCACGGCCCGAAACCGGGGATGCGCGCCCAACCCTACCTACGCCCGGCAATGGTGTTCGCGGTCAAAAAGCACTTCAAGTTTGGAGCCTGATGGCTGTCTCACCCGAACGCCTCATGGTCGAGTTCCTGAAAGCCGATACGCCCCTGGCCACCCTGACCTCGGGCCGCATCGCGACCAAGTTGCCTGACAGCCCGACGCTCCCGTTCATCGTCGTGAAGCTGGTCGCTGGCGGTCCCGAGGATGGCGAGGCACCACTGAACCTCTACAACCTGCAACACGACTGCCTTGCCGGCGACCAGGCCGCGGCCGACACCCTCTTTCGGGCGCTGATCGACGCGGCTCTTGCCAACATCAATTTCACCGGGACCCACGGCCGTCTGAGGGGCGTCGGAATCTTCGGGGTGCGCCGGGACGACTCGGAGAATCACATCAACCGTTTCCGGTACATCGTTGATGTGTTTGCTCAGATGTCCTAGTCTGAATGCTGCCGAGGTGGACAACACCTGATCGGCACCGCCTACCAGAAGGGACAACCGTGGCGAAGGTAAAACGGGTCGCACCGCATCATGCGGTGATCCTAAAGGACAAGACCCATCTCAAAGCCGGTGACAAACTCACCGCAGCCCAGGCCAAGGAAGCCGAAGCCTTGGGTGTTCCCACCGTCGAGTCGACCGAGGATGATTCCTGATGACAGCACGTGACGTTGATCAGGTACTCACCGGCCCAGGCCAGTTCTTTGTCGCTCCGCCGGGTGAATCGTTCCCCGCGGACGCCGAGACCACTCCCGCTGTCGGTTGGGAGGACGTGGGTTACACCGATGACGGCGTGGCCTTTGAATGGGAGCAGGAAACCGAAGAGGTCGAAGTAGCCGAAGAGGATCTGGCCATCCGTGAGGAACGGACCAAGATCAGCTACCAGCTAGTCACCACACTGGCGCAGTTCATTTTCGACAACCTGCTCAGGGCTCTCGGCGGCGGCGTCATTACCGCGGTCGCTGGCCCTCCGGTACGGAACACCTACACCCCGCCCATCGCTGGGGAGCACGACGACTTCGCCCTGCTGTTCCGTTACGAGAATGAGTACGACGACGGGGCCGGCGCACAGTTCCACACCGACCTACAGGTGCAGAATGCCAAGTCGGTCGAGGGCGGTTCAGCGCCGTTCACCAAGACCCCCGCCAAGTCGGTGATTCCGGTCACGTTCAAAGTCCAGGTGCCGGCAACAGGCGACATCTTCCTGTTTGACGAGTACGTTTCGCTCGTCTGATGGGCGGGCGCCGCTACGAGTTCCGGGCCGCTTCGGAGGCTCGGGACCCGATCCTCTGCGTGTTCAGTGACGGACGCGAGTTCGAGTTCCCCGGTGACGTAAACGCCGATGCCTGGCTGTCCTTCTTCGAGGACTACGGCGACCGGCTGACGGGGAACGTGATCCCGGTTGATGTCGTCGGCCCCATGTACCGCTGCGTATTTGGTGACGAGTACGGGGAGCTGCGGAAGCAGCTGATGATGTCCGAACTGCGGGAGGTCGCCGCCAAACTGTTCAACGTCTACGCCGGATTGGAGGGCAAGGGCAATGACGACGAGGACGACGACCCGGAGGAATCCGCAAACCCTCAATAACCGTCGCCGCCCTTGCGCTGGACTACTGGCCAGAGGTGGAAGCGGACTTCGCGGAGCACTACGGCATCAACGATCCGCTGAGTTTGGGGTGGCGGCGGTTTCGAGTTCTGATGCGCGGGATGCCCGCGGAGGCTCGCATATTCCGCATGGTGCAGGACGACTCCATGAGTTGGAAGGACAAGCTGGACTTGCAGCGCGGGGTACGGAAACGGCGCACTCATGCCAGCGTCGGATCCATCCCCGGTGGCGCGAGCAGGCAGAGCCGAGGTTGAGATGAGGCCGATTCCTGTGCCCGACGATTTTCTCGAGCTGGATTGGGTGGTCGGCCGTGTCGTGCTGACCGGGCCGGACGGCGACATGACCTCAGAACAGGTGGCCCCGGTGGAAGCTCTGATCGTGGATACGGAGTTGTACGGCAAACCGGTACGGGCTGCCGCGGTGGTACTGAGGATCGAACCCGAAGATGTCGGCCTGGCTGTCATCGCCTTCCCCGGTTCCAAGATGATGCCCGTATTCAGTATCACGATGATGGACGGCTGACATGGCGCTCGGCGTTCCGAACATCGCGGTTGCCGGCGTCGCGATCCGTCCTGATGTCTCTGGCTTCAAACGGAAGCTGGAGCAGTCCCTACCCGCACCCCTGGCGGCTGCCGGTGCCGCCGCGGGTGGGGTCCTCGTCGCCTCGCTCGGCGCTGCCATTGGGTCAGCCAAAGTGTTCGGCGGCTTTGAAACCACCCTCGCCCGAATCGTCGGTCTGGTCGGTATCGCCAAGGGCGAGGTCGACAAGATGGGGGAGTCGCTGAAAGAACTGGGCCCGGCAGTAGGGATCGGACCCGACAAGCTGGCCGAGGCGCTGTTCTTCGTCACCTCTGCGGGTCTACGAGGGGCCGACGCGATGGAAACCGTGGAGGCCGCAGCGAAGGCCTCTGCTGCCGGTCTGGGTGAGATAGCGGACATCGCGGACGCGGCGACCTCTGCGATGAATGCCTACGGCTCGGAAACCCTCGGCGCAAGTGAAGCAACCGATGTGCTGGTCGCCACGGTCAGAGAAGGAAAGTTGGAGGCCTCTTCCCTGGCCGGTGCTATCGGCCGGGTTATTCCTATCGCGTCCGAGGCTGGCATATCCTTCAATGAGGTCGGCGCTGCTATCGCCGCCATGTCCCGTACCGGCCTGGATGCCAATGAGGCGATAACCGCCCTGCGGGGGTTGCTGGCCACCATCGTCAACCCGACCGCTCAGGCACGCGACACCCTGGCCGAGTTCGGGCTGAGCGCGCAAATCTTGCGCGACACTGTCCGAGAAGGTGGGTTGCTGGAAGTCATGCAGTTGATGACTGACCGGTTCGGGGACAACGCCGACGCCCTCAACACTGTCATTCCCAACGTCCGGGCCGTCACCGGGTTCCTGTCCTTGATGGGTCAGAACGCCGAATCCACAGTGGACATTTTCCGCAACCTAGAGGACGTGACCGGGATCACCGACGAGGCTCTGGCCGCGGTCGCGGACACCACAGAGTTCAGGGTCAACCAGCAATTCGCCCGACTCAAGACTGAACTTATCGACGTGGGGGCCGATGCAGCCCCGGCAATGGTCGACGCGATGATTGCCTTCACCGATGTCGCCGTCGAGGTACTCCCCGCCCTGGTCGCCATTGGAACTCAGCTTTTGCAGTTTGCGGGTGACACGATCCCGCCCGCGGTCAGTGGCATTAGCGAATTGGGGTTGGCGTGGGGGTTCCTGGCCGAGTCATTTCAGGAACGGAACATCTTTGGTGACCCCGAAAGCGATGCCAACGATTTCAACAAACTCTTGTTCAACGTGAGCAAGGACATCACCGCCCGGCATATCCCTCCGGTACTTGCCCTCGCTAACCGACTCGTCCAGTTCTCAGGTTCGCTCACATTGACCTCGGAAGGCCTAGGTACACTGCAACGGCTCGCCGGGCTGAACTCTGAGGAGATGGGCATACTTGGCCAGCAGTTGTTGCGCGCGGCCCAATCCGGCCAGGAGATCGGGTTCACCACGCAGGAACTACTCGACCTCTTTGGTGAGTTCCCCGGCGTTGCCCAACAGTTCGCCATATCCGCGGCGGGGTCCGATGTCCGGTTCATCGCAATGGCGGCATCAGCCGAGGAAGCCCGGCTAGCCATCGAGGGGGTCGATGATGTCGATATCGATTTCGCGATTGTCGAGGAGGAACTGACCGGGCTTGCCAAGAAGTTCGCGGAGGCGATCGCGGAAGGGACAGGGCTGCGGGACGTGCTGCTCGGCATTGCCGATCCGGTGTTCGCCGCGGTCGACTCATTCGACCAGTACCAAGAGACCTTGGAAGAGGTGGACAAGGACGGGAAACGGACCTCTAGGGAAACCCTGGAACTCGGCAAGGCGGCCCTGGTGATGGCGGCCTCCTTCGAAGCAGCCGGGGTCAATACCTCTGAGGCCTTGCAGGTCATATCCGCGGCGACCGGGCTGAGCATTGGGGAGGTTATTGCCCTCCTTGACGACATTGGCATTCAGATCGACGGGTCGGGTATCGGAACTGACATAGGTGACGGGATCATTGAAGGAATCGACGGTTTGGCCGAACGGCTCCTGGCCGCGATCAACGGGGAGATTGACACTGCGCTGGGTGGGGTCCGAATCCATAACCTGATTGAATCGCCGTCACGGTTGTGGGCCGACGCGGTTGGTCTGCCGATCAGCGAAGGCATCGCGATGGGCATCTCCGGTGGCGGGGCGGCCATCCAAGCGGCGCTCGCCAGTTCGATCCCGGTACCTTCAGCCCAACCGTTGCAGGGCCGGTCGTTCCGCGGTGGCGATGTGACGATCATCAACCCGAACACCACCGACCTTGCTCGGGATCTGGAACGGGCCAACGCGATACAGGCGACCCACTTCATCGGCCGTGACCTAGTAGGGATCGAATAGTGGTCAACAAGACCGGCCTCGACCTCGGCGGCGTGGATCTGCGGACCCTCGGCTACGAGGTGGCATCAGTCGAAGGATGGGACGGCTGGCCCGGTATGCGGATCGGGGAGGCGCATCACGCCTACGAACACGGAACCCGGTTTGACGATCGCGGATTCTTCAACCCCCGCGACCTCGGCATCTCAATGGTGGTGTTGCCCCGCGACCCGATCACCGGTTTGCAGACCCTCGACCCCGCGGAACATGCCCAGGCGAACGTCGATGACCTGCTCGGCGCGCTCTACAACCTCAACGGCGTGACCCTCATCAGGACGATGCCCGACGCGACGGTCAGGGAACTTTTCGACCTCCGTTCGGTGTCGGTCTGGCCGGTGGAAACGGGGCCGGGCAGTTTCGGGCGACGGTTCAATATCCTGCTCCACGCGGCGTATCCGTTCTGGCAACAGACCGGGATCCAATCACAGGCCGGCCAGACTGGAGGCTTCTCCGCGGTCAACGACGGCAATGCCCCGATCAACAACATGGTCGTCACCTTCAACACTGCCGGCCGTCTGACCCACAACGTGTCCGGCGACTACATCGAAACCGACACGACGGCCAGCATCGTGGTTGATGTCGGGGCGAAGACTGTCGCTATCGGATCGACCTTCCACGACAACGAGTTTCACCGGAACCGCGCATGGTGGCTTCAGATGGAGGCCGGCTCCAACGCCTTCACTGTCACGCTCGGCGGGAACGTGGACATCACCTGGTTCCACCACTGGCTCTGATGATCCTGATTCGTCCAGCTGACCCCGACCTTCCCATCGTGATCACCAACGCCGTAACCGTGCAGGTCGAAGAGGACCCGTCATGGTTGCTCGACACGGCCACCTACGTCATCGAATCAACTGACGTGGATATACGCGAGGTGGCGGAATGAGTTATTCGATCGAGGCCTGGCGGGTACCGGGTGTCGGGGTCCATGAACCGATAATCAAAGATGTGGGGTTCCTCAGGGCCACGGTCGGGTCGAAACTGAACGGCGCAGCCCAGTCCACCATCGATGTTCGGTCAGACCTTCCCCGGCTCGATGAGATAGTGGACCCGCAGAACAACGTGGAAACCCTCCTGCGCCTGGTCCGCGGGGAGACCGTGTTGGCCAGTTTTTGGGCACGGAACCGAACCCGCAGTTTCCTTGACGCGGCTCACACCACCATTTCCGGGCCGGGCATCGAAGCAGGATTGGATCACGGCGTCATCTATCCGTTCGACACCCCCGCGGGACCGCCCGCCAATTTCTCTTCAAAGAACCCCGATTGGAAGTTCGGCGCGGGTAACAGTCTGCTTGAGAATCCGGGGCTAGAGGATGGGATCGCCTCGACCTCCTGGGAGGACGGGGTATTGGACGGTTGGACCAAGAACAGTGGGAGCGGGTTCCGAGCGCCGTCAGCCCTAGAGGTGATAGACGATGTGGCCGAGGCCGACGACGGCACCCATTTCCTGATCTTCGACGCGTCGGGTGCTTACTCAGGTCCGAAGTCGCCCGATTTCAAGAACGATGCGGGAGGCGGGAGGTACACGGCGTCCATCCGAATTCAAGAGGAGCTGACCGGCGCTCGCATCCTGTTCGGCATCAAGGTTGACAGTGGCCAGACGATTCACCACACCAACGGGTTCGTGTTCAACGGGTACGCATGGGCCGAACTCGGCAACGTGGCGAAGGGCGCGGGGTCCTCGACCGGTTCCTACCAATCAGTGAACGTCGATGTCACCCTGGACTCTGAGCAGACCAGCACCCATTTCGCGGTGGCGCACGTGTCGCCGGGCGGTCCCGATATCCGGGTGGACGAGTTCCTCTTGGTCGATGGGCCGGGGAAGGGCATCGACCCTTGGGAGGGTGTATCCGCAGCGATCGTCCGATCTGTCAGCAACGTGCGCACAGGTTCCTTCTCCCTAGCAGTCACCACGGACGGGTCAGGCATGGCCACCGGAGGCCACAGGCAGAAGGTGCCGGACGGCCGGATCATCAGCGGCCGGCAATACACCCTGGGCGCATGGATATTCCACAGCGAGGGAGGTAACGAGAACTTCCTGGCCGTGCTGAAACGTCCCTCGGGCGCGTGGTTGTCCTCCGAGGTAACTGTGGTGCCGAACAACACGTACACCTTCGTCTCGGCGACGGCGACCTCCGATACCGACAGTCTGTGGTTCGACATACGCGCCGAGAACCCTGCATCGGTCCTCTACTGGGCTGATGACATGGTTTTCCACGAAGGGCAGATCGCACGGACAGCCGGCGACCTGATCATTCGACTGCTCGCCCCGATCAAAGCCCGCGGTGCCCTCTCCTGGCTGAACACCGACGACTTCACCGCGTTGCTTGACGCGGGCGGGAACACCTGGGATCTGGTCATCGCCGCGACGTTCCGGGCCGGCATGTCCATGCGGCAGGTGCTCGACTTGCTGCGCAAATGGGGCATCGAGTTCCACATCGCGTGGGACGGCACCAACTACCAGCTGCGCCCCTACAACCCTGGGGGCACCGGCACCGACCGGACCACCGGCAGCGGGCCGACTGGGTTCAAAGGCGGGTCGTTCCGCGAGGGTGAATTGAGCCGAGTGTCCCCGGCGTTCAACGCGGTCCTCAGCGGCGGCGCTGACGGCGAATATCAAACCGACACGGACTCGGCTCAGGTCACCGCCTACGGCCGTCGTGAGGGGTATCAGGGATCAAGCGGGGTCGCCTCTGGTTTGTCGGTGGTCGCGAGCGAACTGCTCGACCGGGCCAACCGCAACAAGTTCAACATGCGCGCCCTATTCCGTGACACCACCGGGTTCCTCGTCTACACCAACCTCGCCCTCGGAGATACGGTTGAAGTAGACGCTCCGCCCGATCTTGTCGAGCAGCCAGGCCGGGTGTGGTCGATCACCACCATCATCGACGGCCAGCATGTCGAACCCGACCAGCACATAGTCGAATATCGGCCGGCATGACATTCGACACGGCCAGGGAAACATCGGAAGCGGTCAACTTCATCCTCCGCAAGTTCTCCGAACTCGCCCTCAACGACCCTCTGCAAGCGCAATCCCTGGACCACGACCACCCCAAAGAGTCGATGCCGACCGTCCTCGTGGCCCCGACGAACGCCCGCGATGAAATCAAGAACATGGCCGACCTCGTATGCGACGGGACGGACGACCACGACGAACTCGACGCCGCTCAGGATCTGCTACCCGCCCCCGGAGGCCGAGTCGTCGCGGCCGCGGGCGACTTCCTGATCGACACCAACCAGCTACACCTCGGTCGAAACTCAAACCAGCATGTTCACCTGATGGGGATGGGCCGGGCCACCCAAATCAAAACGAACGACTCCATCGGCTCCATCATTGCGATGGGGCCGGATTGTTGGGTTAGTGACCTTGAACTGCAAGGCGCATCCACGGAAATCGGAATCGGCGGGACAAGTGGGGGGACGCCCGCAGGGATCGGAACCGGAGGCAACCGTTGCCGGGTCGAGCGGGTCATCTTCCAAGGCTGCGACCGATGCATTCAGGTCTCCGGCGATCAGTGGTGGATAGAGAGCAACGACTCCATCGGGAACTCCGGCATTTACTTCATCCAAGATGACAAGAACACCCTATACACGGTCATTATTGGCAACAAGGGTGCTGGTCAGATTGACGTTGGCGAAGCAGAGAACATGCTGATAGTCGGCAACCAACGTCATGCCGGGATCATCGGCACCAACCCCCGGCTGCTGACCATTGCCGGTAACAACTTCGAGGATGCCCCCGACAACTTCAGCGACGGGATAATCGAAATCACCGCCGACCCGGTTGGTGGGACGTTCACTGAACCGATTGACATAACGATCATCGGGAACGAGATGGGGTCGATGGGCGGTAGTTGGGCTGTAATCCTCGACGGGCTAAAAGGTGGGGTCATCTCCGGTAACCATTTCGGCGGGATGGAGGAAGGGGTAACCCTGCGGAACTGCGAGGACATTGCCGTCGTCGCCAACCTGCTCGACACAGGCGAAATCGGTGTTCGCCTGACCGACACCATCGATTCGCTGGTCGCCGCCAATCTGATACCGGACATGGGCGAGGACGGGATTCGGGTCGAAGGCCTCTCCCATCGGAACTACATACACGGCAACAAGATCAGAGCGGGAGCAGCGCCGGGTGATACCCGTTTCGGTATCAACATCGCTGATTCCGCAGCCGAGGACAACATCGTGGTTGGCAACGCCCTCGGTGCCGCGGTCGATTACGTGGGTGACGCCCTGAAAGATGTCGGGACACGGACCGTCCTCACCTACCCGAACCTTCCCATTTACGGGGACAACTTTGTTATCGGCGGGATGACTCTCTACGCCACACCAGAAGGCCACGCGATCCCATCAGGATTCGCGACTGCCGTGGTGGCTCCCGTCGTCCTCGGAGCCGGTGCCGGGCATGCTGCCCCGTCCGCGCTCATCACTGCCGTGGTCGTCTGAGGCTAGGATTTCGCCCTGATGCCCGACGATCCCCGCGAAGAGGTACGCCGAGCCGAGGACCAAATGCTCATATCGGATTTCCATGAACTGGCCGACACTGTTCTTGGGAGCCGTCTGTCTGATCTGCGAGGGGGCGGCCGCGACAGCAACGGCCTGGTTCACGACATGCGCGATGTCAAACGCGACGTGCGCACGATTCTGAAAACGAACGGGACACGGCGCTTGACCAACCCGCAGCGTGCAGGCGCAGCACTTGTGTTCGGGTTTCTAGTATGGCGGGAGGTGCAGCCCTTCCTATGAGCCACAAACCGATCTACGACCCCGACGAGGAAGAGTTCGCTTCGGTTCCCCTCGATGAGCAGCTAGACCATGACGACGACGGCTCAGATAACACCGACGCCCTGGACGAGGCCACCGGGGACGACTCAGGCGGCAACTACCGCAACCGCGACGGACCCATCTGGCGGGGCGTGGCGTGACCTACACCTGGGGTGGCTACGCCGCTCCGACCTCCTGCACCCCACAGCATCCGCAAGGGGCAAAGTCACTGCTCGCCTATCTCGAGGATTATTTCCCCTACACGTTCTCAATGGGCATCTGCAACTGTCGGGGCTCCACCGGGGGCTCCGGACTTAGCCACCACGCCAACTGTCGGGCCTACGACTGCGGCATACCCACAGACGGCGGCAAGTATGTGCCGGCCTACGGCGACCCGATCCACAAACTGCTCGGACCTCACGGCCGGGAGCTGGGCCTTGACCATTTGATCCTCAATCGGATCATCTACTCGGCACGCTCCCCGCAGGGTCGCTACTACTCGGGCACCCACCCTCATTACAACCACGCCCATATCGGCCTGACACATGTCGGGGCGGTCAATCTGAATTACGCATCGCTGGTTGCCATACTTGGTGAACCCGCAGGAGGAAATGACATGGCATTCCTGCCACTGAAAGACGGCGACGGTCTGAGCAGAGGCCGGCCAGAGCGACGAGAAGATGTTTACCTGCTCCAGTCGATGCTCGGGTTCAGCGGCTCAGGGCTGGACGGGCTCTACGGGGGAGGCACGGCAACGGCGGTCAAACCATTCACTGATCCTCCCGGCGACGGCAAGGTGTGCGGCGGCCGTACCTACGCAGCCATTCAGGATGCCGGCACGAAGGGGGAAAAGGGCGACACGGGGGCTAAGGGTGCGGACGGCGCAAAGGGAGCGACCGGGAGCCTCGGTCCCAAAGGCGAGAAGGGCGTTGCCGGGGCCACAGGTGCGAAGGGTGCAGACGGGGCCAAGGGCGCAGATGGCAAACCCGTCACCTTGACTGTCATAGGCGATACGGTTATCCCATGATCAAGTTCCTAAAGGACATCATCTTTGGTGAGCCGGTCGTTGCGATCACGATCATTTCTCTGGTGCTGACCGCCTGGCTCGGGGCGTTATCTCAGCTTGCAGAGCCGGTCCCGCTGTGGCTCGCCATCGCTGCGCCTGCATCTGTTCTGCTCGGCGGGTTCTACGCCAAGGCGGTCACGACTCCTGATAACCCCCATGTGCATCCAGCCGAGGAACCCGGCGACCACGAGGCGACCCCTGACAATTAGGTGGTGGGAACCGGCGACCCGGCCAGCGACTTCCCCGCTGACGACAGGCACGGCTTTATCGCCTCACCGGCTCCCACGTCTTGAAACCACTGCATGGCGCATCAACTCATTGAGTTCCCACCGCAAGGTTCCCAAGGCCGTCCGGCCGTCGAGAACGTCATGGTGACGGGCGCATAGCCAGACCACGTTGGCCAGGGTGTTGCGATGCTTCGACCCGCCCATCCCCCGATGCGTTAGATGGGCCATCTGCTCGCCAGGATCAGTGCAGCCCGGCCATTCACAGCCGAGGCCAACAAGGTCGATCAGGTCCGCGCGGAGCCCCGACATGCCGACGCGGACTCCGCTCATACGACTAGCACGCCCCACAACCTCATGCCGGGTTTCAGTTCGTCGGTCATCTCAGGCTTGCTCTCGCCTACTTGCCGCAGGGGGATGCGCTCGCTCAGGGTGCCGGCGAGCAGTCTCATGTCCCGGCCTTTGGCCCCTTTGTTGACCTCCCGCTGAACGAGGTCCAACACCTGCTCGGCATTCAGCCCGTCGATCGAGATGGGGTCGGGTTCCTTCATGCCCACAACCAAACGAATGCCAAGATGATGAGTATCAACCCGACAGCGGCCCCCGCGATACCGCCCATCACGAAGCCGACTAGCACTCGCTCATTGAAGGTCAGTTCGTCCCATTCTTTACTCATCTTGGCCTCCTAGACCTATCAGGATTGTACCGACGACGGCGCAGGCCAGCAGGAACCACAGCCCCCAAAGGGCGGTACCCACCGCGGCTATTACGCCGGCACCCAGCACCCCCGCCGCGCGCCTCACGTGCCCCTACTGACCTTCGCAAACAAGTCGACCTCTTTCTCCATCTGTTTCCGCATTGCGGTCAGGACATCAGCGACGGTGAATACGAAGCCGTTCTTCATAACGAGGTGCTGAGTATCAGACCACACCCGGCGCTCGCCGCCCTCGCACATACGGCTGGCATTAGGTTGCCGGTGGGGGCGGGGCCTTCCGTGCTCGCATTCCACCTCTAGCACCAAGATCGTTCGGGTATCAGTCATCGGCATTCGCCTCGCTTCCAGGGGTTCCAATGGACCCAACCATCTTTGCGGTATAGGTCCGCGGCTATCGAAAGATTGATGTCGGGGTCGTAGAGGTCGTTGTAGCTGACCCCGTAGAAGTCGGCCCACGACGGGGCATGAATCTGCATCAGCCCGCGTGAGTTCTTGGGGCTGAGTGCGTCCGGGTTCCCCCCCGACTCGGGCACCATCAGGCAAAGGGCGGTTGCCACGGCATCCGCGGGGAAGTAGAAGGCGACGAGGCTGCGCCAGCGTTCGACGCCCGGCCCGATACCGCGGTACACCGCGGGGTGGTGATGGTGTTCCTCCACCGCGCGCGACCGCGCGAGGCTTTTGATGTAGGCGACCTCGGCCTCGGCGGTCTGGCATGTGCCGGTCAGAAGGCACAGCCAGACCACCAAGGCGATCACCCGACCTCCGGTTTCTCATCGAGGCGGGTCAACTGCTCGATCAGGAGTTCGGCATGTCCGGTGCTGCAAACGGGTTTCAGTCCCGGTTGCCCCACTGTGTAGACCAAGAGCGGGGCCGGTTGCGAGCAGATTTCGCACCACCGGTCCTGCACCACGTAGCGTCTAGGACTCATCGCTTCACCGGGAGCAGCGCCATCGAGTCCATCTCTTCCCGAGCCTGGACGACCTCAGGATCAGACAGGAGTCCTTGAATGGCGGCCGCATCTGCTTCCTTGGGCTGGAAAGTTTCCACGCCTTCCATGTATTCCTCGGCGTGAACCGCCAGGCTCATCAGTTTGATTGTCAGCGTGTCCAGGCTCATATCCACCTCACTTCTGATTCGGTTTCCACAAACACAGCGACCCCGACACCCCGGCGGCGCGTGTCCCATACCACTTTGCTCGGCCCGTCGATCCAGACCTCTTTGGCCCGGACCTTCTCCCCGGTCGTGGCGTCCTTGATCACAATGGGCGCTGTCGTGCTGCGGGCGTAGTAGATATATTTCATTGCCAGGCCACCTCCGCTGCGTGGACCCCCGCGTGCGGTCCTCCGCTATGGGTGGTCCGGTGGCAGAAGATCGTGACCGTTTTCTCGTTGTAGACGATGGTGGTCATTGTCCCGCAGGTGCGGGGCTGAGGTCTGGCAAGGCCGGGGTACGACAAGGCGACCTGCTCAGTTTCGACGGGAGCCTCCAACGGTTCGTCCTCGTCAGGGGTCGCCAGGTTCGCCTCAACCCGTCGCCGGTACTTCTCCATTAGGAGGTCATCTATCTGAGCGTCCAGGGCGGCGTCGGCGGCTGCTTCCTCTTCGGCGGCTGTCGGTTCACTCATTCGGTGTCCTCTGTGATACTTAGAGCAGCCATGACCGCTTCCTTGGTGATGTCGTAAATCAGGTCATCCCACTCGTCGCCTGACTTGACGAACCGGAGTTGGTTAGTAACGGCTGTCGCCGCATCCAGTTTCAGGTCGGCTACTCGCCTCGCCGCATCCACGATTGGTTGCGGGTCCGCGTCGTGGGCGACTTCGATGGATTGCGGGTAGACCTCCACATGCTCCAAGGCCTTATCGAGGTCGGTCATGTGGTGATTCTCCGAATGTCGAAGATGCCGGCGAGCCCCGGTTCCTCCATGATCAGTCGGGCGTATCGGGACCGGTAGTTGTTGTTGAGTTTCCACTGCTCGTCCCTTGCCGGCAGACGGGCGATGATCCGCTCCCACCTGACCACCTCATATAGCATCCCGATCCCCAATTTGGTCTTGCCGGCCCGCACACCCTGACGGGCGAGCCGGGCCAGGGCGTCGTAGACCTCGGGGTGCTTCCGGTGGAATGTCCAGAAGGCGACATCGGCATCTGACGGGGGTGCCGGGGTTGGGCCGATCATCGCTGACCCAACTTGTTGATCCGCACCCACATATCCATCTGCCGCTGACGGGCGCGACGGTCTAGCCAGCCGGCCCAACCGAACCCCGCAGCGAAGATGAACAACCCCCACATGACCCACACCGACACCCGGAGCATCGAAGTGGGCGGTCGCCACGCGAGGTAAGCGGTCCCGACGATCAGCACCGCGGTTCCGAATCTGATAATGGTTGACATGGGTGGCCTCCTAGACCTTGACCTTCTTCTGGAATCCACACGCTGTGCAGTACCCGTCCTCATCCATTGGGAGGTGCGCACATGTCTTTGGATTCTCTTTTCTGGGCGTGAGCCCTCTTCTCGTCATGCTGGTTCTTGTTTGGGGGTCATCAGTGACCCCACGGTCGGTCCGCGGGTGGCCCCCGGTGGGGTCGCCCATGACCCCACCCCTACGGTTCACCGCGAACGGGAGCCGGTATAGGTTCGATGTCGAATCGCCGGCCTCGTCGTATCGGGCCTCGATCTGAATGGCTCCTATCTTCTCCAAGTCCTTCAATGCCCTCTTGCATGTGCTTAGGGAGACACCCGCCTCGTCGCAAATGGTTGCGCGAGATGGCCAGCACACCCCGGTATCCCAATCAACATGCAGCGCGAGGGACAGATAGACCTTCACCGCGGTGGGCTGAACGGCCAGCATGTACCGGGGAATGATCCCGAACCCTGCGGGCTCGCTCATTCCTTGGCCACCGCGACCTGTATGCCGCCGCGCGGGATCATTTCGTCGCCTCCGAGGTAGTGTCGAACCCCCTCGGCGCACGCCCCGCAGAGGTCGAAGTCGGTGACTTCACCCGCGCCTTGCCGGGTGGCGCCTCCTACGAGGTCGACCACATACGGGTGCAGGTCATCCTCTTGGCCATAGCGGTCGCAGCCGACGATCACGCGACGGGTCATGGCAGGTTGGCCAGGATCGTCTTGGCCTGCTCCGCGGTCTCCACCTTCTTGATTGCTAGGTCGGCCAGTTGGGTCAGGAACCAATCCTCGGCGTCGTCCTCCAGTATCCCTACGACCTGGGCCCAAACCTCTTGGTGGACATCCTGAGCGATCTCATGGGATATCGCGTCGGCGTCCTCAGAGCCGATACCAAGCATCTGCGTGAGCATGTACTTGTAGGCCATCTGGCTCGCCTTCGATGTGGACTTGTCGCCGTAGTCGATCGCTTCCCCGGACTGAGCCGCAATGATGTGGCTCCCGTCTGAGTGGCTGATCTGCCAAGTCATCTCCACGATGCACCGAGTCGCCTTCCCGTTCGCCACGGACTCATGCCGGGAGACTGAGCTGGTCGGGACGATGGAAATCTCATGCGCCGCCAGGATCGGCTTGGCGTGGCCGACGATCGTTTCGATGGATCTGAACTTGAACCCTTGGCCCTCGTTCGTCTGATCCTTCGCAATCGACTGCATCTGGCCGGCCGCTGCCGCCAGCGCCGCGTAGATCCCGGTTGTCTCCGGTGGCGTGGTGAACGTGCTCAGCGGTAATCGCGAGGCGTCCTCAACCGCTTCCTCTAATGGTTTCGTCATTCGTGGCCTCCTTGACCTCGATGGGCTTATATCTGATCCGCGGCTCGGCGTCCCACTCCTTGTAGAGAACCGTGTCGAGGACCGTCTTGGGATCGAGACCTAGCTTTTCGGCTGCGGTTTCGATACCCGTCTTGCGAACTGCGTTGGCGTTGAAAAACGTCGTTATCAGTTCAGGGTGTTTGGCTACCGCCTCGACTAGGAACTCGTCCATCATCGACTGCGCACGCCACTTATAGGGGTGGGACCATCGGACCTCCTGGCCCCCGTAGACGTAAGTCACGCCAGGGCCCAGGACCGCTCCCGCGTTCGCTTCCACCTCGCGGCCCACTTGCCGGGCCATCGCTGCGATGTCCTTTAGGTCATTGATCAACCGGAGCAAGTCATCTAGTTCCTCGGTTAGTTCCTCAGGATCAGTCGCCGGCTCACCCGGAGGTCGGAAGCTGATCCCGTTGATGATGAACTCGTAAGCAGACTGCTGCTGTCGGCTACCGGGCCGCTTAGGTTCCGTCATCAGGCCTCACTTTGATTACGGCCCGCCCAGTGCTGTCAGCCCAACGCAGAATGGTTGAGCGCCGCCACAGCGGACCTCTGGACAATCTGGCCTCGGGGTCAGGCAAGGTGCCCTCCCGTCGCCAGGTATCGACGGTCACGCGGGTAACCGAGAACATCTCGGATATTTCCTTGGGACCAACGACATCAAGAATGGTTCTGGTCATGTTCCTCCTACGGGGGTTACGGGGTAAAGACTTTACCTGAACAAAGTGGAGGATCGCTGCGTTTCGTAGACAATTACGGCCAGGACATGTGCGCAATCGCGGGACTCGGCCCGGCAGTTGCAGCGGTAATCCTCCACTGTGTATATCTGGCGGCCGTCGCTGACCTTGAACTGGCCGGGTGCCGTGCAGCGAACTTGGCTATCACGGGCCATGCGCCGGCCTCGGAGTTCAGTGGTTCTCATGGAAACCTGTATTCCACATGGTACTCTCGCCACTGGATACCGTGTTCTGACATGGGCCACGGTGGCCTCCTACCACGAGAGAACCCCCGCGCCATTAAGGCACGGGGGTTCTTTCCTTTCAGGACAGGACCGCAGCCTGGGCACGCTCAGCCATTGAGCTACCCGAGCCGGTCAAGGCCATCATGTGGGCGTCCTCCCGCGACCGCTCACCGCGGACGGGCCGAACCCACTGCTCCCATTCAGCCACGGCATTCACCGCGGCATAGCCCGTTCCCCGAATCTGATCGAGGTCGGGTGCTTCGCTCCACAAGGCGAACATCGCATCTCGCGTGTTCGTCCTGCGGGTGATCGTGCTCGCCGGCACCTCGTCGCCCTTGATAGGAAGCAACTGCTCCATCAGCTTGGCGAACTTGCCATCTGTCAGCGGTGTTTCGATCAGCCTTTCGACCGTCTCGCTCATCGCGGTAATGGCCTTCTCAGCGATCCCGAGAGCCCGGCGCGCCTCGTCCAAACGGACATCGGCTCGCAAGGTATGTCGGATCTTCACGTTCCGTGCCAGGGCTCCGATGGTATGCCGCATGCCGTTGGCGCAACTCAGTCGCAGCGGGAAGAGTCCCGCAGTCAAAGCACCGCCGCCGTCATGCCGGGAGTGCACGACCATGCTCAGGTCTATCACCTCAGTACCTCCCATGCCGGGTGGCCGGTAATCCCCGAAGTCGACCACCGCAAAAACGCGGCGGCCCTCATCTAGGGAGCCGACTGCCGTAGTGGTCACCGTGGCCTCTTCCGAGAGGCTGTCAGTGAACATGGCAAGTTCGGTGTTCTGAATCGGGGTGTAAGCCCGGCCAACCACGCCGAGGGCGTAGTTGTCAGACTCCCGAACCACCGCGTGATAGCGGTCGATCTTCGGCCCGCCTGCGATGGCTATTTCCCTCAACCCAACGTCCCAGTCCAGCCCGGCTTTCACCAAGGCCTGAGAGCATGAGTCGCCCGTCGCTGTGCCTTCTGGCATGTCGACGTAGGGATCACCTGACACCGCGCGGGCGATGTTGGCTCCCCAAGGTGTGCGACGGCTCATCGTCTGGCCCTCACTTCATCTTTCCAGAGTTCGGTGAAGGGGCTCCACCGTTCTCTGTCGTAGACGTGGAACCCGAATGCCTGGGAGTTGACGCCGAGGGCCCGTAGACCCTTCCAGTAGGTGCCCTCGCCGCCGTTGGAGTCCAACTGGGCGAGGATGCAACCGCAATGCTCCCTGTCGTCAGGGTCGGTGTGCTCAGGGTTGTAATACCCCGAGTTCATTTCCAGCCGCCGCAGCTTGATCCGTCTGGCCCAACCGGGCCGGACCTCATCTAGCAGGGCTGCTCCGCGCGCGACGCGCGCCTTTCGTGATCTGCTCATCGTTCCTTCCTTCTGGCCTTCTGGCCTTCTCGACAACTGTGCCGGCGATACGGGAGCGTGTCCGTTGGGAACGGGGGGAACCGGCGCACTACGCCGAGCCCTCCGTCTAGGTGGCTCCCGTCTGTCGGTAGATGAACCCAGCCGCCCTTAAAGGGCAACGGGTCTATCAGTTGGGTTCGTACCTCGCCCATCTCCAGGCGGCAGTTGATCAGCGCAATGGCTCGGCCGCAGTAGCGGCACTCTTTGGTATTGCGGTCCAACATCGCCTGCAACCCCGGAGGCACGGCGACATCTAGCCGCCGTGCCTTTGGATAGTTCCGAGCTGTCATTGCTTTTCGATTTCGATGCCGCCCATGATGAGCGACCCGTAATCAGTCCGATGGTCATCTATCCATGTGGACAGAGCATCGAATGCCAGGCCGTCAGCCAGGCCTTGGACTGCACCGCGGTCGAACATGTTGGTGGCGCCGCTGTCGCGGATGGCCAACAACTGATCCATCGCCTCGGTGCTGATGGTCGTCTGAGGGGTATCCATAATCCCTTCCTTTCTGGTGGTACCTCCACCGCGGACGGCCCCATTGCTGAGGCCGTCGCCGCTAGAGGTTCAGACGTGACAGTCCAACCCGACCACTAGGTGATCTGAGTAGGTCTTGCGCGCCTGCTTCCATTCATCGGCGTACTCGTCGCCGCCCGGCTCCTTGCCGTCCTCGTCAGGGACGACCACCGCGAACATGGCCATGCGGCCGTTCTCGTGCCATTCCCCATCGGGGGTTACAAACGAGTGCGGGGTGTAACCCTGTGCCACTTCCGGCATTGCCGTGAAGTTCCGGTCAGGGGTCCGATAGCCTTCGTCAGTCGGCCAGAGTTCCTTGCGACCGGTGCCGCTGCATCCGTTGCAGCCGTTCACCTTGGCCACCCATTCGGCTCCGAATTTCTCGAGGCCGTCCGGCCTGACCCCGGTGCCGTCGCAAAGGCTGCAAACCTCCGTGATCGGATTCCATTCGAGGCCCTTGATGGCCCCGTCCCATCGGCCGCCGATGACGTACCAATCCCAACGGGTTCCGTCGCCGCCCCACTCGCCGTCAGGCTCCATGAATGGACCCATCAGATCCATGACATGGGCCTCCACAGCCGGTGTGCTCAGGGTGCGCCCGCCCTTCGGGATGATCACTGCGCAGGAGTAATGGCTCATCTGCCACCACACCCGGCATGACCGCAGCCTCCGCAGAAGCCGCCGCTGTTGCATTCGCATGGGCATCTCATCTATGCCCACCTTCCTTTCGTTGTTCCTGCCTCATCAGGCACCGGGTGGAACTAACCCGGCACGACCACCCGCCCGTGCAGGTGGTTTCGGCTTACAGTCCGTCAGCCTCGCGGCCAAGGATTTCGGAGGGGTCCATCAGGTTCGTCAGGCCGGCAATGGCCCGCTCGACCTCGCCCAATGCTTCCGATACGGCCATGCCGTTGATGGTGCTCACCTGAGCCACCGCGGTCTGTCGGTCCATTCCGCCGGTCATGTGCTGACCCTCGTAGACCTGCAACGAGAAGTACGTATTCTGGAAATCGAAGTGAATCGAAATCCGAATGTCGAGGTCGTCTGAATCCAACGCCAGGAAATATCCCGTGTTGGCCCAGGCGTTCTCGACCGTCGCGGTCAGACCGACATCTTCGATCATCTCAACGATCTTGGCCTCTATCAGTGTTTGCAGCTTCATGGCTGCTCCTTTCGTTAGTACGGGCTGCACGCAAAGTCTGAGTGCGTCCCGCGGGGGGTTCCCGTTTCGGGGGTGATGTCGTTACCGCATACCACGCAGGTCATAGCGACCTCCGCGGCGAAGTGGTAGCCACCGCCCTCGGTGATGATCCAGTCGTCCTCCTGGTCGGTGCCTTCCTGAATGACCCGGAACTTGTCCTCATCAAACAGACCGCCCGAAATCCAGGGCCCGTACTCGATCCAACCCTTTTCGGGGTCATGGTGAGTAGCGCGACCCGACAGGATGATGCCGGTAAGTCCCGGCAGTTGGTCGAAGTGACTCATCCGAACAACCCGAAGTCGTCTATCCGCTGACCCATCAGGAACCGCGCGGCGGCGAGCCGGCGAACGATTACCGAGGCATCGGCGTAAAGGTGGGTAACCCCATCCTCACCGAATGTGATCCAAGCGAACGCCTGAGCGGATAGGTCGGCGGGGTCGGTTACGTCGGCTGACTCCACGCCCCGACTGATGATGACTTTGCCGGGTTTGAGGATTTCCTCGTCCACGGTGCTGTCGATCACCTGACGG
>SDBV01001388.1_pt1 | contig 36504 bp, 34 predicted proteins | sample 2277081 | NCBI WGS metagenome assembly SDBV01 (sample SAMN10402039, study PRJNA504765) | marine sediment metagenome | isolation source: marine sediment core GS10_PC15, 223 cmbsf | place: Arctic Ocean: Southern Knipovich Ridge | collected 2010 | reverse complement strand
GTGGCGATTCTAAAGAAGTACAATCCCTAGTCTTCGTGAAGTGGAGCGATTTTACGATGAACCCTCCAAGGTTAGGCTGGATGAATAAGGCTTTGCATGGCTCAGCCTTATTCATCCACAAGTTAAGCGGTCTGTTTGGCATTGTCGGGGGGCTTGCGATTCTAGTGCAAATGGTCGCGATAGTGTATGAGGTGGTAGCCAGATATCTGTTTAACAAGCCAACAGTATGGGCGTTTGATCTAACCGAACACTTGATGGTCGTCTGCGGGTTTTGTGTCATAGCCTATGTTCATAGAGAGAACGCCCATATTAGGCTTAAGTTTGTTTTCCAGCTGCTGTCGAAAAAAGCGCAAGCTGTAGTTGAGATCACCACCTCTATTCTTTCACTGATTCTGTGCTCGGTTCTTATCTGGCAAACCTTGGAACTGACCTTACGCTCATTCGCAACTGGTCGAGTAGATGAGGGTGGATGGCTTGTGCCAGTTTGGATCATCCAAGTGGTAGTTCCTATCGGTTTCTTCATATTTAGTCTTCAGATTTTGGTTAGAATAAAGGATCATGTCCGGTTCTTGCTGGCTGGACATGAAAGAGAGCGCGTTGAAGTCTAAGTCGGTACAGGAGTAAGTGTAATGACGGAAAGCACGGTTACAATCTTCGCTTTTGTTGCCCTCCTCCTCTTGCTAATCTCTGGTATGCCTATTGCCCTCGTTTTGGGTCTCGTTGGTGTCGCCGGCATCTTTTTGCTCAATGGAGCTTCAGGTCTTACTGCAATCGGGGGTATCACTTTCACAACCATACACATCTTTGTGTTAGTAGCAATACCCCTATTTGTGCTCATGGGTGAACTGATTTTCACTAGTGGAGTAGGTGGAGATTTGTACGAGGTAGGTAGCAAGTGGTTCGGGCGACTTCCTGGCGGGCTAGCTATGGGAAGTACAGCAGCTTGTGGAGTGTTCGGTGCCATGTGCGGCTTAGGGGCAGCCGGCGTTGCTGCTATCGGGGGTACTGCTATCCCTGAGATGCGTAACCGAGGTTATAGTGAGAGTTTAGCTACTGGCTCGGTGGGGGCAGCCGGCGCCTTGGCCATACTAATTCCTCCTAGCGTGCCGGCAATTATCTATGCTTCTGTCATGGGCATATCAGTCGGCGCACTCTTCATGGCCTGTATGATACCTGGCATTGTGTTAGTCTTGGTAATGATGGCTTGCATTGGGATCCTAGTTGTCGCACGCCCGGAAATAGCTCCACTCGGAGCAAAGGTTCGGTGGAAAGAACGATTCATTTCGCTAGGAAAGATATCACCTCCATTACTTCTTGTTGTGTTGGTCCTAGGCTCACTGTATCTTGGCATTTGTTCTCCTAGCGAGGCTGCTGGGGTTGGAGCAGCAGGTGCCGTCATTATAACTGGATTGGTTTACAGAAAGCTTACCTGGAGCCGAGCGAGAGAAGCCTTGGTGTCTACGGTTCGCATTGTCGGCTTCATCCTCCCAATTATGGTGGGTGCTATGCTCTTTGGCGTACTGGTGACCCTCCTTCATATTCCTGATGCCATTACTGCCTTTGTTTCTGAGGCAGGACTGTCTAAGTATGTGTTGCTGGTTATAGTAAACGTGCTGCTTATTTTTGCCGGGATGTTCCTTGAGATAGTGTCTATAATATTGCTTTTTGTCCCACTCTTTGTACCACCACTGGTTGCTGTTGGGTTTAGCCCTATTTTGATAGGAGTGATACTGCTGATCAATATGGAGATGGCTTTGATTACGCCCCCAGTTGGTATGAACCTGTTTATTATCTATGGCATTGCTCCTGACGTTCCCCTAAGCAGCATTATTCGTGGCATTCTGCCCTTCGTTGTCTGCGAAGTCATAGTTATAATTCTAGTTGTTCTGTTCCCCAACTTAGCGCTATGGCTGCCCGGCATGATGATTACGTAGCTGGGGAGTGACGTGATAACAGCTGACAGGAAGTCCAAACTTTTCTACGGTTATGTCGTGGTCTTAACTGCTTTCCTCATTATGGCAGTAACCCAGGGCACATTCGTCAGCTTTGGAGTCTTCTTCAAACCACTGTCAGCAGACTTCGGCTGGACAAGAGCAATGACCGCAGCAGCCTTCTCACTCAGTACGGTCCTCCATGGTCTCTTTTACATCTTTACTGGGAGGCTAAATGATAAGTTTGGCCCGAGGATAATCTTAACAGTCTGTGGCTTCTTTCTTGGCCTAGGCTACTTACTAATGTCCCAGATCACCACTCTTTGGCACTTATATTTGTCCTATGGATTGGTAATAGCTCTTGGCCGGAGCGGCTATGTACCCATGGCATCTACCGTATCAAGGTGGTTCTTCAAGAGGAGGGGACTAATGACCGGTATTCTTATTGCTGGCGCCGGCTTGGGTACTATGGTTGTGCCTCCGATAGCTAATTGGCTTATTGCTGACTATGGCTGGCGCACCTCCTATGTCATGCTAGGTATTATAGCTTCGGTATTAATCATATCAGCCGCCCAATTTCTCAGGCGTGACCCAGGGCAAATGGGGCAGGTGGCATACGGTGAGGACACAGTAAAGGTAGCGGGCTTAAATTTACAGGACAGAGGATTTTCTCTTCAACAAGCAATTCACACCAGGCAGTTTTGGATAGTTGGTGCCTTATTTATCAGTCATCTTGTTGGTCAACAAGCTATCTTAATCCATATTGTGCCACACGCCACCGACCTGGGAATTTCAGCAGCCAATGCCGCCGGTATTCTAGCTGTTATTGGCGGGCTAAGTATTGTCGGTAAGGTACTGCTGAGTAGCATCGGCGATAGAATTGGTAATAAACGCGCCATTATTATTTCTCTCAGTCTAGCATCAATGGCTCTACTCTGGCTTTTGGTAGCCAGGGAGGTGTGGATGCTCTACCTGTTTGCTGTTGTCTTTGGACTTGGCTACGGGGGGATGGCAGTCCTGGAGTCACCGATGGTGGCTGAGCTGTTTGGACTAAGGTCACATGGTACCCTTCTGGGGATGATTATGGCCGGTGTCATGGCTGGAGGCGCCTTTGGTGCTCTCATGGCAGGCAGGATATTCGATATAACCAATAGCTACCAGCTAGCTTTCTTGATTTCTACGGGACTCAGTGTCACCGGGCTTATATTGGCACCACTACTAAAACCAACCAGGAAGCAAGGAGAGGAATGGCCCGGAGAAAAACACCTAGCTCACTTCAAGCGTTGAGCCTTCTGGGGTTTTGACAACATCAATGCGGGCGGGGAAGGCATCTTTAAGCTCTTCGATATGAGTGATGACGAGTATCTTATCGAAATCATCCTGAATTGAATTTATCGCTTCTCTAAGCTTTTCCATGCCGACACTATCTTGAGTGCCAAAGCCCTCGTCAATAACCAAGGTGGGAAGTGGTGCTCCGGCTCGCCTGGCCAGCAGCTTGGACAGGGCAATACGAATGGCAAAGTTAATGCGGAAGGCTTCACCACCACTAAACATTTCATAATTCCGTGTTCCCAACTCATCAGAGATATTGATATCCAGGGTTTCCAGTAAATCCCCCTTCTTTGTTGCCCGCTGGGTTTCAATCTTCACCTGCATTCTATTATCAGTCATACGCCCCAATAGTTTATTGGCTTCAGCTTCTATTTCAGGAAGTGCCATTTCAATGAGCAGGGCTTGTATCCCTCTTTTACCGAAGGCTTGCGCCAGGTCTCTATATATATTCTCCTGTTTTGCCGCTTGACCCAGCAGCCCCTCCTTTTCCCTCTTTCTTATCTCCAGTTCGGAACAGCGCTCCAGTTTCGCCTTAACATTTCCTAATCTTTCCTGGGCCTGTTTCTGCTGCGCCGCCAGCACCTGGTGCTCAGCCTCGGCCTGGGCTAAATTGCTAGCTAGCTGGGAGAGTAAACTAAGCTCCCTAATGAGGTCTTGTCTTTTTTGATTATCAACCCCTAGGCCACTTCGTAGCTCTTGAGCCGCTTGCTCAGCTCTAGAAGCCGCCTCCTTTTCTTGGCTAAAGAGTCTATCAGCTTCCTCCAACTTTCGCTTGGCCGCTTCATACTGTTCTAGCTCAGTCAGGTGTTGGCGCACCTGTTCATGCTGCTGTGAATCATAGCCAAGCCTGGCCAGCTGGCTGTCGACTTCATGTAGCGCTTCCTGTTCAATGATAGCGAAGTCTTTCCTGACCAGGCACAGTTCAATTTCAGCCAGTTTCTCTCTTCCCTGAGCTAGTTGTTTATCTGCCTCTTCAGATTCAGCAATCCCTTGCTTAATGACGCCAATCCTACTCTGCGCTGAGGTTTTATCCTGGTTTAACCTTGCCTCTAGTTGAGCTATCTCGCTTTCCAGCGACCCTAGCTCCATTCTCTTCCGAGCCAGCTCAGCCTGATTTGACTTCACAGCATCAGATTTACCGTGCCTTTCGACACTATATTTTGACTCAATGAGCTTTAGGTCATCCATTTCAAGCTCCCTTTCACACAGGGGGCATTTAGCCTCAGCCTGGGTTGACAGGAGGTTAAGTTTTTCCCCTATCGCCCTGATTTCCTTTTCAAGCTGGATTTTACTAGATTCCAGGTAATTGACCTGAGTCTGTAACTCCTGACCAGCCAGCTTGTTCTGGCGCAGTGTCTCTTCTCGCTCTGCTAACTGACGCAACTGAACCTGTATCTGCTGTAAATGGCTTCTGAGCTGAGGTAGTTTCTGCGATTTGTTCTCCAGTTCGTTGAGTTTGCTTTGAACCAGGGCATGGTCCTTAACCAGGGCTGCTTGCATACGGTCAATAGCCCTGTCCAGCTCGCTCTTACGGCCGTTTAGCTTGACGAGCAATCCCAATTTCTGGTTGAACTCGTCATTCAACTTCCTGGCTTCAATAAACTGGCGGTAGCCCGCTTCTATGGTAGAGCGCTGGGCGATTAGCGCTTCATACTCTTTGAGCCGGAAGAGGTGTTGATTGACTTCCTCGTTGCGGCGCTCTAACTCTCTTTGGGTGGCGGTTATGTGCTCTTCCAGCTGGGCCAGTTGCGCCTTCTTATGCTCCAGGGATTCCTTTTTCTGTCGCAGACGATTAAGGTTGGATTCCTGCTCTTTTATTACCGTTTCTATACGGGAGAGTTCCGCCTGGGCTTGTTGCAACTCATCTTCATATACCGGTTTTTGGGCTAGTTCGTTACTAATGTCTATGATAGCGCTCTCTAGCTGCGCCTTTTCCATCTCCCGCTCTTTGGCCCGGTTTTTAGCTTGTTCCTCAAGTTCATCATAAAAGGAAAGTCCCAGAATATCAGCCAGTACTTGCTTACGCTGAACTGGTGGCTTAATAGTGAACTCATCAGCGTGACCCTGCCGCAAGAAGGCACTGTTGATGAAGGTAGTGTAGCTCACATGTAGAGTATCGATAATCTTTTGCTGGGTTTGGGTGACACTATTGCCGGTAATTGACCTGAAGCCGTCCCCGGTAGCTATCTGAAACTCCAGGATAGTCTGCCCTGAGCCTCCCCGTCGCCTGGGCTTAGAGTGCTTGCGTATGATGCGATATGGCTGCTCGCCGACAGCGAAATCAAACTCCACCTCCATCTCCGCCTGACCCTGGTGGATGAGGTCGTCATCACTTTTGGCTCTGGCTTTTCCCCATAGTGCCCAGGTGATAGCATCGATTAGTGCCGACTTACCATTACCGTTGTCACCACAGATACAGGCAGTGTGGATGCCCTCAAAGGATAGCGCTGGCACATTATCCCGGTAGCACATAAAATTGCGCATCTGTAACTTAATAGGAATCATCTAGAAGCTCCGGATAACCACATTTACCATATATTTTAGCATAATTAAGAGATTGTTTATCTATCTCACCCCCTTAATCCCCCTTTCCTTCAAAGGAGGGCCGTTCGAAATATTATGTTAGATGGTTCCGGTCGTTTCGTGATCCAACAATCCGCTATTTTGCACAAATAGGATAAATGGCGTAAAATTATTATATAATATTGTTTATCTTAAATCTTTTACATGGATTTGCTTTAGATGCCAGTAAAAATTGTAGAAAAAAGCGAACTTAGGCCTCTCATATCTCCACACCGCAACCAAAGTATCCCCATTTATAATTGGTACACCTTCAAACACGGTTTCTCAAGAGATTTAACGGTTTATCTCATTAAAAGCTTTGGTTTATCCGCAGGTGATTGTGTACTAGACCCATTCTGCGGTGGCGGTACTACTTTACTTACGTGTAAAGAATTAGGAATAAACGCTGGGGGATTTGATATTCTTCCATTCTCTGTTTTTTTAAGTAACGTAAAAATAAGTGATTACAAGTATAGTGATCTGCTGAAGCAACTCAATATCCTTAAGAAAAAAGAAATAGGTGTCTGCCCTCAGAGAGTTAGCTTACCCGATATTCCTTTAGTGAAAAAGGCATTCACACCCGATGTAGAACGAGCATTACTTGCATTGAAGTCCAGAATAGACTGTATTTCTGCCCCTCAATTGAGACAGTTATTTAATTTAGCCTTTCTGAGCATTCTGGAATCTGTGAGCAATACTTCAAAGACGGGGGGATTTCTTCGCCTCGTAAATCGTGATGTATCTGCTCAAGATGTATACCCTTTGTTTTTAGATAAAGTAACATCCATGATAAACGATATAATTGAGCATAATAAATCTGGGAAGCACAAGACAGTTAGTTCAGTAGCTAAGATAGGAGATGCAAGAAGACTTCCTACACATCGAAAATATGATGCGGTAATTACTTCTCCCCCATACCCTAACCGGCATGACTATACTAGAATATATTCTTTGGAAATGATTTTTGATTTTATATCAAACAATGATGAGCTTAAGAAAATTCGTTATGAAACGATACGGTCACACGTTGAAGCAAGGAAAAAATATGAAGCTACGGGTTATAAAAAGCCTACTATCCTTAGTTGTTTAATAGCTGATATCAAGAAAAACGGAACGAATAATCCTCAAGTCATTGGTATGTTAGAGGGGTATTTTGAAGACATGTACTTATCACTTTCCGAAATCCATAGATGTTTAAGGGATGGCGGAAGAGTAGCCATGGTCATTAGCAATGTTCGTTTTGCAGGAGTGAACATTCTCGTAGATGAAATACTGTCAGAGATTGGGGCACAGGTCGGCCTTACCCCCAAAGAGATTTGGGTAGTAAGATATAGAGGTAATAGCTCTCAGCAGATGCGTGATTATACTAGGAAGCCTTCGCGAGAAAGCATAGTTATTTGGCAAAGAGATATCTAAGGTAGGTTATGACGAAGAATAACAAAAGAGTCGTGTATCTCTTTGGCACCGGAGCAACACAAGCCGAAGCAAGTTTGATAGATGAGAGAGTCCGTTTAAGGATGACCGATATCAAAGATGGCATTTTGAGAAAAATCAAAGAAAAGGAACTCCAAGAAGGGAAAATCCAAGATCTTGACGATGTAAAGAATGAACTTGCTAATGAGAATGCAGATATTGAACAACTAATCACTCTTTATGAGACTTCAACTAGTGGTCAACATAAGAAGATTGCCAAATTTCTCAGGGGATTATTCAGGGAAGAAATACTTGAGCAAGTTGGGAAACTCGACAAAGGCAATTTTGCTATTAACGGACGATTTACCCCGAGATTATGTTCTGCTCTTATAGATATGCATGAGATTGAGGGACTTGAAGAAACATTATGTGGCATAATGACGCTCAATTACGAGGACATGGTTGAAAGGGCTGCGCTGTCAGTAAAGAGAGGTATTAACTACTCGCTATATTTCTTGAAGACTACGAAATCGCATATTAAAATGCGAAAACGCGGCACTTTGGTATTAAAACTGCACGGTTCGTTCAACTGGAGAAACGATTTCCCCTTGTCTTTGGAAGATAATGTAGAAAGAGAAGAGGATGTTATGTGGATTCCGCCAGGAGTTGAGAAGCACAACGACATGTATCCCTTCAACATTATTTGGGGGAAGGCAAGGGAGTTGCTAAATTGTGAAATATTGCGTGTCATAGGTTGCTCCTTAAGCAGAAACGAGTGGCATTTGGTCTCGATGCTATACGCAACTCAAAAACTCCATAGAATGAATAAAGAGTATACTATCGAAATTATTAGTAGTCCAAAAACGGGGGATGAAATAAGAAAGCGATACCCGCACTTGCGAATCCAAAAAATATCCGAGATGGAAGAGGTTCGCGATTTCGTGTTCAAGTCTCTATACAAATTGTCTGTGCCTGCGGGGAAAACTATAATTGGCGAGAAAACGGTAATTGAATATCTGGAAAACAAAAATTACTTCGAAACTTGGTTGAGAGCGAAGGGAGACGACCTAGATTATCGCCGTATTCCACTTAAAACTTCCAAGAACATCTTCAGTGATTTTATGAGAGGTAAGGAGAAATGAAAACAAATCATAAATACTGGCCAATTAGTAAACTCGTTGAGAATATTAGTGAGATTGAATTTCCCGAGTTCCAGAGGGAACCAAATGTTTGGAAGCTGGACAAAAAACAGCGTCTGATAGATTCGATATTTAGAAATTTTGACATCTCATCAATCTACTTACATAAGAAAGAAAGCGGTGGATATGACTGTATAGATGGGCAGCAAAGAATAAACGCTATAATGTCGTATTTGGGAAGGAACGACGCTGATGGAGAAGATAATTGCTTCCATTCAAAAATGGAAAATGAAATCTATAACGATGGAGGGAAATTTGACGAAGTTGAGGCGGTGAGGTTTTCAAGAATAGAAAACAAGGAATGGAAGAATAAAATCTTAGATTACGAATTGAATATTGTCGAAATAACTAATGTTGAGAACGACCAGGAACTGAATTTGTTATTTCTCAGACTGCAAATAGCTTCTGTGTTGAATGCCGGAGAGAAACTACATGCTATGACTGGTGATATGAGAGACAAAATTTTTTATGATATAGGGAAGCATCCTGTATTAAGTAAAATAAGAATACCCGAAAAGAGATTCGCAAGAGAACAAGTGGCTGCTCAGATTGTTTTGAACGAATTCAGTAAAAGGGACAGTAATGCTTTTCATAGGTCTCGTTACGAAGATTTGCAGGAGTTTCTTAAAGAATATGCCAAGTTCACACCAAAAGACAAAGAAACGATTCTTAGCATAAAGCAAAGATTTGAAAAAATAGACCAGTATTTTGGTAACAAATTAGAGCATATCAGGAACCGTGCAATTACAGTTTCAGTTTACCTATTTGTGAGCCAATTAATGGGCACAGACAAAGAAAAGGAAATGAAGCAGTTTGTAGAGTTCTTCGACAAGTTCTTGAGAACTCTACAATGGCAACTACCTTTGGGAGTTCAGATGGGAAAGGCCTATTGGGACTTGCTCAGGTTTCAGACTAACGTTACTCAAGCAGCTGGTGAAAAATCGGCTATAGGAAGAAGGCACGACTTCTTAGGAGAGTATTTCTATTATTATAAAGAGACCAAGAAAATAAAAGGTGATGATGAATATCTTGAGAATACGGGTAGGTCAGCGGATGTTGAACGAAAACAAGTTAAGTTATAGTTGAAAAAGAACCGAAATGATGAAGTGTAATAGCACGCAAGACAAAAAGAGCTAGTCGGGCTCCGCCCCTTCAAACCACTTTGATTAAGCGACCGGTAAGGTTAACATAACTCTAAAAACAATTCACGCCTGCCACACCCCTCCCCACGCACGGATTGTTTCCCTGATTTTTAATAATACCGTTTCCCAAAATTTTAGCTTGACGCCAAAGTGCCCCCCAATTAGAATGAACTTATGTTTGAGATTCTCAGTGATAAGTTAAGTAGCATATTCCGCAAGCTGAGCAGCCGGGGCAGGCTCAGTGAAAAGGATATTGATGAGGGACTACGTGAGATAAGGCTGGCACTTCTGGAAGCTGATGTAAACTTCAAAGTAGTCAAGGACTTTACCGCCAGGGTACGAGAGCGCTCTATTGGTGCCGATGTATTACAAAGCCTGACCCCAGCCCAGCAGATAATAAAAATCGTCAACGAGGAGCTTACTGCCATACTAGGTGGCGGACAGAGTCGTCTGGCAGCATCGGCCCATCCGCCGTCAATAGCCATGCTGGTGGGGTTACAGGGCAGCGGCAAGACTACCACCGCTGCCAAGTTAGCCCTCAGTTTAAAGCGTTCCGGACAGCGCCCTTTGCTGGTAGCCGCCGATACCCGCCGGCCCGCTGCCATCGAGCAGCTAACTATCCTCGGTAAGCAGCTTGACATCCCGGTTTACAGTGAAGCTTCTAGTGCCACGAGTAAGGATATTTGCACGCATGCCTTGACCAAAGCCAAGGATTTAGCTACTAACTGGGTTGTAGTTGACACGGCCGGTCGTCTCCATATTGATGAGACAATGATGGCGGAATTAGCCCAGGTTAAAAAAGTGCTACAGCCGAGTGAGGTGCTACTGGTGGTTGATGCTATGACCGGCCAGGATGCAGTGCAGGTAGCCGAAGAGTTCCATTCCCGGGTAGGCTTAACCGGGCTTATCCTAACTAAGATGGATGGCGATGCCCGGGGTGGGGCAGCTCTTTCTATTCGGTGTGTCAGCGGGGTGCCAATTAAATTCATCGGTATTGGCGAGAAGGTTGATGCCTTTGAACCCTTCCACCCTGACCGCTTGGCGTCACGCATCCTGGGTATGGGCGATATACTTACCTTCATTGAGAAGGCAGAGGCAACCTTTGATGAGCAGCAGGCTAAGGAGCTGGAGAGGAAGGTGCGCACTGCCAGCTTCGATTTAGATGACTTCCTATCACAGCTAGGGACAGTTAAGAAGATGGGACCGGTGGCTCAACTAGTTGAGATGCTACCGGGCGCATCAGCACTGGCAAGGCAACTACCTGAAGGCTTAGAAGAGGAACGGCTAAAGAAGATTGAGGCTATTATACTTTCTATGACCCCTGAGGAAAGACACCATCCGGGTATTATTGATGGTAGCCGGCGACGTCGCATCGCTCAAGGGAGTGGCACCAAACCACAGGATATTAATCAACTTCTTAACCAGTTTCGTCAGATGCAGAAGCTGATGAAAATGGGGATGAAAGGCAAATTACCCCGGAACATAATGGGGATATTTAGGTAATATCACTCCAGGTAGTCCTTTAATTTACGGCTTCGGCTGGGATGGCGTAACTTACGCAGTACTTTAGCTTCGATCTGACGAATCCGCTCTCTGGTTACACTGAACTCCTTCCCCACTTCCTCTAGGGTCCGGCTTCGTCCATCCTCAAGACCAAACCGCAGTTGCAGCACCCGTTGTTCACGAGGGGAAAGGGTGGACAGCACATCCTCAATTTGCTCCTTCAATAGTTGCCTAGTAGCGGCATCAACTGGTGGCAGGGCATTACGGTCCTCGATAAAGTCACCTAAATGGCTGTCTTCCTCCTCGCCCATCGGTGACTCCAGTGATACTGGCAGTTGTGACACCTTGATTATCTCCCTGACCTTCTCTGGAGTGATTTCCATCTCCTTAGCGATCTCCTCAGAGCCCGGCTCTCGTCCATACTCCTGAGCTAGACGACGACTCACCTTTAGTAGCTTATTAATGGTCTCAACCATATGAACTGGAATACGAATAGTACGAGCTTGGTCAGCTATGGACCGGGTAATAGCTTGACGAATCCACCAAGTGGCATAGGTGCTAAATTTATAACCCTTATGGTAATCGAACTTCTCTACGGCTCTGATGAGTCCAATATTACCCTCTTGAATAAGGTCAAGGAGCGACATGCCCCGTCCGACATGTTTCTTGGCGACACTAACAACTAAACGCAGGTTGGCTTCAGTAAGGTGTTTTCGCGCCTTTTTAGCCCCAGTCTCAATATTCTCCAGGTGAGCCTCAAGTTGTCTTTCATAAACCTGAACAGAACTAATAAAATCCGGCTTCAGCACTAGTTTTCCGATGTCAGCCAGAGAGACGTTGTTTCCTACAAGCCCAAGGATTCCCTTGGGTAATAGGCCGATATCAAGCGACAGGTTAATCAGAAGTTGTTCTGCTTCCGGTAGAGATTTATCGGTCTGATAGGCAATAGCCTGGAGTAGTTGCTGGCTTATCTCACCATCAATACTATCTCGTAATTTAGTATCGGAAATAGCCTCAACAAAGCCATCCGTAGTCTTCAAGTTAAGCTGTTGCTGGAGAAAATGGATAACAGGAGCCGCCTGCCCCAATTCCTCAAGCAAACTAAGCACTGTTTCACTGGCTGAAGGTATCCTTCCATATCTCTGTAGCCAGTCCTGATTAATCTCACTGATGCGATTACCTTCCTCCATCCTTTTGGCTAAGACTTTTTCATCCTTAGCGGTGAGCAGGTGAACTCTCCCAATCTCATGAAGGTACATGCGAACTGGGTCATCGATTACCTCTTGCTCCCCCAGCCCTTCTAGTGGTATTTCTAAATCGGTTACTGACTCAGGCTTTTCCACCTCAAGATGCTCCGCTTGAGTCCATAATTGAGCGGGGGCTTTTATGGCATTAACCGGTATTTCCTCATCAGATTCGAGATGGGGGGTATCGGGAACGCCCGACACCCCTGATTCAGACTCATCGTCTGACCCTTCATCCGGTATCAGTTCCTCATCATTATCATTTCGGAAGTCCTCACTACCTGACTTCATTCCTCACCTCCTCCGATTTCTTTGAGAAAAAACTTCCCCCAGTTGGACACTCACTTCTACCCCCTGCTCCTGAAGCTTAGCTAGCTCAGCCTCGGTGCCGCCTGACTCTGCCTCTAAGGCTAATACCTCCGCTCCGTTTGCCGCCAAACTTCGAAGGAACTTTTCTCGCAGCCGGAGGATGCAGCTAGCAAAAACATCGTCTCGCTCCGCTTGCGTGGTAGGGGGTAAGCTCTTAGTTACTAGCGAGTCAAGGTGCTCATGAACCGCTGTATCCAGCTTCTCTCTAAGGGATGTTAGGTCACTAACCTCCTGCCAGGCAAGAAAAGTTTCGCGGTTTTCACTATTCTCAAAATATTCGGGGATAAGACCCTGGCAGTGAGCTTTAAGTTCAGGATACTGCAATAGCCACGCCAGGCAACCCTCTTCAACCGGGCTGGACAGAAGTGGCTGCAGACGGCGAGTTACCGCTTCTGATGATGGCTCTTTAGCCCTGCCCCTGCTCTGGCTAAGTCTAATTTTGCTCAGGGCAGCTTCTAGACTACGCTCACTGACCTTGACCAGGCGAGCTAACTTCTGTAAGTAGTGAGCTTGGCGCACTATATCCTTTATCTCAGCAATGACGGGCAGAAGCTTGTCCACGACTAAAGATTTATCCCTGGCTGTAGTCAGGTCAAGTCCAGAGGCAACCATGTTGAAGGTGTAATCAACTACCGGCAACGCCTCCTCCAGTAAGTTTTGCCAGGTTTTAATATCTTCCCTAATCACGTCATCAGGGTCCTTGCCACTAGGTAAAATGAGAACTTTCACCTCGACATCAGGGATACCCGCATATGCAACTATATTCTGGTACCGCTGGTCCTGACGAACTTGAGCTTCATTCAAAGGTGGAGGAGGCTGATTAGGGTCGCGGTAAGAAACGCTCACTGCGTCTTTACCTAACACCTCCGTTGATGTTTTTTCTACCCGTAGCATAGCCTCTACGCCGGCGGCATCAGCATCAAGTGCGAAAATCATGATCTTGCTTAGCCTCTTTAGGGCACTGACCTGCTTCGCGGTAATCGAGGTTCCCATAGAGGCAACTACATTATTGAAACCACTCTGATAGGCAGTAATAACATCCATATAGCCCTCGACAATCACGGCCAGGTTTTGTTGCCTGATGGCAGCTACCGCCAGGTTTATACCATACAGGCTGCCGCTCTTATCAAATACTGGTGTCTGTGGAGAGTTAATATATTTGGGTAACGAGTCATCAAGCACCCTGGCCCCAAAACCGGTAACTCGCCCCCTGATATCAAATATGGGGAACACCAGCTTATTGCGGAAGCGGTCATGCTTTCTCCCAGCCTCACCTTCAATAATTAAACCAGCATCAAGTAGTTCACTCTCGGTATAGCCTCTCTCCACCAGATATTGTTTTAGCGCGTCCCAGCTATTGGGGCTAAAACCCAACTGAAACTCGATGATGGATTTTAAGGAAAAGCCCCTGCCGGCAAGATAATTTCGTGCCGTCCCTACGTTTGAAGAGTTGAGCAGTAAATTGTGGAAATACTGGGCGGCAGCGGCATTAACCTGGTACAACCTTTCCCTCTCATCCTTCCCCGCTTCTGGTTCTAACCTTGACGGAATGGTAATGCCAGTTCTTTCCGCCAGAAGACGCAGCGCCTCCCCAAAGTCAATGCCCTGTTTTTTCATAATAAAGGAGAAGGCATCGCCGCCGGTATTACAGGCACCGAAGCAGTGCCAGCTCTGCCGCTCCGGATAAACATAGAAGGAGGGGTGCTTTTCACTGTGGAACGGGCATAGCGACCTGAAGGTTCTTCCGGCTTTAGTTAAAGAAGCATATTCGCCGATGACCTCAACGATATCTATCTTTTGTTTAACCTCGTCAATAACGCTCATGTTCTTAGTTCTACCTCTCCCCACTTAATCCCCATCTCCTTTGAAGGAGATGGGGAAGTATTGGATTTTGAAGAGGCTTCATCCCTTCAAACTACCCTTTTTATATTATCCCTCAAAAGAGAGAGGGAAGCAAAGGGACTGAAAGGATTCCCGCCTTAAAACTTCGTTTTTGTGGGCTCCAACTCTTCATCCCCTCCAACCAATCGCAGCAGTTAAGCCCTACTTAACCTTGCCTCCTGTTAAGGAAAGCTCCTCCGCCGTCCTCAGAGCATACTGGTCGGTCATACCAGCGATGTAGTCAACCACCCTCTGTGCTATCTCGTCACTATAGACAGAATACTCCGGTAGTAGCTTATCGGCATGTTTATTAAAGTATCCGTACAGTGAGCGAATCACCCCTCTCGCCTTCTCGGCTTCCTCTTCGGCAGAGCGCTGGTTATATACCCGCTCAAAAAGAAAGTCACGCAGTGTGTTGGTCGCCTCCAAAACTTGGGGACTCATACCTATAGTCGAGCGTAGCACAGCACCATCGCCCCTAGCTGCCCAGGAGTGCTCAATAATATCGCCGACCATGGCATTAATGCGCTGTGAATGAGAGTGTCCTAATACCACCGCTGCTGAGAGAGGTAAATCGTTCTCGGTGATGATGCCCGCCCTTATCGCATCCCCAATATCATGGTTGATGTAAGCTACGGCATCGGCAATCTTAACCACTTCACCCTCGAGGGTATTCATTTCCCCCCAGTCTTGTCCCAGAATATCTACCTTCGTCTTAGAGTGACTAACAATACCGTCCCTCACCTCCCAGGTAAGATTAAGCCCCAACCCATCATTCTCTAAAAGGTCAACCACTCTCAGACTTTGCTCATTATGTCTGAAGCCCTGATGATATAGTTCATTCAAAACATCCTCACCCACGTGTCCGAAAGGGGTATGACCCAGGTCATGACCTAAGGCAATTGCCTCGGTGAGGTCTTCATTAAGGTTTAGCGCTCGAGCTATAGTCCGGGCTATTTGAGCAACCTCAAGGGTATGGGTAAGCCGGGTGACAAAATGGTCACCCAGGGGGGCGATAAAGACCTGCGTCTTATGCTTGAGACGGCGGAAAGCCTTAGAATGGATAATGCGGTCTCGATCTCGCTGGAAGACGGTTCGTATCGGGCAAGGCTCTTCGTATTTAAGTCTGCCCCGCGACGATTTACTTTTCACCGCATAAGGAGAGAAGCTCTCTTCTCTCTCCTCAGTTAGCTGGCGAATATTAAGCCGACTAATCATTTAATATTTAATCTCGCTTCAGCCTTAGCTACTATTTCTCTAGTAGAGCCAATCATGCCCGGGCTTATTGAGACTGAGGTAATGCCCCACTCCACCAGCTTTTCCGTAAGTCCAAGATATACTGATGTTGCCTGCCCACAAATAGAGGAGGTGCCCCCAATACTCCTAGCCACCAGGTGCTCCTTGATTTGAGCCATTCCGGCAACCGTGCGGACGAATGGAATCATAACCCAGAGATTCTGGTATTTTCCCCTTACTTTTCTTATCGCTTCTATACTCTAGCGTAAACGATATTTACTACACCTCAGTGTCAATATAACAGCAATTCAGAGGGGATGTTATTATGGCATCCTTAATCAGAGTTTATATGGTGAGATGTAGTCCCCGTATTTTTCTCTTGCCCCATTTAATCTCTGCCTCTGTTCGTCCAATACTTCAAATACTACCCTGGGCGTATCAGAAACCTGGGTCTCGTAAATCCTCTTTATCCTATCAATCTTGGCCAAATTTTCTGGAATCCTTATCGTAAACTGCTTATCAAATTTCTCTTGAGTATAGTCTTTATTGAGCACCTCCTTAAATAATCTCTTAAGGTCCTCATACTTGGGTATCCTGCCAGTGGGTGTTTCAATGAAGTCGACTTCATTGTGGACGCGCAGTTCCATCCATTTATACCATACTTTCTTATCCGTTTTCTCATTTAAAAAATTCCCTTCTCTATCCTTCAGGAAGTAATTCACTGAGAAGATAAGAGGTAGTTTGTTCAAGCCTTTGCCAAAATCCAGATTACACTGGATATATTTGCCAATCGGCACAGATAAAAAGTCTATGTTAGACATCGGGTTGAATTCTCTTATGCCTTCCTTACCCAACGTGGCAGCGGTAGACTCGGATTCCAGTGATGCACCTTTAGTTATTATTCCATGTGCCCAGCCAAAAGATTCTTCCACCGGTACCAGGGTGTCTGAATCTCTGCCTCCATAGACCATGCCACGCACTAGAACACCCAAAGGATCATTAAGCTTTGGGTCCAGATTGTCTAAAACCTTCAAATCAAGTGTAAATCGGGCATTTGGGTGTGAATATGGTATCTCTCTGCCCCTATCGTCTTTTTTCCCAATGAACCACTCACCGGAATGATTATAACCCTTGTGAGGGACATTCTCATCCTTCCCAACCCAATACACATGCTTGTTCTCAGTAACCAGCACATTGGAAAATATGATTTCGTTAGGGCGGTGAAGTACCTTCCACTGAGATGGGTCATCTTTAGAGTTCACCTCCATTATTATTCCAAACATCCCCTTTTCAACATTGACCGCCCTAGCTTCTCCACTCTTTTTTCTGATATAGGCTATGTCATCTCCCAGGATGGTTTCCCCATCTAACATGGCAGTAGAAGTCTTCCCGCAGAGCGAAGGAAACGCCCCGGTAAAATAGGTCACTCTATTTCTGGGACCGTGAATTCCCATAATGAACATATGTTCAGTCAACCACTCTTCATTTACCGCTCGATTGATCGCCAGCCGCATCGCCAATTTCTTAAGGCCAATGGTATTGCCGCCGTATTGGGTGTTAAGGCTATATACGGTGTCATCATCGATATCAATATATATTCTCCGCTTATCAAGATTCTTAGATACTTTCCTTTCATCCAGTTCGCCTTGAGAATGGACAAACTTGAAGAAGCGAGCTGAAGAACCCTGTCTGACGAATTCTGTATAGCCTGGCCGGTAGAGAAGGTCTTCACTGTGGGCTACGTAACTGGAGTCGGTAAGTTGGACACAGGGTATGGAAAACTCAGACTTGGTCGGTCCCAAACAGAAAAAGCGTATGTAAAGCTCCTTACCTTTCATAATATCTTTAAGGATTTCATGAATTTCCTTTAGACCTTTGTCTTTATCTTTTGTGCTTACGGCTGAACCAAGGTCAACTCCCTTGGGGACAAGAATATTACTATGTTCCCTATCTCTGCCTTGGTCATAATAACCATCAAAGTGAACGGTATGACCATCGATAGCGAGTGTGCTTTCCTCCCCATTTTTTATCGCCGATTCTCTGATGTACTCAATATCCTCATCAGAATCAGTACAGACAAACACTTTATCAGGATTACATAGTTCAATATACTTAGCAATAAAATGTTTAAGTTCAGAATTATCTATTTGGGTGACCTTATTAAACCAAGCAGCAGTCCTCCAACCTTCCGACATGCGTATACCTCCTTATGCTCTATCCTTGATAAAGGGCGCTAGACACAAAGCCTTTGTCTACAGTCTAATTATACCATAATTGTTTTCGGTTGACAGTGATGACGATGCGGGGGTAAAATTAAGAATGCTGGCTGAGAATTAGAGGAGTGTGGTCATGATAGAGATGATTATTGACAGTATCAGGGTTAGTCTGATGAACTATCAACGTGTGGTCATTCTAAAAGAAAGGATGGCGGAGCGGTATCTCCCGATTTGGATTGGCCCCGCAGAAGCAGATGCCATAGCGGTAAAACTGCAGGATGTCAACGTGCCAAGACCATTAACGCACGACCTGTTATCCTCGGTCATCGATAACCTAGGGGCAACTGTCAACTCTATCATCGTCAATGACCTCAAGAGCGACACCTTTTATGCCAAGATTATCCTTAATGTAGATGGAGGGTTGATTGAGGTCGATTCTCGTCCTAGCGATGCCTTGGCGCTGGCAGTAAGGGTAGAGGCACCAATTTATGTTGAAGAGACTGTCCTGGATAAAGCCGGTATCTTACTCGACCAGGAGACAGGTAAACCTATCACGCAGGAGGGAGAAGGGGGAGGTGCTGGCAAGGGTAAGAAGCCCAGCGAAGAGGAATTGAGGCGGATGTCGGCTTTCTATGACTTCATCAATACCCTTGATTTAGAGGACTTTGATAAGCATAAGTCCTAAAACTACGAGAGGATTCTCCAACAGTCGATTTGGGGTTAGTTTGGATGGTCAACGAAAGTGTTATCAAGAGATTGATGTCTTCAGTTAAATGTGGTGTTTGTGGGCAACGTTATGAGGACGATGGTATCAAAATCCTTAGTCACGAGGAAGATTTGTGGTTTTTGGACGTCTCCTGTTCAGCCTGCCACACCCGGTGTTTAGCGGCAGCAGTAATTAAAGAAGACGTAGCACCTGAGGTTATCACTGACCTCACTAAAGCAGAACAGGAAAAATTCAGAAACATGGATAGACTAACCGCTGACGAGGTGCTGGATATGCACAATTTCTTGAAGGATTTTGACGGGAGGTTCCCAAACTTTTTGTCCCCAAGTAAGGATGAACATTAAGAACTAGAGGTATTTAAGGCACAGTTATCCATCTAGTCTATTAATCGACAAAGAGCCCGGTACTATTTCTAGTTCTGGGCTTTTTAACGACCAAAGTGAGCTTGACCTAAGGTAGCGGATTTGATATGCTGCTAACGGTTAGGAATATTGAGGTTGGTATGAGCAGGTGGGTAGCAGCGCTGAGGCTGGTGGGGGTAGGGTTTTTCATCGGTGGCTCTATTTTATTGGGTGTATTTGCCGGTCGCTGGCTGGATAACAAGCTGAATACCGAGCCTGCCTGGATGATAGTTGGGTTACTCCTGGGATTAGTCGTGGCTTTTTATGGTGTTTACCGGATGCTTCTGCCCTTCACCACAAACAAACGAGACAAGGAGAGTAGCTAGTGCCTAAACGGGGTTTGTTGGGGCGTTCCCCTATGCTGATTGGGGTTCTGCTCATTGTCCTGGTACTCTTTCTAGTTAGCCTAATTAGTGGTGCTCTGGGAAGTCGCCTGTTTGGTGACCTGGGGCTGCCTAGCTGGCTTAGTATCCCTCGGCCGCATCCAGAACTTCCGGCTGAGGTTGTCTTCCACCTGCTTGGCTTCCCGATAACCAACAGTATCATTGCTGCCTGGCTCAGCATTGTCGCTTTAGTTGGGATATCCTATGCTGTTACTCGTCGGCTAAAGCTCATCCCAACTAGAGCGCAGAGTATGATGGAATCGGCGCTTGGCTGGTTACTTAATTTTTGCCAGGATGTCGCCGGCAAGAAGAATGGACGCCGCTTCTTTCCCATAGTGGCGACTATCTTTCTCTTCGTGATAACCAATGCCTGGCTGAGTTTGCTACCCGGCTTTGGCTCAATACTTATTACCAACGCCGAGGGTGAGACAGTGCATTTACTCAGGGGTGCCAATACTGATATTAATATGCCTATGGCGCTGGCGCTTATATCTTTCATCTTTGTTGAATACTGGGGTATAAGCTCGCTCGGTGGCCTTCGTTATCTGAGGAAGTTTGCTAATGTGGGTCAGTTTTTCCGAAGTTTAGGTCAGTTAATGAAAGGCAGACTTCGAGCTGGCTTGAGCGGTATGTTCATCGGCATTATTGATATTTTTGTTGGTGTCTTGGAGACATTAAGCGAACTTATTCGCATCGTTAGCTTTACCTTCCGTCTTTTTGGCAATATGACTGCCGGTGAAATATTACTACTAATAGTGGCCTTCCTTGTCCCCTGGGTGCTCGCCTTACCCTTTTACGGCCTTGAGCTACTGGTTGGCTTTGTCCAGGCTCTCATCTTTGGCGGGTTAACCCTGGTATTTGCCACTATTGCCGTTACTGGCCATGAAGCCGAGGCAGCTTAGTCGTTGTGTTACAAAATTCATAACAAGGAGGACAAAGAATGGATGCGGAAGGAATAAGAATGTTGGCGGCGGGACTGGCTATGGGCCTGGGTGCCCTGGGACCTGGGATCGGGATAGGCATTCTGGCCTACGGAGCTATGCAAGCACTGGGGCGCAACCCTGAGGCCAAGGGACCAATAATGACCAATATGATATTGGCGATCGCCTTTGCCGAGGCTATTGGTATTTATGCCCTAATAGTGGCCATTTTAATTGCTGGCAAGATACTGGGATAAGTGCGTCAACACTTTCGACATTTCTAATCTAATGTGCTCCCAAGCTTGCATAGAGTTAAGAAAAGGAGTGTGGGATTATGCAAGAAAATGGTATCCCAACCTTTATAATAGTTATCGTGGCCGCTGTCCTCGTTATCGGGGTAATGGTGGCTATGGCAGTGGTTACCTGGGTATTCCTGCTAACGCCAGCCTAGTACTTTAAGGTTTTTTAGACTGCTTTTATTGTATTGTAGTCTATTGAAGGAGTTGCTGTGGAAGGACTGGGAATCAGTTTACCAACACTAATTGCCCAAATTGTAAATTTTCTTATTCTGCTTGGACTTCTCTACCTCGTTGCCTATAAGCCTATCATGAGGATGCTTGATGAGCGCTCCCGGAGGGTTAGGGAGAGCATGGAGCAAACCGAACTTATCAAGCAGCAAGCAGAGCACGCTGAGGAAGAGGTTAAAAAGCAGCTTGTCGCCGCCAGTAAAGAGGGGCAGAAGATAATAACCCGGGCGGCGCGCACCGGAGAAGATGTTAGGCAAAAAGCACAGCAAGAAGCTAGACAAGACACCGAATCTCTTATTACTCGGGCACGGGTGGAGATTCAGCGAGAGCGAGACGAGGCTATTGACGAGCTGCGTAAGGAGTTTGCTGATTTAACCATCCTGGCAGCCGGTAAGATTATTGACCGGTCGCTAGATAAGAAAACACACCGCCAGCTTATTGATAAGGTTTTGAAAGAGAGCACGACCCTGAAAAAGGGCTAGCTGGCTTTAAAGGGAGAAGATAGTGGCGAGAGGAGTTTATGCCCGACGTTACTCCCAGGCAGTGTTTGACATTGCCCAGGAGGCGGATGAATTAGACAGGTGGCAGTCTGACCTGAGAAAGATTACCCACCTGACTAAGGATGCTGCCATTACTACCTTTCTGGAAAGTCCCAAAATTCTCTTCGCTGATAAAGCTAAACTACTAGCCGAACGGCTTAGTGGTATAAATCCTCTAGCCCTCAATCTAGCTTATTTGCTGGTGAATAAAGGCAGGTTGAGCATAATAGACGATATTGCTGATGACTATCAGCAGTTGCTGAATAACTACCATGGCTTAGAGCCGACTGAGGTTACTACTGCCATTCCTCTAAACGAAGAAGATAAACTGAGGCTGGCGGAGCATCTCAGTACCGTAGTCGGTAAAAAGGTGGTTATTGAGAGTAAAGTAGACCCCAGCGTCATCGGCGGGATGATAGCCAGAATTGGTGGTAAGTTACTAGACGGCAGCACCCGTAGCAAACTAAAGGCTTTAAAGAAGGACTTAGCCGGAGCCAGGAGGTAAACAAGATGGCAACCAGAGGGCAAGATATTGTTTCGGTCATCAAACAGCAGATTGAGCAATTTGGTACGGCATTAACCCTGGTGGATGTTGGCACCGTGATTGAGGTCAGTGATGGCATTGCCCGGATTCATGGCCTAGCCGCCGCCAAGTATAATGAGCTACTGGAGTTCTCCAATGAGGTTATGGGAATCGCCATGAACCTGGAGGAAGACGCTGTCGCTGCCATTATCCTTGGAGACTACACCCAGATTAAAGAAGGAGATGAGGTGCGGTGCACCGGTCGGATTGCTGAAGTGCCGGTAGGTGAATCTCTTATCGGCAGGGTAGTTGATTCTCTGGGTCAACCCCTAGATGGCAAAGGTCCGATAAAAAGTGATAAGGTCCGACCGATGGAACGGGTTGCCCCCAATGTTACCCTGCGCAAGTCGGTAGATACCCCAGTGCAAACTGGTATCAAGGCAATAGACAGCATGATTCCCCTAGGCAGGGGGCAGAGAGAGCTTATTATAGGTGACCGGTCAACCGGAAAGACAACTATTGCCCTGGATGCTATTATTAACCAAAAGGGTGGTGATTTAATCTGTATCTATGTTGCCATTGGTCAGAAGACGTCCAAGGTAGCACGGGTGGTAGCCACTTTAGAGGCTCACGGGGCTATGGAGCATAGCATTGTGGTCGCCGCCAATGCCGCTGATTCAGCCGCCCTGCAATATCTTGCCCCTTATGCTGGCTGCGCTATGGGCGAGGAGTTTATGGAACAGGGCCGGGATGCTCTGATTATCTATGATGACCTGTCCAAGCACGCCTGGGCATATCGGCAGATTTCACTCCTGCTGCGCCGTCCTCCGGGACGGGAGGCATACCCCGGAGACGTCTTTTACTTGCACAGCCGCTTGCTGGAAAGAGCCGCTAAGTATGCTCCAGAATACGGTGGTGGTTCACTTACAGCGCTACCGATTATTGAAACCCAGGCTGGTGATGTATCTGCTTACATTCCGACCAATGTTATCTCTATTACTGACGGCCAGATTTACCTGGAAACTGACCTGTTTAATGCCGGAATCAGGCCAGCATTAAACGTTGGGCTATCAGTGTCCCGAGTGGGGAGTGCTGCCCAAACCAAGGCAATGAAACAGGTAGCCGTGAGGCTCAGACTGGAGCTGGCCCAATACCGTGAGTTGGCTGCCTTTGCCCAGTTTGGCACCACTGAGTTGGATAAGGCAACCCGGTCCAGGCTTGACCGCGGACAACGGATTACTGAAATCTTGAAGCAACCCCAGTACACCCCGATGCCACTGGAGAAGCAGGTCATGATTCTTTATGCGGCGATTAATGGTTATATTGACGATGTACCTTTAGATAAAATCGTTACCTTTGAGACCAATTTCCACAGTTTTATGGAAGCCAATCACCCGGAAATAGGTGAGAGTATTACTAAGGAAAAAGACATTAGCGCTAAGACCGAGGAGGCACTAAAAAAGACTATCCTGGAATATAAGCAGAGCTTTTTGGGGTAGATTGAAGGGGATCCGCCCCTTCAAAAACCTATATGTCCTCCTCTCCTGTTAGGAGAGTTGAAGAGAGGCTTTGCCTCTCTTATATAACTGGCTCCCCTTCCCCCTTGACAAGGGGTAAATGGGGATAGGATTACTAAAAATAAAGGGGGTGAGGTCAAAGATTGGCTGATATTCGCTTAATTCGGCGTCGCATACGGGGTGTTAAGGGCATCGTTAAGATTACCCGGGCTATGGAGATGATTGCCACCTCAAAGATGAGGCGAGCGCAAGAGCGCGGTTTAGCTGGACGACCTTATTCGGAAAAGATTCGTCAGGTGCTAGCCGACCTGGCAGCTTTGCCCCAGGCCGGTGACGTACTGCACCCTCTACTCCAGCGCCGACCAGTAAGTAAGCTCGCCATAGTACATATCACCCCTGACCGTGGTCTATGTGGTGGACTCAATGCCAATCTCAATCGGGAAACAGCCAGCTTTATACTGGAGCAGAGCCTACCAGTTACTCTTATTACTGTTGGTCGTAAGGGGCTAGACTTCATGTCGAGTCACCGTCAGGATATTCGCGCCGAGTTTACCGGTCTCGGAGACCGCCCTAGCCTGCTGGATACGCTACCCATGTCCCACATTATTATTGACGACTACACTAATGGTGTCATCGACCTGGTCTATCTGGCCTATGCCCAATTTGTTTCCACAATGGTGCAAAGACCGATTTTGCAGCAGATACTGCCTATTGAACCAGCCGCTATACCCAGAGAGCAAAATGTAGACTATATCTATGAACCAAGACCAGATGTAGTCCTGGGTCAGCTTTTACCCCGCTTTGTTGAGATGCAGATTTACCATGCTATTCTGGAGTCCATTGCCAGTGAGCAGTCAGCTAGAATGGTGGCGATGCGAAATGCCACTGATAACGCCAATGAGCTTATTGACGAGCTGACCCTGATGTATAATAAAGTCCGCCAGGAGTCAATTACCAAGGAACTTCTTGACATTACTGGTGGCGCCGAGGCCTTGGCTTAACTAGAGGAGGTGATTATGGCGAAAGGTAAAGTAGCCCAGGTGATGGGGACGGTAGTTGATATAGAGTTTCCACCGGATGAGCTACCTGCCCTATTCAATGCCATCGAGGTTAATACCCACGGTGTCAAGCTGGTGCTTGAGACTCAAGGGCACATCGGTAACAACTGGATTCGTTGTCTGGCGCTATCGCCTACCGATGGGCTGGAACGGGGGGCTGAAGCAATAGATACCGGGGCAGCACTGACAGTACCAGTGGGCAAAGCCACCCTGGGTCGATTGTTTAATGTTCTGGGTGAGCCTCTGGATAACCTCGGTGCCGTTGAAGCCACCGAGCACTGGCCTATCCACCGCCCACCACCATCACTTGAGGAGCAGGAGACAACTACCGAGATACTGGAGACCGGGCTGAAAGTCATTGACCTGATTACCCCATTTACCAAAGGTGGCAAGGTAGGTGCTTATGGCGGTGCCGGAGTGGGCAAGACAGTTATCATCATGGAGCTTATCCGTAATATTGCCACTGAGCACGGTGGTTTCTCCGTTTTCACCGGCATTGGTGAGAGGTCCCGCGAGGGCAATGACCTGTGGACTGAAATGAAGGCTTCCGGTGTGATTGACAAGACAGTGATGGTCTTCGGTCAAATGAATGAACCCCCTGGGGTTCGCCTGCGGGTGGGACTCACCGGACTGACGATGGCGGAGTACTTCCGTGACGTTGAGAGTCAGGATGTTTTGCTGTTTATTGATAACATCTACCGCTATACCCTGGCTGGCATGGAGGTATCAGCTTTGCTCGGTCGTATGCCTTCTGCAGTAGGCTATCAGCCTACTCTAGCTACTGAGATTGGCGACCTTGAGGAGAGGATAACCTCGACCAAGCGAGGCTCAATTACCTCTTTCCAGGCTATCTATGTTCCGGCTGATGATTATACTGACCCCGGCGTTGCCACTACCTTCGGTCATCTTGACGCCGTCATTGCCCTGGAGAGGTCTATCGCCGAGCAGGGCCTATACCCAGCGGTTGACCCGCTAGCCTCAACCTCTCGCATTCTCACCCCCGATATTATTGGTAAAGAGCATTATCAGGTAGCTCGCGAAGTGCAACGGGTTCTGCAGCGCTACAAAGACCTCCAGGATATAATTGCCATACTGGGCATTGAGGAACTTAGTGAGGAAGATAAACTTACCGTAGCCCGCGCCCGAAAGATACAGAGGTTTTTGTCTCAACCGATGTTTGTTACTGAGGTCTTCACTGGCAGGAAGGGCAAGTATGTGCCTATAGAGGAGACAGTGCGTGGCTTTAGGGAGATTCTGGAAGGTAAGCATGACGGGCTGTCAGAGCAGGCCTTTTTTATGGTGGGTACCATAGATGAGGCAGTAGAGGAGGCGAAGAGACTAGGAATGGAAGTTTAAAATGTCCAGCATAAAACTTGATATTGTTACCGCAGAGGGGGTGTCTTATTCCGATGAGGTGGATGTGGTGGTGGCTCCAGGTATTGAGGGCCAACTGGGAATTCTGCCCCACCACGCTCCTTTGATGACTATGCTCCAGCCTGGAGAACTGCGTGTGAGGAAAGGCACGGAAGAGCAATACCTGTTTATCAGCGGCGGCTTCCTTGAAGTGCGCCCCGACCGGATAATAATCTTGGCTGATGCCTGCGAAAGGGTCGAGGAAATTGATATAGCCCGGGCTGAGGAAGCCAAACGGCGGGCTGAGGAGCGGTTGCAGCAGCGCCATGCCCCTGGTGTTGATGAAGCTAAAACTACAGTAGCGCTACGCCGTGCCCTGGCTCGTCTTACGGTGGTGGAGCAGAGGCGAAAAAGAAAACCAAGAGTTTAAAACCTGGTTAATTTAATACTGTCTTTTTATCCCAGTAATGCCTGAATAAACGTAGACGACTCCCATTAAACTTCGCTGGGACTCTGTCCTATTATAATCTATCCCCGACAAACAACCCTTGTTTTGGAATTTCCCTAGATAATCTCCAGATTGGCCCTAGTGCCGGCTTTAGCTGCTTTCACCCGGAGCAAGGTGCGCATAGCGCCAGCTATTCGGCCCTGCTTACCAATAACTCTCCCCTTATCTTCATCGGCAACCTGCAACTTGAGCGTTATACCGCTCTCATCCGTTTCCTCGGTAACTACCACATCATCCGGTGAATTGACGATTGATTTGGCGATGTATTCCACTAGTTCCTTCATGTCTTCTCCTTGCTTGTTTCAGGTTTTTCAGTAATGCTGGCTTCAGGTTCCTCCTTGCTTGCTTCAGGTTTTTCGGTGATACCAGCCTTGGTTTTCTTCTTGCTTGCTTTGGGTTTGGTGGTAATGCCGGCTTCGATTTTCTCTTTCCTTGCTTTGGGCTCTTCGATAATGCCGACTTTAGCTAGCAGTCTGGCAACAGTTTCTGTTGGCTGAGCCCCCTGCCTCAGCCAGGTCAGCGCTTTTTCTTCATCAATAACTATCGTTTCTGGGTCAGTTAAAGGATTATAGTGTCCAATAATACTAATGAATGCTCCATCTCGAGGAGCCCGAGAATCAGCTACTACCACCCGATAACTCGGCTGTTTCTTGGCTCCTACCCGTCGTAATCTAATCTTTACCATTTTTATCCAGCTTTCTTTACAGTCTATTATGCCTCATAAATATGCGGCTGTCAATAGTAGTAAAAGGGATTGTTTGTTAACCTCACCCCCTTTATAAGGGGAGGGGGACAGGTTGCTAAATAGTCCCGTGAAGAATTAGTTGCCACAAGATTACATTGCGGGCTATAATCAAAGTGTGAAGGTGGAGAGATTGCACAGTTGGCAGGTTAGCCCCACTCAGGCCCTGGATATACAGCGGAGCCTGGCAGCACAGGTCTCCAGGAGTAGCCAGGTCGCTACGCCCCACTTTATCGCCGGAGTGGATATATCAGTCGCAAAAGCTCCGGGAATAGCTACCGGGGCAGTGGTTGTCCTTAAATATCCGGAACTAAGCCTGGTGGAAACCAAGATAGCTCAAGGGAGGCTTGATTTCCCCTATGTTCCCGGGCTTTTATCATTTAGGGAATCCCCATTAACGCTGGCTGCCTGTGAAAAACTTACCGTTATCCCTGACCTTATCCTGGTTGATGGCCAGGGGATTGCCCACCCCCGGCGGCTGGGGCTTGCCTCTCACCTGGGACTTTTCTTAAATAGACCAACAATCGGTTGTGCCAAATCACTACTGTGTGGTCAGCATGAGGAACCAAGCATTGAACCCGGTAGCTACGCTGAGGTGGTAGACAGGGGTGAGACTATAGGGGTAGCTCTGCGCACCAGGCTTGGGGTGAAGCCGGTTTATGTTTCTATCGGCCATAAGGTTGACCTGGATACTGCTATATACTGGGTGATGGAATGCTGCCATGGTTATCGCTTACCCGAGCCTACACGGCTAGCCCACCTAGCTGCCTTGTGGGCACCTAAAACCAGAAGACACCACCGTGGCACGCGAGGTTGACTATCAGGTAAGATTTCTTTAGTAGAAGAATAGGTGAGGACAAATGCAGAATTCAAGGGATAAACTAAAGGACTTGCAGTCCAGAATTTCTATGGCACTGGTGCATCTTTGACATTGCCGCTCGAGAAAAGGAAATCACCCGGCTGGAGAAACAGTCAGCCCAGCCTGACTTCTGGTTAAACCAGTCTAAGGCACGGAATGTTATGCGTCACTTAGCTGAGCAGACGAAGGTGGTAAACAAGTGGCGGGGGCTAGAGAAAGAATTGACTGACATTGCGGAATTAATCTTTATGACTGAGGAAGAGGACGCCTCTCTTAAAGCCGAGATTGAGTCTCATTTAGAGCAGTTTGAATCTTACCTTGATGAGCTAGACCTGGAGATGGCTTTCAGCGGTGAGTATGATGCCAGGAATGCTATTCTAGCGATTCATGCTGGGGCTGGGGGCACCGAATCTCAGGATTGGGCGCAGATGCTAATGAGAATGTACCTCCGCTGGGCAGAGCGTCGTGGCTATCAGGCTGAAGTATTAGATATTTCCCCAGGTGAGGAGGCCGGGATAAGGAGTGCCGTCATTGGGGTAAAGGGTGATTATGCCTGCGGCTACTTAAAATCAGAGCACGGTGTTCACCGGTTGGTTCGCCTGTCTCCCTTTGATTTTGACCACGCTCGACACACCTCCTTCGCCCTGATAGAGGTTATGCCTGAAGCTGAAGCTGATGTTGACGTGAAAATAGAACCTGATGATTTGAAGGTTGACACATTTAGGTCTAGTGGACCGGGGGGACAGCATATGCAGAAGACAAGTAGTGCCGTTAGACTGACTCACTTGCCCACGGGGCTGGTGGTTACTTGTCAAAGTGAGCGTTCCCAGTACCAGAATAAAGAAATTGCCCTCAAAATACTTCGGGCTCGCCTGCTGGAGCTAGAGCGGGCCAAGAGAGAAAAAGAGCGAGCCAAGTTTAAGGGGAAGCACATCGCCGCTGGCTGGGGTAACCAGATTAGAAGTTATGTCCTCCATCCATATAAGATGGTAAAGGACCACCGAACTGATTATCAGACCAGCAATACCGAGGCGGTATTAGATGGAGAACTGGATGGCTTTATCACTGCCTACCTCCGGTCTGGAATGGGTGGGAAGAATGATTAGGAAGGTCGTAACATTAGCTTTAGTCCTCAGTTTACTCCTGGTGATGCTAGGTTCTGGCTTGGTTCAAGCCCAGGGTAAGCTTGAAATATTGGCCAGCTCAGCTCAGGTAGAGTTTCCGTCCAAGCTAAACTTCAGTTTATCCGCCCAGAGCGAGGTAAATATTACCGATATTCGCCTCCACTACACCGTTGACCGGCTAGGCCATGCCCAGGTGACCAGCGAAGTCTACATTGAGTTTGTGCCCGCTACTGCGGTGGAGGTTAGCTGGACCTGGGACATGATAAGGACAGGTGGGTTGCCCCCTGGATCTGGCGTGGAGTATTGGTGGACGGTAGCCGATGCCAGGGGGGACGAGGCGGAAACTGTTCCAGTTCGGGTTCAATTTGATGACAGCCGTTATCCCTGGCGCAGTCTAACCGAGGGTAAGGTAACTATATACTGGTATCAGGGAGAGGAGCCCTTTGCCCAGGAGCTAATGGCAACGGCACAAGAGGCACTGGTCCGGTTGGCTAAGGATACTGGTGCCTATCTAGAGAAACCAGTCAAGGCATATATCTATGCCAGCGCCCAGGATTTACAGGGGTCTATGATTTATCCTCAGGAATGGACGGGAGGCGCTGCCTTCACCCGACATGGCATTATCGCCATCGGTATTGCCCCGACGAACCTTGAGTGGGGGAAGAGGGCGATGACCCATGAGCTGACCCATCTAGTCATACACCAGATGATATTTAATCCGTATAATGACCTGCCTACCTGGCTAGATGAGGGCTTAGCCATGTATAACGAGGGGATACTGAGTCCACAGTATGCTACTTTTCTCAGTAAGGCAATAGCTGAAGGTAGTCTTATCTCAGTGCGTAGTCTGTCCAGCCCCTTTTCCGCCTATGCTGAGCAGGCTATCCTCGCCTATGCTCAGAGTTACAGCCTGGTTGAATTTATCATAAGTAACTATGGCAGCGATAGGATGCTTGAGTTGCTCAATACCTTCAGGCAGGGCAGTAGCTACGATGGAGCTCTAGAAACGGTATATGGCTTTGATACGGATGGTCTTAATACCCTGTGGCGGGATTATGTTACTGAGCAATACCCGCCGACCACTGCCACAAAGGCGATGCGAACGGCATTAATGGAGATAGTAGGCGCTAGTGAAGAAGTCATTTACCATTCATGATCTACCCGTCTCGGAGCGACCCCGGGAGAGACTGTGGAAATTGGGGGTAGACGCTCTATCCGCCCAGGAGATTTTGGCTCTGCTTCTAGGTCGTGGTATCGCCGGTGAGTCGGTGATGGTAACCACCCAGAGATTATTAAGCCAGTTTGGCAATCTTAGGGGAATTGCCAGCGCCTCAGTGGAGGAGCTATCTCAGGTGAAGGGAATTGGTGTTGCCAAAGCGTCCCAGATTAAGGCTGCTTTCGAGTTAGCTAACCGGCTGGAAGCTCTTGAAACTGGAGACAAGCCATTGGTTAAGACTCCTGAAGATGTAGTCAGCCTGGTGCAGAGCAAGTTAAAGGGCAAGAAGAAGGAGTACTTTCTAGCGCTGTTGCTGGACACGAGGAACCAGCTAATCAAAGTAGCCGAGATTTCGGTGGGTAGTCTAGATAGCAATATCGTTCACCCCAGGGAGGTATTCAAGGAGGCAATATCAGCCAGTGCGGCGGCAATTATTTTTGTCCATAATCATCCCTCAGGCGACCCCACGCCTTCAGAAGATGATATAAAGCTAACCAAAAGGTTAGCTGAGGCCGGAGAAATTATGGGTATAGATGTCCTAGACCACATCATTATTGGCGACAAAAAATACCTGAGTCTGAAACGGGAAGGCTTGTTGTGACCCCCCTCCCCCCCCCTTCTATTTCCCACCAATAAAAAAGGCTAAAAAACAATTCTGTGCGCTCCCAGGGCTATTGCAGACAGAAACTGACCCAGGAAATGTCATTGGAGAGATTTTGGCTTGATTTATGCCTCGCCACCTTTGTCCCAGGACTTATCTAGCCCTAGTAAATAACCGTTTCCACCACGGTTGCTTGGTAGTAACCAAAAGCCTTACCTCTCTCTCCAAGTTTCTGATGCGCTCTGTGGCAGCACCAAGCTGAGCAGCGAGAGCTAAGTTTTTCTCTTGCAGCTCCCGGATAATATCCATAACCTGGACAGGGGTCTGGATAGAGGTCTGGCCAGGGGTATTGTCTGCAGGTTTAGGTTTACGAAGCTCAGGAGGCAATTCCAAGATTCGGTACTCCTCACCGAAGTGCCCGGGAACCAATTCAGCCTGAATCTTACCTGCCTTAATAAACCGCCTGACTGTTCGGGACGATACCCCCAGTGACCTTGCTGCCTCGGATATGGTTAAGCCGCCCCTTGACATAGCTATTGACAAGTGTATAGTCAAGATAAGGTCTTTGTCAAGGGGCTGGATACTGCTATCAACCAACCATACAAATAGTACTCCGTCGCATTCTTTGACATACCTTTGCGTCGATAAACTATTTAGGCTACAATGGTTTGGTAAGTGAGAGGCCAAAGCTAAATTAAATGATGAAAAGAATCATATATATAATTCTCTCAGTATTATTTTTAGTCAGTCTACTTGTTGTTGGCTGCCAGCCCGAACAGAAACCACCGCCAACCCCTGTCACCGAAGAAAAGATTCTTAATCTATATAATATTGATCCGTATACGCTTGACCCGGCTATCTCCGGCGAGATGACCTCCCATAGCTACATAACGCAACTATTTAGTGGCTTGGTTCGTCTCGATGATACCCTGGAACCGGCGCCAGATATAGCTGAGAGGTGGCAGATTAGTGATGATGGCAGAACCTACACCTTTTATCTAAGAAAGGATGTCAGGTTTCATGATGGCCGGGAGGTTAAGGCTGAAGATTTTAAATATTCCTGGCAGCGGACCAGCGACCCCGAGACTGGGTCGCAAACGGCAGCTACCTATCTGGGTGATATTGTTGGGGTTAAAGAGGTGCTTGAGGGTAAGGCTAAGGAAATTAGCGGCGTCAGGGTGATTAATGACCATACCCTTGAGGTAACTATAGACGCCCCCAAATCCTATTTTCTGTCCAAGCTGACCTATCCCACCGCCTTCGTGGTGGATAGAGCCAATGTGGAGTCAGGCAGGGAGTGGTGGCGCCGTCCGAACGGTACCGGTCCGTTTAAACTAAGGCAGTGGGAAGAAAGAAGCTTGCTTGTTTTGGACAAGAACGAGCTTTACTACGGGGAGATGGCTAAGGTTGATTCTGTTGCCTTTCATCTGTGGGCTGGTGTGCCAATGAATTTGTATGAGACTGGTAAAATTGATGTTACCAACGTCTCCCTGGCTTATATTGATAGGGTTACTGATAAAACCGGCCCCTTTTACCGTGAATTGAAGGTAACCCCGGAGCTAAGCTTTTTCTACATTGGCTTTAACACTACTAAGCCTCCGTTTGACGATGCTAATATTCGCCGTGCCTTTTCTCAGACTATTGATAAGGATAAACTGGTTTCCCTGGTATTTAGGGACATGATGCAGCCAGCCGACGGCATCCTGCCGCCAGGTATGCCCGGCTATAATGAGGCCTTATCCGGGCTAGATTTTAACCCTGATAGAGCCGAGGAGCTAATTACAAACTCCAAATATGGTGATGCCTCCAACTTGCCCTCAATCACCATCACTACTATGGGTTGGGGAGGAGTAATATCATCTGGTCTAGAAGCTATAATTCACGAGTGGCGGCAGAACCTGGGGGTAGAGGTAAAGGTCAGGCAGCTAGAGCCGGAGAGGTTTCTTTACCACCTCAAGCAGGAGAAAGACGAGATGTTTTATATGGGTTGGGTGGCTGACTACCCCCACCCACAGAATTTTCTGGAGATCTTATTTCGTAGCGATGCCGATAATAACTATGGCGAATATAGCCATACAGAGGTAGACGCGCTACTGGACAAGGCTGGTCTGGAACAAGATATGGAATTGAGTCTAGCACTATACCAGCAGGCAGAACAAATACTGGTGGCTGATGCCGCTTGCCTACCCCTGTGGTTTGGACAAAATTACATTCTTGTCAAGCCCTATGTCAAGGGGTATGACCTGAATCCCATGGGTATTCCCATACTAAATAAAGTCTCTATTGAACCTTAGCCTACTTATCAAATCATTTAACTAGGTAACCCAACTTTGGGTTGTGGCATCATAAAAGATGTAACCGTATGAGGTACCACTTTCCTCATCGGGTTAACTTGTTCAGATTTCCTTTTCTCCTCATAAGTATGATAGAGCTTATCTAATTCGGCATTAATGCTCCGCTTTAGTTGAGCCGGGTTTAAGCTGAGGTAGGCTGTCTCAAGTTGCTTCCTGGTTCGCCCTGATATCTGCCCTGAGTCCATCAATTTCTGGTACGGTATCTTAAGGGTATCATACTTCCTCTTTAGGCTGCCTCCAATCCTTTCCTTGCTGACTAGCTTCATCACCGGCTGAAGGAAGTTCTTGTATAGTCTCAAATCACCGCAGTAGAGGTCACTGATAATGCTGAGCTCGGTGAAGGTATCATACCTTAGGTAACCCAGCATCTTCCTCATGTGCGTCCAGCTTTTCTGCTCAATATAGGCATTGGCATTCTTCCTGCTGGGACGAGACCTGGTGAACTCAAGATTTTCTCGGCGGCAATATTTATACAGAATATCATTGATGAATTCGAAGCCATTTTCTGAATCCAGCCCTTTCCAATCAATGGGAGTTTTTCCCCTTATCTTCTTCAAAGCCTGAAAGGTAGATTGTTGAGACTTGCCTATGATTGCCTCTGCCTCCCACCAACCGGAGGACACCTCGGTGGTGCTCAAGGTATTGATATACTCGCCAAAGCTAGACGAGCCGCAATGAACCACCAGGTCCATCTCCACATAGCTCATCTTCGAGGTATCCCACTCAGTGAGCCGTATAGGCATCTTGCGCTTGAGTAGTGAGCCTGGCTTTAATCTCCTCTAAGTTACTAACCAAGCTACATCTTAGTTGATTTGGTTGGGTGGCTGACCTTTATGGTCACTTCTCTATGATTTAATTATATTCATTATCAGTCAAATATCAAATCATTCTGCTGAAAAGATTGATACCAAGCGCTTTTGTGATACACCTTCGGTTACATTTTAGATGATTTAATTCGAACACTTGACATATTGCCTTGAAGGGTGTATAAGTAATACTTACAATCGGTCTAGCCTTGCGAGGAAGACGTGAAACTAGAAGAATATCTGGAAACCTTACGGGGCAAATACGAAGCTTACTTTGATATTTATCCAGATTATTCTATTCTGGGTCGTAGGTTAGACCTTTATGCCTGCTGCCATGTTAGGAGCGAGAAGTTTTTTATCAGCAAAAAAGCGACCCTCGGTGCCTGGGAAACCAACGAATACTGTCTGGTAGAGGGTCACTCCGCTAAAATCTATACGCCCCAAGTCCAAGATTTTACCGCCTTCCTGGTGAACGCCGCCAACGAGCTGGTCAAACCCCACAAGGAACACATGTCCAGCGTGGTGACCGGAATATTGGTCTCTGAATGCGGGTTTGACCCCAAAGCCATTCACATTGGTACAAGATTCAAACACGGCCGCAGCTTCTGGTTTGGACTACGTGGCTGGTATTCGGCTTGTCTACTGCTGGTTGACCTTTCATCAGGTCAAGTCTACGCCAGTCGTAAGGGAAAGGAGGTGATGAAAAGCTACCAACCGAAGCCTATGCCTTCAAGGCAGAGTGTTTTATCCCCCAAATACTAAAAAGGGAGGTTAATACTTATGAGTGCGATAGTGTTGATAATTATTGCTATAATTGCCTTTATTATCGCTTACCTGACTTATGGCTCGTTTGTAATCAGAAAGCTGGGAGGAATTGACCCCAAAGCTAAAACCCCAGCTTATACTATGCGCGACGATGTGGACTATATCCCGACCCGAGCTCCGGTTCTGATAGGTCACCACTTTGCCTCCATTGCCGGGGCAGCTCCGATTGTGGGTCCAATAGTGGCAGCCGTATTCGGTTGGATACCGGTATTTCTGTGGATTGTCCTGGGAAGTATCTTCATTGGTGCCGTACACGATACCGGAGCCTTATTTGCTTCTATCCGTCACCGGGCTAAGACCATCGCTGAAATCCTCGGGGAGAATGTTGGCATCAGCGCCAAAAAGCTTTTTGCTGCCTTCGCCTGGCTCACCCTGATTCTCATTTTGGCCGTCTTTGCCTTTGTCATTGCCAAGACCTTCGCCGCCATTCCGTCGGTAGCCACCGCTTCCATACTGTTTATTGTGCTCGCCATTGCCTTTGGTTATTTTGTCTTGCGGCGGGGGGCACCCCTGCTGGTGTCCAGCATAATCGGTGTGGTTCTTCTGGCTCTGTGTGTGTGGCTGGGTGTCCTGTTTCCCATTAGTCTACCACTTGCGGTATGGATACCTATTTTGTTGGCATATGCCCTTATTGCTGCCAGCCTGCCGGTGTGGTCCATTTTGCAGCCACTGGCCTACCTGAACTCGTTTCTGCTGTACGGTTTCCTGATTGCTGCTGTTATCGCTATTTTTGCTACCAACCCGCCAATCAAGCTGCCCGCTTTTACTGGTTTTGAGACCAACCTTGGCTATCTCTTCCCGATACTTTTCGTTACCGTTGCCTGTGGTGCCATTTCCGGCTTCCACTCCCTGGTCGCTTCAGGAACCACCTCCAAGCAGTTGAGCAGCGAAGCCCATATCAAGCCAATCGGTTATGGTAGTATGCTTTTGGAGGGCCTGCTGGCAGTGATTGCGCTTATCACTGTGGCTTACCTGCTTCTGGGTGACTACACCGCCCTCCTGGCAGAAGTCGGGTGGGGAGGCGTCTTTTCGCAGGGTATCGGTAATTTCCTGACCGGCATAGGGATTCCACTGGCGGTTGGCGTGGGCTTCGGCGGCCTCGTTCTCAGCGCTTTTGCCCTGACTACTCTGGATACCGCCACCCGGTTGTGCCGGTTTATGCTTGTTGAGTTAACCGAAAAAGAAGAGGGAAAGCCCTCAGCCATTGTTACCCTTGTGACCAATCGCTGGATGGCCGGTGCCATTGGCGTGGCTTTGGCGGCTTGGCTGGCGTTAAGTGGTGGCTGGTCGACACTCTGGCCGCTGTTCGGTTCGGCTAACCAGCTTATGGCCTCTCTGGCTCTGCTGGCTGTTGCCGCCTGGCTGACCAAGATAGGTAAGGACAACAAGTTTGTTCTTTATCCCATGGTTTTCATGCTGGCCGTTACCCTGTCGGCATTGGTGGTTATGTTCTTTAAGACATTAGCCGCCGCCAATTTTGTGCAGGTAATCGT